>Ga0187845_1000033_pt1 | contig 70558 bp, 68 predicted proteins | sample SpaLakP09_SKY_68_FD_134515 | JGI IMG/M metagenome (GOLD analysis project Ga0187845, IMG submission 134515) | Oligotrophic lake water microbial communities from Sparkling Lake, Wisconsin, USA - SP09_SKY_68 | ecosystem: Environmental > Aquatic > Freshwater > Lake | place: USA: Sparkling Lake... | reverse complement strand
CTCGGGCCGCACCGCCATCAGCGAGCGCGAGCTGAAGAAGTTCCAGGTCCGTCGCGCCTTCCAGGAAGAGGTGGCGAACGAGTTGAAGAAGGTGCAGTCCGAGAACTACGAGCTGATCGAGCGCGCCAGCGCCACCAAGCGCACGCTGGAGCTGACCGAGTTGCGCGCGCCGGTCAGCGGCACCATCACCGAGCTGAAGATACACACGGCGGGCGGCGTGATCGGCCCCGGCGAGGTGGTGATGGAGCTGGTGCCCAGCGATGACCGCCTGGTGCTGGAGGCCCGCGTGCTGCCCGCCGATATCGACCGGGTGATGGTCGGCCAGCAGGCCGGCCTGAAGCTGCATGCGTTCAACCCGCGCACCACGCCGGAGCTGAATGGCAGCGTCACCTACGTCTCGGCCGACGCGGTGCTGGACCCGCGAACCGAACTGAGCTACTTCACCGTCAAGCTGGACGTGCCCAAGGCCGAGCTGGAGCGCCTGGGCGAGCAGAAGGTGCAGCCCGGCATGCAGGCCGACATCTTCATCCGCACCGGTGAGCGCACCTTCTTCGGCTATCTGCTGCAGCCGCTGGTGGACAGCTTCCGCAAGGCCTGGCTGGAGCGCTGAACGCAGGTGAGCCAATCCTCCCCGCTCCAACTGCCCACAGGCCCGCTGGCCGGCCTGCGCATCGTCGAATTCGCCGGCATCGGCCCCGGGCCCTTCTGTGGCATGTTGCTGGCCGACATGGGCGCCGACGTGACCGTCATCGAGCGCGCCGGAGCGACCCTGAGCGTCGGTGCCGGCGGCATGCTGAACCGCGGCAAGCGCTCGATCGCCTTGAACCTGAAACTGCCCGCCGACCTGGAGGCCGCCAGGCGCCTGATCGACCGCGCCGATGGCCTGATCGAGGGCTACCGGCCCGGCGTGATGGAGCGCCTGGGCCTGGGGCCGGAGTCGGCGCTGGCGCGCAACCCGAGACTGGTCTATGGCCGCGTCACCGGCTGGGGCCAGACCGGGCCGCTGGCCCAGGCCGCGGGGCATGACATCAACTATGTGGCGCTGACCGGCGTGCTGAGCCTGTCGGCCCGGGTGGGTGCAGCGCCAACAATTCCGGCGACGATGATTGGCGATATGGCCGGTGGCGCGCTGTTCCTGGCCTTCGGCCTGGTCTGCGCGCTGCTGGAGGCTCGCAGCTCCGGCCAAGGCCAGGTCATCGATGCGGCGATGGTCGATGGCGTCAACACCATGGCGACCCTGATCCACAGCCTGCGCGCACAGAGCTACTGGCGCGATGCGCCCGAGCAAAACTTCTTTCTGCACAGCTCGCCGTTCTACGACACCTTCGAATGCGCCGATGGCAAGCACCTGAGCCTGGGGGCGATCGAGCCGCAGTTCTATGCCGAGCTGCTGCAGCGCCTGGGTTTCGATAAGGTGGACGCCGCTCGTCAGTATCAGCTGCGTGACTGGCCGGAACTGCGCGCCCGCGTCGCCGAGCGCATCAAGACGCAAACCCGCGACGCCTGGTGCGCGCTGCTGGAAGGCACCGATGCCTGCGTGGCGCCGGTGCTGAGCCTGGCCGAGGCACCGGGTCACCCGCACCACCAGGCGCGCGGCAATTTTGTCGAGGTGGATGGGGTGAAGCAGCCAGCGCCGTCACCGCGCTTCTCCAGAACCCCGGCACGCTATCCGCAATCGCCGCCCGAGCCGGGCGCGCAAACACAAGACATCCTGCGGGAGCTGGGTCTACTCAAGACGGATCACCCGGGCTAGAGGGTGGGACGATATCCAGCACGCGCATTGCCGTCGTCAACGACTGGCTGGCGGTCTTGGGCAATGCCTGCCAGGGGTTGTTGACAGCCAGGCGCTCGCCCATCGTGCGCAGGGTCCAGTGCGCGCCGCCGGTCAGCATGGGCAACTCGTCCCAGGCCACCGGCACCGACACCCCCATGCCTGGCCGGGAGCGCGCCGACCAGGCGCAAACGGTGGTGGCGCCGCGGCCATTGCGCAGATAGTCGATGAAGATCTTGCCGACCCGGTTCTTGGGGCCGCTCCTGGCAACAATGCGCTGCGGGAAGGTCGTGGCCAGATGCTGGACGATGGTTCGCGACAGATCCTTGACCGCCACCCAGCCCAGCGAGCGACGGAACGGCACCAGCACATGCAGGCCCTTGCCGCCGCTGGTTTTCAGGTATCCCTGCAGGGCCAGCTCGTCCAGCATCGCGTGCAGCAGCTGCGCAGCTTCCTGCACCTGCTGCCAGGCCACGCCCTCGCCAGGATCAAGGTCGAAGCACATCCGGTCGGGTTTCTCGATCGCCCGAGTGGTCGCGTTCCAGCTATGGAACTCCATCACATTCATCTGCACGGCGCCCAGCAGCGCGCGGCGCGCGGCAATCTCCAGCAACGGGGCATGGCCCGGGTCGAGCTTCACATCGAGCTGCTTGAGTCCGGGGATCTTCAGCGTGTCGCCATGCTTCTGGAAGAACAGCTCGCCGCCCACACCGTCCGGCCCGCGCACCAGGGATACCGGCCGCGCCCGCAGATGCGGCAGCATGCGCTCGGCCACGCTGGCGTAGTACTCGGCCAGCTCCAGCTTGGTGATGCCGCTGGAGGGATCGATGACACGGTCGGGGTGCGTCAACTTCACGGACGCCAGCGATGGGCTCTTCGGCGCTGCCACCGGTCTCTCCCGTGTGATGGCGCTGGCCGGTTTGTCCGAGCGCAGTCCGTGGAACACGGCGTGGCGCACGCGCCCCTCCTTCGTCCATTCCGCAAACGAGATCTCGGCCACCAGCTTGGGCTTGACCCAGTGGCCGTGCACGCCCCTCGGCAGCGCGTCGAACGGCGGCTCTGACGCCGCCAGCGCCGGCAGCTGCTCGATCAGCCTGCGCAGTGCCGACCCGCTGAAGCCGCTGCCGACACTGCCCGCGTAGCGCAGCCTCCCCTGATCGTCATGCACGGCCAGCAGCAGCGCACCCAGGCCCACACGGATCCCTTTAGGATCGGTGTAGCCGGCAATCACGAACTCCTGGCGCTGCGTGCATTTGAGCTTGATCCAGTCGGGCGAGCGGCGAGATTGATACGGCGTATCGGCCCGTTTGCCGATCAGCCCCTCCATGCGCAGCTGGCAGGCGGTATGCAGCAGATGCGCCGGCGCAACGCTGAAGTCCTCGCTGAAGCGCAGGCGCGGGTGAGGCGCAGCCTCCAGCAACGCGCGCAATTGTTCGCGACGCTCACGCAACGGTGCAGCACGCAGATCGCGGCCGGCATGGAACGGCAGATCGAACAGGTAAAAGACGATGTCGTCGGTGCGAGCCGACTCGAAGGCGTTCTGCAGCGCCTGGAAGTCCGGTGCGCCCTGCTTGTCCGGCACCACGATCTCGCCGTCCAACCAGGCCGAGCCCGGCTTCAGCTGTGCGATGGCCTTGGCCAGACCCTTCAGCTTGGAGGTCCAGTCATGACCGTTGCGGGTGAACAGCCGCACATCAGCACCATCGACACGCGCCAGCAATCGGTAGCCATCGAACTTCAGCTCCCACAACCAGCCCTCGCCCGTGGGCACGGCATCAACCAGCGTCGCCAGCTGGGGCGCCAGGCTCAGCGGCAGGTGGTCCTGCTTGGTCACCGCCTGCTTCGCATTCCTCGATGTCACCTTGGCCTTCAACACGCTGTCGGGCAGCGCCTCCACCACCTGATACTCCGCCGCCGGCCGCGCAAAGTCATCGCGTTCCTTGATCAACAGCCAGGGCTCTTGCCGTTCTGTGCCACGGCCGCGCATGCGCACCAGCGTCCAGTGGCCCTGCAGCTTCTGGCCGCGCAGCTCGAACTTCAGCTTGCCGGCCCGGTAGCCCGCCGCAGCGTCGCCGACCGGCAACCACTCGCCCTGGTCCCAGACAATCATCGTGCCAGCGCCGTACTGCCCAGGCGGGATGACACCCTCGAAACCGGCATAGGCCAACGGGTGGTCCTCGACATGAACGGCCATCCGTTTGTCCTGCGGGTCCAGGCTCGGACCCTTGGGCACCGCCCAGCTTTTCAGGCTGCCGTCCAGCTCCAGCCGGAAGTCGTAGTGCAGCGCCCGGGCCGCATGTTTCTGGACCACAAAGGACAGTGTCCTGCCAGGAGCAGTCTGGGTGGCTGCTCCCTCGGGCTCGCTTGTGACGGCGAAGTCGCGCTTGCGCTTGTAATCGTGCAAGTGCCGGTCGGCCATGCGCCCCTCGTCACGCCTTCTTGCTCTTGATGGTCTTCGCGGCCTTGCCACCGGCCAGGCTGCGCTTGAGCAGATCGGTCAGGTCCACCACATTGGAGCCACCCTCGTCGGCCGGTGCTTCCAGCGGCGCGACGCGCTTGGTCTGACCGGCATCGGCCTTGGCGGCGATCAGGGTCGTGATCGCCTGCTTGAAGTCGTCGGCATAGTCATCGGCCTGCCACTTGGCCTTCATGTCGTCGATCAGCTGGCGCGCCATCTTCAGCTCGGCCTCTTTCACGCCGGCAGCCGCCTTGCCCTCGGGCGGGAACTTGAGCTCGGTCCAGGGGCGGATCTCGTTGGGCCAGCGCAGGGTGTTAAGCAGCAAGGCCGGGCCGCTCGGTATCAGGGCCGCCAGATGCTGCTTGTTGTGCATCACGACCCGCGCAATGCCTATGCTGCCGTCGGCCACCATCGCTTCGCGCAGCAGCGCGTAAACCTTGCCGCTCTTGCCGATCGGCTCCAGATAGAACGGCCGCTCAAGGAACAGGAAGGGAATATCCGCCGCGCTGACGAAGGCCTCGATCTCTATCGTCTGCGTCGTCTGCGGGTAGGCGGCCTTGATCTCCTCGTCGCTGATCAGCACATAGTCGCCGTCGTCCTGCTTGACGCCCTTGACAATGTCTTCCTTGGCAATCACGCGGCCGGTTCGCTTGTTGATGCGCTGGTAGCCGACCGGGTCCATCGAGCGCTTGTCCAGCCAGTCGAAGTCAATGTCGTCCTCGCGCGCGGCGGGGTACAGCGCGACGGGAATATGCACGAGGCCGAAGCTGATCGCGCCCTTCCAGGTGATGCGTGGAGTGGAAGCCATATGACGACGGGAGCAAGCGGTGTGCCCGACGCGCCGACGACCCGGTGATCAGCGTGGCGGTCGGCCGACGGGGTCGAGTTCTTCGTCCTCGCTTCCGACCTCCATCGATCTGTTCTTCGCAGGCGTGCGCGCAGGCGAGACCGGCTGCGACTCCGGCCTGACCAAGCCCTCCAGCGCACTACCGGGATCTTCTTCCCCCAGCTCCGACTCGACCGGTGCAATGAGGTCGGCGGGCTGCGTAGCCTTGGCGTTCAATTGAAGAAGAAATACAAAAGGAGCAGGATGATGCCCGGAACGCCCAGCATCCATGCAATCAGGTATTTGCCCATCGTGTTCTCCGTCGGTGAGTGATGCGGAAGCCGAGGTGATTCCGCTCATTTCGACACGGCAAGCGACGTGCCCGTGCGTCGGATCAGAAGAATTGCGCCGGCGGAGTGGCAGGAGGGTCGCCGATCGGTGCGGGCGGCCGCGACGGCGGTGGCTCCTGGATTTCGGGTGGTCGTGGATCGGGCTGCTCCGGCGGCGGCTGCGGCACCTCCGGCGTCGGCATCGGGGGAACGTCCTGTTTGGGCACCGCTGCGGCGCACGACATTGTCATCATGGTCTTATCAGCGCCTCAGCGCTGCCTGTATTGAATGGGCACGGGGGCCGGTACCAGAACTCAGCAAACCGTGTTCCCGATGACAACCCGCCCTGTCCGCGTGGACGAGGCACGTCAATTGCCGCGGATCAGCCGAATGACCTCTCATCGCGTTCAATCGGCATCAAGAAGCCCATGCCCACTCAACTATCGTCCGCCACCGCTGCCGTCGGCTCTTACCGCGCCTCGCCGCTGAAGCTCGGCTGGGCGCTGGGCATCTCACTGGCCGCCGCGACGGCCGGCAGCGCTGAGCCGGGCGCGGTTGGCTACGGCAGCAACCCCGCGCTGCCGCCGCCGGAGTCCTATCTGATCCCGACCGTCAATGTCGCCAAGGCGGTCGGCTGGCCCGCCGGCATCCAGCCGAAGCCGGCGGCGGGCTTGAGCGTGCAGTCGTTCGCCGCCGGTCTCGACCATCCGCGCTGGATCTATGTGTTGCCGAATGGCGATGTGCTGGTGGCCGAAACCAATGCACCGCCACGGCCCATGGACGGCCGAGGTATCAAGGCCTGGTTCACCAAACTGTTCATGAAGAAGGCCGGCGCCGGCGTGCCGAGCGCCAACCGCGTCACCCTGCTGCGCGATACCGACGGCGATGGCGTGGCGGACCTGCGCCTGCCCTTTGCCGAGGGCCTGAACTCGCCCTTCGGCATGGTCCTGATCGGCGGCCGGTTCTATGTTGCGAATGCCGATGCCATCGTCCGCTTCGACTACAAGTCGGGGCAGACCCAGCTGGTCGGCCCACCGGTGCAAGTCGCCACGCTGCCCGGTGGCCCGATCAACCACCACTGGACCAAGAACCTGATCGCCAGTGCCGATGGCAGCAAGCTCTATGCCAGTGTCGGCTCGAACAGCAATGCGGCCGAGAACGGCATGGAGGCCGAGCAGGACCGTGCCGCCATCCTCGAGATCGATCTGGCCTCGGGCGCGCGCCGGGTCTTCGCCTCCGGCCTGCGCAACCCAGTCGGCATGGCCTGGGACGCGGGCAGCGGCACCTTGTGGACCGTGGTCAACGAGCGCGACGAGCTCGGCGACGATCTGGTGCCCGATTATCTGACCTCCGTGCGCGACGGCGGCTTCTACGGCTGGCCCTACAGCTACTTCGGGGGCCACATCGATGCGCGGGTCCAGCCACAGCGGCCGGACCTGGTCAGCAAGGCGCTGGTGCCCGACTACGCGCTCGGGGCGCACACTGCCTCGCTGGGCCTGGCGGCGGCGGCAGGCAACAGCCTCTCAGAGCGCTATGCCCAGGGCATGTTCATCGGCCAACATGGCTCCTGGAACCGCAAGCCCCGCAGCGGCTACAAGGTCATCTTTGTACCCTTTGTCGGCGCCCAGCCGCAAGGCATGCCGCAGGACGTGCTCGATGGTTTCCTCAACGACGAGGGCGAGGCCATGGGCCGACCGGTGGGCGTGGCGCTCGACGGGCGCGGCGCCCTGCTGGTGGCCGACGACGTCGGCAATGTGATCTGGCGCGTCACGGGCAGCGGCAAGCGCTGATTCGCGCGCAGACGGCCCACTGCGTCGGGACCGCGCCTGGTCATAGCAGCCGTGTCGGCACTTTCGACTTGCTCTGAGCCCGGGCGCAATACACCGGCCCCATTGGTGCGCGGGTTGGCTGGGGCATGCCAGCTCGCCTCGAAACCGACGCATTCATCCAGTTCATCCAGTTCAACCGGATCACCCCGAGCCCCAAGACATCGAAGTCTGCCGACAAAGCGGCAGGCGAGTTCGCCTTGTGCCGGTGATCGATCAGAAGCACCACGGCCAAGCCACGGAACTCGCTCTCGTGGCAGTCAGCCTTGCGGGTGATGCCTGCGGGTGGGGGCATCGGGACTCGATACCTCGGGTCAGCGGTTACAGGCAAAAAAACACGGGCGCATTCTGATTCATTCAGCGCCCAGGCGATGGCGGTTTGCCGCCGGGGCCGGGAACCAGAGCGGCACGGCGTTCGGTGTCGAGGCCGGGCGTCGCCCGCATATCGGTATCGACCAGCCCGGCATCGAGGTCGCGCTTGGCCTGGACCATGGCGGGATCGGGTTTCTCGGCGGTGGTGGCGTGGTTCAACTCGTCGCGCTCGTGCGGCAGCGCCAGCCCGCTGGCCGGCCCGGGCGTGCCAGCGCCGCGAGGTGGGGTGGCTACCTGGCGGCCGATCGGACGCTTGGTTCTCTGATTCAGGGACATACGCATACCTCTTCTCAAAGTTGTGTGCCTATCAATGAAGCCAGCCATTCGCCGAGCCTCTCTTGTGCCGGTCTGGCCTGCCACTCGGCGTAGCTCACCCGGTGCGCCAGTCCGAGGTCGGCTTCGAAGGCGACAGTCTGGGCACTCGCGAATCCCTTGTCGATGATGTTCAGCGTCGCTTCGTCGTTGAGGCGAAACGAGCGGTTGTCGAAGTTGGTCGAACCGACCGAAGTCAGCAGGCCATCGACGATCATCAGCTTGCAGTGGTACATCGTGGGCCCGTACTCGGCAATGGTGGCGCCGGCACTGAGCAGCGGCCCCCAGGTGGCCCGCGACGCGCTGCGCACGGCGTCGCTGTCGATGTGTTCTCCGGGAACGATGATGCGCAGCCTGACGCCGCGCTTGAGCGCGCCAACCAGCGCCTGCAGCGTCAGCGGGTCTGGGACAAAGTAGGCGGCGGACAGGTCGATCGAGCGCGATACCGCCGTCACGGCCAGCAGGTACATCAGCTGCATGCTTTCGCTGCCACCGCTGGGGGAACTGCTGAACATCTGCGCCGCGGCCGGGCCCATTGGCGCGAGCGCCGGAAAGTAGTCCGGCCCATGCAGGACCTCGCCGGTAACCTTGATCCAGTTGTCGATGAAGACCGACTGCATCTGCGCCACAACGGGCCCACTGACTTCGAAGTGCGTGTCCCGCCAATGGGCCGGGTCTTGCGCGCGCCCGGTCCACTGCGGCGCCACGCCCACGCCGCCGGTGAAACCCAGGCGGCCGTCAACGATCAGCAGTTTGCGGTGGGTGCGGTTGTTGAGCCGCCCGAGATGCGACCAATGCGGCGGATGGAAGCGCTTGACCTGGACGCCGGCCTGCGTCATCACAGCCACCAGGCTGTCGTCCATCTTCGCGCTGCCCACCCAGTCGAGCAGCAGATGTACTTTCACGCCCTGTCGAGCCCGTTCGGCCAGCGCAGCAGCAAACTCGCGGCCAATATCACCCGACCAGTAGATGTAAGTCTCGAAGCTGATCGATACCTTGGCAGCGCGGATCGCCGCCAGCATCGGCGGAAAGATCTCGTCACCGTTAAGCAGCGCGCGCGGCGCGTTTCCCTGCAGGAATGGCGGGCCGAGAAGCACGCCCAGTTCCTTCATGAATCGGGGATCGTCGAGCGCGTACAGGCGTTCGATGCGACGTTCGATCTTGGCCTCGCCGCCAACGAAGTTGGCGATCAGCAGGCCCGCAACAAGGCACAGTCCGGCCACGACAACGGCGACCCGTACAGCGTGCTTCACGCTGCAATCAGCCTCGGCCGCGGCTGCTCGGCGCGAATCATCCTGTGTGCCCGGGCAAAGCGTTGCTCGAATCGACCGGCGACTCGAAGAATTCGCACGGGCTGCCAAGCTGCTCGGCCCGGTACAACGCAGCTTCCGAAACGGTCAACGCCACGCGTGACTGCTCCGGGGCCATTTCGACCGCCTTGACCTCGTCGCCGCCACGGGCAAGATTTTCGGTCACCTGCTGCAGATCGTCTGCGCAGGCCTCAACCTCGGCCTGCACCACATGGCTCCGGTCGAGTACCGCGTCCAGTATGCGCTGGATGCGAGAAGGCTTGGCGGGATCTGCTGGAGGCGAAGACATGATGTGCGCGAGTTCTTTGAGCATATGGAATGCTCGCCACGGCACAGTAGTCGAAGGCGCCGGGAGCGTCTGTGGGCCAGCGCACACAAACGCACGGCATCATTGGGGGGGCCAGGCTGTCCCGCCAGCCTCCCGGGAAAACACAGGGAGCAGCGCCCCAAAACGGAAAATGGGTTAGACGCTCACGCTTCTAACCCATTGATTCTCTTCTTTTTTTGGTGCGGCTGGCAGGAATCGAACCCACGACCCCTTGGTTCGTAGCCAAGTACTCTATCCAGCTGAGCTACAGCCGCGCAGCTTTGCATTATACATCGCAATCGGCGGTATTTCGCCCGCCAGGCCGTCATGCAGATTCCGGCCGGGTTCCGGAGCGGCGGGAGTGATGCGCTTGCAACACGATGCCGTACACTGATCTGCCGTAACCAAATCGGGTAATGCCTGCCACTGCCGAGAGCCATGCTCAGTCGTAGACAATCCTTGCTGGCCGTCGCGGCCGGCTGCGCCCTACCCCCGACTTGGGCCCAACGGCAGTCTGCCTGGATGGCAGACATCATCGATATCGCGCCCTGGGGGCGCCGCACTCCGGACGGCAAGGCGGGCGGGGTGTACGCCGAAGTCTTCAAGCGCCTGGGGGAACTGAGCGGCTACAGTTTTGACCTGCGCCTGACGCCCATCAAGCGCGCCGTAGTGGATGTGTCGGCCGGCGTCAGCCAAGCGACCATGATGCTCGAGCGCGCTGACCTCAACAAGGCAGCCCTCATCATCGGCACGGTCACTACCCTCGAGATCGAGGTCTGGCTGCCCGCTGGCAGCAAGATCCGCAGCCTCGATCAGTTGGCTGGCAAGAAGGTCGCGACGCTGCGCGGACCGGCCTATCACGAAGAGTTCGACGCCAACAACCTGATTGCCAAGGTCCCGGTCACCGGCGCCCGGCAGCAGCTTGAAATGATGCGGTCAGGCCGTGTTGACGGCGCACTTGGCGTCCGGCAGAACTTCCTGGTGGCGCTGCGCGAGATGGGTCTGCCGGGTGGCGACTTCGCCGACCCGATCTGGCTGGGCTCACGACGGGTGCTGCTCTGGATAGCACCGACGCTGCGCGGGACGGAATTTGCGAACAAGTTGGGTCGGGCGCTGAGCCAGATGCGGAGTTCCGGCGAGATCGACCGGATGTTGGCTCAACAGGTCTACGCGGAGCACTGAAGGCAGGCACCGCAACGCTGCCTGTCGGTGGCCGCCGGTTGCGGTCAACACTCGAAACCGCCCTCGCGGCGCAGCGCCTGCGAGTCCAGTCCGGCCAGCAGCGCGACAAAACGCGCTGCCAGGTCGGGCTCGGCCGCCTGCAGGCTCACTGCCGCGCTGTACTGCGTGGCCAGTTCGAAGGCCTTGGGCAGGGCACCGGCCAGCAGTACGCCGGGCGTGTAGTTGATCTCGGTGACCTGGGTGCAGCCGATGGCGCGCGGCGAGGTGTCGGCGGCCAGTTCGCGCATCGAGGCGGCGCCATTCGGGAAGGTGCGAAAGCGCCCTTGCAACTCATCGTGGATGCCCAGTTCGCGCATCACCTTGGCGAAGTGGATGCCTGCGGTGGCGCGTTGCGGATCGGGAAAGTAGATCGCATCGGAAGCCAGCAGCGCCGCCTTCAAGGATTCGGGGGCGCCGACATCGGGCAGCAACTCGCCGCTGCGCACGGCCACGCCGGTGCGCACCCGGCCCAGGCCCGCCGCGCTGCCGGCGCGCAGGCGGCCGTCCGCGATCAGCGACTGGATCATCGCCTCGGTGACGACCATCACATCGCAGGGCTCACCGGCCAGCAGCGCCTCCTTCATGGCGCCAACAGCACCGAAGCGACCCTGCACGCGGGCGCCAGTCTCATCGGCAAAACGTAGCTGCAGCGCCTTCACCAGGCCTTGCGCCGCACCGGCGCACAAGAGATTCACGGTCAGTGTCATAGGAGTTTCCGTCGCTTCGTTCAATCGACCTTGGCGCCGGAGATCTTGACGATCTGCGCCCATTTGGCAATGTCCTCACCGAGGTAGCGGGTGAACTCGTCGACGCCCATCGTCATCGGCGTCGTGCCCTGCAGGGCCCAGGCGCGCCGCACCTCGGGGTTGGTGGTGATCTTGCTGACCTCGGCATTGAGGCGGCGTATCACCGCGGCCGGCGTTCCCTTGGGCGCCATCAGGCCCAGCCAGATCGTCGCCTCGTAGCCGGGCACGCCGGCCTCGGCCAGCGTGGGCACATCCGGCAGGGTCGCTGAGCGCGTCTTGCCGGTCGTGGCCAGGGCCCGCACCTTGCCGGACTTGATGTGTTCCGTCATCGTCGGTATCGCGTCGAACATCATCTCCAGCTGGCCGCCCAGCACATCGGTGCGGGCGCCGGCGCTGCCCTTGTAGGGAATATGGACGATGTCGATGCCTGCCTGCGCCTTGAACAGCTCACCGGCCATGTGGTACGGCGTGCCCGGGCCCGAGGACGCATAGGACATGCCGCCCGGCTTGACCTTGGCGACCTTGATCAGATCGCCCAAGGTGTTGGCCGGCAGGCCGGCCTTGACGACCAGCACCAGATCGGAGGCGTTGATGGGTGCAATCGGTGCGAAGTCACGCATCAGCTGGAAGGGCCGGTCGGGGATCAGCGACTCGTTGACCGTGTGCGTGTTCGACATCAGTAGCAGCGTGTAGCCATCCGGCGCGCTTTTGGCCACTGCGTCGGTGCCTATCAGCGAGCCGCCGCCGGGCCGGTTGTCGATGACAAAGCCCTGACCCAGCGCCTCCTGCAGCCGCTGGGCGATGAAGCGGCCGTAGACGTCGGCCGAACCGCCGGGCGCGAACGGCACGACGATACGCACCGGCCGCGTCGGATAATCCTGCGCAGCGGCCGGCGCGATCAGCGCCGCACCCACCAACGCAACGAAGCCACGCCTTGTCCAGCCTGCTGCCATGCTTGCCTCCAGCCAATTGGTTGTATTTGGTCTGCTTTGGTCAGACCTTTGCGGGACTGTAGCGGCAGACCCGGGCCGGGTCAATGAGGGCCAGGCGCAGACTAGTAACCCAACAGATTGACGCGCACATGGAGCAGATGCGCCATGCACAGCGCGCGGGCGCGCTCGACATCGCGCTCCTTCAGCGCCGCCACCAGCGCGCGGTGCTCCTGCTGGTACTCCAGACGTCGCTCGGGCGTGGCGCTGCGGCGCTTCAGCATGCCCCACTCACTCTGCGCCCGCACCTCGTTCATCAGCCGGAAAACACTCGCGATGAAGCCGTTGTGGGCGGCCGCAGCGATGGCTTCGTGCAGCGCCGCGTCCCATTGCTCGAAGGCCTCCAGCGCAGTGGCGGCCTCGGCCTGGTCATTGCAGTGATCCATACGGGCGAAGTCGGCAGCGGTGGCATTGCCGATGACCATCTCGATCAGCGCCGGTTCGAGCGCCAGGCGGGCACTCATCAGGTCGGCCGGACTCGAGGCCAGCGCCACGCCGCCCTGGGCCGAGCCGGCCAGCAACTGCTGCGCATGCTCGGTCACATAGGTTCCGCTGCCCACGGTCTGGGTGATCAGCTGCCGGCGCTTCAACTCCAGCAGCACACGACGCACCGTCGAGCGGCTGAGGCCGAACTGCTCGCTCAGGGCCCGCTCGGTCGGGATGCGGTGGCCCGCGGCCCAGGCGCGCGAGCGCAGCTTGTCGATGAGGGTGTCGCGCAGGCTCGCGGCGGCGTCCATGGTCATTCCGCTTTCAGCCAATTGAGCTTTGATAATTGGGCCTTAATGGTAGCATTTGGTCAACAACTCAGGAGACGTGCATGAAACTGTTCACCATTGTCCATCAGGGCCGGCGCCGCCTGGGCCGACTTGCCGCCGACGGGCTGCAGCTGGATCTGTTCGACATCGATGCCACTCGCGGGGCCCTGCCGCTGATCGAGCTGCTTGCGACGGGCGCCGCGCTGCCGGCCACCGTAGGCACGGTGGCCTTGGCCGAGACCGAGGTCATCGCCCCGCTGCCGCTGCCGCGCCGCAATCTGTTCTGCGTCGGTCGCAACTACCATGCCCACGCCAAGGAGCTGCGCGACTCGGTGTTCAAGGACAACGCCAAGGCAGTCGATGCCTGGCCCATCGTCTTCACCAAGGTGCCGGAGTGCGTGATCGCCGATGGGGCGGCCATTCAGCTGCCCGGCGCAATCTCGCAGCAGATCGACTACGAGGCCGAGCTGGCCGTGGTGATAGGCAGAGGCGGCCGCAACATCACTCGCGCCGAGGCCATGCGCCATGTCTTCGGCTACACCATCGTCAACGACGTCACCGCCCGCGACGTGCAGATGCGCCACAGCCAGTGGGACCTGGGCAAGAGCTTCGACACCTTCTGCCCGATGGGGCCCTGCATCGTCACCGCGGACGCGCTGGATGGCACCGACACCCGCGTGCAATGCTGGGTCAATGGTGAGCCGCGCCAGGACGGGCGCACCGGCGACCTGATCTTCGACATCGCCACCCTGATCGAGACCATCTCACGCGGCATCACGCTCTACCCCGGCGACGTGATCGCCACCGGCACGCCGGCAGGCGTCGGCATGGGGCTGACACCGCCGCGCTGGCTGCAGCCGGGCGACGTGGTGCGCATCGCAATCGATGGCATTGGCGTGTTGGAAAATTCCTGCGCCGGCGAGGTGCCGGCATGAGGGCGCTGTTCGCCATCGCGCTGCTCGGCGCAGCCATGACCTCATTCGCTCAGTCGGATTGGCCCAACAAGCCGATCACGATGATCGTGCCCTTTCCGCCCGGCGGCGTTGCCGACACGGTGGCCCGGCCGGTGGCCGAGGCGCTGTCCCGTGAGCTGAAGCAGACGGTGATCGTCGAGAACCGCGTTGGCGCCGGCGGCGCACTAGGCATGGGCACGGCCGCTCGCGCGCCGGCCGATGGCTACACGGTACTGATGACGCTGTCGTCAATCTCCATCCTGCCCGAGGCCGACAAGATACTGGGCCGCAAACCGGCCTACACCTTGAATCAGTTCCGGCCGATCGCCCGCTTCACCGCCGACCCGACGGTGCTGGTGGTGCGCGCCGATTCGCCCTGGAACACGCTGGCCGATTTTGTTGCCGACGCGAAGAAGAAGCCCGGCACCTACAACTACGGCAGCTCGGGCAATTACGGCACCATGCATGTGCCGATGGAGATGCTGAAGGGCAGCGCCGGCTTTCGCATGACCCACATCCCCTACACCGGCGCCGGACCGGCGGTGCTGGCCCTGCTCAGCGGCCAGGTCGACGCGGTGGCCAGCGGGCCGGCCAGCGTGGTGCAGCAGATCAAGGCCGGCAAGTTGCGCGCGCTGGCGCACTGGGGCGACAAGCCCCTGCTGTCACTGCCCGAGGTGCCCAGTCTGAAGCAGGCGGGCCATGCCACCACCTTCGCTCAATGGTCGGCGCTGTTCGTGCCCAACGGCACGCCGGACGAGGTGATCGCCAAGCTGCGCGCTGCCGCCAGGAAGGTGGCCGCCAACCCGACCGTGGTGCAGACCATTGTCCGCGCCGGCAGCCCGGTCGAGTACCTGGACGCGCCCGAGTTCCAGACCTACTGGGACGCCGACGCGCTGCTGATGACCGAGGCGGTGCGCAGGATCGGCAAGGTGGAGTGAGGCCTGGCGCGGCGGCATCCTGCTTCGCCAGCGGGTGACGCGACCGCTGCCACAGCCCGTGTGCAACTGCCGCAGGTACCAGCCTTGAGCAGGCCGAGCCTTCGTCCCTGCGCTGCCGATCTACGCGATCCGGGTGGCCTGCACGGCGGCCCGATGCCGGCCCGCGTGACGCACCGGCGCCTCGACCTCGCCGAGGCCGAGGCGTTCTGCGACTTCGGCGCGCAGTCGCAGGTGGAGCACAGGGCTGACGACCCGGCAGCAGGCGGATGCCTATCTCATCGGGCCGCGTAAACAACGCCGCCACGAAGCGGCCATGCACAGCCACTTCAGCCACCGCCACGGCAATGCCCTGCTCCTGGTCGCAGTGAATGCGTCCTACATCCCCCAGAAACGGAAAATGGGTCAGAAGCTTTCACTTCTGACCCATTCACTTTCTGGTGCGGCTGGCAGGAATCGAACCCACGACCCCTTGGTTCGTAGCCAAGTACTCTATCCAGCTGAGCTACAGCCGCGAAGCCTGCGACTATAGCATGACTTTGTTGTGAGTCACGGAAATTTCGCGAAATCAGGCGTTGGCGGCGGCCTCGTAACAGCGGGCGCGGCGCTCCACGTCGTCGTCCCGCTCCGCCATGCGGGCGAGGGTCAGCCAACTGCGGCGGCGCACGCTGGCGGGCAGATCGCGGTCCTCGCCGGCCTGTTCCAGCATCAGCCGGGCCTTGCCCCAGAGCTGGCGTTCGGCCAGGGCATGACCCAGCGCGAAGGCGATCGAGGCATCGCGCGGGAAGGCATGGGCCGCGGCTTCCAGGCGCGGCAGCCACTCCGGCCCCATGCCGGGCACCGCATGCGCGAACGCCTCGCTCAGCGATGAGCGCTCGTCTGAGCCAAGTTCGCTGATCTTTTCCCAGAACGGGCGCAGCCAGCCACGACCGTCCTCGGGCGCACCCAGACGCGCTGCGCACTGGGCGGCGCGAGCGGCTACGAAGACATCGCGTCGGTCGGCCGAATCGAGCTGTTGCCAGATCACTCGCAGCTGGTCCACATCGCGTGCCGTCTCAAGGGCCTCGAAGGCCAGCGAGCGAAGCAAGCCCAGCGCCGCCACCCGCGAGAAGCCCTGGTGCTTAGCGAGCAGCCGTGCGGTGCGCAGCGCCTCCAGCGGCTGGCTGGACAGGCGGGTGGCTTGCAGCTTCAGGCGCAGCGCCTGGGTGCGACGTGCCACGCCGGGCGGCAGATCGGCCAGCAGGGCCAGCGCACGCGCAGCGTCGCGGTCCTCCAGCGCCCACTCCGAGGCGAGCAGGCGCGCGCCCTCCTCGGCCGAGCGTGCAGCCGGAAATCGCTGGCCCAAATCGAGCGCCATCTGCAGCTGTTCATCGCGGCCCTTGCGGTCCTGCAGACGATGCGCACTGCCGGCGGCCAGCACATGGCCCAGGGCCATGAAGGCCGGATCGGCGGGCAGCTCGGGCGTCTGCGCCTGAATGCCGAGGGCGCGCAGGGCAGACTTCTGCGCTCGGCTGTAGCGAGCACCAAAGAACTCCGACAGCGAATCGCGCAAGGCCGCCTGGGCGCTGCGCTCGCGCTGGCCCAGGCGCCACTCGCGCGCCCGCCGCGGCAGGCCGGTCAGACGGTCCATCGCCTGTATCACCGTCACCAGCGCAAAGCAGCTGCCAATCAGCGCGAGCAGGAACAGGTTCAGCGATACATCGAGCCGCCAGCCGCTCCAGTAAATCGTCACCAGACCGTCATTGCTGCCCAAGGTCAGCGCCGCCACCACGGCCACCGCGAACAGCAGAACCAACCAGATCACCGCGCGCATGCTATGGGCTCCGCTCAGCGGCCCGCGGCCGCGGCCGACAGGGCGGCCAGGGTGTCGTCGGGGCGGGTCACATTGACCTGGCGGGCCTGGCCGGCGACCTGGCGCAGCAGCTCGTTGGCAGCCAGAACCTTGCGCGAGTTGCGCTCGAAATAGCGCTCCAGGCTGCCTTGCGCATCGCGCAGATCGGCCTGGGCGGTATCGAACTGGCGACTCAGCAGGGCCAGGCGGGCATTGAGCAGGCGCAGCTTCAGGTTCTCGCGCAGGAAGAAGGCCTGCTCGGGTGCCAGCAGCATGGCCTCGGGGTTGTCGATGCGGGTCACACGCAGCAGGGTGCGGGCCTCGCCCCAGACCTTGCCGGCCAGCCCCGTCCACTGGGCCTGCAGCTCGGACCACCAGCCGGTTTCGGCTGCGGCTGGCGCCACGCGCTTCTTGGCCGGCGCACGGTCACCGGTGATGGCCTCGTCGGTCTCGGCCTTGCCGCGCTGCGCCACCGACAACAGCGGCAGCTCATCGACCAGGCGCACCGCCTCGTCGAGCTTGATCGTCAAAGTAGACACATCGACCACATTGATGGCCTTGACCCGATCCAGGTCGCGAGCCACGGCTCGCCGCACGCCCTCCAGGCGAGGCTGCTTGTAGCGGGCCAGGCGCTCATCGGCCTGACGCAGCGTGGCGACCAGGGGCTCGGCGCTGCCGGTGATCGCCGATTGCTGCAAGGCCACGCGAATCGAGGCCTCGATGTCCACCAGCACGTTCTCGTCGCGCGAGCGGGATAGAGACTGGATCAGCTCCTCCAGCTGGCTGCGCTGCAGCGCCACCTCGGACAGCCGCGCCTCGACCAGGGCCAGCTTGGCGGCACTGTCGCGCGACACCTCCTGCGCCTGACGCGCCAGGGCCCTGGCCTCGCCGGACTCGGCCTGGGTGCTTTGCTGGCGGCGCACCAGTTCCTGCTCCAGCTGCTGCACGCGCTCGTGCGCCTGCCATGACAGGCCCAGTGCCAGCAGGGTAAGCAACACCAGCAGGCCGATGGCCGCTGGCGGCACACCGCCGTGGCGCGAAGACTTGGCGGCGGGGGCGACAGCGTCACTGGCTGCGGCCCCGGTCTGAGGCCCGGATGTAGCGCCGGCCGCAGGGTCGGCAGAGGGCGTGCTGGAGGGGTTTGAAGTGGTGTCGCTCACGGTTCGGTCGATTGTATAGAGCGTTAGCTGAGGCTCCGTGCCGCAGCGGCCACCGCAAGCAGCTGGGGTCGCGCCAACACAACACGGCCGAAACCCTGGGCCGTGGCGCGCTCGGCAATGCGTTCATGGGTGGCAACGGCGCGGGCCTGGGACCAATCGGTGCCGGGCGGCGCCAGGGCAGCCAGATTGGCCACGGCCTCGGAGCTGCTGAGCAGCCAGATGTTCCGATGCGGCGCAGCCACGGCCTCGGCCAATTGCTGCCGTTGCTGGGCACTCAGCGAGGGCAGCACGCGGCTGTAGCTCTGCACCGCCTCGACCACGGCCCCGCGCTCGCGCAGGCGCTCGCCCAGCCACTCGCGGCCGCCGTCACCGCGCACCAGAAGCACGCGCGCGCCCAGCCAGTCAAGCGGCGCCAGTACCTGCCACAGGGCCTCGGAGTCGAAACTGGGCGCGTCGACAGCGGGCTCCATCACCAGCCCAGGGGGCACGCCGGCCTCGCGCAGCACCCGGCTGCTGCCCGGGCCCACGGTCGCGGCCAACGTCCGCGCCGGCCAGGCCCGACCCTCGGGCCTATGGGCAAAGAACTGCTGCACCGCATTCGGGCTGACGAAAACCAGCATCCGATTCAGGGCCAGGTCTTGCCAGGCCTGGGCCAGCGCTGCGTCGTTGCTGCTGGCGCTGATGGCAATCAGCGGCAGCGCCACGGCGTCCAGCCTTTCAGCCCGCAGGCCCGCCACCCACTCATCGGCCTGCGCGGCCGGCCGCGTCACCAGCAATCGCGGCCGGTCTGGATTCAAGCGGCACTCAGTTAGTCGGCGGCACCGGCGGCTCGTAGCTGGGCCGCGGCCTGCGTGCCCAGGGCGCGGGCGGCCTGCTCGTCTGCGATCGCCGCAGCCACGCTTGCGCGTAGCAAAGGTTTGTCCGTCTGTTCCGGATGGCCCAGCGCCGTGCTCAGCACCAGGGTCTCCCCCTGCCAGACGGCATGGGCCGCCAGGGGCACGCTGCAGCTTCCACCCAGCGCCCGTGACACAGCGCGCTCTGCCTGCGTGGCCAGCCAGGTGGGCTTGTCGATCAGCGTCACCAGCTTCTCGCGCAGGGCCTGCGCATCGCTGCGAATCTCGATGCCCAGCGCACCCTGCCCGGCGCAGGGAATCATCTGCTGCACGTCGAAGCGGGCGCGGATGCGCTCGGCCAGGCCCAGGCGCATCAGGCCGGCCGCGGCCAGCACGATGGCGTCATAGCCGCCCTCGTCAAGCTTGCGCAGGCGGGTGTCCAGATTGCCACGCAGCGGCTCAATCCGCAGGTCGGGCCTCAGGGCCTTCAGCTGCACCACGCGGCGCAAGCTGGAGGTACCGACGAGGGCGCCCAGCGGCAGCTCGTCCAACGAGGCGTAGCGGTTCGAGACAAAGGCATCGCGCGGATCCTCGCGCGCCAGGACGGCCACCAGGTCGAAGCCGGGCGGCAGGTCCATCGGCACGTCCTTCAGCGAGTGCACGGCCAGGTGGGCACGGCCCTCTTCAAGCGCAGCCTCCAGCTCCTTGACGAACAGGCCCTTGCCGCCGACCTTGGACAGAGTGCGGTCAAGGATCTGGTCACCGCGGGTGGTCATGCCCAGCAAATCGACATCCAGACCCATGGCCTGCAGCAGGCTGCGCACATGTTCAGCCTGCCAAAGTGCCAGCCGGCTCTCGCGCGTGGCAATCAGTGTTTTTTCTTGCATGGACGAATGCTAGCAGCCCGCCGAAGGCTGGCTTGCCGCAATTCAGAATGCTGCAGGCTCTGTTACTGCTACATTTGAATGTCGGTAACAAAGTTACATTACCACCAGTTCCTGCCTTCGCTTTCTCGCCCTCAGCCACCTTCAAGAGGCCCGCATGCCACGCAAGACCGCCGCTCCCGCCCGTTCCACGCCCGCCGCCAAATCGAGCACGACCCCGAGCACGCCCCGCAGTCGCAGTGCACAGGCCGACGCGGCCGAGAAGAACAAGCCACTGGTCGACGACATCCGGCTGCTGGGCCGCATCCTCGGCGAGGTGATACGCGAGCAGGAGGGCCGCGAGGCCTATGAGCTGGTCGAGCAAATCCGCCAGCTCTCGGTGGCCTACCGGCTCAAGCAGGACGCCTCCGCCGGCAAGGCGCTGGACCGACTGCTGAAGAATCTGTCGGGCGACCAGGCGGTCAGCGTGATTCGCGCCTTCAGCTACTTCTCGCACCTGGCCAATCTGGCCGAGGACCGCCACCACGTGCGTCGCCGCGAACACCACGAGCGCCAGGGCAACCGCCAGGAGGGTTCGCTGGCCATGTGCTTCGAGCGCCTGGAGGCTGCCGGCCATCGCGCCCACGACATCGCCCACACCCTGCAGCATGCCTATATCGCGCCGGTGCTGACGGCCCACCCGACCGAGGTGCAGCGCAAGAGCATTCTGGACGCCGAGCGCGCCATCGCCACCCTGGTGGAGCAGCGCGACGGCCTGCAGACCGCACGCGAACTTGCGCTGAACGAGGCGCTGGTGCGCGCCCGTGTGACCCAGCTGTGGCAGACGCGGATGCTGCGCAATGCCAAGCTGCGCGTCGCCGATGAGATCGACAACGCACTGTCCTACTACCCCAGCACCTTTCTGCGCGAGATCCCCAAGCTCTACGAGGAGCTGGAGCAGGCGCTGCCCGGCCAATCGGTGGCCAGCTTCTTCCGCATGGGCCACTGGATCGGCGGTGACCGCGATGGCAATCCGAACGTCAGCGCCGACACGATGCGCATGGCCCTCGGCCGCCAGAGCGAGACCGTGCTGCGCCACTACCTGACCGAGGTGCACGAGTTGGGCGCCGAGCTGTCGATCTCGGCCATGCTGGCCCCGGTCACGCCCGAGATGCAGGCATTGGCCGAGCGCTCGCCCGACCACAACGAGCACCGGCAAGACGAGCCCTACCGCCGCGCCCTGATCGGCATGTATGCCAAGCTGGCCGCCTCGCTGCATGCCTTGACCGGCACCGAGGCGCTGCGGCACGCCGTGGCGCCGCAAGACCCGTACGAGAACGCCCAGCAGTTCCTGACCGATCTGCGCACCATCGAGGCCTCGCTGCGCAGCCACCATGCGCAGGCGCTGATAGGGCCACGGCTGAAGCCGCTGATGCGCGCCGTGCAGGTGTTCGGCTTCCATCTGGCCACGCTCGATCTGCGCCAGAGCTCCGACCAGCACGAGGCCGTGGTCGCCGAGCTGCTGCGCACCGCCCGCGTCGAGGCCGACTACAGCGGGCTGGATGAAGCCGCCCGCCGCACGCTGCTGCTGCAGCAGTTGAACGATGCGCGTCCGCTGCGCGTGCATGGCGTCACCTACAGCGCGCTGGCCCAGGGCGAGCTGGCGATCTTCGAGACCGCGGTGGAGATGCGCCAGCGCTATGGCTTCGACGCGCTGCGCCACTACATCATCTCGCACACCGAAGACGTCAGCGACCTGCTGGAGGTGCTGCTGCTGTTCAAGGAAGTGGGCCTGCTGCGCGGCACCCTGGACGCCGAGGCCACCGCCGACCTGATCGTCGTGCCGCTGTTCGAGACGATTGCCGACCTGCGCCTGGCCGCGCCCATCATGCGGGCCTTCTACGCCCTGCCCGGCATCACCGAGATGCTGAAGCGTTCGGGCGCCGAGCAGGACATCATGCTGGGCTATAGCGACAGCAACAAGGACGGCGGCGTCTTCACCAGCAACTGGGAGCTCTACCGCGCCGAGACCGAACTGGTCGAGCTGTTCAGCCAGCTGCGTGCCGAGCATGGCATCACGCTGCGCCTGTTCCATGGCCGCGGCGGCACCGTCGGCCGCGGCGGCGGCCCCAGCTACCAGGCCATCCTGGCCCAGCCACCGGGCACCGTCAACGGCCAGATCCGTCTGACCGAGCAGGGCGAGGTGATCGCCTCCAAATACTCGAACCCCGAGATCGGCCGACGCAATCTCGAGACCCTGGTTGCCGCCACCTTGGAGGCGACGCTGCTGCACCCGACCAAGACCGCGCCGGCAAGCTTTCTGGGCGCCGCCCAGATGCTGTCCGATGCCAGCTTCGGCGCCTACCGCAAGCTGGTCTACGAGACCCCCGGCTTTGCCGAATACTTCTTCGCCGCCACGCCGATCCGCGAGATCGCCGAGCTGAACATCGGCTCGCGGCCGGCCTCGCGCAAGGCCACCCGCGCGATCGAGGACCTGCGCGCCATCCCCTGGGGCTTCAGCTGGGGCCAGTGCCGCGTCGCGCTGCCCGGCTGGTGCGGTTTCGGCTCGGCCGTGCTCAGCTATCTGGGCAAGGAAGACAGTGCCGAGCACAAGACCCGCCTGGCTCTGCTCAAGCGCATGCACAAGCAGTGGCCCTTCTTCCGAACGCTGCTGTCGAATCTGGACATGGTGCTGGCCAAGAGCGATCTGGCGATTGCCGCACGCTATGTCGAGCTGGTCGAGGACAGGAAGCAGGGCAAGAAGATCTTCGCCGCGATCCAGGCCGAATGGCAGCGCACCCAGCAAGCCCTGACCCTGATCACCGGCGAGAGCGACCGCCTGGCCTCGAACCCGGCGCTGGCCCGATCGATCGCCCACCGCTTCCCGTACCTGGACCCGTTGAACCACCTGCAGGTCGAGCTGCTGCGCCGCTACCGCAACCGCGGCCCGGCCGACACCGACCTAGAGCGCGTGCAGCGCGGCATCCACATCTCGATCAACGGGGTGGCGGCGGGGCTGCGGAATACCGGTTAACGCTGCGCCCGAAGTACGGTTCTTTTCGGGGGATCTCCCCCATTCGTGGGACCTTGTCACCCCCGCTGTCATCGGTGACACTGTGGCCGGAATCGGTCGCCCAGGACCCAGATCCTGGCGCCGATCACAACGATAAAACCGACACTTCAGGGAGAAGTTCATGACCACCCTCACGGCCGGCATCAGCCCGGTCCTGGCGCCCGCGTTCGCGCACAGCGTCTTGCCCGATCTCGCCACCACCCGATTCAAACGCCGGCTGGACATCGAGTTCACCGGCTCCGGCAGCGAGTACTTCCGCATCTGGGTCGTCAACCTGCTGCTCACCCTGGTCACCCTGGGCCTCTACCTGCCCTTTGCCAAGGCACGGCGACTGAGCTACTTCTACGCCAACACACAGGTTGACGGCCAGGCCCTGGCCTTTCACGGCAACCCCTGGCGCATGTTCCGCGGCTTCGTGCTGCTGGCCCTGCTGATGCTGGCTTACGGCGTCGCCGGCCGTTTCTCACCGGTGGCCGGGCTGATCGCCTTCGGTCTGCTCTGCGCAGTCTGGCCGGCCCTGTGGCGGGCGGGCTTGCAGTTCCGCCTCTCCAACACCAGCTGGCGCGGCCTGCGCCTGGGGTTTCGTGGCGACCTGATCGGCGCCTACCGGTGCATGCTGCCCACCTATCTGCCGGCCATGCTGATGGTGGTCTGCCAGTTCCTGTGGGCACCGCGGGGCCAGCAGCCGCCCGAGGATCCAGCCTTTTACGCGGTCGTCACCTTCGGCCCCCTGCTGCTGCTGTTCGCCCTGCTGCCCTGGGGTCTGGCCCTGCTCAAACGCTACCAGCATGGCGGCTATGTCTTTGCCGACCAGCAGACCCGGCTGAGCGCATCGATCGCCAGCTTCTATGGCCTCGGGCTGAAGGGCATGCTGGTGTCGCTGGGGCCTATCGTCCTCGCCGGCATCGGTGCGGCGGTGTTGATTCCCCTGGCCCAGTCCGGTGCGCTGAGCAAGGTCGCCGCATTGGTGTTCATCGCCGGACTGGCCCTGCTGGCCTATCTGCTGTTCTTCGTCATCACGATGTCCTACTTCGGCGCCCGCCTGCAGAACCTGGTCTGGTGCAAGACCGGCAGCGCCGCCTTGCAGTTCGACAGCCAGCTCAGCGCCCGCGCCCTGGCCTGGCTGAACCTGAAGAACTGGGTGCTGACCGGCGTCACCCTCGGGCTCTACCGTCCGTTTGCCGCCATCAACACCCTGCAGCTGCGGCTCTCGGCGATGAAGGTCACCGTCGATGCCGACATCGACGCCTGGGTGGCCCAGGCCGGTGCCGCGCAGCACGATGCCACCGGCGAAGCGGCCGGCGACTTTTTCGGCATTGACATGGGCCTATGAGTCCTTCCCAGCCGCGCCTGCAGCTCGACTATTTCGACGGCCACAGCGCCCGGCCGCAGGCGGCCGAGATCTGGCTCAGCGATGGTCATCTGCACCTCAGTGCCGGCGCCGAAGCGCAGTACGCGGCCGGCGATGTGCGCTGGCCCGAACGCCAACGCCACGGCCAGCGCCAGGCCCAGTTGCCCGATGGCGGCCTGCTCAGCTGCGCTGACGCGGCCGCCTGGGACGCCTGGGCCCAGGGCTCGGGCCTGCGCGACTCGGTCACCGTGCGCTGGATGCAGAGCTGGCGCCGCGTGTTGCTCGCGCTGGTGCTGTTGCTGGCGCTGGTGTTTGCCGCCTGGCGCTGGGGCGCGCCGCTGGCCGCCGGGTTGATCGTGCGCGCCCTGCCGGCCTCCGTCGAGCAGCAGATCGGCAGCCAGGCGCTGGACTATCTTGACCAGCACTGGCTCAAGCCCAGCATGCTGCACCTGGCCCGGCGCGAGCAGATCACCAAGCGCTTCGAGCAGCTCGTGCGGGCCAGTGAGCCCGACCGACCGCCGCTGCGCTACCAACTGCACTTCCGCGCCGGCGACAGGCAGCTGGGCCCCAATGCCTTCGCCCTGCCCGGCGGCGAGATCGTGCTGACCGATGCGCTGGTGGAGCTGCTGCACGACAGCCCCGACGCGCTGCAAGGCGTGCTGGCCCACGAGCTGGGCCATGTGCACCACCAGCATGGCCTGCGCATGGCCTTTCAGGCTGGACTGATCGGCGCGCTGGCCGGCCTGGTGGTGGGTGACTTCTCGGCCGTGCTGGCCGGCCTGCCGGCGCTGCTGGCCCAGCAGGCCTATTCGCGCGACTTCGAGCGTGAGGCCGACATGCAGGCATACCAGATGCTAGGCCGTGACGGCGTCTCCCCACGGGTGATGCTGCAGTTCTTCGAGCGCGTGGCGGCGATAGAAGCCCGCCAGGGTGCGGCGCCTCAGCTCTTGTCCAGCCATCCCGCCACGCCGGAGCGCATCGCCTACTTCAGCCAGTAACGCTGCGGCAGTTGCCCAGGCCCGCCCATGCCTGTAAGCTGGGCTCGGCAGAACCCTGCCATGGAGTGGGCATGCGCATAGAGACTCCGTACTCGAAGATCGAGGCCCTGGTCGTTGACGACATGGCCACCCAGCAGACCACGCTGCGCGGACAGCTGGCGATGCTGGGCATTGGCAAGATAGACGCCGCCGGCTCGGCCGATGACGCACTGCGCCATATCCGCTCCAAGCACTACAGCCTGATCCTCTGCGACTACAACCTCAACCACAAGACCGACGGCCAGCAGCTGTTCGAGTTCCTGCGCGAGCAGCAGCTGCTGCCCGCCGACTGCCTGTTCTTCATGGTCACGGCCGAAAGCAACTACAACTCGGTCGCCGCCGCCAGCGAGCACCTGCCTGACGCCTATCTGCTCAAGCCCATCACCGCCGGCGACATCGAGGAACGGCTCAAGGCCCAGTTGGAGAAGCGCCAGGCCTTGCTGGCCATCAACCAGCAGCTGGGCAAGCACGACCTGGCCGCCGCGGCCTCCGCCTGCGATGCAGTGCTGGCCCGCAAGGACCGCTGGTATATGCATGCACTGCAGCTCAAGGGTCAGATCGAGCTCGACCTGGGCCGCGTTGACGAAGCCCGCAACATCTACCTGAGCGCGCTTGAGCTGCGCGCCGGCCTGATGTGGGCCCAGATCGGCCTGGCCCGCGCCCACAAGGCGGCCGGCAAGTTCGACCAGGCCAAGCAGTTGGCGCAAGACATCATCGAGTCGCGCGAGGGGCACAAGGTGCTGGCCGCCTACGACGTGCTGGCCCAGTCGCTCGAAGCCCAGGGTGACTCGGCCGGCGCGCTGGAGGTGCTGAAGGACTCGGCCAACGTCGTGCCCTCGGCGCGCCGCCAGCGCCTGGTCGCCGAAGGTGCCTACCGCAACGGCGACCTGGCCCTGGCCAAGGCCAGCTATGCCAAGGCCTGGAAGTCCAGCGCCGGCTCGATCACCGCCCAGCCACAGGACCAACTGGCCCTGGCCCAGACCCAGCTCGACCTGGGCGAGGCCAAGGAGGCGCTGGCCACCCTGGACACCCCGCCCACCGGCAAGCCCAACCGCAGCAACGAGTTCGACACCGTCATGCTGGCCCTGCGCGCCCAGGCCCACATGCTGACCGGCGACACCGAGCGGGCCGCACAGGAGGTGGCGCAGGCGCTGGCCGCCACCCGCCACAGCAAGGCGGACTTCGCGACCATCGCCGTGGCCAAGGCTGCACTGATGACCGGCCAGGTCGAGGCCGGGCTCAAGCTGCTGCTGCAGGCCGTCAGCGCCGACCATGAGAACACCCGCATCCAGCAGCTCGTCACCAAGGCCTTGCTCGATGTGGGCCAGGGCGAGCAGATCGAGCAGGTGGTCGGCGCCGCGACCAAGGGCTTGAAGACCCGGCTGCACGAGGCCAAGCTGCTGTTCCGCAACGGCCAGCTGAAAGAGGCGCTCGAGGCAATCGAGACCGAGCTGAAGGACTATCCCGAGAACACCACCGTGCTGTTCGAAGCGGCGCAGATTAACTGCATGTCGCTGCGCCTCGGAAAGCAGCTCAATCCGGTCAAGGTGGACGAGGTGCGCGGCTATCTGGCGCGCCTGGACAAGCTGCTGCCGATGAACGACCGCGTGGCCCAGATGCGGCGCTACTTCCGCGACACCCAGGCCGCGCTGCAAGCCAAGGCCGGCGCCCCGGCTACCGGCCAGACCAGCGGCCAGAAAACCGGCGCATGAACCACGAACTGCTGGCCCTGCTGGTGCACGATCTGAAGAACCAGCTGGGCGTGCTGGAGGCCGAGTTGAGCCTGCTGGAGGCCAAGCCCGACCGCCTCAAGGCCCACCGCGCCCATCAGCACTGCGCCCAGCTGCGCCAGCGCCTGGTCGCTTACCTGACCCTGTATGGCTCGCCCGAAGGCCAGCTGGTCGCCCATGCCAGCGATGAATCGCCGCGCGACTTCCTCGCCAGCCTGCTGAGCGTGGCCTCGCGCCCCGACGGCGCGCCGCTGCGACTGGGCTCCTGCGAAACCGCCCCGCCCTTCTGGTACTTCGACCCGCGCCTGACCCGCCTGGCCCTGGAGGCGGCCCTGCACAATGCCTGGCGCTTCGCCAGATCCGAAGTCCTGCTCGACGCCGCGCTGCGCGACGGCTTTCTGGTCTTCACCGTCCACGACGACGGCCCCGGCCTCGGCGCCGCCGACCCCTCGGCCCAGTCATCAACCGGCCTTGGCCTGGAACTCTGCGCTGCGGTGGCCCGAGCCCACCGCATGCCGAACCGCGAGGGCCGGGTGTTGCTGCACCGACGGGAGCCGGGGGGGACGGATTTCGAGATCTGGCTGCCTTGAGGTGGCACTGACTGGGCGCATATTCACTGTCCGGCGCAATCCAGGCGCGCTTGTGCGCCGTTGGCCTTGGCGATCTGGGGCGATGGCCGGGTGTGGGGTAGGCCAAACGCTATTGCCAGTTGTCCCCAGGCGAGGCAGCAGGGCGAATGATCCTTCAAGGCTGACAGGAGGCGTTCGAATCGGAGAGGCCGCCGGATGGCTGCAATCTTCAAGAGTCGGCATTTAAGGATGTCCGCATCCCTTGTCGGCGACCACCCCGACCCGGGCCCTTGACGACGGTTCGCCGAGCGTCCAGGCAAAATCCAGATGATCGGGGCAAGCCTGGCATCAGGCCTGCCGGGAAGCCTACCTTGAAGAATGGAGCAGCATCAATGGCACTGACGAAGAAGGGCGAGTTCTGGTACGGGACGACGTCCGGCGACACCCAAGCCGAGCTGCGCAGCTACAGCGTCGCGAATCGCCATGAAGCCGTCCGGTTTGCCGCGTCCAAATGCGATTGCGGGTGCCGGACCTTCGCGCTGCAGACCGATGAAGAAGCCCGCGTGGCAATCCGCACCTGCACCGACTGCGGGCAGGAACACCTGATGGGCGACAGCGCGCACTACGTTGAAGAAGCCGTGCCCGAGACGCATGAGTGCGTGTGCGAGAACGAGGTGTTCGAGCTGATGTCCGGCGTCTCCGTCTACGAGGGCACACATGACGTGCGCTGGTACTACATCGCTTGCCACTGCGTGGAATGCAATCTGGTCGGGGTCTTCGCAGACTGGAAGTGTGAAGCTGGAGATGCGGCGGCCTTCCTCGCCAAGGTATGAGCGGCCGAACCCCGGCGGACTTCGGCATCAGGCTGGTCAGAGACATTCGGCCGCTCACCTTGAGCGGCTGCGTCTGCCAAAAGCGGCTCTCCGCCGGCTGCCGCCTCGAACGGCCGCTGCACTTCCTACACCAGACAATCGGCTGCGGCCCTCTGGGTCGCGGATCGCGAACGACTCCTTGCGCTCGACGTCATCGGCCGTACCCGACCCTAAGCAGTCCTCAACGGCACCGGACGCGGCGACCGCAAAGCTGTCGTTCGTTGACGTTCGACGTAGCCGGCGGGTTCAGCACGGCGCAAGCGATCATGAAGCTGACCGCCGCGCGCCCAAGAACTCGTCCGCTGCTTGAGCTTATCCATAGGTCTTGCGGCGGCGTGCAAGAGCGCCCACCGCGATCAAGCCGGCAATGGTGAGAGATACCGTCGAAGGCTCGGGCACGGCGGCCGCGACAACCGAGAGCTTGTCGCCAAACGCCCAGAAGTACGACAAGTTGTTCGGGCGAGAAGTCACGCTGCCGGAGTAGCCCGTGACCACGTAGTCAAAGCTCAGCCCTGTGAACGAGATGGTCGCGCCAGGCACCGACATGAAGTCGGGGCCTTTAAAGACACTCACCAAACCAAAGCCGCCGGTGCCAGACAGGAGAGGGGCAACGTCGTGCGCCGAGCCGATCAGGCCTCGAAACCACATGCTGGCCATGAAGGTCGTGTTGACGCCTGTGCTGCCGTCGTTGTTGGCGCTGACAATGCCCCACAGGCCGCTCGGGTTGTCGATCTGCAGCGCCTGGCCGGGAAGGAAGTTGAAGTTGAGCTGCACCTTGTCGCCAACTGCGACGTCAAAGTTGGGAGCGGCCCAGTTAGGCGTGCTGTAGCCGTTGGCTGCAACTACATTGGCGTCGACTTGCTCGTTGAACACGAAGACGTTGGCCTTGGCAGAAGCGAACAGGCTCAGCAAGATGCCGGCGATCGCCGCGCGCGTTGTTGGATGCATAGGCTTTTTTCTCCCTTTGACTAAGTGTCGATAACCAGCGAACAGAACGGCCAGATCATCAGTGATATTGTTCTCTGCTACCCCCCCCAAAACCGGGGGTGCGGACGGTGGTGTTTACCTGCGGACATACCTAATCACGAACCACCGCTACCGGCTTTGCCAAGTCGCGGGTGCAGGCTTCAGCTTGCCAATCTGAGAGCCCACAGAGCCGCCGGTCACCAACGCCGGGTGATGGCCGGGAGCGTGAGTCCAAGGCAGAGCCCGGAAGCCGCCCTTCAAGTCATGGAGGCGCGGTCGGCCAGGGTCAGCTGTCCGGCGAGGCTGTGAACCGGAAGTCTCGACCACAAGATGTCATTCGCAATGGGCAGCTCTCGGGTAGCCCAAGACTCATGAGGTTGTGGGCACGTCCGGCTCACCGGCGTTCGCGCTCTGGCCAGAGCAAGCCCAAGGCCCCTCTCTTTATCCCGCCGCCGCGCGCAAGGCCTCGCGCACGGCCGCCACCTGGCGTCTTGAAACGGCCAGCCATTCATCCACCGGTGCCACGCGCACGGCCCAGGTTTCACTGCTTTTCTCCTGGCCCTTGTCGGCAACGGGTTCGGGGGCCAGTGCCTGCCACTGGCTGGCTGCGGCGTCATCCTCCGACTCGTCCGCCATCTGCCGCCGCTCCAGTTCGCGCACCGCCGCCTTGGCCACCAGCGCATTGCGGTGAACGCGCAGGAAGCGTTCGCCCAGGCGCTGCTCCAGGTCGGACAGCGCGCCGTCCATGACGAAGCTCTGGGTGGCTGTGCGCAGGGTCAGGTACTTCAGCTCGGCCTTGAAATACAGCACCTCGCCGACCGGCACGCGCACCAGGCGGCCGCGGTCGTTGATGACGATCACGCCGGCCTCGGCGGCCTCGGCCGGGGTCTGGCGCTGCGACTCGGCGGCGGCCCGCTCGGTCTGGCGCTGGGCGACGCGGGTCAGGGCGGCGGCCAGGCGCTCGCGGCGCACCGGCTTGGTGAGGTAGTCGATCGCGTCGAGCTCGAAGGCGCGCAGCGCATGCTCGGCATGGGCGGTGACGAAGACCACCGCCGGCGCGTTCGGGCGCTGGCGCATCGCGTCGGCCAGGGCCATGCCGTCGGGGCCGGGCATCTGCACGTCCAGCAGCACCAGGTCGCAGGCATGGGTGCTGAGCCAGTGCTGGGCCTGCGAGGACGAGCCGGCCTCGGCCACCACCTCGCAGTGCGGCTCCTTGCAGTCTTCCAGCAGGCCGCGCAGGCGCAGCCGCGCCATTGGCTCGTCGTCAACAATCAAGACTCGCAAGGCAGGGTTGGCCATGGGCAAATGTCGGCAGAAACTCAGCGGGGAATGACCAGATGGACGCGGAACTCGCCGCCCTCGCGGCGGGCCTCGAAACGCGCCGCCACATCATGCATCAGGCGCAGCCGCTCGCGCACATTGCGCAGGGCCATGCCGTGGCCGGGCATGGAGGCAAGGTCTGACACCGTGTTGGTGATGGTCAGGTCCACCTCGCTGCCCCGCACTTGTGTGCGCACCAGCACGTCACCGCCGCCCTCGTTGGGCTCGACGCCATGGCGCACGGCGTTCTCGACCAGCGGCTGCAGCAGCAGCGGCGGCACGCGAGCCAGATTCGCCGCCGGGTCCAGCTCCCAGCGCACGCGCAGGCGCTCGCCGAAGCGGATCTGCTCGATCGCCAGATAGCGTCGCGCCAATTCGATCTCCTGCTCCAGCGAGACCGCCTCGCCGCCCTCCATCAGGGCAACGCGGAAGACCTCGGCCAGATCCTCCAGCACCTCCTCGGCACGGTGTGGATCGACACGCACCAGCGCGATTGCGGTGTTCAGCGTGTTGAACAGAAAGTGCGGCCTTATGCGCGACTGCAGCTCCACCAGCCTCGCCGTCGCATGGGCCGGGCGCTGCATCCGCTCGCGCTGGCGCAGCCAGTAGAACAGGCTGGCGGCCGCGGCCGCGCCGGTGAGCATGGCCATGCTCTGGCGGAACAGATTGTCCGATTCGGGGCTCACCAGAATCAGCAACTGCCAGCCGAGGCCGGCGCTGATTGCCCCCAGGCCCATCAGCGCCAGCCATTGCCAGGCCCGTCCCAGGCGCGCCAGCAGGCGCTGCAGCGCGCAGACGCTGATCAGCCACAGCAGCAGCGCGGTCAGCGAAACCACCGTGCCGCTGGCGGTGAGCAGCGCCCATTGCCCCGGGTTGGCGGCCGCCAGACCCATGCCCAGCGCGAGGGCCGCCTGGGTGGCGAGCAGCGCGCGCAGCACCACGCCGACGTGGCAGACGTCGAACACCCGCTTGGGGTCGAACAGTGGTGGCAGGCCCTGCGGCTCGGGCTCGGTGGACGCAAAGCTGCTGGAATTCAGACCTGCCCCCAGGTCGGTGGGGCCGGCGTCGGCGAGTGGGGCGCGGGGGCGGGTGGGCATGCCGCGATATTAGCCGCGCCGCCCGCATGGAGGCCGCTCGATAGAATGAGCGCCACTCTCCGCTACCCCTCACCGCTGGCCGCCCTGGCCCAGTGGCACCCGAACCGCCATGTCCGACAACCAACTCGACAAGAAGTCCCAAGCCTGGTCCGCGCTGTTTTCCGAGCCGATGAGCGAGCTGGTGAAGCGCTACACGGCCAGCGTGTTCTTCGACCAGCGCCTGTGGCGCGCCGATATCAGCGGCAGCCTGGCCCATGCCGAGATGTTGGCCGCCCAGGGCATCCTGAGCGCCGAGGACCTGACTTCCATCGAAAAGGGCATGGCACAGATTACGGAAGACATCGAAGCCGGCCGCTTCGAATGGAAGCTGGACCTGGAAGACGTGCACCTGAACATCGAGGCGCGGCTGACCCAGCTGGTCGGCGACGCCGGCAAGCGCCTGCACGCCGGCCGCTCGCGCAATGACCAGGTGGCCACCGATGTGCGGCTGTGGCTGCGCGACGAGATCGATGCCATCCAGGGCCTGCTGCAGGCGCTGCAACTCGCCCTGGTGGACGTGGCCGAGCTGAACGCCGAGGTCATCCTGCCCGGCTTCACCCATCTGCAGGTGGCCCAGCCGGTCAGCTTCGGCCACCACCTGCTGGCCTATGTCGAAATGTTCAGCCGCGATGCCGAGCGCCTGGCCGATGTGCGCAAGCGCGTCAACCGCCTGCCGCTGGGCGCGGCCGCGCTGGCCGGCACCAGCTACCCACTGGACCGCGAGCGCGTGGCCCGCACCCTGGCCATGGACGGCGTCTGCCAGAACAGCCTGGACGCCGTCAGCGACCGCGATTTCGCGATCGAGTTCACCGCCGCCGCCAGCCTGGTGATGATCCACATCTCGCGCCTCAGCGAGGAGCTGATACTGTGGATGAGCCAGAGCTTTGGCTTCATCGACCTGGCGGACCGCTTCTGCACCGGCTCATCGATCATGCCGCAGAAGAAGAACCCCGACGTGCCCGAGCTGGCCCGCGGCAAGACCGGCCGGGTGGTCGGCCACTTGATGGGCCTGATCACGCTGATGAAGGGCCAGCCGCTGGCCTACAACAAGGACAACCAGGAAGACAAGGAGCCGCTGTTCGACACGGTGGACACCTTGAAAGACACCTTGCGCATCTTCGCCGAGCTGGCCGGCGGCATCACCGTCAAGCCCGAGGCAATGGAGCGCGCAGCGCTGAAGGGCTATGCCACCGCCACCGATCTGGCCGACTACCTGACCAAGAAGGGCCTGCCCTTCCGCGACGCCCACGAGGTGGTGGCCCATGCGGTGAAGACGGCGATTGCCAAGGGCGTGGACCTGTCGCAGCTCTCGCTGCCCGAGCTGCAGGCCTTCAACCCGGCCGTCGAGGCCGATGTGTTCGAGGTCCTGTCGCTGCGCGGCTCGCTGAACGCCCGCAACATCCTGGGTGGCACGGCGCCGGCCCAGGTGCGGGCTCAGGTGGCACGGCACCGGGCACGCCTGGCCGGCTGAAGCCCGGGCCTGATCACCTTCAGGGCTTGGCGCAATCGCAGGGCAGCGCCTCGCCCCGGTCATAGAGCACCCGCCAGACGCCGGGCGCCTCAAGGCGCCAGACTGAGTTGAAGCGCGAGATCAGCTTGCCGTCCGCCCCCCAGACCGGGCCGGTGCTGTAGGCGAACTGGCCGCCCGGGGCCAGCTCCACCTGATCCGGGGCCCATGAGAACGGTGCCTGCGCGCCGTCGAAAAAGCGCTTCCAGGCCGCCACCACTTCGGCCCGGCCCTTCTGGGTCTTGCGGCCGGCGAAGAACAGGGCGTCCTCCGACACGTGCTGCGCAAACGCGGCCAGATCGCGCTGCGCCATGCTGCGGGCAAAGGCGCGCTCGGCTTCGGCCACCTGCTGCGTCAGTGGGTCGCGGTCCAGCGCCGGCAGCGCCGCGGCTTGTTGAGCCGACACGGGTGCGGTCGTCATCGCGATCAGCATGCCGGCTGCCGCGACCATTTTGGCTGACTTCATCATCGGTCTCCTCGGTGTTGTGGCAGCGCGAGCTTCGCATCAAGGCCAGGCCACCGGCGGCCGATGCGACGAAACCGGCCCGCGCCACCACGAACGCGCCGATCAGGGCCCCAGATGCTCCAGCGCCTCCTGCGCCATCAGCTGGCCCAGCGGCCCGGGCTGGAAGCGGCCCAGCACCCGAGGCGTCAGCGCATAGTCGCGCTGGTTGGTGTAATTCGACTGGCCTATGGTCGGCAGCGAGCCGGCCAGCCTCGGGCCTTTGCTGCCCAGCAGGGGATAGATGCGCAGGCGCGCGACCAACATCAGGGCCTCGGGGTCGGAGAACACCGAGGTCTCCAGAATCTGGTTGCAGCCGCTGGACGCTGCCTGGGCCAGCAACAGGCGCTGGTTGCGCTGGATGTCGGTGGCCGCCACCGGCAGCACCATCGGCACCGCCTGGCGCCCGCCGGCCTGCAGCGCCTGCGCCACCTGCTGGTTGAAACTCATATTGAAGCCGTCCCACAGCTGGTTGCGCTGCGGTTGATCGGGCTCGAAGTTGCGGCCATGGCCGAACACCAGCACGCAGGGGCTGGCCGGCTCCTGGGCCTGGGCGGCGGGGCCCAGCAGGTACGAGACCATCAGCAGGAATGAAACAGTGGCACGCATCGATGGGGTGATGGAAGAGAGACTCGGCAGTGTAGGCAAAGCCGGCCCCATCAACGCGACAATGCGGCATGGCCGCAACGCTGAGCTCTCACACCACCCCGCCCGGACGCCTGATCGCGCACCTGGACATGGACGCGTTCTACGCGTCGGTGGAGTTGCTGCGCTATCCCGATCTGAAGGGTCAGCCGGTGGTCATCGGCGGCGGGCGGCGACATGAACCGGTGCTGCTTGAAGACGGCAGCCGCGAGTACGCCCGGCTGCGCGACTACACCGGCCGCGGCGTCACCACCACCGCCACCTACGAGGCGCGAGACCTGGGCGTGCACTCGGGCATGGGCCTGATGAAGGCGGCGGTGCGCGCGCCCGACGCCATCCTGCTGCCGATGGATTTCGATGCCTACCGCCTGTACTCGCGCCGCTTCAAGGCCGCCGTGGCCGAGCTGGCGCCGGTGATCGAGGACCGCGGCATCGACGAGATCTACATTGATCTTGGCGATGTGCCGGGCGCACGCGACGCCGTCGGTCACGACCCGCTGGGCGGCGTGCGCGCACTGGCCCAGGAGATCAAGAACAATGTTCGGCGCGCCACCGGCCTGAGCTGCTCGATCGGCATCACGCCCAACAAGCTGCTGTCCAAGATCGCCTCCGAGCTGGACAAGCCCGATGGCCTGACGATACTGACCCTCGAAGACGTCCCGTCGCGCATCTGGCCCATGAACCCGCGCAAGATCAACGGCATCGGCCCCAAGGCCGCAGCCAAGCTGGCGACGCTTGGCATACGCACCGTCGGCGAGGTGGCGGCGGCCGAGCCGGCGTGGCTGATCGAGCAGTTCGGCCGCAGCTTCGGTGCCTGGCTGCACGAGGCCTCACATGGCCGTGACGAGCGGCCGGTGGTGACGCACAGCGAGCCGGTATCGATCAGCCGCGAAACCACCTTCGAGCGTGACCTGCATGCCAAACACGACCGGGCCGAGCTTGGTGAAATCTTCACCCGGCTGTGCGTGCAACTGGCAGGTGACCTGCAGCGCAAAGGCTATCTGGGCCGCACCGTGGGCATCAAGCTGCGCTTCGAGGGCTTTCGCACGGTCACCCGCGACCTGACCTTGGATTTACCGGTGCAGGATGCCGAGGCGATACGCGCCGCCGCCGGTGCCTGCCTGAAGCGGGTGGACCTGAGCCAGCGCCTGCGCCTGCTGGGCGTGCGCATGGGTGGTCTGTGCCGGCCAGGCGACGTGCAGGCCAGACGCCGCACGGCCCGCCCCGCCAAGGCGGTGACCGAGCCACCGCCCCAGAATCTGACATTGTTTTGAGGCGTTGCGCCCGCCGGGGGCTGGGCGTGGGTATGCTTGTCCATGCCCATAGTCGTCGCGGTTTGACAGGCAGGAGGCAGGCATGCAGCAAAGCGCAAGCGATACCCAGACAGGCCGGGCAGCCACCTTGCTGGCCCGGCTGGAGGCCCCCGCCCTGGCGCATCCGATGCTGGCGCTGAAGCTCTATGAACGCGTCGAGCAGCAATGCATCCAGAGTCGACCGGCGGTGGCCCTGGTGGCGCTGTATGGCCAGTTCTTCGCCCTGGAGCGGCGCGGCCGACCATCGAGCTGCTCGAGCGGCTGGGTGCCGGACTGGAGTTGGCCAAGGCCCGCCATCTGCCAGCGCATGCAGCCCTGTTGCACGAGGCACTGGGCCGCATCCGCTACCAGCGTGGCGAGTACGGGGAGGCCACACTGCATTGGTCCAGCGCCGTCGATCTGGCCGGCCTGGTGGGCAATATCCGCATCGGCGTGGCCGCACGCATCGGACTGGGCCAGTTGCACTACGCGCTGAACGATTGGGAGACAGGCCAGCGCTTCCACGCCAAAGCAGACGACATGCTGGCCGACGTTGGCGACGACTATCTGCAGAGCAAACTGTGCATCAACCTGGGCGTCGGGATGTTCAATCACGGGCAGTTCGCGGCCGCCGAGCTGCAGTTCCGCAAGGGCCAGGCGGCGGCGCAGCGCGCCCGCCATCGCGACTACCAGGCCGAGGCGCTGTGGCATTTGTCGCGCTGCGCCGAGGCCCGCGGCCAGCACGAGCAGGCCGCGCGCGACTGCCGCCGGGCGCTGGAGATGGCGGTGCGCTGCGGCTACACCTGGCTGCAGGCGGTGGCCAGCGCCACGCTGGCCGAGCTGGCCAGCACCGATGCCGACCATCAACAGGCCATCACGGTGGCCGAGCACAGCCTGCAGCTGGCCAAGGCACTGGGCGCGCGGCGTCTGCAAAGCTCGGCCCACAAGGCGCTGGCCAGCCTCTACCAGGCGCGCCAGCAGTTGCCCCAGGCGCTGGACCATCTGTGGCAGCACCAGGCTGTCGAGGCCGAACTCTACCGCTTGAGTCTGCCCGAGCGCCTGGGGGCCCTGGCGCGCTTTGATCTGGAACAGCAGAACCCGGAGGAGCGTCTGCTGAACCTGTCCAATCGCCACTGGGCGGTGGACTCGCCCGCCGATCTGCTGTGCGCCGCCGCCGAGATCGGCGAGCAGGTGCTCGGGCTGATGCGGGTGGATCGGCTGCTGTTCTGGTGGGACGTCGACGGCACCGGCCGCTTCAACAGTGCCGAAGTGCCCGGTGAGTGGCTGAGCCCTGACAGCTGCCCCGCCTATCTGGCCCTGCTCGAATGCATGGACGGGCCGCTGTGCCTCACCGACCTGCGCCTGCACCCCTGCCATGCCGAACTGCAGGTCCTGAGCCCGCACGCGAAGTCGCGCGCCGAGCTGGTGATCTACCAGCAGCGGCGGCCGCGCGCCGTGCTGTGGCTGGAGCACAGCCACCAGTCACGCATCTGGGCCCGCACTGATGTACTCAACGCCAGCCACGTCGCCAAGATCTACGAGCGCCTGCTGCTGAGCCTGGATCTGGCCCAGGCCAAGCAGGCCAGGGCCGAAATGGAGCGCGAGAAGATCGCTTCGCTGGGCCGACTCGTGGCCGGCATTGCACATGACGTCAACACCCCCATCGGCGTCGCCATCACGGCCGCCTCCTGCCTGGGCGATGCCGCCCGGCGCATGGCCACGCTGATCGGTTCGGGCAAGGTCAGCCGCAGCGAGCTGCTGTCGCTGTCGGACCAGATGGGGGCCAGCGGCGAGCTGGTGGAGCGCAATCTGCAGCGCGCTGCAGCGCTGGTCGGCGACTTCAAGCGCATCGCCGTCGATCAGAACACCGAGGAGCTGCAGACCTTCGAGCTCGGCGAGTACCTGCGCTCGGTTGTGACGGTGCACGGCCCGGCCCTGCGCAAGAGTGGCGCGCGGGTCGCACTGGATGTCGAGGCCGGCCTGCAAATGACCCTGCCACCCGGCCTGCTGACCCAGGTGTTCTCGAACCTGATCATGAACAGCCTCACCCATGCCTTCCCCCAGGGCCAGGGCGGCTGCATCCGGATCTCGGCCGAACGCATGGGCAGCGAAGCGCGACTGCACTACGGCGACGATGGCGTCGGCGTTTCGGCCGAGGTGCGCGCTCGCATGTTCGAGCCCTTCTTCACCACCCGCCGCGGCCAGGGCGGCTCGGGCCTGGGCATGTATATGGTGCAGAGCATCGTCGAGCGCCTGGGCGGCAGCGTCGAACTGCTGCCGGGAGAGCAGGGCCTGTGCCTGGCACTGAGCCTGCCCCTGAGCGACGGACCGGCGCCAGTAGCCATCTGAGCGCTACAGTGCGTGGCATGCCAGATACCAGTGCCGCCGACACCCGATTTCCCTCGATCGAAGGCTTGCGCGCCTTCGAGGCCGCCGCCAGGCTGGGCAGCCTGGAGCGCGCCGCCGAGGCCCTGCACATCGGCGCCAGCGCCGTCAGCAAGCGCATCAGCACGCTCGAAGAACTGCTGGGCGCCGCCCTGCTGGACCGCACGCTCAAGCCGCTGGCGCTGACGGCCACCGGCAAGGAGTATCTGGAGCAGGTGCGCGCCGCCCTGGCCCTGCTGGCGGCCACGCCGCTGCACCGCCGCAGCGCCCAACGCCTGCAGCGCCTGCGCATCACCGCACCACCAACCTTCGCCCGCCAGATCCTGGTGCCGGCCCTGCCCGGCTTCACCGACGCCCACCCCGAGCTGGAGCTGGAGCTGCTGCTCAGCACGCCCTATCTGGATGAGGCCGGCCCGGCCGCCGATCTGGAGATTCGCAATGGCGAGACCGCCGCCCTGGCTGAGCCGTGCCAGGTCTTGATGCAGGACTGGGTCACGCCGATGGCCGCACCGGCCCTGCTGCAGCGCCTGCCCGCGCTGCGTCGCCCGGCCGATCTGGCGCTGGCCCCGTTGCTGCGCACGCCGCTGGAGCCCTGGGCCCCCTGGCTGCGCGCCGCCGGCCTGGACTGGCCGGAGCCGGCTCGCGGCACGCGCTTCGTCGATCTGGGCCTGACCCTGGAGGCTGCCGTCGGTGGCCAGGGCATCGCTCTTGGCCGGCCCAGCCTGGCCGCACCCTATCTGCGCAGCGGCGCGCTGCGGCGGCTGTTCGATCTGCAGGTGCCCGCGGCCAAGTCCTACTACCTGCTGACCCATCAGGGCAGCCCCGGCGCGCAGCAGTTCGCCCAGTGGCTGGGCCGGCACTGCGGGAGCCTGGCGGAGGATTCTTCAGCCGCCACCTGAATATCTTTCTGGCCGCCACCGCCCTGGTGGCCTAGCATGCCGCTGGTTGCCATCAGAACAAGAGACAGACATGCCCGTGATCACTTGCATCGAAGACCTGCGCGTCCTGGCCAAAAAGCGCGTGCCGCGCATGTTCTACGACTATGCCGACGCCGGCTCCTGGACCGAAGGCACCTACCGCGCCAACGAGAGCGATTTCCAGGCCATCAAGCTGCGCCAACGCGTGGCCGTGAACATGGAGAACCGCAGCACGCGCACCCCCATGGTCGGCCAGCCCGTCGCCATGCCGGTGGCGATTGCGCCGACCGGTCTGACCGGCATGCAGCATGCCGACGGCGAAATCCTCGCCGCCCGCGCCGCCAAGGCCTTTGGCGTGCCGTTCACGCTTTCGACGATGAGCATCTGCTCGATCGAGGATGTGGCCGAGGCGACGAAGGCGCCGTTCTGGTTCCAGCTCTATGTGATGCGCGACCGCGACTTCATCGAGCGCCTGATCGACCGCGCCAAGGCCGCCAACTGCTCGGCCCTTCAGCTGACCCTGGACCTGCAGATCCTCGGCCAGCGCCACAAGGACATCAAGAATGGCCTGTCCACGCGGCCCAAACCGACGCTGGCCAACATCCTCAACCTGATGACCAAGCCGCGCTGGTGCCTGGCAATGGCCGGGACCAAGCGCCGCAGCTTCGGCAATATCGTCGGCCACGCGAAGGGCGTGGGCGATCTGTCGTCCCTCTCGACCTGGACGGCCGAGCAGTTCGACCCGGGCCTGAGCTGGGCCGATGTCGAGTGGATCAAGAAGCGCTGGGGCGGCAAGCTGATACTAAAGGGCATCATGGACGTCGAGGACGCCCGCCTGGCCGTCAACAGCGGCGCCGATGCGCTGATCGTCTCCAACCATGGCGGCCGCCAGCTGGACGGCGCGCCCTCATCGATCCAGGCCCTGCCCGCGATCGTCGAGGCCGTCGGCCGTGACATCGAAGTCTGGATGGACGGCGGCATACGCTCGGGCCAGGACGTGCTCAAGGCCTGGGCCCTGGGCGCCCGCGGCACCCTGATCGGCCGCAGCTTCCTCTACGGCCTGGGCGCCCTGGGCGAGGCTGGCGTGACGCGCTGCCTGGAGATCATCCACAAGGAGCTGGACCTTACGATGGCCTTTTGCGGCCATACGCAGATCCAGAACGTGGGGCGTGACATCCTGCTGCCAGGCACCCTGCCAAAGGAACTGTAGCCCGGATGCAATCCGGGGCCGGCGTTGATACACGCCACCAACCCCGGATTCCATCCGGGCTACACGCTCACTTGCGCCACTTGCCTTCCGAGGCCTCCATGACCATGCGCGTGGCCAGATACAGCCGCGGCTCGATCGAGCTGAGCAGCACGAACTCGGCATCGGTGGTGTGCGCACCAAAGCCCAGCAAACCGAAGCGCTCGACCACCGCAGCCTTGGTCGCCAGCGAGGCAAAGGCGGCATCGGTGCCGCCGCCACCGGCGCTGCTGGACACGCTCAGCGTCAGGCCCAGCTCGGCATAGACGCCTTGGGCGTGGGTGGCGAAGGCCTTGGAGGCGGCCGTGCTCTCCAGCGGCGGACGGCGCCGCTCGAACACCAGCTCGACCTGCGAGGCCGGCAACAGCTTGTTCTGGATGCGCTCGCGCAGCTTCTTCTCGACGCCGTCGTAGTCGGCCACGCGCAGCACCCGCACATCGGCCGAGGCGGTGGCAAAGGGCGGGATCATATTGCGGGTGATGCCGGCATTGGCCATGGTCCAGTTGACCTTGACGCCATGGGCCGGATCGGACAGATCGCGCATCTGCAGCAGCTGGTGCGACAACTCGTACAGCGCATTGACACCGAGCTCGGGCGAGGACCCGGCATGCGAGGCGCGCCCCTTGACCGTCAAGTTAACCGAGGCAATGCCGGCGGTGGCCAGCGACAGGCCGTCGTTGCGCACCCCCGCGCCTTCGAAGGACATCACCACGTCGTGCTCGCCGCCCAGGCGTGTGAGCATTGCTCGCGAGCCGGGCGAGCTGATCTCCTCGTCGCCATTGATCAGCACGGTCAGCCGCGCGAACTTGTCGTAGTTCAGCGATTTCAGCATCGCCACGGTGTGCAGGATCACGGCCACGCCGGCCTTGTCATCGGCAATGCCCAGGCCATAGGCCTTGTCGTCGCGGATCTCGAACGGCTGCTTGGTCAGCATGCCCGCCGGATAGACGGTGTCCATATGGGCGATCAGCAGGATCTTGGCCGTTCCCGTGCCGTTGAACGTCGCACGCACCGCCTTGCCGACCTTCTCCGGCGTGTCCTCCATCCGGTAGACCTCGACATTGGTGTCCACCAGTTCGACCTTGCCACCCAGGCTGCGCAGCCGGTCGGCTATCAGCTTGGCCGCCTGCTCCAGCCCCTGCAACTCGCGGCTGCCGGACTCGATGGCCACCAGCTGGCGCAGGGTGTCCAGCAGCAAGGGCTTCTCGCGCTGCGCCGCCTCAAGCACGGGCTCCAACGGCGCAGCCCCCGCCAGGCTGGCGCTGCACAGCAGGGCCAGGCAGCCCAGTCGCCAGAGGCGGCGCGGCAAATGGGATCGATTCATCGTGTCTCCGGCGCGTTTTTCATGAACCGGCAGCTTAGTCTGGCTCCGTCGAGTGCGCTGCCCGGGCCGCACGTCAATCGCACAGCGGCCAAATTCATCCGGCCTAGGGATTCCATGTCTTACGTGAAACTGACACCATCCAGACTGGCTACCGGATTCAAAGGAGGCCGTCATGACGCTGCAGCAGTTCGCCCAGATCAAGAATTGGCTGGTGATGCACAGGCGCAATCATCCAGTGGAGTCCCAGGCCTGGGACGTGGTCGTCACCTGCTGGGTGCTGGGATGGGTGGGCGTTCCGGGGTCGCTACTGACCGACAACCCCGGCTACCTGCCGTTGTGCCTGCTCGGCTACCTGCTGCCCTCGCTGTATGGCCAGCTGAGGCTGTACCTGCACCGCAGCGGGCGACTGCGCTGCGACTGGCTGACGGCGCTGTGAGGCAGCCTGCCGCATGCGCAGCACCCCTAAGCGAGGGGGGTTGAGCAAATACGGGTATCCGGTAGAGTCGGCGGTCAGGGAGAGACCAGAGCTGTCTCTTGATTGACGATCGAGCTTGGAGAAGCCACCATGAAGTACAGCCCCATGTTCAGCGCGCTCGTCTTGAGCGCCGCCTTGACACCCGCCTTCGCGCAGAACGTCAACAAGGCCGTCAATCTGACGACCAGTGAGCTCGCCTCCACCGAGTACAAGACCAACAAGTCGGCGTTCATCGACACCTACACGTTCACCGCCTCCAGCGCCTCCGACCTGTATCTCTCGTTGTCCGAGCTGATTCTGTCCACGCAAAAACAGATCGACTGGAACGACACCGAAGCCTTCAAGCTGACCGGCTCGTTTGGCTCAATGACCTGGCCAGAGTCCATCAGCACGACCCAGCAGCAGCTGAGCGTCGAAGCGCTGAACTTCACCGGCGTCGCCACACTGGTGCTCAAGGGCACGGCCATCGGCACCGGCAAATTCGTCGCCGATGTAGGCACCGTCTACGGCCAGTACCAGATCCAGGCCAATGCGATTGAGGCGATCCCCGAGCCCGAGACCTATGCCCTGCTGCTGGCCGGCCTGGGCTTTGTGGGCTATGTGGCTCGCCGCCGCAAGCAAGGCTGACCTTCGACTGGCTCGAAAAAAGGCTCCAGGAGGAGCCTTTTTTGCGTCCTTGCTCAGGTTTTTGGCAGGGTTACACCCACCTGGCCCTGGTATTTGCCGCCGCGGTCCTTGTAGCTGGTCTCGCAGACCTCGTCACTTTCGAAGAACAGCACCTGGGCGCAGCCCTCGCCAGCATAGATCTTGGCCGGTAGCGGCGTGGTGTTGCTGAACTCCAAGGTCACATAGCCTTCCCACTCGGGTTCGAACGGCGTGACGTTGACGATGATGCCGCAGCGCGCATAGGTGCTCTTGCCCAGGCAGATGGTCAGCACATTGCGCGGGATGCGGAAATACTCCAAGGTGCGCGCCAGCGCACAACTGTTGGGCGGGATGATGCAGACGTCGGAGTTGATATCGACAAAGCTCTTCTCGTCGAAGTTCTTCGGGTCCACCACGGTGCTGTAAATATTGGTGAAGACCTTGAACTCGGGCGCGCAGCGTATGTCATAGCCGTAGCTGCTGGTGCCGTAGCTGACGATCTTCTGGCCGTCGGCCGACTGGCGCACCTGGCCTGGCTCGAACGGCTCGATCATGCCGTGCTCCTGCGCCATGCGGCGTATCCACTTGTCACTCTTGATGGTCATGGCCTGGTCCTGGTTGGTGCCGCCCTGTGGAGCAGCGGCAATGTCGCTATTTTGACAGCCGCGCAGGCTTGTGCTGCACTAGGATCTATTGACCTATAACATCAGCAAACAGCGCTTCAGGAGACAGTCATGCGCCAAGCCACCGAATTGCTGAGCAAATACGCCCAGTACCACCGCGATCGCCGCAATATCGTGACCCATTTCATCGGCATCCCGATGATCGTATTTGCCGTCGGCGTGCTGCTGTCTCGCCCCGGCTTCGAGCTGGCGGGCTGGCATCTCACACCGGCCTGGCTGGTGTTCGCGCCACTGGCCCTGTGGTACCTGACCCGGGGCCAGTTCATGCTGGGCCTGGCCGTCAGCGCCGGCACCGCGCTGATGCTGGTGCTGGCCCAGCAGTTCACCGCTGCCAGCAGCACCGCCGCGTGGCTGGCCTGGGGCGTGGGCATCTTTGTCGTCGGCTGGGTATTCCAGTTCGTCGGCCACTACTACGAGGGCCGCAAGCCGGCCTTTGTCGATGACATCATCGGCCTGGCGGTCGGCCCGATGTTCGTCGTCGCCGAGTGGATGTTTGCCATCGGCTGGAACAAGGCGCTGCTGCACGAGATTGAGCGCATCGCGGGTCCGACCCTGCTGCGCGACCTGGCGCACCCTGCCAGGAGCTGAGAAAGGCTCAGGCCGGTACTTCTGCCAGCACGCGGGCCGGCTCCGGCTCGCTGTCGAAGCGGGCCAGACCGCTGTAGCAGATGAAATGGCGGTGCTTGGCGCGGCCGATCAGGGTCAGGCCCAGCTGCATGGCCAGCGCATGGCCCATCTGCGTGATGCCATTGCGCGACACGACAATGGGCACGCCCATCTGAGCCGACTTCATGACCATCTCGCTGGTCAGCCGGCCGGTGGTGTAGAAGCTTTTGTCCGCGCCTGCCACGCCATTCATCCACATCCAGCCGGCGATGGTGTCGATGGCGTTATGGCGGCCCACATCCTCGAAATGCACCCGCATCTCGCCGCCGCGGAACAGCGCGCAGCCATGGACCGAACCCGCCTTCTTGTAGACGCTGTCCTGGCGACGCATCTGATCCAGCATGGCGTACAGGGTGCTTTGGCGCAGGCGCGCCTCGGTGGCGGCCGGCAGATCGACGCTCTCCACATCGGCCATCAGGCTGCCGAACACGGTGCCTTGGCCGCAGCCGGTGGTGACGACACGATGGGCCGTCTTTTCCTCGATCGACGCAATGCCCGAGCGGGTACGCACCGCAGCGGCACCAACCTCCCAGTCGACGGTGATCGACTCGACCTCATCGACCGATGCCACCAGCCGCTGATTGCGCAGGTAGCCCAGCACCAGCAGTTCGGGCGCCAGGCCCAGGGTCATCAGGGTGACGAGCTCGCGTTTGTCGACGAACACAGTCAGCGGCCGCTCGGCAGGAATGCTCATGCGGCGGCGCTGGCCGAACTCGTCCAGCACTTCAATCTCATGGGTCAGCGGCGCCTGGGCCAGTGTCAGCCTGGGCAGCTTCGGGGTAGCAATCATGGCACCCATCATGACAGCAGCGGGGCGACCCGCGCAGGGCTACGGCTTCTCAAGTCTTCTTGGCCGGTGGCGGCGCCGCAGCGGGCGCGGCGGCAGCAGCAGGCGCGCTGGCCGGAGCCGGCGGGACATAGGCAAAGGGGCCAGGGTCGGCGCAGGCGGGCACACCGCTGGCAGGCTTGGCGGCCGGCGCCGCGGCCTTTTTCTGCTCGGCCATATAGGCCCCGGCCACCTTGTCCTGCGACTTGCACAGCTGGAAGTCGGCCACCTTGCCGGTCCAGGCGGCCTTCGCCGCCGCCTCGGCCGCCTTGGCCTTGGCCTCGTCACTGGGTGCGGGCAGCTTGGCCAGTACCACGCCACTGGTCAGCACCAGGCACAGGGGGATCAGAACTTTGCTCGCAAACATGGCTTGCTCCGAAAAAGCGGTCAGGAGGCGCGCGGGCCGCCGGCCTGCAAGGGTGCCGCAGGGGGCACGACCGCGCTGCGCTGCGCCGGGATGCGCCCGGCCTTGACATCGTCGTACCAGTACTCGTGGTGTTCCTTGGCCCAGCTCTCGTCCACCTGGCCTTCACGCATGGCACTGTAAGCGCCCTTGACGCCCAGCGTGCCCATATAGATATGGCCCAGGAGCATGGTCATCATCAGCACCGCGGCAGTGGCGTGCAGCAGATGGGCGATCTGCATATTGCGCCGGGTGAACTCGATGCCGGGGAACAGATGGTCCAGCGCCAGCCCACTGAGAGAGACCAGCAGGCCCAGGCCCAGAACGCCGGTCCAGAACAGAATCTTCTCGCCAGCATTGAAGCGGTGCGAGGGCACATGGGACTTCGAGAACAGGCCGCCAAAGCTGCGCAGCCATTGCAAGTCATAGGCCTTGGGCAGGTTGTCCTTGATGAAGATCGCGATCAGCAGAATCAAGCCGACGCTGAACAGCGGCCCGACGAAGTTGTGCAGCGTCTTCAGCGCATAGCTGAGCCAGCCCAGCAGGCTGCCGCCGATCACCGGCAAGAGCACAAACTTGCCGAACATCATCACCAGGCCGGAAATGGCAAGGATCGAGAAGCTGATCGCCACCGTCCAGTGCGCCGAACGCTCAAGCGCGGTGAAGCGCTCGATCATGCGGCCGGTCGGCGCGGCATGCGTCTCCAAAGGGCCCTTGCGCCAGTAGAACAGCGCAATCGCCAGCGCCATGATCAGAACCAGGGCGCCGCCGTAGGGGATCAGCCAGCGGTTGCGCACCTGGCGCCAGGCCTCGCCGGCCGTCGTGTAGCTCGAACCCGGGTACTGGACGAAGGACTGGATCAGGACGCCCGATTCGGCCGCCGGCAGGCTGCTGTAGCCCTGGGTGTTGCCTGACTCGCGCACTGCCCGCCACATCGGTGCGTTGTTTCCCGGCTGGCTCTTGGCCCGCTGGGCATTGGTGTCGTCAGGTTTGGGCTCCGGCGCCGCCGCGACCGCAGGTGCGGATGCTGCGGGGTCGGCGGCCTGCGCCGCCCCGAACAAGCCCCAGCTCAGCAGCAGGGGAAGAATGAGACCCGCGATAGTGCGCATGGCGTGCTCCTGGTCCGCAGGCTCAGCGGCTGTAGTCGTTCTGCTTCTGGTTGCGCGCGCGCAGCTGCTGCTCCCAGCTGGTCTTGTCGCCTGCCGTCCAGCCGCCGACCGTGTAGACCTTGGCCGCGCCGCTGTAGGCCGTGGCATCAGGTTTCTTGCTCTGGGTCAGGTTCTGCGGCTTCTCGCCACAACCGGCGAGCAGACCCAGGCTCAGCATCAGGAGGACCGCGCTACGCATCATGTCTTGCTCCCCTCGGGAGGCGTCGCCGAAGGCGTGCCCTGGGTCGGCTTGCTTGGATTGGGATTTCCATACGCGGTGCCCCAGCCCCAGACTTCGCTGCCCTTGCCGCGGTTGATCACCCGGGTGCGGAAGATGTCGGCCACCACATCGCCATCGCCGCCGAGCAGAGCCTTGGTCGAGCACATCTCGGCGCAGGCCGGCAGCTTACCTTCGGCGAGACGATTTCGGCCGTACTTTTCGTACTCGGCCTGGCTACCGTTCTCTTCCGGGCCACCGGCGCAGAAGGTGCACTTGTCCATCTTGCCGCGCAGGCCGAAAGTGCCGTTGCTGGGGAACTGCGGCGCGCCGAAGGGGCAGGCATAGGAGCAGTAGCCGCAACCGATGCAGATGTCCTTGTCGTGCAGCACCACGCCTTCGTCGGTGCGGTAGAAGCAGTCCACCGGGCAGACCGACATGCAGGGTGCGTCGGAGCAGTGCATGCAGGCCACAGAGATCGATTTCTCGCCCGGCACGCCGTCATTCAATGTGACGACACGGCGGCGGTTCACGCCCCAGGGCACATCATGCTCGGCCTTGCAGGCGGTGACGCAGCCGTTGCACTCGATACAACGCTCGGCGTCGCAGATAAATTTCATTCGGGCCATGAAGGTCTCCTGAAGTCAAAGGCTGCGGCTCAGGCCGCTTTTTCGATCTGGCACAGCGTGGTCTTGGTCTCTTGCATCATCGTCACGCTGTCGTAGCCGTAGGTTGTGGCGGTGTTCACCGCCTCACCTCGCACCACCGGCTTGGCACCATCGGGGTAGTACTGGGCAATGTCCACCCCCTGCCAATGTCCGGAGTAATGGAAGGGCAGGAACACTGTCTCCCTGTCCACCCGCTCGGTGATCAGGGCCATGACCTTGATCTTGGCGCCAGTCGGCGTCTTGACCCAGACCTGCTCGCCGTTGCGAATGCCGCGGTCATTCGCGGCCGCCGGGTTGATCTCGACAAACATGTCCTGCTGCAACTCAGCCAACCAGGGGTTGGAGCGAGTTTCCTCTCCGCCGCCCTCGTACTCGACCAGGCGGCCGCTGGTCATGATCAGCGGGAAGGTCTTGCCGATGTCCTTGTTCGCGTCCTGGACCGACTTGAACAGCGTCGGCAGACGCCAGAAGGCCTTCTTGTCATCGTGCGTCGGGTACTTGGCGATCAACTCCGGCCGGTTCGAATACAGCGGCTCGCGGTGCTGCGGAATCGGATCGGGGAAGTTCCAGACCACGGCCCGTGCCTTGGCGTTGCCAAAGGGATGGCAGCCATGGTTTTTCATGGTCACGCGGATGATGCCGCCGGACGAATCGGTCTTCCAGTTCTTGCCTTCGGCGGCGGCCTTCTCGGCATCGGTCAGCTCGTCCCACCAGCCCAGCTTCTTCAGCAGCAGGTGGTCGAACTCGGGGTAGCCGGTGGTCAGGTCCGCGCCCTTGGAGTGCGAGCCGTCTTCGGCCAGCAGATTGACGCCCTCGCGCTCGACACCGAAATTGGCGCGGAAATTGCCACCACCCTCCATCACATGCTTGGAGGTGTCGTAGAGATTCGGCGAGCCGGGATGCTTCATCTCCGGCGTGCCCCAACAGGGCCACGGAAGCCCGAAGTAGTCGCCATCCAGCGAGTAGCCGGTTTCCTTGTCGATACCGCCCTTGGCACGAAGCGTCTTCACGTCGAAGACATGCATATTGCGCATATGGGCCTTCAGCCGCTCAGGGCTCTGGCCGGAGTAGCCAATGGTCCAGACGCACTTGTTGATCTCGCGCAGGATGGACTCGACCTCGGGTTCGGGCATGCCGCCCTTGCCCGGCACCATCTTCAGGTTCTTCACCAGCTCCTTGCCGAAGCCCAGCTTTTCGGCCAGCTGGTACATGATCATGTGATCGGTGCGCGACTCGAACAGCGGGTCGATGACCTTCTCGCGCCACTGGATCGAACGGTTCGATGCGGTGCAGGAGCCCGAGGTCTCGAACTGGGTGCAGGCCGGCAGCAGATAGACTGCGCGCTTGGCGTTCAGGTCTTCGGCCTTGCCGGGCATGGCGGCCATCGCCGCCGTGGCCGACGGGAACGGATCGACGACAACCAGCAGATCCAGCTTGTCCATGGCCTTCTTCATTTCCAGGCCACGGGTCTGCGAGTTCGGTGCATGGCCCCAGAAGAACAGGCCGCGCAGATTGCTCTCCTGATCGATCAGCTCGTTCTTCTCGAGCACGCCGTCGATCCAGCGCGACACCGTCATGCCGCTCTTGCCCATCATGCCGGGCGCGTACTGCTTCTTGATCCAGTCGAACTCGACGCCCCAGGTCTTGGCAAAGTGCTTCCAGGAGCCGTCGGCCAGGCCGTAGTAGCCGGGCAGCGAATCCGGATTCGGGCCCACATCGGTGGCGCCCTGCACGTTGTCGTGGCCGCGGAAGATGTTGGCTCCGCCCCCGGTCACGCCGATATTGCCCAGGGCCAGTTGCAGGATGCAGGACGCACGGACGATGGCGTTGCCGATCGAGTGCTGGGTCTGGCCCATGCACCAGACGATGGTGCCGGGCCGGTTGTCGGCCAGCATCTTGGCGATCTTGAAGCAGGTGGCCTCGTCAACGCCGCAAGCCTCCTGCACCTTGTCGGGCGTCCATTTGGCCAGCACCTCCTCGCGCACCTTCTCCATGCCGTAGACGCGGTCTGTGAGGTACTTCTTGTCCTCCCAGCCGTTCCTGAAAATGTGGTGCAGCAGGCCGAACAGGAAGGGAATGTCGGTGCCGGAGCGGATGCGCACGAACTCGTCTGCCTTGGCCGCCGTGCGCGTGAAGCGCGGATCGACAACGATCATCTTGCAGCCGGTTTCCTTGGCATGCAGCATGTGCAGCATCGACACCGGATGGGCCTCGGCCGCGTTCGACCCGATATACATCGCCACCTTGGCGTTCTGCATATCGTTGTACGAATTCGTCATCGCTCCATAGCCCCAGGTGTTGGCCACGCCGGCCACCGTGGTCGAGTGGCAGATGCGCGCCTGGTGGTCGCAGTTGTTGGTGCCCCAGAACGACGCCCATTTGCGCAGCAGATAGGCCTGTTCGTTGTTGTGCTTGCTGGAGCCGACGAAGAAGATCGAGTCCGGCCCGCTGGCCTTCTTCAGCTCCTGCATCTTGGCGCTGATCTCGGTCAGCGCCACGTCCCAGCTGATGCGCTGGTACTTGCCGTCCACCAGCTTCATCGGGTACTTGAGCCGGTACTCGCCGTGACCATGCTCGCGCAGCGCAGCGCCCTTGGCGCAGTGGGCGCCCAGATTGATCGGCGAGTCGAACACCGGCTCCTGGCGCACCCAGACTCCGTTTTCCACCACCGCATCGACCGCACACCCGACCGAGCAATGGCCGCATACGGTGCGCTTGACTTCCACCTTGCCCGTGCCATCGGACTTGGGCGCATCGGCCGCTTGAACCTTGCGCACCAGGGTCAGCTGTGAGCCGGCAAGGCCTGCCCCCACGCCGAGCCCCGAGCGGCGCAGGAAGGCGCGACGGTCCATTGTCGGGATGGCTCTGGAGACGCCGCGCTCCAGACGCGAGACCAGCCCGGAGGCCTGCTGGGCGGCGGACGCCGGTGTCGATGATTTGCGGGTGAGCAACATATTCGCTCCTCAGTGGGATGGGGGCTGTACACGCGGTCAAGCGGCGTAGCTGTCAACCTGCCGGTCGGGGCCGGCGCCTCAGCCAAACGGCTTGTATAGCCATTTGGCCTTCGCCAGGAACAAGCACCTTCCGGGCCTTGTATCCGGGCTCAGACCTTGGCGGTCTGGTAATAGCGTTTGACGTGTTCGCTCAGGCGGTAGCCCGCGCTGGTGTCAGGCACCGCGGCGGTCTGCACCGGCTCGGTCGGCGCCTTCATGACCTGGGGCAGCACCGCCGCCGCAGCGGCCAGGGTACCCACGGTGCCTGCGCCAGCCACCCAGTGGCGACGCGACAGCTTGTTGTTCGATTCGGACATTTGATGTCTCCTGACGGACGGCAAGATGGCCGTCTCCAACGCGACCCCAGTATTGCGGTAGCCGGCAAATACTGCAAGTGTGAATACCCAGAGATCGAATCTCACTAGCCTGACTGTGCGCGCCACGCACAGCCGACTCATTCCAGCATGTCAAAGGCCTGGGTTTCTACTGCCATGAAGGCCTGGGTGAACAGCGCGACCTGGCGGTAGAGCTCGGCGCGGGGGTGCTGGTCCAGCGCCACGCAGAAGCGCTCCATCCAGGGCTGGACATGGGCGCGGAAGAACTGGCGCTGACGCTCAAGATTGCAGACCGCCAGATCGTCACCGGCGATCAGATAGCGCATCACCTCGAACACATAGGCCAGGTGGTCTTCGGTCTCCTGCATCGCCGCGTCCCGCGCCAGGCCCAACTCGGCCAGGCTGCTGCGCAGCTTGACCAGCGGCGTCTCGTGCAGATAGCCGGCCATATAGAAAGAGCCATACAGAAAGACTTCGGGCTTGCCCACGCCCATGAACAGGGCCTCGTACTCGGCCTGCGCCCGGGCAGGATCGCTGGCCCGCGCAGTGGCCACCAGATCCTGCCAGGGGCGCTCCAGAAAGCCGCCAGGTTCGGGCGCCTCGGTCACCGCGACCTGGAAGTGGCCCAAGAGTTCGGCCGTCGGCGGGGCGAAGAACAGGCTGGACAGCAGGCCGTAGATCTCGGCGCGGGCAAGCTCTTCGCCAGCCTCGGGTGCACTCATCAGTATCGGTTGCGGGGAGCTCATAGGTCGGTGATCCGGACTTCGCTGGTGCTGGAATGAAGGTCGATGACGCGGCAATCGCTGCACATCTTCAGCCGCTCGGCGGCGGCCCCCTGGAAGGCCGAGTGGCCCGCCAGCTTGGTCAGCATGTTCTCGATCGCCTTCAAGGTGCCAAAGGGCTTGCTGCAGCGTATGCAGCGGTACGGCGCCTGCTCGTTGAGCACCCGCAACGATTTGCGTGCCTTGCCGCCATCGGCCAGCCAGAGGCGGGGTGCCAGCGTGATCGCCTGCTCGGGGCAGGTGCTCTCGCACAGGCCGCACTGCACGCAATTCTTCTCGATGAAGCGCAGCTGCGGCGCGTCCGGGTTGTCGGCCAGCGCCGCCGACGGACAGGCGCCGACACAGCTGAGGCACAGCGTGCATTTGGCGCTGTCCACGACCACGGTGCCGAAGGGGCTGCCGGCGGCGGGCAAGGTGATCACATCGGGCACAGTCGGCGCCTGAGCCATCAGATGGTCCAGTGCCAGCTCCAGATTGCTGCGCTTGTCGGCCTGCATCGCAAAGGCCGCGGCCTGCCTGAGGGCCGGGGCAGCCGAAACCCTCAGGGCCGCGTCCAGAACGCCCGACTCCTCGACCTGCAGCAGGCGCAGCCGATCGGCGCCGTGGCCCAGGCCGGCCAGCAGCGCGTTGCCGATGGCGATCTGCTCGGCCAGCGCCACCCGGTACTCGGGCGCCTCCTCATCGGTCAGCAGCACGGTGACGCCGCTGGCGCCATAGGCGATGGCGCCCAGCCAGGCGTCCAGCCCCAGGCTGGCGGTGTGGTGCAGACCCAGCGGAATGACATGGGCCGACAGCCCCTGCACGGTACGGCTGGTGCGCGCGGCCCGGCCCAGCGCCTCGATCAAGGTCTTGCCCGCGCCCTCGCTGTGCAGCAGCAGCACCGCGTCGCGGCCGCCGGCCTTGGCAAAAGTCGACAGCAGCGTGCGCATCGTCAGCCCCTGCTGAGCGAGGCCCGGCGTGGCATAGCTCAACGCGCCGCTGGGGCAGACGGTCGTGCAGGCGCCGCAACCCACGCACAGATAGGGCTCGACGATGATGCCGCCGGCACCCTTGATGTCGCTGCGGATCGCATCGGCCGAGCAGACCTCGACGCAGGCATTGCAGCCCACCTGCTTGTTGCGGCTGTGGGCGCAGAGCTTGGACTTGTAGTTGAAGAACTTGGGTTTCTCGAACTCGCCGACCAGATCGCGCAGCTTCAGCACCGCCTGCATCAGTTTGTCCGCATCGCGGCCGGCGTGGAAATAGCCCTGCGGCGGCTGATGCTGGCCGAGCAGCGGCGCGGGCGACAGGTCCAGCACGAGGTCGAAGCGTTCGCTGAAGCTCTGCGGCACGCGAGCGAAGTCGATCGCCCCGGCTGCGTCGCAAACCTTGACGCAGTCGCGATGGCTGACGCACCGGCTCAGGTCGATCTGGTAGCTGAAATCGATCGCGCCCTCGGGGCAGGCCTCGACGCAGGCATTGCAGCGGGTGCACAGATCCAGATCGATGGGGTTGCTGCTCTCCCAGCTCAGCTCGAACTGGCCCAGCCAGCCGGTCAGCGCGGTGACGCGGCCGGCGCTGACGGCCAGCTCATGGGTCTGGGCCAGCGCGCCGCCGCCTTGGGTCAACAAGAGGGTCACGTCCAGCTTGTCACCCAGCAGCTTGGCGGCGGCCTGGGCGGCACCGGCCGGTCCGATGACGACGCAGCGCCCGGTCGATTGGTAACTGACGGTGGACACTGGCTCTGCTTCGGGCAGCTGGGCCGCTGCGATCAGCGCCGCCAGTTTGGGCATGGCCCTGGCCGCGTCCTTGGACCAACCGCCGGTTTCGCGGATATTGACGAAGCGTATCGGCCGCTGCTGGACCGAGGGCGCACCCTCGGTCTGCTCGTTCAGCTCCAGGAACAGCGCGCTTTCCTGGGTGCAGGCGACCAGCAGCTCTTCGCCGCTCTTGGCGGCACGCTGGAAGGCGCCGGCCTCGCGACGGCACAGCAGGGTGTGGACGGTATCAGCGCCGCTGGCTTTCAGCGCCGCCGCATCCAGCGGCATCGTCTGGTTGCAATTGCAGATCAGGGTCTTCATCAGTCGGTGCCTGGGTATCCGTTGGGGTGCCTGCGGTAGCAAGCGGGGCGTCGTCTGCCAACTGTGACAGCTCGGCCGGCGCTGCGACAGCGGGTGTGCCCGTATCGACACCATCCTCGGTGCGCTTCTCGGACGGCTCGCGCTCCTCGTCGCCGAACAGGCCCAGCGCCCAGGACTGGTTCATCTGGCGCAGCATGCCTGGCGGCAAGGGGTCGGGCTTGCCGTAGTCATCGATATAGATGTCGAGCCCATCCATCACATTGAACTGTGGCTCGGCGAACAGCTTCTTCAGCGCTGCGCGCTTCACATCCGCATCAACGCCGCTGGCCATGAAGCGCGAGTAGCTGGCGTCCTGGCCCAGGGCGGCGACATCGGCCAGCGTGGGCAGCGGCTCGGCCGGCGGTGGCGGTTCTTCGACGGGAGCCGGAGCAGGAACGACCGCTGCGGCGGCCACCGATGGCAATGGCACAGGCGGAGCCAGCACCGGAGGTTCTTCCACCGGCAAGCCTTGGCGCACCTCGGCCTTGCGCCGTGCCCAACGCGACAGAAATCCGCTGTCGTCACGCTCACTCATCAGGGCCCCCGCTCGTCGGGTGCAAGGAACGATTGAGGCCGGCGCCGCCGCTTCACCTCGGGCGTGTAGTTCGCCTCGGTGTAGGCGGCCAGCCAGGCGCGCACGTCGTCAGGCAGGGGCACGTTGTCGACCCGCTCCTGGGCGTCCAGCCAGCGGCCGGCCTCGTTGTAGGACAGGCTGACGTTCTGCGGCGTGGCGACGGACGGATCCTCGTCATCGATGCGCCACATGACGAAGAACACCGGCGCGCCCGAGGTCAGGTTCAGGTGGTAGCCCTCGCCCTCGTCGCGGAACAGTGCCACCGTGAAGCCCGGGTGCAGAAAGCGCGCCACGCCGCCCTCTTCGTGCAGCAGCCGCGGCGCGCTGCCAAACAGCGGCTCGTCGGCCACGACCTCGGCCAGCGAATGGCGCCAGTTCTCCCAGCGGTTGGGCTGGCGCTCGCGCTGCATCACCACGGCGAGCTGTAGCGATGGGCGGGGATCCATGGACTGGGGCCTAGCTGTTCTTCGAGATCGTGATGGTCGGAAACTTGGACGAATAGTCCTTGGCCGCCTTGGCAATCTTCACCGCCACCTGGCGGGCCACCGCCTTGTAGATGGCGGCAATCTCGCCATCGGGCTCGCTGACCACCGAGGGCCGGCCGGCGTCGGCCTGCTCGCGTATCGACAGGTTCAGAGGCAGGGCGCCCAGATAGTCCACGTTGTAGTCGGTGGCCATCTTCTTGCCGCCATCGGCGCCGAAGATGTGCTCGACATGGCCGCAGTTGCTGCACACGTGCACGGCCATGTTCTCGACGATGCCCAGAATCGGCACACCGACCTTCTCGAACATCTTCAGGCCCTTGCGTGCGTCCAAGAGCGCAATGTCCTGCGGCGTGGTGACAATCACCGCGCCGGTCAGCGGCACGCGCTGGCTCAGTGTGAGCTGGATGTCGCCGGTGCCGGGCGGCATGTCAACGATCAGATAGTCCAGCTCGCGCCAGTTGGTCTGGCGCAACAGCTGATCGAGCGCCTGGGTGGCCATCGGGCCGCGCCAGATCATCGGGTTGTCGGCATCGACCAGAAAGCCTATCGACATCACCTGCACGCCGTAGTTCTCCAGCGGCTCCATCGTCGAGCCGTCCTCGCTCTCGGGCCGGCCCTCGATGCCCATCATCGTCGGCTGGCTGGGGCCGTAGATGTCGGCGTCCAGAATGCCAACGGCCGCGCCCTCGGCCGCCAAGGCCAGGGCCAGGTTGACGGCGGTGGTGGATTTGCCGACACCACCCTTGCCCGAAGCCACGGCAACGATGTTCTTGATCTTGGGCAGCAGCTGCACGCCGCGCTGCACCGCATGGGCCACGATCTTGCTGTACAGATTCACGCTGACATTGCCGGCGCCGGGCACGGTGCGCACCGCGGCGATCAGCTCGCGGCGCAGGGCGGCGATCTGGCTCTTTGCCGGGTAGCCCAGCTCGACGTCGAAGGCCACGTCGGCGCCATCGACACGCAGATTCTTGATCTGCCTGGCCGACACGAAATCGCTGCCGGTATTGGGATCGACGACGGTCTTGATCGCGTCCAGCAGAGCCTGCTCGGTAACACTCATGGTGGGATAGAAATCCAGTGGGGGAATGCGAACCAGTCTAGCCTAGAGGCGAAGCCCCTTGCGGCGCCTAGAATCAAGGGTTTCCGCCAGTTTCACCGCTACCCAAGGCCAGCCCGATGACCCGCAAGCTCTTCGTCACCACCGCCCTTCCCTATGCCAATGCCGGGTTCCACATTGGCCACATGATGGAATACATCCAGGCCGATACCTGGGTGCGGGCGCAGCGCATGAAGGGCGCCGAGGTGAATTTCGTTTGTGCGGATGACGCCCATGGCGCGCCGATCATGATTGCCGCCGAGAAGGCCGGCAAGACGCCGCAGCAGTTCGTCGCCGAGGTGGCCGCCGGCCGGCCCGCCTACCTGAACGGCTTTCACATCCAGTTCGACAACTGGCACTCGACCGATGGCCCCGAGAACCACGAGCTGGCCAAGGAAATCTACCTGGCCCTGCGCAAGAACGAGCTGATCGATGTGCGCACGATCGAGCAGTTCTTCGACCCGGTCAAGGGCATGTTCCTGCCCGACCGCTACATCAAGGGCGAATGCCCCAAGTGCGGCACCCTGGACCAGTACGGCGACAACTGCGAGAACTGCGGCGCTGTCTACGCCCCGACCGAACTGAAGAACCCCTACTCGGCGCTGTCGGGCACGACGCCGGTGCTGAAGACCAGCGACCACTATTTCTTCCGCCTGTCCGACCCGCGCTGCGCCGAGTTCCTGGAGCAGTGGACGCAGGACGGCAAGCTGCAGCCCGAGATGGCCAACAAGGTCAAGGAATGGCTCAGCAAGGAAGAAGACGGCACGGGCGGCCTTGTCGACTGGGATATCAGCCGCGACGCCCCTTACTTCGGCATCGAGATCCCCGACGCGCCGGGCAAGTATTTCTATGTCTGGCTGGACGCGCCGGTCGGCTATCTGGCCTCGCTGAAGAACCTGTTCGCCAAGCGCGGCCAGGACTATGACGCGTACATGGCCGACCCGGCGGTCGAGCAGGTGCACTTCATCGGCAAGCACATCGTGCGCTTTCACCTGCTGTTCTGGCCGGCGATGCTGCAGTTCTCGGGCCGCAAGACGCCCAACAACGTCTATGTGCACGGTTTCATCACCGTCAACAACGGCGAGAAGATGAGCAAGAGCCGAGGCACCGGCATCTCGCCCTTGAAGTATCTGGAGCTGGGCCTGAACGCCGAATGGCTGCGCTACTACATCGCAGCCAAGCTGAACAGCCGCGTCGAGGACATCGACTTCAACCCCGATGACTTCGTCGCCCGCGTCAACAGCGACCTGATCGGCAAATACATCAATATCGCCAGCCGCGCGGCGGGTTTCCTGTCCAAGCGCTTCGGCGGCCAGTTGTCCGGCGACGTGGGTGTCGAGGGCAGTGCGCTGCTCGAGGGCCTGCGCGTGCACCGCGCCGAGATCGAGCGCCTGTACGAGGAGCGCGACTTCGGCAGGGTCTTGCGCGAGACCATGCTGCTGGCCGACCGCGTCAACGAGTACGTGGACCAGAACAAGCCCTGGGAGCTGGCCAAGAAGATCGGTGCCGACGCGGTGCTGCAGGACGTTTGCTCGGTCTGCATCGAGGCCTTCCGCCTGCTGACGATCTATCTGAAACCGGTGTTGCCGGCGCTGGCCGCCCAGGTCGAGGCCTTCCTGAAGGTCGAGCCGTTCAGCTTCACCGACGCCAGTGCCTCGCTCGGCGCTCACACCATCGGCGAGTACAAGCACCTGATGCAGCGCGTCGATCCGGTGCTGCTGGAGAAACTCTTTGAAGCGCCGGCGGCACCCAAGGTCTCGCCCGGGGGCGAAGACCTGGCCCCCGAGATCAAGATCGACGATTTCACCAAGGTGGACCTGCGCATCGCAAAGATCGTCAACTGCGAGCAGGTCGAGGGCTCGGACAAGCTCCTGCGCCTGACCCTCGACGTCGGCGAAGGCAAGACCCGCAATGTCTTCAGCGGCATCAAGAGCTCATACCAGCCCGAGGATCTGATCGGCAAGCTGACCGTGATGGTGGCCAATCTGGCGCCGCGCAAGATGAAATTCGGCCTCAGCGAGGGCATGGTGCTGGCCGCCAGCCATGCGGACGAGAAAACCAACCCCGGTATCTTCGTGCTGGAGCCCTTCCCTGGCGCCCAGCCGGGCATGCGGGTGCGCTGATCACCAACGGATGCCCGCTTGATCACAGCCCGATGACCGCCGAGTTCCTGCGCCGACTGACCGGGCGGGAACGCACGGTGCAGGCCAATCGCCAGTTGGGTGCGGTGCTGGCCTTCGTGGCCGGAGCCATCAATGCCGGCGGCTTTCTGGCCGTGCAGCGCTACACCTCGCACATGACCGGCATTGTCTCGGCCATTGCCGACGACCTCGTGCTGGGCCAATTACTGCTGGCCGCGGCCGGCCTGATCTCGCTGGGCTTCTTCATCGCCGGGGCAATGACCACCGCGATCCTGACCAACTGGGCGCGGCGCCGCGCCATGCACAGCGAGTACGCGCTGTCGCTGCTGCTCGAAGCGATGCTCCTGCTGCTGTTCGGCCTGGTCGGCGCGAACCTGCACTTCTGGACCGAACTCCTGCTGCCCAGCACGGTGCTGCTGCTGTGCTTTCTGATGGGGCTGCAGAACGCGGTGGTGACCAAGATCTCACGCGCCGAGATCCGCACGACTCACATGACCGGGGTGATCACCGATCTGGGCATCGAACTCGGCCGGCTGGTCTACTGGAACCGCGGCGGACCAGGCGCGCACGGCCTGGTACTTGCCGACCGCCCGCGACTGCGCCTGCTGGCCGGCATTCTGGGCCTGTTCTTTGCTGGCGGTATTGTCGGCGCGCTGGCCTTCAAGCATTTTGGTTTCAGCGCCACGGTGCCGGTCGCGCTGCTGCTGATCGGCATGGCCGCCCTGCCGCTGATGGACGATATTGCCGAGCATTTGCAATGATGCGGGCTCAGCCCTGGTCGGCACGTTAAAATCCGGCCTCAAACCCGATCGAGTCCCACCATGCCCCTGTTCTGGAAGCACTACAAGTCCGAAGTCAGCTCCTTCATCGACGAGCTCAAGGCCAAGAAGCCGACCTTGGAAGCCGAGCAGCGCGCCGGCCGCGCCCTGCTGTGGGACAAGCCGGTGGACCGCCAGGCCCAGGCCGACTACCGAGACGCCAAGATCGAGCAGCAGCCCTACGTCTATCAGACCAAGGCGCACTGACCTCGGCTGACTCCTGAACCGGCGTGGACATCCAGCCGTCAGCGCCCGAGGTTTCGGGCCCCGCACCCAGCGAATTGCTGCCGCCCGAGTCAATGACCCAGGCGCCGGTGTCGCCGTTGGCGGTTGACCATGTGGCGGTCGCCCGCCTCTACGGTGAGCCGCTGTTCCAGCTGCCGCACGACCTCTACATCCCGCCCGATGCGCTGGAAGTCTTTCTCGAGGCCTTCCAGGGTCCGCTGGACCTGCTGCTGTACCTGATACGGCGGCAGAACTTCAATATCCTCGACATCCCCCTGGCCGATGTGACGCGCCAGTACCTCAGCTATGTGGACCAGCTGCGCCGCCACAATCTCGAGCTGGCCAGCGAATACCTGCTGATGGCCGCGATGCTGATCGAGATCAAGTCGCGCATGCTGCTGCCGCCGAAGAAGACCGAGGACGGCAGCGAGCCCGAGGACCCGCGCGCCGAGCTGGTGCGCCGCCTGCTGGAGTACGAGCAGATGAAGCTGGCCGCGGCCGGGATCGACCGCCTGCCGCAGTTGGGCCGCGACTTCCTGCGTGCCCAGGTGACCATCGAGCAGTCGCTGACGCTGCGCTTCCCCGACGTCGAGGCGGTCGATCTGCGCGACGCCTGGCTGGATATCCTGAAGCGCGCCGAGCTCGTGCAGCACCACCGCATCACCCGCGAGCAGCTGTCGGTGCGCGAGCACATGAGCATCGTGCTGCGCCGCCTGCAGGGCCGGCGCTTCGTCGAGTTCCACGAGTTGTTCGAGGTCGAACGTGGCCACCAGGTGCTGGTCGTGACCTTCATCGCGATGCTGGAACTGGCCAAGGAACGCCTGCTGCAGATCACGCAGGCGGAGGCGTTTGCGCCGATCTACGTCAGGTTGGCCTACCAACCCAGCTGATCTTCGTAGCCCGTCATGGAGGCCGAAGGCCGCAATGCGGGGCTCTCGGCGGCGACCGCGCAGACCCCGGATTGACATCCGGGCTACCCGTCAGGAGCGCATCCCCAGCTTGAACGCGATCATCGCCCGCAGCTTGTTGGGCACCACCGGCTTGATCAGCACATGGAAGTCATGCGCTTGCGCATCCAGCTCATGGCCGGTCATCGTGCTGCCGGTGACCATGATGGCCGGGATCGGCGTGCTGTCGATGCCGCCATAGGCGGCACGCACGGCCAGCAAAGCATCGATGCCGGTCAGCCCCTCGGGCAGGCGGTAGTCCACCAGCAGCAGATCGGGCCGCTGGCCGGGGTTGGCCTGCGCCCAGTGGCGCACCGAGGGCACCGAATCGAAGGCCAGCGCCTCGGCGCCCCAGGCCTGCAGCAAGACCACCAGGCCCTCGCTGACAGCCGGTTCGTCCTCGACGATGACGATCAGCCGGCCGTCCAGCGTCAGGCCCAGGGGCGCGCGGCCCAGATCCAGCGAGCCGGCGCCCTGCGGCTCCAAGCGGCCCATCGGCACGGTCAGGCCGAACACCGTGCCATGGCCGACCTGCGAACGCACCGTCAACGGCGCCTGCAGCAGCTCGGCCAGGCGCTTGACGATGGACAGACCCAGGCCCAGGCCCTTGCGGTGATGGGGCTCCAGCGGACGCTGGCTCTGCACCTGGTAGAACTCGTCGAAAATGCGCGTCAACGCCGGCGGCGAGATGCCGATGCCGCTGTCCCAGACCTGCAGCAAGAGCTGACCCTGGCGGCGCCGGCAGCTCACCAGCACGCCGCCGTCCTCGGTGTAGCGCAGCGCGTTCGACACCAGATTGCGCAGGATGCGCTCGACAATGGTCGGATCGGTGTGCAGCACATGCGGCTCGCCGTGGAAGCTCAGCATCAGCCCCTTCTCGAAGGCCACCGGCTCGAACTGCAGCCGCAGCCGTGCGAACAGCTCCCGCACCGGCACGGCCTTGGGGTTGACATCCACCGCGCCGGTATCGATGCGGGTGATGTCCAGCAGCTCGCCGAACAGGCCTTCCAGCGCATCGACCGACTCGTTGATGCTGTTGATCAGCTTGGCCGCCTCGGGGTCGTGCGTGCGCTGGCGCAAGGCCTCGGCAAACAGGCCCAGTGCATGCAGCGGCTGGCGCAGGTCATGGCTGGCGGCGGCAAAGAACTGGGTCTTGGCGCGGCTGGCGGCCTCGGCAGCACGGCGATTCTCGTCGGCAAGCGCCTTCTCCACCCGCAGCTGCTCGGCCAGCCGGTCGGCATGCACCCTGAGCGCAATCGCATTGCGCAGCGTGTGGTGGTAGGTGCGGCCCATCACCAGGGCGATCACATACAGCACGCACAGCACGGCGGCCAGCTCCAGGCTGTAGGCACGGCCGTCATCGAGGGCCATATTGATGACCAGGGACAGCAGCACGAGGCTCAGGAAAACGCCAAGATCACGCGGCACCAGGGTCAAGAGGTGGATGGCGGCCAGGCAGTAGCAATAGGTCAGCACCACCATCGTGATCAGCTGAAAATGCCCACCCGCGCCATAAAACATCCAGATGCCCAGCGCCCAGGCCAGCGCCTGGCCATGCAGCAGCATCCGCCAACTTTGGCTCCAATCCAGGGTCAGCGCGTCGCTGGCATCGGGCTGGCGCGCAAAGCGCAGATAGTGCTGCAGCCTGCCGAAGGTGAGCAGCAGGATCCAGCCCGACCAAACGCCGATCACCGGGTGCGACACATGAGGCCAATAGACCAGCACGAAGATCAGCAGGCCCATGGTATTGCCCATCAGCGAGGGCAGCATCTGGCTGAACAGGCTGCGGTAGCGTTCGGCCACCAGGGCGTTGTCGGCCAGCGGCGCCCACAGGCCTGAGAGCTGCCGCGACGACAGTTCGCTCACGTTTGGCTGCCGCGGAAGGTGGTGAAACCGGCGCCGGGCTGCTGCTGGCTCATCTGGCCCACCGCCAGCACGGCCTGGGTACGTGAGTTGACGCCCAGCGCCTTCAACACCGCCGCCACATGGTCCTTGACGGTCTCGACCGATACGCCCAGCTCGCGCGCAATCACCTTGTTCGGCTTGCCCTGCAGCAGCAGGGCCAGCACATCGGTCTGGCGTGGCGTCAGCGACAGGCCTTCCAAAGCATTGACCCTCTGGAAGCCCGGGGCCTGCGCGGCGTCGCCTATCGCCTGCACCGGCGAGGCCGCTGCGGGTGCAGGCGCATTGCTCATGCCAGAACCGAGCGACATCGAGGGCACGAAAATGCCACCGGCCATCACCAGCCGCAGCGCCTGGACCAGCATCTCCTTGCCGGTGCGCTTGGGCACAAAGCCCATGGCACCCAGATCGATCGCGCGTATCACGTCGCTGGCGCGATCCGAGGCCGAAACCACCACCACCGGAAGGGCCGGATAGGCGGCGCGAAACTCCGTCAGCACATCGAAGCCATCGGCATCGCCCAGCTGCAGATCCAGCAGCACCAGATCGAAATCCTGGCTGGTCTTCAGCGCGGCACGTGCCTGTGCGGCGCTGTCCACGCCAAGCACCTTGACGTTGTCGCCCAGGCCCTCGATCACCGTCTGCAGCGCCGACAGGATCAGCGGGTGGTCGTCGATCAACAGCACCTTCATGGCCGGGCCTCCTTGCTTCTAAGGTTCTTGTTATGTGATCCTGATGTTAGCGGCGCAGGCCCCGTCATGGTGCCGACTCCCCCATAAGGGTGGATTGCGAATCAGGCGAACATGCGGCTCACCGACTGGGCCACACAGACCGGCTTGTCTGCGCCCTCGCGCTCCATCGTCACGTCCATGGTGAGCTGAGCGCCGCCGCCGGCGATAGCCTCGAAAGCCACCAGCACAAAGCGCCCGCGCAGCCGGCTGTTCACCGGCACGGGCGCCGGAAAGCGCACCTTGTTCAGGCCGTAGTTGACGCCCATCCGCGCATCGGCCACCGTGAAGGCGCCGGCGCTGAGCAGGGGCAGCAGACTCAGGGTCAGGTAGCCGTGAGCGACGGTCGCGCCGAAAGGGCCGGCGGCCGCGCGCTCAGCGTCCAGTTGTATCCATTGATGGTCGCCGGTGGCGTCGGCAAACAACTGAATGCGGGCCTGGTCGATGGCCACCCAGTCGCTGAGGCCGATCTCCTGGCCGACCAGCGTGCCAAGGTCCTGCAGATGTTCATATCGCTTCATGCATGCTTTCAGTGTTCCAGCCAGCTCAGCAGCGGCTGCCATTGTTCGAGATCGCGCTCGACCCGGCTGGGCGCCACATCCCACAGCGTCAGCCCCCGGGCGGCGAGCTGCACATAGTTTTGCGTATCGCGCAGCTGGCCCAGCACCGGCACCTTCAGGGTCTGCAGAAAGTGCTGCAGCTGCTCGACCGACAGCGTGCCCTCCTTTGCGCGCATCGCCACCAGGGCCAGCTTTGGTGCCTTTGCCGGCATGCGCTCGCGCAGTTCCTGCACAAAGGCATAGGTGGCGTCGATGTCGAACAGGCTGGGTTGCAGCGGCAGCAAGAGCTTGTCGGCAATCTTCAGCAACTCGTCCAGGCGCTTGCCGTGCAGGCCGGCCGGGGTGTCCAGCACCACATGGCTGACGCCCTTGGGCGGCCGCACCAGATGGTCCTTTTGCACATCCCAGCCTCGTATCGCCGGCAGGCCGGCCGGCCTCAGCGCCAGCCAGCGGCGCGCGCTCTGCTGCCGGTCCACATCGCCCAGCATCACCGCATGGCCCTGGCGGGCCAGGTAACCGGCGATATTGGTGGACAGGGTGGACTTGCCGACTCCGCCCTTGGGGTTGGCGACGACGATCACGGGCATGGAGGTCTCCTCGCTGATTTCGTTGTATGGTAGCCGCCAACTCCAGCTCGGGCCTACGGCCATCCACCATGGCAGACATTGTTGTCGTTGGCGCCCATCCGCATATCGGGCAATCCCGCATCACCCGCCGGCTGCTGCGCGCCGCGCGCCAGGCCAGCTCGAAGCGGCCCGAGCAGATCGAAGTCTGCGATCTCTACGCCCTGTATCCCGACTACTGCATCGACATCGCCGCCGAGCAGGCACGCATTGCCACGGCCCGGCTCATCGTCTGGCTGCACCCCATCCACTGGTACAGCATGCCGCCGCTGATGAAGCTGTGGGTGGACGAGGTCCTGGCCTTTGGCTGGGCCTATGGCCCCGAAGGCAAGGCGCTGCACGACAAGGACCTCTGGCTTGCCTGCTCGACCGGCGGCACCGAGGCCGCCTACCGGCCCGATGGCCACAACCGCTACTTCTTCGATGCCTTTCTGCACCCCTACGAGCAGACGGCCGCGCTGTGCGGCATGCGCTTTCTGCCGCCGCTGGTGCTGCATGGCGCACACCGGGTCAGCGAGGCAGCGGTTGACGAGCATGCCGAGATCTTCACGCAGCGGCTGCTGAGCTATCCCGACTGGCCCGAGCTGGACGAACTGCCCGAAAGCCTGGAATGCGCCGTGCCGGCCGATGACCGGCCTCACCTCACCACCCTCTGAGCTTTATGGAACATTCCTCCTGGCTGACCAGCCCGCTGATCTACCTGGCCGCCGCCGTGCTGGCCGTGCCCCTGGCCCGCTACCTGGGCCTGGGCTCCATCCTCGGCTATCTGGCCGCCGGCATCGTCATCGGCCCCAGCGTGCTGGGCCTGGTGACCGACACCCACGCGATCCTCGAGTTCGCCGAGTTCGGCGTGGTGCTGATGATGTTTCTGGTCGGCCTGGAGCTCGAGCCCCGGCGGCTGTGGGCGATGCGCCGGCCGATCTTCGGCTGGGGCACGGTGCAATTGCTCGGTTCGGCGGCGCTGATGACGGCCGTGGCCATTGCCTTCGGCGCGCCCTGGCGCATGGCCCTGGTGGCCTCGCTGGGCCTGGCGATGTCATCCACCGCGGTGGCCATGGCCGTGCTGTCCGAGCGCAATCTGGCGCCCACCAGTGCCGGCCAGGGCATTTTGAGCGTAGCCCTGTTGCAGGACATCGCGGCCATTCCGCTGCTGGCCCTGGTGCCCTTGCTGGCAATCGGTGGAGAAGCCCGACCCGAGGGGAGCGGCTGGATGGACGCCGCCAAGGCCGTTGGCGTGATCGTTGCCATCGTGCTGGGGGGCCGCCTGCTCCTGCGCCCGGCGCTACGCTGGATTGCGCGCAGCAAGACGCCGGAGATTTTCACCGCCGCGGCGCTGCTGCTGGTCGTGGCCACGGCCTCGCTGATGCAGGCCGTCGGCCTGTCGATGGCACTGGGCGCCTTTCTGGCCGGCGTGCTGCTGGCAGAAAGTGAATACCGCCATGAGCTGGAAACCGATATCGAGCCCTTCAAGGGCCTGCTCCTGGGTCTGTTCTTCATCGCCGTCGGCATGGGCATCGAACTGGCCGTGCTGCGTGACCAGCCCTGGTTGATTGCCGGCCTGGTGATCGGCCTGCTGCTGGTCAAGGGGCTGGTGCTGACCCTGATGGCCCGCTTCATGCCGCTGCCGCTGCAGGAGCGGCCGGTGTTCGTGATCCTGCTGGCCCAGGGCGGCGAGTTCGGCTTTGTCGTCTTCCAGGCGGCCGTTCAGGCCGGGCTGATCACCGCGGGCCAATCCTCGACGCTGGTGGCAGCGGTGGCGATCTCGCTGCTGTGCTCACCGGCCCTGCTGCTGGCCAGCGACCGCTGGTTCGAGCCCTGGCTGGCGCGGCGCTGCAATGCAAGACCGAAGCTCAAGGAGATCAGCGAGGACCAGCATGCCCCCATCATCATTGCCGGCTTCGGCCGCTACGGCCAGATCGTCGGCCGCATGCTGTTTGCCAATGGTCTGCCGGCCACCGTGCTGGAACATGACGCCGAGATGATCGAAACCGTGCGCAAGTTCGGCTGGACGCCGTTCTATGGCGACGCGACCCGGCTCGACCTGCTGCGCACCGCCGGCGCGGCACGAGCCCGGGTGCTGGTGCTGGCCATCGACGATATGGCGCAGAGCCTGGAGGTGGCGGCGCTGGCGCGCGAGCACTTCCCGCAGCTGCAGGTCGTGGCGCGGGCGCGCAATGTGCAGCACTACTACGGCCTGCGCGACCTGGGTGTGACCCTGATCGAACGCGAGACGCTGGACGCCGCGCTGATGAGCGCCCGCTCGGTGCTGGAGCTGATGGGCATCGAACCGCACGAGGCCCGCACGTCAGCGATGCGCTTTCGCAAGCACAATATCGCGCAGGTCGAGCAGCTCTTTCCCCATCACCGCGACGAGAGTCGGCTGATAGCCATGATCAAGCAGGGCCGCCAGCAGCTCGAGGAACAGTTCGCCCAGGAGCGCCAGCTGGCGAAAGCCCACAAGGGCAAGGGCTGGTCGCGCAACGACGAGGCTAGCTGAGGCCTCGCCAGATCAGCACCATCCCGGTCAGCGTCATGCCTATCGTCACCAGCTTGTAGAACAGCTGCTGCGAGACGCGGCGCATCAGCCGCAGCCCGGTCCACACGCCGACAGGCGCCAGCGGCAGCAGCACCAGCGAGGTGCTCATATTGCGCAGGTCGATCAGGCCCAGGAAGGCGTAGGGGATCCACTTCGACAGGTTGATGGCGGTGAAGAACACCGCCATCGTCGCGCTGAAGGTCACTGGCGGCAGGCGCAGCGGCAGCACATAGGCCATGATGGGCGGGCCGCCCGCATGCGATACGAAGCTGGTGAAGCCCGAGGCCAGGCCCAGCACGGCGCCCAGCCAGCGCGGCGGCTGCACGGCCGCGGGGCTGGGTGGCCAGATCAGGCGCTGGGCCACGAACAGCAAGGTCAGCACGCCGACCACCGCCGCCACCGTGCCACTGGACAGCACCGAGAACAGCGCCGTGCCCAGCAAGGTGCCCAGCAGGCCGGCCGGCAGCAGCAGTTTCAGCAGCGCGCGGTCGGCATTGCGGAACAGCGCCGTCACACCCAGACCGTCCATCACCGCCAGCAACGGCAGCATGATGGCCGCCGCCTGCGGCACCGGAATGGCCAGCGACATCAAAGGCACGGCCAGCGCGCCAAAGCCGGCGCCGAAGCCGCTCTTGGACATGCCCATCATCAGCACGGCGGGCACGGCCACCGCGTAGAACAGCGGCTCGGTGATCACAGCAGGGAGCAAGCCTGCTCGAAACTCAACCTCGGATTGCGCGGATGCAGCTTGGCCGCATCACCCTGCCCCAGGCAGCAGATGAAGTTGCTGCGCACCTGGGTGCCGGCGAAGAATTCGGCATCGACCTTGGCATTGTCGAAACCGCTCATCGGCCCGCAGTCCAGGCCCAGCGCCCGCGCGGCCAGGATCAGGTAGCCGCCTTGCAGGCTGCTGTTGCGAAACGCGGTGTCGGCAATCTTCTGCGCCTTGCCCTCGAACCAGACCCGGGCATTGGTGTGCGGGAACAGCAGCGGCAGCTGCTCGTAGAACGTCATGTCCATGCCGATGATCACCGTCACCGGTGCCTGGCGCACCTTCTCGACATTGCCGGCGTCCACGCAGGCCATCAGCCGCTGCTTGGCCTCAGCCGAGCGCACAAAGGCAAATCGTGCCGGCGAGCTGTTGGCCGAGGTCGGGCCCCATTTCAGCAGGTCGTACAGCTCGCGCAGGGTGGCGTCGCTGACCGGCCGGTCCAGATAGGCGGTCTGGGTGCGGGCCTCGGTGAACACTTGTTCGGTGCTGATTTGCATGGGGTTGCGAGCGAGAAGCGGCTGGGAAGGCGACAATTGTCGGATGTATGCCCCATCTCAAAACGACGTCCGTGCCTTTTTTTGCGACACCCATGCCAAGCAACTCGAGCGCCTGCCGCTGACGCCGATGGAAGCGCTGGCCGCGCAATGGATAGATGAGCACCCCGAATACCACGCCGAGCTGGCCGACAAGGCAGCCGCGCTGGCTGCCGTCTATACCGTTGAAGACGGCCGCACCAACCCGTTCCTGCATCTGTCCATGCACCTGAGCATCAGCGAGCAGGTGTCCATCGATCAGCCCCATGGCGTGCGTCAGGCATTAGAGTTGCTGGCCGCCAAACGCAATTCGCTGCACGAGGCCCACCATGTGGCGATGGACGCCCTGGGCGAAATGATCTGGGCCTCGCAACGCAGCGGCCTGCCGCCGGATGGCCATGCCTATCTGGAGCGGATCCGCAGCCGCGCCACGCGATAAGCAAAAAAGCCACGCAGTGCGTGGCTTTTTGTTGAGTGCTCGGCGCTTCAGGCTCGAATGACGCCCCCGCGGGGTGCACGTTCGGCGGTGCCTCGCGACGAATAGACACCGGTCTTCTCATCGGGCATCAGCACATCGATGGCGCGGTCCAGCGCGGCGGTCGCCCGGGCCAGCGATTCGCGCTGGGCGGCGACCTGACCGCTGGCAGTGGCCAGGCGGTTGCGCAAAACGGGCGGCACAGCGCCGCTGCGGGCGGCTTCGGAAAAGCGTTCGACGGCGCTGGCCAGGGCGCGGTGCAGGTCGCTGGCATGGAGTTCGATGGCATTGCCATCACGTTGGCGCAGTGCCTCACCCAGATCTGCCAGGCAGTGCTCCACTTCCAGCAACGGCGCTTCGAGTTCCGTGCCCAGCGCAACAGCGGGAGCAGCGGTGGGCAATGGCTGGGAGGGCATGCGCGTGACCTGGTTGAAAAAATGGGCCGGAAGGGATCAGTGCGAAGACACCTTGCCCAGCACTTCCTGGGCATTGGTGATCAGTTTGTCGGCAATCGCCTCGGCGTTGACGGTGAACTTGCCTTCCGAGATCGCTTGCGAGATGCGCTCGACCTTTTGCGCGTCGAAGTCGCCGTCGCCGGCCGCACCGACGCCGTCCAGCAGCTTGGAGGCGGAACTCGACAGCTCCACCTGGGCGCTGGCTTCGACCGCCTGAGCGCCTGATGCCTTGGCGCCCGTCACATTGCGGTTGGCGTCGCCGGAAGCGACCCGCTCAGTGCTGGTCGGGGCGACCTTTTCGGGGCTGTTACCAATTTTCATGCTGATCTCCAAAGGCGGGACACGGAAGCCCTACCAATCCATATGGACGGTATTTCGACCCGTGCAGCCGGGACTTTAGGACTTTCCGAGAACATTTTGCCGTCTGAAGTGGTCAGCGCACCACAGGGTTGCAGCGGATTCATAACTGCACTTCCACTTTTCTTTCCCCTGTTGCCCGGCCGGTCACAACACGCCCGCTTTCAAAGCGCACGCGGACTTCCTGTCCCTCTGTGCCCGGCCCCTGGGCCTGACCTTCACCTTCGACGGCATAACCCTGCCCAATGGCCAGCACCTTTACAGTTTCACCAGCGGCGAACCACTGGCGTTGTTTGAGAAAACTGCTGCGAACTGCTTCACCAGCATTGACGGACCGCACCAGAGTGCGTCCCACCAAACCCTTAGCCTCAGTAAACACGGCGCCACCATCGGCAGCTATGTCTATTTCGGCCTCGTGCAGATCGGCTTGAGACAAAACCACCCCCCCAGGCAGGGGGGATTTGGCCACCAGCGCCCGTGCAAACACCTGCACGGTCAGCGGCAGCGTGACATTCCATTTCGACGTGCCCTGCATGCAGCGCAGGCCGATGCGGGTGCGGCCCCACATCTTCATGCCGTTGGGCAGATAGGGCTGAACCTGCTGACAAGGGGCCAGGCGCAGACGCGGGTCCAACTCGCCCAGCTGTACTTCCACCCGGGTCTTGGCCGGCAGACCGGCCCGTGCGCCTTGCTCGGCAAGCAGTTGCAGCTCACGCGCCGGCGGCTCGCCCAGCGCCTGCTGAGCAGAAGCGGGGCAGGCAATCACCAGCAACAACGCCAGCAGGGGCGTTTGTAGCAAGGTGGGCGGGACGGTGTACGACATGGCAGCACTGTAGGTGTGCAGGCTCTCGGCCCAGGGTCCGAATTGAGGGCCAATGGCCTTGCTATTCCCGCTAATGTTTGGCCCGGCGCTGTCCACAATCCTTTCACATCACCGCATGGGTCTTCCCGTCGGTGACTTTGGGGACCGCCATGATCAAGCAACTGACCGACACGCTGAATTTCCAGACCCAGGCACTGGTGCTGCGCTCTGAGCGTCAGCGCCTGATCGCCAGCAATATTGCGAACGCCGACACGCCGGGCTACAAGGCCCGCGACATGGACTTCTCGCGTGCGCTGAAAGAAGCCACCGGCAACCTCGGCGCGAACGGCGGCATGGCCACCACGCAGGCGGGGCATATCAGCCCGCCAGCCGGTGCGCGCAGCGATGCACAGATGCTCTACGGCGCCCCTTCCCAGACCAATCTGGACAACAACTCGGTGGATATGGACCGTGAGCGTGCCAGCTTCGCCGACAACTCGATCAAGTACGAGGCCACGCTGCGCTTCATCAACGGCAGCGTGCGCACGATGCTGGACTCGATGAAATCGCACAACGCTTCCTGATCACGCTGAACCAGGAGCCACCCCATGTCCATGTTCCAGATCTTCAAGGTGTCCGGCAGCGCCGTCAGCGCGCAGAGCCAGCGTCTCAATGTGGTGGCCAGCAATCTGGCGAATGTGGACACGGTGGCGGGCCCGGACGGTCAGGCCTACAAGGCGCGTCAGGTGATGTTCCAGACCGAGATGATGGGCGCCGTTGGCTCGCCAGGCGACCCGGCCGCGGCCGGCGTGCGCGTCTCCACCATCACCGAAGACCAGACCCCGGGCCGGCGCATCCATGACCCGAAAAACCCTCAGGCCGATGCCGAGGGCTACGTCACCTACAGCAATGTCAAT
>Ga0187845_1000032_pt1 | contig 71886 bp, 68 predicted proteins | sample SpaLakP09_SKY_68_FD_134515 | JGI IMG/M metagenome (GOLD analysis project Ga0187845, IMG submission 134515) | Oligotrophic lake water microbial communities from Sparkling Lake, Wisconsin, USA - SP09_SKY_68 | ecosystem: Environmental > Aquatic > Freshwater > Lake | place: USA: Sparkling Lake... | reverse complement strand
TTCAACCCCGATGGAGGTGACCTTAGCACCCAGCTCCCAAATGGCCGTTGGTGCAACCTGATATGCTGCGCCATTTGCGCAATCGAGCACGACATGCAGCCCATCAAAACGGATATGTTCCGGCACCGACGCCTTTACCGCATGAATATACCGCCCGCGGCTGTCTTCGATGCGGCGCGCGCGGCCAATATCGGGAGCATCAGCAAGCGTTAGCTTCTCGCCCAGCAATGCCTCAATCGCCAGCTCATCCGCATCGGATAATTTATATCCGTCAGGTCCAAACAGCTTGATGCCATTGTCTTCATAAGGATTATGGCTGGCAGAGATCATTACGCCAAGGTCGGCGCGCATGGACCGCGTCAGAAGCGCAACAGCGGGCGTCGGAATCGGACCAAACTGGACCACATCCATGCCCACGCTGGTAAATCCAGCCACGAGCGCGTTTTCGATCATATAGCCGGACAAGCGCGTATCTTTCCCGATGACGACACGGTGCTTATGGCCGCCGCGCAGGAAATGCGTGCCTGCAGCCTGCCCAACCTTCATCGCCATTTCCGGTGTCATGGCGCCACTATTGGTGCGCCCTCTGATGCCATCCGTCCCGAAATATTTCCGCGCCATTTTGCTTCCTGCCATTCTGCGGTTCACGTTGTGAATTTCCGCGCTGCTAAGCCTCTCCCTTGCATAGGGAGCGATGGGCTGGCAAGACCCCATCCTATGTCAAACGCTACCCGTATCCTTATCGCCCTTATCATTGGCCTTGCCCTCGGCATTTTCGTGACCGCGCAGTTCCCTGCCGCTGGCGAAAAGCTGGATTTGATCCTCGATATTGTTGGAACATTATGGCTGAACGGCCTGCGCATGACTGTTGTTCCGTTGGTGGTCGCATTGGTTATCACGGGAATAGTGAAAAGCGCAGAGGCCGCGCGGGCCGGGCCGATGGCAGCACGCACCATCAGCTGGATAGTCGTGATGATGTTCATGTCGGCTGCATTGGGCGCACTGTTGACGCCAATGGTGCTCTCACTTTGGCCGATGCCACAAGAAAGTGCGGACGCTTTACGGTCGGCGCTGACAACGGCGCCAGCGGTGGCCGAACAACCAAGTTTGCGTGATTTCGTCGTTGCGTTGGTCCCAACCAATCCGATTTCGGCGGCCGCAAGTGACTCCATCTTACCACTTTTGATTTTCACGCTCGTCTTTGCCTTTGCCGTCACGCGCCTTGCGCAAGAACCACGGGCGCACATGGCAGGATTTTTCAGCGCGCTTGCCGACGCCATGATCCTCGTCATCGAATGGGTGCTAAAGCTCGCACCCATCGGTGTGTTTGCGTTGGCATTTGTCGTTGGCGCGCGATCCGGATTGGCCGCGTTGGGCGCCGTTGCCCATTATATCGCTACCGTATCCATCGTCGGTATCATTGTCGGCGCGTTTGCTTATCCAATTGCGGTTTTTGCCGGCAAAGTGCGCTTCCGCGATTTTGCCCGTCAGATTGCCCCGGTTCAAGCCTTTGCCGTTTCGACGCAATCATCGTTGGCCAGCCTTCCGTTGATGTTGAAGAAGTCAGAAGCGTTGGGCGTTCGTGAGTCCACTGCAGGCCTTGTGCTGCCAATGGCTGTGGCATTGTTGCGTGCCACGGGCCCTGCAATGAACCTTGCCGTCGCGCTTTATGTTGCAAACTGGTTTGGCATAAAGCTTGACGCGTTCGATTATGGTGCCGCAATTTTCATCGCTGCCCTGACCTCCATGGGCGCAGTAAGCCTTCCCGGAACGGTCAGCTTTGTGACCTCAATCGCGCCCATATGTATTGCGCTTGGCATTCCCGTGGAACCACTCGCCTTGTTAATTGCGGTCGAAACGCTGCCGGATATTTTCCGGACAACGGGCAATGTGCAAATGGACGTTGCGCTTGCTACCGTCATTGAAGCCCCCGAAAAGGAAAATGCCCATGCAATATCGTGAACTCGGCACGGCCTGAAAGTCTCCGCCATTGGCGTGGGTTGTATGCCGATGATCAAAGGCGGCAACATCACTTATGGGCAAGATGCCGATCCCGATGAGGCGATCAAAACGATCCATCGCGCGATCGACATGGGCATTACCTTTTTCGACACGGCGCAAATTTATGGTCCGTTCCAGAATGAAGAACTGGTCGGCGAGGCAATCAAAGGCAAACGCGACGGGTTGGTTATCGCCAGTAAATTCGGTTTCAAATTCGACGGCGGAAATATCGTCGGCGTGGATGGCTCGGCAGCCAATGCAAAATCAGCTGTCGAAGGCACGTTGAAGCGTTTGGGCATCGACTGCCTTGATCTTTATTACCAACACCGCGTGGACCCAGCTGTGCCAATCGAAGAGACCGTCGGCGCAATGGCGGACTTAATCACCGAAGGCAAAATCAAGCATATCGGCCTGTCCGAAGCAGGCCCCGAAACGCTCCGCCGTGCGGCAGCGGTTGCACCAATCTCTGCGCTGCAAAGCGAATATTCGCTGTGGGAGCGCGATATCGAAGACGATATCCTGCCAACTTGCCGCGAACTTGGCATAGGATTTGTGCCTTATTCGCCATTGGGCCGCGGCTTCCTGACCGGTTCGTTCCGTAGCCTTGACGAGCTGCCCGAGAATGATTGGCGGCGGCAGGACCCACGTTTCCAAGGCGACAATTTTGCTGCCAACCTTGCTATTGTCGATGTCGTGGGTGAAATTGCGGCCAAGCACCATGCGTCACATGCGCAGATCGCGCTGGCTTGGATAATGGCGCAAGGCACCGATATTGTTCCGATCCCGGGCTTTAAACGACGCGTGACAATGGAGGATAGCGCACGCGCGGTTGACGTTACGCTGGATGCGGAAGACCTTGCTAGGCTCGATGTAGCGGCTCCACGTGGCGGGACAGCAGGTCCGCGCTACGGGGAACGTGGTATGCGGATGGTTCGGCTTTAAAAGCTGAACCACCGGAACAGGCCAGCGCCAGCGACATTCCAATAAGGGTGCGCCCACGTTGCGGCCGCCCAGAGTATTATGCCCGCAATCCAAGGACCAAGCCCGACCTGAAACAAGGCCACGGGCCGGATGGCGAAATGCGTCCTGCCCAGCCACCCGTCCCATTTGACACCCATGAGCGTGCGTTTCTTGATTTCCTGCGCCTTGGAACCCGCCAGCGCGAGGAAAACCAAGCTCCCCGCAAAAATGAAATTGTCGATCCGCGGCGCGACCAAAATATGCGCAACGCCCCACAGTGCAAAGCCCCACATCATCGGGTGACGGGTTGCCTTGAACACGCCAAAGGGTGCTTGCCCCGCCATGGCGTCGGGCACACCCGGCAATGCCGGGTTACGAATGAACGATCCGGAAAACAAAACTGCGGCGACTAAAGTCAGCACAGTTGCAACTATCCAAATGGCATCACTTGCTGGCCACAGCATGTTACCCTTTGGCGCGCGCCCAAATTCAAAAAGCATCCAGCCAAATGTTGGGAACGAGACGAGCGAATAAAGCCCCAGAAACCCGTTTGCACCCAATCTCCTGACCATATGCGCCCGCAATGGATGCGACATGAGAAAATGGCCGCCGACAAAGGATATCGAGGCGGCCGTCAAGAACAGATATTCGCGCATACCCTCTACTCCCGCCCCCGAATGCCCCGTTCAATAGCCGATCATTACCTCAACGGTCATACGCTTTTGGAAGATCACCCTCTGTTGGCCGCGCATAACGGTCACGCAGTCGATTTTGGCGATTGTTCAGCGGTTGTTCTACGCCATCGATGATCACTGTGGTCGGCGCTGAGGACAGCTCAAGCGGATCGCCGTCCCAAACAACGACGTCTGCGGCTTGGCCGGCCTTGAGGCTACCCAAACGGTCACCAACACCCATGATATCGGCAGGAACCGAGCTAATCGCGGCAAATGCCTCATCCCATGTCAGGCCAGTCGCACCGGGTACGCGTTCAAGGCTTACGATATTGCCAGCATATTGCGTCGTGTACCGCAATTGATGCGAATCGCGGTCATTGATCATACCAATGGCAACCTGCACACCGGCATCTTTCATGCGACCGATATTGCTCTGCGTTGCACCCAGCATTTCAAACGATGCTGGCAAGTCGTTCAATGCCGACGCGATTACCGGAATACCCGCTTGCGCCAGTTGCGGTGCCACCCGCCATCCTTCGGTTACGCCGACAAATACCATTTTGATCGATGGGAAGTCGCGTTTCAACTCAATAAGCCGAAGCATATCATTGGCGCCTTCGACATGGATCAAAAGACGCGTTTCCCCGCGCAGCACGGATAGCAACGCCTTGGCGTCCTCTGCCTTTAGCAACTCGTCATCAAAGGTACCACGCCCTGCGGCGTAATCCTGCGCTTCGCGCAACATCGCGCGGAAATGCAGATGCGTTCCAGCGCGGCTTCCGCCAGCGGCATCCGCACCCTCTTCACCGAATTCGGCGAACTGAAAGGCACGTGCCTTGGTAATGGGGTTACTGTCGGCCCCAAGATCCGCAATGGCACCCTGCCCTGCAAAAATGGAATTGGCGCCTTCAGGCGCGACAACTGCGCGCGTTACACCGGCGGAACGGTTAACCGCAAATGGCGACCGGAATGGATCAATCGCAGGGGCAACGTCTATGGCTGCGGAAAAACCGCTTCGACCGCCGCTTTTGTCGTTCGTCCCGTTAACGGCATCCACTTCAGCGAGACCAAGACGGGTGAAGCCAGCGAAAACGCCCGGCGTTACCCATTTGCCCGACGCGTCGATACGGCGTGCGCCCGACGGGACTGCAACACCGGTACCAGCAGCAACGACAACGCCATCACGCACGACCACAGTGCCGCCGTCAATGGGTGCACTACCATCGCCAATCACGACGCGGCCGCCGGTAATGGCTATGGTTTCAGCTGAAACGGGCGTCGCAAAAGCCGCAAGCGCGGCGGCAGCATAGAGGAAATGCCTCATTTCACATCTCCTTCACCGGGTTGGCCAAGCTCAAAGTCGCTGACCGGACGTATTTTCGGGTTGCTTGCATCAAACATCAACGCGCCGTCGATCCAGACCTTGTCAGGCCGCGCGTATACGCTGAGCGGATTGCCATTCCACAACACCAGATCGGCCATTTTACCGGGCTTTAAGCTGCCGGTTTTGTCCGAAATGCCAAGCGCCTTGGCGGGGTTATATGTCAGCCATTTGATGACTTCAGCATCGCTGATATTGATGCCCATTCTGCGACCATCGGCCTGCGCCTTTGCCGCCTCTTGGTTCAGACGCTGGATCTGGTTTTCATCATCGGAGTGAATGATCACGCACGCGCCCGTGTTGTGCAATATCGCGGCATTTTCTGGGATCGCGTCATAGGCTTCCATCTTGAAACCCCACCAGTCCGCCCAAACGGCGGAACACACGCCATTGTCGCGCAACAAATCAGCGATTTTGTAACTTTCAACAGCGTGGTGGAAAGTGGAAACCTTGTAGCCAAATTCCTTCGCCATATCGAGAACGAGCGCCATTTCGTCGGCGCGGTAGCAGTGGTTTTGGATCGAGATGTCGCCATCCAGAACACCAGCAAGCGTTTCAAGCCCGAGATCGCGGGTATATTCCTTGCCGCTGTCGCGCTTTTTCTTGTAATCCTGCGCTTTAATCCATGCCTGACGGTTGACGGCTATGTTGCCCATACGGGTGGAGGGCATGCGGCCCTTGCTGCCATACACACGCTTCGGATTTTCGCCGCAGGCCATTTTCATACCGTACGGCGCGCCCGGGAACTTCATGCCCTGCACCGTGCGTGCATAGACATTCTTCAGCACCACAGATCGGCCACCCATCAGGTTTGCCGAGCCGGGCAAAATCTGAAGCGCGGTTATGCCACCATTGGTGAGCGCGCGGCTAAAGCCTGGATCCTGTGGCCATACGCTGTGCTCCGCCCAAACTTCGGGCGTAGTCGGCGATGTCGCTTCGTTCCCGTCGCTATGGGCTTCCACCGATGGCGTAGGATAATCCCCGAGATGTGAATGAATATCGATGATGCCCGGCGTCACAAACTTGCCTGCGCCGTCCACAACCGCCACCCCTGAAGGTATAACCGTGTCCGGCCCGCCGACGCTGCTAATTTTGCCATCCGACATAAATACGACGCCGTTTTCGAATTTGCCGCCTTCGCCATCATAAATGGTCACATTACGGATCGCCGTGGCTACGCCGGGATAGGCCTTATATGTCGAAGGAAACGGCGCAGGTGCCTTTTCCGACGGACTTGCAGCAGGCGCAGCCGACGCTGTTTTCGGGCCTTCCGCATTTGAACAGGCCATAAGAGCCAGCGGCAGCACAAGATATGCGCTGCGCAATGCATTAAACTTTGCCATCACTTAACTCCAGTTTGTGGGGCGAATGCCAGCGGCAGCGGCTTCGCCTGCTTATGCCTGACCTTCAAGATTTCCGTCATCACGCAAGGTGTCGAGGTGCATCAGTTTCTTGATAAGCGGCGAGATTACGACAACCGCAACACCTACGCCAATCGCGATCCAGCCGATTTGGCTATACACAGCCATGACAACTTCGCGGCCAGCGCCTTCGCCGGATGCAGCTTCGGAACCCGTTGCAGAGGCGATGAGGCCCGCTGCGAAGTTACCGGTCGCTGATGCAAAGAACCATGTGCCCATGATCAACGACGCAAGATGTGCAGGCGCGAGGCGGTTCATGGCGCTGAGGCCGACAGGCGACAGGCACAATTCGCCGGTCGTGTGGAACAGGTAGATGAGGAAAATGAACAACACAGGAACCATGCTGTCCGCGCCTGCCGCTGCAGAGCCTGCGACCAGAACGAGGAAACCAATTCCGAGTTGTACAATACCCAAGCCGAACTTCGCCGGTGCAGAAGGTTCAAGCCCCTTGCGACCAAGCGCCGTCCAAAGCCACGCAAACAGCGGCGCAAGCAGAACGATGTAAATGGCGTTCAACGACTGGAACACTGATGCGGGAACACCAGCACGATCGACATGGCGGTCCGTAAACAGATTGAGCGACGATCCAGCTTGTTCAAACAAGGCCCAAAACAGGATCGAACCAATGATCAGGAACATCGCCGCGAAAATGCGGTCACGGTCATGGGGTTCAAGCTTGCGCACAGCGGTCCACAATACATAAGCAACCAGAATGGCACCGGCGATGCCAAGCAACGTCCCAACGACGGCCTGATTTTGCACCAGCCACCAGCAAGCGACAACAGCGACCAAGCCGACCAAATACAAAAGCCACTCCAGCTTGATGCCCATCACAGGCTTATTCAAAGCTGCCGGATCAGCGGGTTCGCCGCGTCCAAGCAACAACGGCTTGAATAGGACAAATACAATGAGGCCAAGCAACATACCAACGCCAGCAGCACCAAAGCCGTATGACCAGCCATAGGTTTCACCCAAATAGCCGCACAACAGCGAACCAAGCGCGGCACCCAAGTTAATGCCCATGTAGAAAATCGTATATGCACCGTCACGGCGCACGTCGGTGCGTGGGTAGAGTTGCCCGACAATCACGGAAATATTGGCCTTCAAAAAGCCTGATCCCACGATAATGAACGCCAACGCGAGCCAGAAGATATTCAGCGAGGCCGCATCTTGTCCACCCGTGCCTTCAAAGCCCATGAGCAGATGCCCAAAGGTCAACAATATAGCGCCGTAGGTTACCGCTTTTCGTTGCCCGAGCCATTTGTCAGCCAAATAGCCGCCCAACACCGGCGTGATATATACCAAAGCCGTGTACGCGCCATAAATGACACCTGATTTTTCATCCGAAAAAAGCCAATGCTTTGTCAGATAAAAAATCAGCAGTGCGCGCATTCCGTAATAGGAAAAGCGCTCCCACATTTCGGCAAAGAATAGAACGAAAAGACCTTTGGGATGGCCAAGGAATGTCCCTGCTGCATCTCCATCTTGGGCGTATGATGTCGCCATCGAGCAAAACCCCTCATTTCTGTTATGTTTGATGTCCCATTGAAAGGGACGATTGGCGTCGAACCTACCGAAAAAATTGCGCGTGTGAAGAATTTAATTGCGGATACCGTCAAAATTCGACGAAGGGAGTGGAATGTTCAACGACCTCTCCTCAGTCACGCGCTATCTCGAAACCCGCCGGTCCGGCAAACCACGCGACATGGTGGAACCTGGTCCCGACCAAGCCACGCTTAACCGCATATTGCTCACCGCTATGCGCACCCCCGACCATGGCAAGCTATTTCCGTGGCGATTTGTAGAGATCACCGACCGCAGCGCCTTTGCCGACCTCCTCACACATGCATTTGCCGCTGCCAATCCCGACGCACGGCCTGCGCAAATTGACGCGGCGGTTTCACCATCGCGCATGGCCCCAACGCTTGTCCTGTTGTTGTATGCGCCTCAGCCAAGCGCAAAAATTCCTTTGTGGGAACAACAACTCAGCGTTGGCGCCGTCGGCATGAACTTGCTGCACGCAGCGCATGCACATGGCTTTGTCGGAAGCTGGATCACGGGTTGGGCGACCTACGATGACAACGTGCGCAAAGCGATTTGCACGGGCGACGAACAAATTGCCGGGCTATTCTTCATGGGGTCCCCGGCCCTGCCTCTTGAAGAGCGGCCACGCCCCGACCCGTCGCACATCATCCGGCAATGGCCGTAAAAGTGCTGCCTTGACGCGACCTACTGTATTATGGCAGTAAGCACGTAATGAAAAACGACGTAAAACCCGTATATTTGAAATTGCGCGATGTGATTGCCGCCGCCATTTTGGACGGCGCGTATAAGGAAGGCGACATGTTGCCTTCGGTTCGCGCGTTTGCTGCTGACCAAGGCGCGAACCCGTTGACGGTCGCCAAGGCCTATCAGCTTTTTCAGGACAGCGGGCTCGTGGATGTTAAGCGCGGCGTCGGTTTGTTCGTTGCAACTGGCGCTATTTCAAAATTGCGCAGTTTCGAGCGCGACAATTTCATGCACAATATTTGGCCTGACGTAAAAGCCCAAATGCAGCGCGCGGGTATCGATCCGACCGAATTACTGGCGCTTAGCTGACTTTTTTACCGCAGCGTTTGCTTTATGCGCATCCCATCACACATGCAGATCATATTGCTTCAACAGATCGTACAGCGTCGGCCGGCTAATCCCCAATAACTTTGCCGCGTTGGAGATATTACCCTCTGTCCGCGCAACGGCCCGCGTAATCGCCTTACGATCGGCGGCCTCGCGCACTGCCTTCAAGTTGAGTTGCAGATCGTTGTCATTCCCGCCGCCCAAGTCGAGGTCATCCGCCGTGACAAACGCGCCCTCTGCCATGATAACCGCGCGCTTAACGCGGTTTTCAAGTTCGCGGACATTTCCCGGCCAGTTCCACGCATCAATTGCCGCCAATGCGCCGGTCGACAGGCCTTTAACCGTCGGGTTCATATCGCGCGCAAATGTGCTCACGAAATGCTTGGCCAACAAAATTGCGTCCCCCGTGCGCGCCGCAAGCGGCGGAATATTGACGGTAACTTCTGCCAATCTGTAAAACAAATCATCGCGGAATGTTTGTTCCGAAATCATCTTGCTGAGGTTGCGATGTGTGGCGCAGACAATACGGACATCGACATGAATGTCTTTGCGGCCGCCAATGCGCTCAATATGGCGTTCCTGTAGAAAACGGAGCAGCTTTACCTGCAGCGCTAACGGGATGTCGCCCACTTCATCCAAGAAGAGCGTTCCACCATGCGCCAGCTCAATCTTGCCCTCGGTCGTTTTAACCGCGCCGGTAAACGCGCCTTTTTCGTGGCCGAACAATTCGGATTCCAGTAAATTTTCAGGGATGGCGCCGCAATTGATGGCGACGAATGGCTTATCGCGCCGGCCGCTGGCATTGTGCAAACCGCGCGCCAGCAATTCCTTTCCCGTGCCGCTGGCACCCAATAGCAAAACCGAAATATCAGCCGGTGCGATCCGCTCGATCGTGCGGGCAACCTTCACCATCTCCGGCGATGCGGTGCGTATTGTTCCCAGCAACAACGCGCCGTCGCTATCGGGTTGCTGCAACAATGCGTTTTTCACCTCCAACTCCCGCGCATGAAATGCGCGTCATGCCCCGCCAAGAACATTATTTTGGTGTCGGGCTCTACTTCGCGCAGCAAGGCGAGCGCTTCTTCGCGATTGGACGCGCAAAAGACGTCGAAACCTTCATATGACCATTTGAGTTGCTTCTGAAGCCCAAGGTTGCCTTCCACAATGAGCAGCTTTTGCCGATGTTCGGTCATTTATGCGGCCTCCTGATGAGACACGCTGTCATCACGTTCATGCACCCCCGTTGTTTTGGTCCGCAGAAGGTCATCCAGCGCCAGAAACGGCACCCCATAGGGTATGTAATGCCTAAAAAGCCGTATCATCGCGCCGCGTCCATATCGGCTTTGCTAAAGGGCAATAGTAAAGTGTCGATTAATTTTACAGTCTGCCGTCACGTCTGGTGACATGCTTTACATGAAATTGAATATGCACGATTTCGCCAACAACTGACACACGCGACATTTGATCTACGCTAATGCAATTAAACCGTCCGGTCGAATATGAATGGCGACATACCGCGCTCGCGCTCGTTGAAAACAAGCACACGTCCCGCTGGCGGCGCGCTGCGTTGCGGGCAGTCTGATCGCGTGCACGCAGGACAGCCCAATCCGATTGGCGTCGCTGCTGCGTCCCCTAAATCCCAGCCCCGCGCCGCAGCCAAGGGTGCCGCGAGCTTGGCATCGATACCCAAACATATAGCGAATTCAGCTGCAACGCCGCCACTCACAGCGGTTTGTGGGTGCACCGTGCGCGACAGCGTGAACCAGCGGCTGCTGTCCTCCAGCTCAACCAAATGCGGCAACAGCGTGCCCGGTCGCGCAAAGACATTGTGCACGTGCCACAACGGGCATCTGCGGTCCGTTTCCACTAACGGTGATGCGCTCGCGCCTGCATAACGCTTGCTGCTCTGCCCTGCCCGATCAATCCGCAGCATGAAAAACGGCAATCCGCGTTGCCCAACCCGCTGCAAAGTCGTTAATCGGTGCGCGACGTGCTCAAAACCCGCCCCAAACCGGCGTTGCAGCAAGATAAGATCATAGCCCGTTGCTTCACAGGCGCGCAGGAAACGTGCGTAGGGCATCATGACGGCTGCGGCGAAATAGCTGTGCAAATGGCGGCGGTAGAGACGTTCCCCTGCCCGTTCGGTGAACGAGGCGCCAGCAACGAGTGCCTCAATCTCGGCCTTTGCCTCCAACATACCGAGTTGCAGGGCGGCGGCAAATGTGCGGCTTGCTGGGTCCAATAGCTCCGACAACTGCAATTGCCGCGCATGGAGGTCCAACCGGCGCAATCGGTCAGGCATCACATCAAACGGTAATATCCGTATCGACAGCTGATGCTTCACGCGCAGCCGTTCGGTAATCGCGCCATACAGGTCCGCGTTGGTGAGACGCAGTTCATCCGCGAGATTTTCAGCTTGCGAGTCCAAATCCGCAAAATGGTTGCGCCAGCGTTCTATTTCACGCCGCGCCGATGCGATGGATTCAGGTTCAATGCTTGCGCCGCCCTGCAAGGTGCCCGCTGCGCCATGCGAACCGCCCGACAAGCGGTCAAACGCACGGGCAAACGCTTCGGCGGCGTCAGGGCTGGCGGCAATCCATTCTTCCACCTGTGTTCGGTCAACCGACAGATCGGCAAACATGGGGTCGCTCAACCTGCGGCGAATGGCCTCAACGCCGCCGCCGGGGGTTGTGCCAGTCAGTGTGCGTGGATCGAAGTCATATGACTGCGCGAGTTTCAGCAACAAGGTGGCCGTGAGCGGACGTTGGTTGCGCTCAATCAGGTTGAGGTAAGACGCCGATATGGTGAGCGCATCGGCCATAGCCCCTTGTGTCAGTCCGTTTGCACGACGGATTCTGCGGACGGCATGACCGGCAAATAACTTTTGTTCACTCATAGCAATGCCTTGTAAGTTATATTACAGATTTACAATTAAGCCTTAGATTATCTGCACCATAACACAACAAATATTACAAAATTGACTCGTCCTTTGGCCATTACAACCGCATATCTGCAGGCATAAATCAGGTTTCGGAAGGAATTGTAAATGTCGTACCAGTCGCTCATTGCTGAAAACAGCATACACATTGCCGCGAATAATGGCACTTGGGACTCGATTAGCGCGGAGTCCGTGGCGCGTATGCAGTTGCAAAACCGTTTCCAGACGGGCCTCGACATTGCGCGCTACACCGCAAAAATTATGCGCGAAGACATGGCCGCTTATGATGCTGACCCTGCGCAGTATACGCAGTCGCTGGGCTGCTGGCACGGGTTCATTGCGCAGCAGAAGATGATTTCGATCAAGAAGCATTTCGGCACAACCAAAAAGCGCTATCTCTACCTGTCGGGCTGGATGATCGCAGCCCTGCGCAGCGAGTTCGGCCCATTGCCCGACCAATCGATGCATGAAAAGACAAGCGTCCCTGCGCTTATCGGCGAACTCTACACATTCCTGCGTCAGGCGGACAGCCGTGAGCTCAACCTGCTTTTCAAGGACCTTGATGACGCACGCGCAGCGAATGATGCGGCCAAGGAAGCACAGGCGCTTGCCAAAATCGAAAACCATGAAACCCACGTCGTGCCGATCATCGCGGACATTGACGCCGGCTTTGGCAATGCCGAGGCGACCTATCTTCTGGCCAAGAAGATGATTGAAGCGGGTGCATGTGCCTTGCAGATCGAAAATCAGGTTTCGGACGAAAAACAATGTGGCCACCAAGATGGCAAGGTGACCGTCCCGCACGAAGATTTTCTGCAGAAAATTCGGGCCTGCCGGTACGCGTTTCTCGAAATGGGCGTTCCTAATGGCATCATCGTTGCGCGCACCGACTCCTTGGGCGCAGGCCTCACCAAGCAGATCGCAGTATCGAAAGAGGCTGGCGACCTTGGCGACTTGTACAACAGCTTCCTCGACTGCGAAGAAATCGACCCAAGCACTGCACAGAATGGCGATGTCATCCTGAACCGCAATGGGAAGCTTTTGAAGCCAAAGCGCCTGCCCTCCAACCTTTTCCAATTTCGTTCAGGCACAGGCGAAGACCGCTGCGTGCTGGATTGCATCACATCGCTGCAGAATGGCGCTGACCTTATCTGGATCGAAACCGAAAAGCCGCACATCGAACAGATTGCCGGCATGGTCGACCGTATCCGCGAAGTCGTTCCCAACGCCAAATTGGCATATAACAACTCGCCAAGCTTCAACTGGACGCTCAATTTCCGTCAGCAAGTGTTCGACGCCTGGGCTGCAGAAGGTAAGGACATGTCGGCTTACGACCGCGCAAACCTGATGAGCGCATCATATGACGAAACCGAATTGGGCACCCAAGCCGACATGTGGATCCAGAATTTCCAACGCGATTCTGCGAAGCGCGCGGGCATATTCCACCACCTGATCACCTTGCCAACATATCACACCGCGGCATTGAGCACGGACAATCTGGCGAAGGATTATTTCGGTGAGATGGGTATGCTTGGCTATGTTGCAGGTGTCCAACGCAAGGAAATCCGCCAAGGCATCGCCTGTGTGAAGCACCAGAATATGTCGGGTTCCGACATTGGTGACGAACATAAGGAATATTTCGCTGGCGAAGCCGCGCTGAAGGCCGGTGGTAAAGACAACACCATGAACCAGTTCAGCAACGCAGCGTAAGAAAGGTGAATCCATGAGCGAACCAGCACGTGCACGCGCCGTTTTGTCGACCGAGGACCTCACGCTTTTGAGGCAGGCCTTGGTCCACTATCTGGAAGCGATAAAGGATCAGCCGGAGTCGATCAAATTTGCCCGCCTCTACCACCGTTTGGGGAGCGCAGGCGGCAAATAACCGCAGATATATTTTACGCGTTTTCCTGGGGAGGAAAACACCTAACCGCCGGCAGCAATGTCGGCGGTTTTTTCTATGGGCCAACGCATTGTCGCTAATATTTTCTTAAGGCCGTTCGTATATCCCCCTTGCAACCAAACAGGCTGGGGCACGTGGACAATACTCTAAAAATCTTGCTTGGGGTTCTGTCGGTCACCGGGTTCATCACCGTGGTCATTCCGCAGGGCAATCCCGTTGCGCCCCGCGAAACAGCAGATGTCACGAACGCAGACGTTAATGCACCGCCGCCCGAACCATCAGCACCGCTACCATCTCCGCCACCATCTCCGCCGCCTGTTCCATTCGATTCCGGGGCGTCTGTTGAATTTATAACAGGCGCGCCATCGATTGACGGCAAGCCAATTCAAGCTGATTTCGGATTGCCATTTGGCATATCGCCACAATCAGACACAGAAAATCGGGACGCCCCCCAAAGTAACAAAAATGGCTATAAGCCACCGGTATTTAGCATGCCGGGCGCACCTGCCCAAGACGGTCAGAAGGAAGAGAAGGAAGAGAAGGAAGAGGAGGACGACAGGGAGACTAATGTCACCCTTTCACAATGAACCAAGAAGCAAAGGTTTACTGGGCAGTCCAGCCACCATCGACCGATAGGTTCGTTCCGGTAATCGCGCTGGCCTCATCCCGGCACAGGAACACCGCCAAAGCCGCCAATTGTTCAACCTGAACAAATTTTTTCTGCGGCTGATTGGCCAGCAACACATCGTTGATAACCTGTTCGCGCGTCAATCCGCGCGCCTTCATCGTATCGGGAATTTGGTTTTCAACCAAGGACGTCCACACATATCCCGGGCAGATATTGTTGACGGTAATGCCTTGGGTCGCAACCTCAAGCGCAACGGTCTTGCTGAAACCTGCGAGGCCGTGCTTCGCTGCGTTATACGCCGACTTAAACGGTGATGCGACAAGGCTGTGCATCGAACCGGTGTTGATGACCCTGCCCCACCCCTTTGCCTTCATCGCGGGCAAGGCAGCTTTTGTGGTATGGAACGCGGACGACAAAATGATCGACATGATTGCGTCCCATTTATCTTCAGGGAATTCATCAACCGGGGCGACATGCTGAATGCCCGCATTGTTGATCAAAATATCGGGCGATCCCAGTTTCTCGGCACATTCGGCAACCATCGCCCTGATTTCATCTGGCTTCATCATATTAGCGCCAGAATGGAGCGCTTTGCCACCGCTTGCCGCGGCGAGTTCCGCGACATAGCCTTGTATGGCATCCGCATCACCAAAACCGTTGATCATCACATTGGCGCCCTGGGCCGCCAGTGCACGCGCATAACCCAGACCAATGCCAGATGTTGAACCGGTAATGAGCGCCGTTTTGCCTTGGAGGAACATGGAAGATAGCCTTTGCATTAGGGATGGACTTTATTTGTGTTTAACATCGCTAAACGCAATGTTGGTGCAGGACAATATGGCAGAATGCCAAGACCAAATAGGTGCAATTATCTAAAAGGCCTGTCATAAGCGCCGCATGCGTTTGAATGATTGTCATAATGTCGCCGATTTTCGCCAGCTGGCGAAGTCGCGCCTGCCGTCACCCATCTTCAACTATATCGACGGGGCAGCCGATGATGAGCGGACGAAAGGTCGCAACAGCGCGGCGTTCGACGACTGCGATCTTGTGCCCAATGTGCTCGCGGGCGTTTCGGATATCGACACAAAAGTGCGCGTCATGGGCAAAGACATTGCCATGCCGCTCATGCTATCACCCACCGCGTTGCAACGCTTGTTCCATTGGCAAGGTGAACGCGCCGTTGCCGCTGTGGCGCAGCAGTTTAACACATGGTTCGGCATTTCATCGCTTGCCACGGTCAGCATTGAGGAAGTCGGTGAACGCATCAAAACACCCAAGCTGTTTCAGCTGTATATCCACAAAGACAAGGGCCTGAACGCGTCGATGATCGAACGCTGCAAGGCCGCGAAATTTGATGCCATCGCGCTGACCGTCGATACGATCGTATCGGGCAATCGGGAACGCTGCCTGCGCAGTGGCTTCACCTCGCCGCCGCGATTTACACCTGCATTGGTGCTGAGCTACGCGATCCATCCATCATGGGCGCTGAACTATATGTTCCGGGAGAAATTCTCGCTTCCCAACCTGCAAACACATGTTGACGCCGGGACCAATGTCGCGGTGTCTGTGGCCGAATATTTCAACACGATGCTCGACACGTCGATGGACTGGAAAATGGCGGAGAAAGTCCGGTCCGACTGGGGCGGCGAATTCTGCTTAAAAGGCATCATGTCCGTTGATGATGCGAAGCGGGCTGTCGACATAGGCGCGACGGCGATCATGGTCTCCAACCATGGCGGGCGGCAATTGGACGGATCGCGGTCACCATTCGACCAGATTTCCGAAATCGCCGACGCCGTTGGCGGTAAGATCGACATCATCTGCGACGGCGGCGTGCAGCGCGGCAGCCATGTATTAAAGGCGCTGGCTGCGGGCGCGACAGCATGCTCGGGTGGCCGGCTGTATCTTTACGCATTGGCCGCAGCGGGCCAACCGGGTGTTGAACGTATCGTTGGCAAATTGCGCGACGAAATTGATCGGGACATGCGGTTGATGGGTGTCAAATCCGTCGCGGAGCTTAACCGCTCTATGTTGCGCTATCGCTAGGCTTTTGCGCGCCCCTGCAACGTCAGGAAAACAGCGTTAGGCGGTGCTCACCAAGAACCAGATTGCGACCATCGCCAATAGAACAGCAAATATACGGCGCACTTGGTTCCGGCGGTTGCCCACAGTCATCCATCCATGCGCTTGCGCCGCCAATGCAACGATGACGAGGTGCACCGCTGTTGCAATAGCGACGTAGCATGCCGACAGCAGCACAGTTTGCGGCGCAATCGGTGCATTCGTTACGATATAGGCTGGCAGGACCGTGACAAAAAACACCGCGGCCTTTGGGTTCAGCAAGTTTAGCAGCAAGCCGTGGCGGAACCATGCTGCCATGGCCGTCGCGTCTATGTGGTTGTTCGCAACTTCTTTCTCCCCCACCCATGTTTGCCATGCCAACCATAATAAATAGGCCACGCCTGCGTAGCGCAGCAAACTAAAGGCAAAAGGTGAACGGGCTGCGAGCGCGGCGAGCCCCATTGCCGACGCCAAAGCAAGGATCGCAAGGCCCGTTGCAATGCCCGCGACCGCAGCGAAACCCGACCGCTTCCCTTGCGTCGCGCTGGTCAAGGCGAGCCATGCCATGTTCGGCCCCGGGGTCAGTTCAATCAGCATTGTGGTGATTAGAAAGGGAAGGAACAGCGCGGTGATCATGCGCATTTTATACACGCCTTCACCCGATAGTCGATTGCGCTTGGCTTTGCGCGTGAACACACCCATTTAGGGTTCATGACCAATTACTCCTTGCTTGACCTTGTTCCCGTTGTCGAAGGTGGCTCAGTGGCTGGCGCGCTCGCCAATGCCGCCGACCTTGCCGTCCACGCCGAAACTTTGGGCTTCTGCCGCTATTGGGTGGCTGAACATCATGGGATGCGCGGGATCGCCAGCGCGGCCACCAGCGTTGTTATTGGGCATATTGCCGCGGCGACCAAATCCATCCGCGTTGGCTCAGGCGGCATCATGCTGCCCAACCATGCACCATTGGTCATCGCCGAACAATTTGGCACTTTGGACGCGCTTTACCCCGGCAGGATCGACCTTGGATTGGGCCGAGCGCCCGGCAGCGACCAACGCGTTGCCGCCCCGATACGTCGCACGCTCGACAGCGACCCGAACGCGTTCCCGCGCGACGTGATGGAATTGCAAAGCTATTTCGCCGATGATGGCCAAACCGGCATCGTCGCGACGCCCGGCGCGGGCGCAAATGTGCAACTTTATATCTTGGGCAGCAGCCTCTACGGCGCGCAAGTCGCCGCTGCATTGGGCTTGCCTTTCGCCTTCGCCAGCCACTTTGCGCCGCAAATGCTCGACGAAGCCCTGCACATCTACCGCAGCCATTTCCGGCCAAGCGCCGTCTTGGACAAACCCTATGCGATGGCCGCATTCAACATCATCGCCGGCGAAACCGATGCGGAAGCCGAGTTTTTGGCGAGCTCGCTAATGCAAAGCTTCGTCGCCTTACGCACCGGCAACCCGCGCCAAATGCCGCCGCCGGTCGAAGGCTATCTGGCGTCGCTGCCGCCGCAATTTACGTCAGCGTTGAACGACATATTATCGGCCAGCGCCATCGGCTCCACTGACACTGTGAAGGCAGGCGTCAAAGCGTTTTTGGCACGCACGCAAGCAGACGAAATCATCGTCGCCTGTTCAGTTTTCGATCATGAAGAACGAAAACGGAGCCTGGATATAACAGCCTCCGTTTTCGCGGAGCTTAGTAAACGCGTGGCTTCGGCTTGATATACTCTGCCTCGTCGGTCAGCGTATAATCATGCACTGGGCGGTAGTCGATTTTCACCGCGCCGCCGGATCCGCCCCAACCTTCAAACCATGACGCGGTGTGCTTCATCCAATTTGCGTCATCACGCTCTGGATAATCCTCATGCGCATGCGCGCCGCGGCTTTCCTTGCGGTTGTTGGCGCTTTCGATGGTGCAGACGGCCTGCGCCATCAAATTGTCGAGCTCCAGCGTTTCAATGAGGTCGGTGTTCCAGATCATGCTGCGGTCGGTGACGTGCACATCGGCAAGACGCTGATTGACCTTTTGCATCTCGATAACGCCTTCGGCCAGCAATGCAGTGTCGCGGAACACCGCAGCATGCTTTTGCATTGTCCGCTGCATTTGCAGACGAATGTCTGCGGTCGGCGAGCCACCCTTTGCCGCACGGAACTTGTCGACGCGGGTCAGCGCCAAATCGGCGGCATCCTTCGGTAGAGCCTTGTGCGGTGCACCGGGCGTCAACGACGATTTCAAATGCAGACCAGTTGCGCGTCCGAATACAACCAAGTCGATCAACGAATTTGATCCAAGCCGGTTTGCGCCATGCACCGACACACATGCTGCTTCGCCAACGGCGTAAAGGCCGGGAACGATGACTTCGGGATCATCACCAACCTTGGTAACCACCTGACCATGATAATTGCACGGAATTCCGCCCATATTATAGTGCACCGTTGGTGTCACGGGCAGCGGTTGGCGTGTCAGATCGACGCCAGCGAAAATCTTTCCGCTTTCGGTAATGCCGGGCAAACGCTGGGCCAAAACCTTTGGATCGATATGGTCGAGATGCAGGTAGATATGGTCCTTATGCGGGCCGACACCACGGCCTTCGCGCATTTCAAGTGCCATCGAACGGCTGACAACGTCGCGCGATGCCAAATCCTTAGCGGACGGTGCATAACGCTCCATGAAGCGCTCACCTTCGCTGTTGGTCAGATATCCGCCTTCGCCGCGCGCGCCTTCGGTAATCAGCACGCCAGCGCCATAGATGCCGGTGGGGTGGAATTGCACGAATTCCATATCCTGAAGCGGAAGCCCGGCGCGCAGCACCATGCCGCCACCGTCACCGGTGCAGGTATGCGCCGAAGTTGCGGAGAAATAGGCACGGCCATATCCGCCGGTTGCCAGCACGACGGCATGGCTCTTGAAACGGTGGATGGTGCCATCTTCCATGCACATGGCGATCACGCCGCGGCATTCGCCATTTTCCATAATCAGATCGAGCGCGAAATATTCGATGAAGAAATCCGCATCATATTTCAGGCTCTGTTGATACAGGCTGTGCAACATGGCGTGACCGGTGCGGTCGGCCGCTGCGGCCGTACGCTGAACTGGAGGGCCTTCGCCCATATTCTGCATATGGCCGCCAAAGGGGCGCTGATAAATTGTGCCGTCGGCATTGCGGCTAAACGGAACGCCGGCATGCTCAAGTTCATACACCGCAGCAGGCGCTTCACGCACCATATATTCGATCGCATCTTGGTCACCCAACCAGTCCGATCCCTTTACGGTATCGTACATGTGCCAGGTCCAATGGTCCGGCGAGTTGTTGCCAAGCGACGCCGCAATGCCGCCCTGTGCCGCAACAGTATGCGAACGGGTGGGGAAAACCTTCGTGATACAGGCTGTTTTCAAACCGGCTTCAGCGCTGCCCATCGTGGCGCGCAAGCCAGAGCCGCCGGCTCCAACAACAACCGTGTCATAAGTGTGATCGATAATCTTGTAAGCGTCTGACATCAGGCGGATGCTCCGGTAAATGCTAATTTTGCTACGACGAAAATGCCGAACACGGCGCTGGCGACGACATAGAAGTTGAGAAGCGCCATTGCGCCAAACTTCAATCCTTCGTCGTGCACATAATCCTCAATCAAAACCTGAAGACCAAGGCGCGCGTGCGAAAAAATGTTGACGATCATCAATATCATCGGGACAGCAACGGTTGGCTGAGCCAACCATTGCGCCAAAGTTGCCTGATCAAAATTCGGCATGAGAAGCAGTGAGACGACGAGCCACGTGGTCAGCAAGATGTTGCCAATCGCGGTCAAACGCTGTTTCAACCAATGTTCACCGCCATGCTTTGCTGAACCCAGCCCGCGCACGCGCCCGATATATGTTCTACTGTCCATCATCAAACTCCCAGAAAGCGCGATGCCACAAACAGGACAACGAATGCAGTTGCAAAAAAGGCTGCAATGAATGCAGCCGAAGCCCAGGTCCGGTTCGTCTTCAATTCGTAGCCAGCGCCAATATCCAAAACGAGGTGGCGAATGCCCGAGGCAAGATGCTGGAAAAAGCTGAAGGTTACAGCAAGGCCCAAAAGCCGGAAGAACCAGTTGATAGCCATTTCAAAACCGGTTGCACTTTCGCCGGCGGAGACGACATATTTTTGGAAGGTCGCATAGCTTTCCGCGCCACCGCCAATCGCCGACAACCACCAAAGCAAGGTGACCATTCCAACCGTCGCGAGAATGAATCCTGTTGCGCGGTGGAAAATCGAAATCGCCATCTGCGGTGACCAGCGATACACCTGCAAATGCGGTGATAACGGGCGGTTCGGGTTTTTCGCCATGATTTCAGCGTCCTTCATTTAAGCGCGGCCTGTATTAAGCGTCGCTCTTTAATCGTTTAATGGCGTGGCGCAAGGCCTCCGCCGTCAGAATCGCGCATTGGGATGATGGATTTGTTCAATCACAACTTTCCACAAAATCTGCGCCAGAGCATCGGGGGCGTTGGCCAATAACCGCCTATTAACCATTTACTGCTTAAACATGACAAATCGGTCCGCATTGCGGAAGACCATGACACAGGAATGCGAGTATGGCAGAGAAACGGGACATTGAACAATCGGACGTCCAGGCGATTATTGATGTGTTTGTCAAAGACAAAAGCTTTGCGCCCCGCTGCCGCAAAGTCGGCGAGCTGTTGAAAGACCGGCTATACGACATTAGCAGCTATTATTGGGATTATTGGATCAGCATGGGCAAGTTTCCTGAAATGCAGGATTCCGAAAATGTTGAAAAAGCCCGGGTCAAAACAGCGGCCTTTATCGAGAAGCGCCTTAGCGATATCGAAGGCGCTGAATGGTCAAAGTTTCTAACCCGTCAAATCATGGATTCGTGCCAGCGCGGCATTCCGCTCGAGCATGTTAATGCAGCATCGACCCGCGTCAACAGCTACACGCTAAAGTTGCTTGGTGAAATATACGGCGTCGAACAGGAGGATTATCAGGATCTGGCAGCTGCCGTTGTGACGGCAACCGGTCTGGAACTGTCGATCATGGCGATGTGCTATATGTCATACCGCGCCAATCAAAACGTGACACGCCGCCGCGAACAATCGGCGCAGTTCGAATCCGACATTGGCATTACTGCGCATGAGGTTGCCGACCGCACCGCCGTATTGCGCCAACAAGCTGCGAGCAGCTCGCAAATGGCGGTCGGCATGCTGTCCAAGGCATCCGAAGTTGCGGCAGCGTCTGAACAATCTGCAGTCGCCATGCGCGAAGCGGCCCAGACGGCCGCAGGCCTCATCCGCGCCATTGAAGATGCACGAACAGAAGTGGAGACCGCCGCCGACGTCGCAAACCGCGCCGCCGCCGTGGCAACAAAGGGTGCGGTGGCAACCGATACACTGTCCGAACAATCCCAATCCATTGAGTCTATACTGGGCCTTATCCGCGACATCGCCGGGCAAACCAACTTGCTGGCATTGAACGCCACGATCGAAGCCGCCCGCGCAGGCGATGCGGGCCGTGGTTTCGCCGTGGTGGCGCAGGAGGTAAAAAGCCTCGCAAATCAAACAGCGCAGGCCACCGACGAAATTGCGCAGAAGATTTCATCCATTCAAAGTGCGACCAAGGCGTCGGTTGAATCCAACGCATCCATCCGCGAAACCGTTGACGAAGTGCGCATGTCCGCCGAGCGCATCCGGCGGGCTATGGAGGACCAAGCACAAACGGTTACGATGATTACCGCGTCCGTCGATGAAACCGCGCTGGCGGCGGATTTAATGTCGAACACCATCTCCGCCATCCGCAGCGATACGGAAAATGTGGTGTCGGAAATCATGCAGCTTGAGGGCGGGTTTAGCGAAGTGAATGAGAAAATCTCATCGCTTCAAGCCAATGCCACGCGCTTTGTTGGAAACCTCATCCGATAACTTCGGTTGAAATTTTGTCGGCGCTGTGAAAAGCAGCGCGGATGAAAACCCATATCCTTATCACCGGCGCATCACGCGGCATCGGCGCTGCTGCCGCCGCCAGCTTTGACCCTACAACGACTAATGTGCTGGCGCTGTCCAGCAAGGATGGCGACCTAAGCGATCCCGCCACGCCACAACGGCTGTGGGCGCAAGCGCTTGATCGCCTGGACGGTCGTGTGGATGTGTTGATCAACAATGCCGGGATATTTGAGCAAAACCCGATTTCGGCTTCGGACGAGGAATGGCTCGCCAATTGGAACCGGACCATGCAGATCAACCTGACGGCAAGTGCCGACTTGTGCCGCCGCGCTGTCCTGCATTGGCAAGAATCGAACGCGAGTGGAAGGATCGTCAATATCGCCAGCCGCGCCGCGCATCGCGGGGATAGCCCCGCCCATTGGCATTATGCGGCATCAAAGGCCGGCATGGTCGCCATGACCAAGACCATAGCACGCGCTTACGCTGCAAACAAAATCTATGCCTTTGCGATATGCCCCGGCTTTACCATGACCGGCATGGCAGACGATTATCTCGCAAGCCGCGGCGGCGATAAGCTGCTCGCCGATATTCCGCTCGGCAAGGTCGCTGATCCCGAAGAGGTCGCGGCGATGGTGAAATTCTGTGCACTGGATGCGCCGCCGTCGATGACGGGTGCGATATTGGATATAAATGGCGCGAGCTATGTACGCTAAGCTGGGCGCCCTATTGGCATTGGCCCTGACGGCCTGTGCGCCTGTCGCACCCGTCAAGAGCATGAGCAGCGGAACCACACTAGCGTCACAGTGCGAAGGCCGTGACGGCTGGAGCGACCCTGCCCCGCCCGCACATGTTTTCGCGAATGTGTATATGGTGGGCACATGTGGCATCGTGTCGTTGCTCGTCACGTCACCCAAGGGTCATATCCTCATCGACGGCGCGACCGCCGAAGCTGCGCCGTTCGTTGCCGACAATATCCGAAAGCTTGGTTTCCAACCGACCGATGTGAAATATTTGGTCAGCAGTCATGAACATTTGGATCATGTCGGCGGACTTGCCGCGCTAAAGGGCATTACCGGTGCCCGCATGCTGGCGCGGGCTGAAGCGCGCAAAAGTCTGGAGACCGGTATTTCGGACCCTACGGACCCGCAATTGGCAATATTGCCGCCATTCGCGGGCATAAAGGTCGACCAAATCGTCCGCGACGGCGAAACCGTCACCCTTGGCGCGATAAAAATGACCGCCATCGCCACGCCCGGCCATTCCCCTGGCGGAACGAGTTGGACCTGGAAATCATGCGAGGGTGCGACCTGTCACCAATTTGTTTTCGCCGACAGCCTTGGTGCTGTGTCTGCTGATGCGTACCGATTTACCGACCACCCAGAATATGTGGCCGTGTTAAGGGCGACCATGAAACGCGTGTCTGAACTAAAGCCTTGCGACGTCCTGATCGCACCGCACCCCGCGCAATCACGTTTCTTTGAACGCATTTCGGGCAAGGAACCTCTGGCCGACCCTGCAGGCTGTGCAAATTATGCGAAAGCAGCAATGGAGCGGCTCGACGCCCGGTTAGCCAAAGAAGCAGCACAATGAACTGGAAGGTTACCCTGCCCTGCACCCGCAATGAAGCGGAAGCGCTGCACAATGACGATGAGTGGTTGGCCGCATTGGAACCCATGCCGACAATCGTTGCGGACGAAGTCGAAGCCTTCAATGACGAGAAATGGCGGCTTGAAGCCTATTTTAACGAGAAGCCAAACGCGCAGGTCATCTCCGCCATCCAAATCCGCTTGCCCAGCGCCGTCAACGCAAAGGCGGTGGTTGAAGAACTTCCCGACGCCGATTGGGTCGTGATGAGCCAACAAGGGCTTCAGCCAGTGCATGCCGGGCGCTTTTACGTCCATACAATGGCCAACAAGGGCACAGTGCCCGGCGGCGCAACCCCGTTCCAAATCGAGGCTAGCCGCGCCTTTGGCACGGGCGGACATGAAACGACCAGCGGCTGTCTTGATATGCTCGACCGAATGAAACGTGCCGGCAAACGCTTTGACCTGATTGCCGACATCGGGACGGGCACAGGTCTGCTGGCTTTTGCCGCGCATGTGTTGTGGCCGAAAGGATATTTGACGGCATCGGATATCGACCCCGTCAGCATTGATGTCACCGCGGCCAATGCCGTGGTCAACAACGTCCCTTGCGGCGTTGCGCAGGGCCAATTGGCGCTGTGTGTGGCCGCGGGGACAGCGCACGACCTTATCACCGCCCGCGCACCTTATGACTTGGTGATCGCCAATATTTTGGCGGGCCCGTTAATCGAGCTTGCACCGTCGCTATCGGCAATATTGCGCGAAGGTGGCTCGCTGATATTGGCAGGCTTGCTGAATACCCAGGCGGAGGCTGTCACGCGCGCATATCGCCTGCAAGGGTTTAGAGTGCAAAAATGCAAGGATATGGGCGATTGGCCATGCCTGTGGCTCGTCAAGCGCCGCAATTATGGCTGGAAACGACCGCTGCGCGCGTCAGGCCGCACCAGTCAGCCGCCGGGTGATTTTGGAACCTGGTAACGACTGGCGCCCTTAAAATATGCCTGCGTACCCTTGGTAATAAGCGCATCTTCGGCAATGGTTTCACCAACCAATATGTCGGGCAAGGATTCAAGCCGCTCGTACAATGGCGCAAAATCGGTCTCGACGGTCACCTTAAGCAACTGATCCATGCTCGAGACAACAAAATAGTTCTGCTGAAAATCATCAATCCGGTAATGGCTGCGCATCACGCGCAGCAGGTCAAAAGCGATCCGGTTGGGACTTGGGTCCTCCAGCGCAAAAATGCTCTCTGCATAGCTTGAGACGATCCCGGCGCCATAAATCCGCAAGCCATCCACCTGCTGAATGAGGCCGAACTCCACCGTATACCAATATAGCCGCGCGAGATGGTCAAGCGCGCCAAAACCGCGCGAGCGCAATCCGCCTTTGCCATAAGCCACCATATAATCGGCAAATACGGGGTCGGCCAACATGGGCACATGCCCGAACACATCATGGAAAATATCTGGCTCTTGCAGATAATCCAGCTGCTCCGGCGTCCGGATGAAATTGCCCGCCGGAAACCGGCGATTGGCGAGATGGTCAAAAAACACGTCGTCAGGAACCAAGCCCGGCACAGCGACGATTTGCCAACCGGTGGCCGCTATCAACCGCGCGTTCAATTCGCGATAGTCCGGAATGCCGGGGCGCGTAAGCTTTAGAACGTCGATCCCGCGCAGAAACGCGTCCGCCGCGCGACCCGGCAGCATCGCGGTTTGGCGCGCAAAAAGCCGATCCCACATCGCATGGTCATCAGCGCCAAAGGCGTCCCAATTCTGGGGCACCGTCCAATCGGCATTTGCGCCGGCAGGCGGCGCGTCATAAACATGGCTCGAGCTATCCATGGCAATTAGTTACACTTGAAACTGTTTTGCATCAACCGCGTTGGTAGCGATCTCATCAGTTCACAAGACGTTGCAGGCCCCCGCTAAGCCTCCGCCACAATGCGGGCCCATTCCGCCTCATCAATGACTGAAATGCCAAGGGCCGTGGCCTGTTTCAGCTTCGACCCCGCGCCCGGACCCGCCACGACCAAGTCGGTCTTTGCACTCACCGATCCGGCAGATTTTGCGCCAAGTGCTTCCGCTTGCGCCTTCGCCTCATCCCGGCTCATGGTTTCAAGCTTTCCGGTGAACACAATATTTTTACCCGTCCACGCACTTTCGCGGACATTTGACACATAAGCAGGCGGCGTGATTTCGCTCAAAAGATCATCCCAAACCGACCGATTGTGCGGTTCGTGGAAGAAATCACCAAGTGCCTCGGCAACTGCCCCGCCGACGCCATCGATGGCGGTAATGTCCGCAACGGCCGCTTCATCACCCTGCGCCAAACGCAGCCCAATGTTACCGATCGCTTCTACCGTTCCAAAAGCTTTGAACAGATCGCGCGCAGTGACTGCACCGATATGGCGAATGCCAAGGCCAAAAAGCAATTTGGCGCCATCGGGCGCGCGCTTTGCTTCAATCGCTGCCAACAGGTTATCCACAGACTTATCCTGCCATCCGTCGCGCGATAAAATATCTGCACGGCGGGCCTTCAACCTGAAAATATCTGCCGGACTTTCGAGCCAGCCCAGATCGAAAAACTCTTGAATGGTTTTCTCGCCAAGCCCCTCAATATCCAGCGCACCACGGCTGACAAAGTGAATAAGCCGCTGAACGCGCTGGGCCGGACAAATCAGTCCACCCGTGCAACGCACATCGACTTCGCCTTCCTCGGCGACAGCTTCCGAGCCGCATTCGGGGCATTGCGATGGAAACACATAAGGCGCGCGTTCTGCATCGCGTGTCAGGTTTTCGACGATCTGGGGAATAACGTCCCCTGCCCTTTGCACAACAATGCGATCCCCGGGGCGCACAGCCAAGCGGGCAATTTCATCGCGGTTGTGCAGGGTTACGTTGGAGACAACGACGCCGCCCACCGTCACTGGGGTCAGACGACCCACGGGCGTCAACTTGCCCGTCCGGCCCACTTGAATATCGATAAGCTCAAGCGTTGTTTCGGCCTGTTCAGCAGGAAATTTATGCGCAATCGCCCAGCGCGGGGATTTTGCGACAAAGCCAAGCCGTTCCTGCCATTCAAGCCGGTCAACCTTGTAAACCACGCCGTCAATATCATAGGGCAAATCCGCCCGCTGACGTTCGATACTGGCATAATGGGCCAGCGCATCATCGCTATGCGGCACGCGGACTAGCAATGGTGAAACTGGCACGCCCCACGCCGCGATGGCCGCCATCACGCCGCTTTGCGTCTCGGCGGGCAGGCCACTGACTTCACCCCATCCATGCGCAAAGAACCGCAACGGCCGCGACGCGGTAACCTTGGCATCTTTCTGCCGTAATGACCCCGCCGCCGCATTGCGCGGGTTGGCGAATATCTTCCCATCCTTCGCCTTTTGCGCCTCGTTTATCGCCGCAAAGTCAGACTTGGCCATATAGACTTCGCCGCGTATCTCGAAAATATCGGGCACATCGCCGTGCAACTGCTGCGGGATGTCAGAGATATAGGCCACATTGGCGGTCACATCTTCACCGACGCTGCCGTCGCCGCGCGTTGCGGCCTGGATCAGATGCCCTTTTTCATACCGCAACGACAAGGAAAGGCCGTCAATCTTGTCCTCCGCCGTCAACGCAACGTCCGCATTAGGGGCGAGATTTAGAAATCGCCGGACACGCGCCACGAAATCATGGACATCCTGCGCCTCAAACGCATTGTCGAGGCTCATCATGCGCTTGGCATGCGTGATTTTCTTAAGTCCCGAACCATCTACAGTCGCGCCAACCAATTTATTGGGGCTATCGGCGCGCACGAGGTGCGGAAAAGCCGCCTCTAACTCATTATTGCGCCGTACCAACGCATCATATTCCGCGTCCGAAATCTCGGGCGTGTCGTCGGCATGGTAGCGCTTGTTGTGATGGGCAATCTGTTTCGCCAACCGCATCAGTTCATTGGCAGCGTCTGCTTCTGTCACTCACCGGCTCCAGAAACCGGCTTTGTCAGGTCAAATGAAACCCGGAACAACCGCCCCGGCCTTGCCAGTTCGTATGTCAGGACTTGTCGTGGCGTGACTTCAAACGCCCAGATATTGGCATTTGATACAGTGCGGCCTTCTTTGGTGAACATGTCTTTGGAAAAGGCATCCGCAGGGAATTCTTGCCGCATGACGCTGCCAGACGTCACGGTATCGCCGCCATATTGGGATACAGGGTCTTCGGTGCCATCTTTTAGCATATGGCGATGCTTCAGACGCAGGCCAGTGCCTGTCTTGCTGATAATCCATGTGCGCGATTTATCTTCGCCAACATCAAATGCGATCCGAACTTCGCGCGACGAACATTCGCGGACATGCGCGCGCATCTTGGCCGAATTAAAGCTGGCGTCGCTGTCATCGCCCGCCGCCAATTTTCCTTCAAATGACTTGCCGCACAGCGCGGAAAGTTCACGAAAAAATCCGTCGGCCGGCAGCGCTGCGGGTTCCGTGGTCGTGCACCCGGTCAGCAACACCGCAAAAATCAAACCTATTTTCTTCACACAACCTCCAAAAGACGTTTTGCTTGCGCGCGTGCTTCGTCCGTCACTTCTGCGCCCGAAAGCATCCGGGCAATTTCTTGGCTGCGCGCTTCATGATCCAGCAAGACGACGCCCGTGCGCGTTACCGTGCCTTGGCTGGATTTGGCGATGAAGTAATGCGCCTGGCCTTTGGCCGCGACCTGCGGGCTATGCGTTACCGCCAGCAATTGCGTATGTTGGGCCAAGCGCGCAAGCCGCTCACCGATGGCAGCCGCTACCGCACCGCCGACGCCGCGGTCGATTTCGTCAAAGATAATCGTCGCTGCCCCGCCCTCTTCCGCCAACGCGACTTTCAGCGCGAGGATGAAGCGCGACAGTTCGCCGCCCGATGCAATTTTCGCCAGTGGCGCAAATGGCGCGCCGGGGTTTGTCGAAATCAAAAACTCGACGCGGTCCATGCCCGATGCGGCCCAGCGGTCTTCGGGAAGCTGCTCGACAGATGTTTGGAACTGTGCCGCATCCAGCTTTAACGGCGCCAATTCCACCTTAACCGCGGCATCGAGCTTCGCTGCTGACGCACGCCGCGTTTCCGACAGTGCCGTGGCGGACGTGACATAGGCCGCGTGCTTTGCAGCGACCTCAGCCTCTAACAAAGCGAGCCCCTCGCCCCCTGCCTCAATCGACTGAAGCTGCGCCGTCAGACGCTCCTGCAGGGCAATGATGCCGTCCGGCGCGACATTGTGCTTACGGGCCAGCGCGCGCAATTCGAACAGGCGCTCCTCAATTTCATCAAGACGTGCTGGTTCATATTCAATCGCCCGCGCAGCCGCATTCAACTTGTCCTCGGCTTCGCTTGCCTCGATCACGGCACGGTCAAGCGATGTCAGTGCTTCCGCCAGCAACGGATGGGCATCCGCCAGTCGGTCAAGCTTGCGTGCCGCAGACCGGATAAGCGCAAGGCCGCTTTTGGGGCCGTCAAAGCTTTCAAGCACCGCCTTCAAATCTTCGGCGATACGTTCGCCCTTTTGCATGTCCGACCGTTCGCCAGCCAGTTCCTCTTCCTCGCCCGGCTGCGGATTAAAGGCAGCAAGTTCCGCCACCGCATGTTCAAGCCACTCTTGATCGCGCGCAGCATTTTCCAGCGCTTCGCGTGCGATATCAAGCCGCACTTTCGCCTCATGCCATGACGTAAAATTCGCCGCGACTGTTGCGGTGTCACATCGACCAAAGGCGTCAAGCAGCGCCCGGTGCCCGCGCGGGTTTAACAAACCGCGGTCATCATGCTGCCCGTGTATTTCCACCAAAGATGCACCGACATCGCGCAACAAAGCGGCAGAGCATGGCTGATCATTTATGAACGCCTTACTGCCACCATCGGCCTTGACCGAACGGCGGATCAGCAGCGGCTCGCCTATGTCGATTTCAATGTCATTTTCGCCAAGCAACGCGACCACATTGGCTGGGGCATCAAAGCTTGCGGTCACTTGCGCTTTATCAGCGCCTGCACGCACAAGGCCGCTATCGGCGCGCGCACCCAGCGCAAGGCCCAGAGCGTCCAGCAAGATAGACTTACCAGCGCCCGTTTCCCCGGTTAACACACCAAGGCCGTTTGCAAATTCAAGGTCTAGCGCCTCGATCAGCACCACATCGCGGATCGACAGCCCCGTTAGCATGTCATTACGCGGCGGGCGCGTTCTTCTGCATCAGGTCATAGGCGCGCTGATACCATTTGCTACCGGGGTAGTTGGCACCTAGCACGGCCGCAGCTTTCTTGGCTTCTTCAGGCACGCCCATCGCCAAATAGCTTTCGGTCAGGCGGTACAACGCCTCTGGCGTATGCGTTGTCGTATCAAATTTGTCGATGACTTCGCGGAAACGCAAAGAGGATGCGAGCCACAGGGCGCGACGTTGGTAGAAACGGCCAATTTCCATTTCCTTGCCCGCCAAATGGTCGCGCACAAGGTCCATTTTCAACGTGGCGTCGGCGGAATAGCGCGAATTGGGATAGCGACGCTGCACCTCACCCAATGCGGCCAATGCCTGCTCCGAGATCTTTTGATCGTGGGTCACGTCGCTCATCTGTTCATAATAAGACAAGGCGATCAGATAATATGCATAAGCCGCATCCTTGTTGCCCGGATGGATCGATAGGAAACGGCGCGACGATTGAATCGATTCGTTATATTTCTGCGCCATGTAATAGCTAAATGCGCTCATCAGCTGCGCGCGGCGGGCCCATGGCGAATATGGATGCTGGCGTTCGACTTCGTCAAACAAAGCTGCAGCAACTTCATATTGCTTGTTATCCAGCTTGTCCTTTGCCGCGGTATATAACGTGTTGACGTCACGCGCGACATAACGGGTGTTGCTGCCCGGCTTTGCACCGCCGCCGCCAAGGCCAAGCATAGCGCAACCCGAAAGCATGGAAACCGAAGCCAGCAAGCCAGCGGACACAAGGATTTTTCTGTTCATGGGATTGTCCTTAGATACTCTTGGGGCCGTCGCCAAGGGTTTTGCGCATGTTAGTGCGAGATGCTGTATCGGGCATGAACTAAAGCCGAGACAGCGTCGCGGGCAACCGGCTTTGGACATTAAATAGCGACCAATGCCCCCAACGAAAAAGGGGCCACCGTAGCGACCCCTTTTCCTCTCCAATCCTTTTGCAGGATGTTCTGTGTCGATGGAAGCGCGCTGCGCGTGCCCACCCCTAACCCCTCCCGCCTGCGGGAGGGGAATTCAGGCTTAGTCCTTCAGGAATGCTGGAACATGGTCGGGATCGCCCCCGCCATTGTTTCCGCCTTCTGAACGCTCTTGGCGTGGACCACGGTCGCCGCGGCCTTCGCCCCGACCGCCGCCATCACGACGCGGTCCGCGATCGCCACGGCCACCACCGCCGCCTTCACGACGGGGGCCACGATCGCTGCGCTCGCTCTTTTCACGTGGCGGGCGTGTGTCTTCCAGTTCTTCACCGGTTTCCTGATCAACGACGCGCATGGAAAGGCGAACCTTGCCACGTGGATCGATTTCAAGGACCTTGACCTTAACGTCCATGCCTTCGCTGACGACGTCGGTAACCTTCTCCACGCGCTCGTTGCGCATTTCGCTGACGTGGACGAGACCGTCCTTGCCACCCATGAAGTTTACGAACGCACCGAAATCGACGAGATTGACGACCTTGCCGTCGTAGATTTTGCCGACTTCAGCTTCTTCAACGATGCCGGAAATCCACTTACGTGCGGCTTCGATCTGGGCAACGTCGGACGACGAGATCTTGATAAGACCTTCATCATCGATATCGACCTTGGCGCCAGTGGTGGCGACGATTTCACGAATAACCTTACCACCGGTACCGATGATGTCGCGGATCTTCGCTTTATCGATCTGCATGGTTTCGATGCGTGGTGCGTGCGCCGACAATTCACCGCGGGCTTCGCCCAAAGCTTTGGCCATTTCACCAAGGATATGCGCGCGGCCTTCCTTGGCTTGGTTCAATGCAGCTTCGAAGATTTCACGGGTAATACCGGCAATCTTGATGTCCATCTGCATCGTGGTGATGCCTTCTGACGTACCCGCAACCTTGAAATCCATATCGCCGAGATGATCTTCATCACCCAAGATGTCGGAAAGGATCGCGAAATCCTTACCTTCAAGGATAAGACCCATTGCGATACCGGAAACCGGACGCTTGATGGGCACACCTGCGTCCATCATGGCGAGGCTTCCGCCGCAAACCGACGCCATCGACGACGATCCGTTCGACTCTGTAATGTCGCTGGTCAAACGGATTGTGTACGGGAACTCGTCCTTGGTTGGCAGCACGGGGTGCAGCGCACGCCATGCAAGCTTACCATGGCCAATTTCGCGACGACCAGGCGCACCGAAACGGCCAACTTCACCAACGCTGTACGGTGGGAAGTTGTAATGCAGCATGAAGTTTTCATAATGCAGACCGCCAAGGCCGTCGATCATCTGCTCTGCGTCCTTGGTGCCCAAGGTGCAGGTTGCGATGGTTTGCGTTTCGCCGCGTGTGAACAAGGCAGAACCATGTGCGCGTGGCAAGAAATGCGTTTCCGAAACGATTGGACGGATTTGCGTGGTGCTGCGACCGTCGATGCGGGTGCCGTCCTTTAGGATAGCGCCGCGAACGATTTCAGCTTCAAGCTTCTTCATCAACTTGCCAGCCGCAAGCTGATCCTGGGGAGCCGCGTCAACAAACGCTTCCTTCGCCTTTGCGCGGGCAAGGTTCAACGCGTTGCTGCGTTCCGACTTGTCGGTCAGCTTATAAGCTGCAGCAATATCCTTGCCGATCAGCTTCTTAAGCTTGTCCTTGGCAGCGGTCAGGTCAGCCTGCTCCGCCATTGCCCAAGGATCCTTGGCAGCTTGTTCAGCAAGCTTGATGATCGCCTTAACGACTTCCTTACATGCGTCATGCGCAAACAGGACGGCGCCAAGCATGATTTCTTCCGAAAGCTCATTGGCTTCGGATTCAACCATCATTACGGCGTCATATGTCGCTGCAACAACGAGGTCGAGGTCACCTTCGGCAACCTGCTCATCTGTTGGGTTCAGGATATATTCGCCGTTCAGGTAACCAACGCGTGCCGCGCCGATTGGGCCCATGAAAGGAACGCCCGAAATGGTCATCGCAGCCGATGCTGCAACAATTGCCAAAATGTCAGGCTCATTCTCGCCATCATAGCTAAGAACTTGCGCAATTGCGTTGATTTCGTTGTAGAAACCTTCTGGGAACAACGGACGCAATGGACGGTCGATCAAACGGGAAACCAACGTTTCCTTTTCAGTCGCGCCGCGTTCCCGCTTGAAGAAGCCACCTGGAATACGGCCAGCTGCCGAATATTTTTCTTGATAGTGAACGGTCAATGGGAAGAAATCCTGACCATCCTTTACCGACTTCGCCGCGGTAACCGCGCAAAGTACAACGGTTTCGCCCAAAGACGCCATAACAGCGCCATCAGCTTGACGGGCAACCTTACCCGTTTCGAGTGTCAGGGTTTGTCCGCCCCACTCGATTGATACAGTTTTCGTATTAAACATAGATTTTCCTTTGACCCGCATGCCCTATGCGATGCGGGGCCTCAATTGAGCGGATGATCCGATCCGCAAACGGCCGGGGCATTTCAAAGCCCCATGGCAGTCCAGCCTCATTGCCGGACCCCCCATGCAAAAAGCGGCCCCGATTGAGGCCGCTTTTAAATTTACTTGCGAAGGCCGAGCTTCGCGATGAGTGCCGCGTAACGGTCACCATCGATTTTTTTCAGATAATCCAAAAGCGAACGACGCTTGTTGACCATCTGAAGAAGACCACGACGCGAATGATTGTCCTTGTGGTGGTCTTTAAAGTGGTTGGTCAGCGTATTGATACGGTCAGTCAGGATTGCAACCTGCACTTCTGGTGATCCGGTATCATTTGGCTCGCGTGCGTGCTCTTTGATGACCTGTGCTTTACGTTCTGCAGTAATTGACATATTTTTCCTTCGAACATCATGGAGTTAGGTTAAAGCCACGGACGGTTTTTAAAGCACCGTCGATGTTCTCCACCAGTGCAATAGGCCGCAAATCTGCGTCCCTCGCCCAATGTAGCCCATCTTTCATGGCAATCCCGGTCAAGACGCGACCCTGTTGGATCGCCCTTGCCTGTTCCGGGGAGAGATCAAGAGCCGGGATGTCGACCAGCCCTGCCTCTATCGGCAAGATAATGTCTTCTTGGGCTGCCCCTTGGCCGAATGCATTGAGTTTGTCCAGCGAAATCGCGCCATTCAGGGCAAACGGACCTGCGCGAACGCGCCGCAGCATAGTGACATGGCCGACGGTACCCAACGCATAGGCAATATCGCGCGCCAAGCTTCGGATGTACGTGCCTTTGGAAACGTCGGCAGTCAGTGTGATTGACCCCAAAAGCGCGTCACCCTGAACTTGTTTCAGGGTCTTACTTTCATCCCGTTCAAAGTAAGATGCTGAAACAAGTTCAGCATGACAAATGGTGAGTTGATGAACCGTCACGCCCCGCGACTTCATCTCGACCACTTCCCCTGCCCGCGCCAGATCATAGGCGCGCTTGCCATCGATTTTGATCGCCGAATAAGCAGGTGGGATCTGTTCAATCGGCCCCGTGAACTGCGCCAGTGCTTGCTGCACCTGTTCCAGCGTGGGTCGCACGTCCGAAGTTGCAACAACCTCGCCCTCGGCATCTAGGCCTCTGGTCTCTGTCCCAAAGCAAATGGTAAAATCATATGTCTTGGACGCGTCGAGCATCCGGCCACATAATTTGGTCGCCTCACCCAATGCGATGGGAAGAACACCGGTGGCGAGCGGATCAAGTGTGCCGCCATGCCCCACCTTGACCTTACCAAAGCCTGCAGAACGCAAGTTGCGCTTTACCGCTGCAACGGCCTGCGTTGAACCCAGACCAAGCGGTTTATCGAGGATGATCCAGCCATGCATGCCCGCCCTTTAGGGCGCGGTGTAGCAGCAAGTCAATTTGAAGGCGCAGCGACTTCCCTGCCTGCAGCCAATACCTGCTTGCGCAGCTTTAGACGCTCTTTACGCGGCAAAGGCTTATTGGCGGTCACAAGACTCGCCAATTGGCATGTGTCGCCAGCAACGATGATCGTGCTGAACCTGTCGAAAGTGGCCGAACCGCGCGTATCAAACCCGATCGCTTGCGCGAAATCAAGTTCCTGACATCCGCCAAGCAACTCAGCATAATACCAGCGCCGCTGCCGGTCCTCCAGCCATATGCCGTCATGGCCATCGGCTTCGAAATCGCGGATCGCACCGTGATTGGGAAAATTGATCTTGGTTTCCACGCCGACTTCAGGCCACACATAGGGCTCCGGCCTTTTGGAATGCACAGGCGCCGCGATTGCTGCAGCGACCAACAATGAGAGCATGGCTTTTTTCATCATAGGTCCGACGATATGCCTTTCTGGATGAACGGCACATGAAAAGTCAGCCTAAGCCGCGCGCCTCATTAAAATGCTTTCGGCACATTGCGACATAGCGATCATCGCCGCCGATTTCGGTTTGTGCGCCATCGACAACGGCTTTGCCGTTCTCATCAACGCGCAAATTCATCGTTGCTTTGCGGCCGCAGTAACAGACGCCTTTTAATTCAACCAGACTGTCCGCGATGCCGAGCAATGCAGCGGAGCCGGGGAAAAGTTCGCCCTGAAAATCCGTGCGCAAGCCATAGCAAACAACCGGAATACCGGCCTTGTCGGCCAAGCTTGCGGCCTGCCAAACCTGTTCTTTGCTCAAAAACTGCGCTTCGTCGATCAACACGCACGCAAGCGGCATTTCTGCGTGCTTATTGAGGACAGCACTTTCGATGTCCGTGTCGCTTTCAAATCGGCTGGCATCGCCTGCGAGACCAATGCGCGAGCTGATGGCGCCGAAACCCGGGCGATCATCAATAGCGGCGGTCCACAGCATCACCTTCATGCCGCGCTCGCCATAATTGAATGCTGCCTGCAGCAATGTCGTCGACTTGCCAGCGTTCATCGACGCGTAATAGAAATATAGCTTGGCCATAGATGACTATTTCAATCCGTTAAGCCAGCGCACAAAATGTCCGGCAAGTTGTATCCGGTGATCTGAAAACGAATGATCGGTTTTTAGCATCGTTGCTGTTGCCGAGCCTTGGCTAGCAGCCGCGAGCATAGCCGTATAATCCCGGCCAAGCCCACGCTCAGCATATACCAAGGCCAACGGTCGGTCGGAAATCGTCGTCACTGTTTTTCGCAGATCGAACAACGCGGGATTGGCGCGCATTTCAAGAAGAAGCGCGTCAGCGTTCGTACCATCTAACGGCTTTAAGTCGTCGGCCAAACCAAGTTTGAACGCCATCTCAGCCTTGCGATCGGTCAGGCTGCGCTCCTCTGCGGAAATATCCCAAGGGTCTATCAAATACGCACCCGCCAAATCAGATACGTCCGCCATGGTGCGGGCCGCCATCATTCCGCCCATGCTATGCCCAGCCACAGCAATCCGACTTGGAGCATGTCCGGTCTGTTTGATAAAGGATTCCGATTGCAGCCATCGTGCCGCATTTCGGGCGTCCTCGATGCAGTTCACAAAACTAAAAGTTCCGTCGCTTCCCCAACTTCCCCTGTAATGCAATGTCAGAACATCCCAACCCGCGCGACGGGCAGCCTGCGCAAGATCCAGATTTTGTTCGTTGCCGGGAAAACCATGCAGCAGCAAAAGCGCGGGCTTTGGACCGTCACCAGCGGCGAGATAAAGCAGGGCGTTGATTTTTTCCGTACCGGTCGGCAACTGAAACGCGACCATCCCTGCCGGGTTTGCCGCATCAGGCACCGGGTCTGAAATCGCCGCGTCTGGTAACGGGTTAAGCTCCGCAAATGCCGGGGTAGCGCAGACAAGTGCCGCCGCTGTGGTTAAGCGCCAAACGATCATTCGGCTTCATCGTCGGTCAGGTCCTGCTGGACCTTGGGCTGTGCCAATAAGCCTTCGATATGTGTGGCTTGGTCGAAGCTATCGTCGGCCAGAAATTTCAGCTTTGCCGCATATTTCATGCTCACCCGCGAGGCGACTTCCTTTTGGAAAAACGCCGTATTGGTGCGCAGTGCCTTAAGCACCTTTTCTTCATTTGCGCCCAACAGCGGCTTAATGAATGCCGTTGCATGGCGCAAATCCGGAGACATACGCACTTCGGTCACGCTGACGCTGTGGCTGTTAAGAACATCGTCATGCACTTCGCCACGCGCGAGCAGTTCCGACAATATATGCCGGAATTGTTCGCCTACGCGCAACAACCGCACGGAACGGCCCTCGGTACCAGTGTCGTTATGCTTGGCCATAAAGCTCCCCTTTCAGGTTCGAGCTAAGCTCACAACGTCCGTTCACGTTCCTCGACTTCAAAGACTTCGAGCATATCGCCTGCCTTGACGTCGTTGGTATCCGCCAACACAACACCACATTCGAGACCAGCACGAACTTCGTCGATATTGTCCTTGAACCGGCGGAGCGAAGCAATCGTGGTTTTGGACACGATAACGTCTTCGCGGGTAAGGCGTGCATGAAGGCCCTTTTTGATGATGCCTTCGGTGACCAGCAAACCAGCGGCCTTGTCGCGCTTGCCGGACTTGAACACGTCCTTGACCTCTGCACGTCCGACGACGGTTTCGATGATTTCCGGACCAAGCTCGCCCGCCATTTCCTTGGCGATGTCTGCCGTCAGGTGATAAATAACATCGAAATATTTCAACCGGACCCGGTCACGCTTCGCAAGCGCCGCAGCCTTGCTGTTCGGACGCACGTTAAAGCCAATCAGCGGCGCATTGGACGCGGCCGCAAGCAGCATATCCGATTCCGTAATACCGCCAACGCCAGCCAACAGAACGCGCACCTTGATCTCGTCTGTGGAGATATTGTTGAGCGCCGTCACAATGGCTTCGACCGAACCCTGCACATCGCCCTTGATGACGACAGGATATTCCTTCGCCCGCGTCGCGGACAAATTATCGAACAGGTTTTCGAGATTTGGCGTGACTTGTGCGGTACGCACCTTCGTCGACTTTTCCTTGCGGTACAGGGCAACTTCGCGGGCACGGGCTTCGTTTTCCACGACAGTCAAGACGTCGCCAGCGGACGGCACACCCGTCAGGCCGAGCACTTCGACCGGCATTGCGGGACCCGCTTCGGGCACCTGCTGCCCCTTGTCGTTAATCAACGCGCGGACCTTGCCGCTTTCTGCGCCAACAACGAAGATATCGCCACGCTTCAACGTGCCGCGCTTGACCAGCACGGTCGCAACTGCGCCGCGGCCCTTATCCAGCTGTGCCTCAACCACCACGGCTTCCGCCGCACGATCAGGATTGGACTTGAGCTCCATGACCTCGGCCTGAAGCGCCAACTTGTCGAGCAGATCGTCCAAGCCGGTTTTCTTCAATGCGGAGACTTCCACGTCCTGAACATCGCCGCCCATCGCCTCGACAATGACTTCATGCTCAAGCAAACGCTCACGCACCTTCTGTGGGTTGGCGCCTTCCTTGTCGATTTTGTTGATCGCAACAATCATCGGCACATTGGCTGCCTTGGCATGCTTAATGGCTTCGATCGTCTGCGGCATAAGGCCGTCGTCGGCCGCAACCACCAGAATGACGATATCGGTAACCGACGCACCGCGCTGGCGCATTTGCGTGAACGCTTCATGGCCAGGGGTATCGAGGAAAGTGATGAGCGAGCCATCCTTTGTCTTCACCTGATACGCACCGATATGCTGCGTAATACCACCAGCTTCACCCGAAACGACATTTGCGCCGCGCAAGGCGTCGAGCAGCGATGTCTTACCATGGTCGACATGGCCCATGACCGTCACGACAGGCGGACGCGCCTTCAACGTTTCTGGGGCGTCAACATCTTCGTCATGAACGATGTCGACATCCGCGTCGGAAACGCGGGTGATGTTGTGGCCAAACTCTTCGACGAGCAATTCCGCCGTATCTTGGTCGATGGTCTCGTTGATGGTGACGGGCATGCCCATTTTGAACAGTGCCTTGACCAGGTCACTGCCCTTTTCCGCCATACGGTTGGCCAGTTCCTGAACGGTGATTGTTTCAGGAACAACGACGTCACGGGTCTGCTTAACCTGTGCCTGACGGTTACCACCGCCATGCAAACGCTTTTCCTTTTCACGCGCACGCTTCAGCGCGGCGAGTGAACGCGCACGCGCACCATCATCGCCCTCAAGCGCGCGGGTAACGGTAAGCTTGCCCGACTGGCGGCGATCATCGGCTGCACCGCGGGTTGGGCGATGTGGAGCCTTCTTAATCTCTTCACGCTCGCGCTCGGGACGCTTAGGCGCTTCAACCGGTGTAAAGCGACGCGGCGCAGGTGCTGCGCCATCCTTGTTGGTTTCTTCAGCAACAGGTTCAAATATTTCAGGCTCGACAGGCGCTGCTGCAGCCGGCGGCGGAGGCGGCGGAGCTGCGGCTTCCTCACGATTGGCTTGCGCGCGCTGACGCTCTTCTTCGGCGCGTTGTGCGCGCTGTTCAGCTTCACGGCGGCTGCTTTCTTCCAGCATGGCCAAACGCGCTTCTTCAGCTTCGCGAAGCAGCTTTGCCTGACGTTCCTGACGGCTCAGCATGTCATTGCCCGTCGGACGCGGTGCTGGTGCAGCAGGGGCCGGCGCAGGTGCTGCCGCTACAGGCGCAGCGGGTGGCGGCGGAGGTGGTGGTGGCGCGGCTACTTCAGGCTCAGGCGCGTAACCGGGCTTGCCGACGAGCTTCTTGCGCTTCACCTCGACCACAACTTTGTTTGTGCGGCCATGGCTAAAGGTCTGTTTGACTTCACCAGACTCGAGCGAGCGGCTCAAGGTGAGCGGCTTGCGCGTTAATGTCGGTTTATTGTTGGTATCATCACTCATCGAAACAGAACCCGTCCTTACTCAGTCAATTGCGGAGACGTCAGAAATATGGCCCCGCACGTCCGCAACCAAAGCTGCGGAATCGAGGGGCGCATTACTGCATCCTTTGAAATTTAGCCAGCGTCCAAGATGATACATCACCCTATCTGCCGCTTTTTGGTCAATCAGTGCGACATGAACGGCATTTGACCGTCCAAGCGCTGCCGACAATGCGTCACGGTCGACAGGCAATTTCAAACCACCCTTGCCGGTCCCTTCGGCATCTTCACCAACGCGCCACGCCTGATCGCGCTTGCCACTGCCGTCGGCGCTGGCGTCGGAAGCATGCAAAAGCAAACGAACCTGCCCGCTGCGTGATGCAGAGTCGATCTTCTCGGCACCCAAGATAAGGTGCCCTGCCCGCGCTTCCAACCCAAGCCGGTCCAGAAAAGCCTTTTCAAGGCCGCGATCGATGCGGCCGCTCAGGTCATCAATGATGTCAATCTTGTCGGTTTTGAAGGCACGGCGCAGCAAACCGGCAAGCTTGCCCTTTTCCTGCGCCTTTGTCAGTTCTGCCCCGGATACACCAATCCACGCACCACGGCCGGGGGCCTTCGCGAACAGATCAGGCGCGATGCTGCCATCGGGCCCGAGGGCAAGCCGGATGAGCTGGGCACGAGTCCCATGCTCACCTGACAATATGCACTTCCTTATTGGGGAGTGTCGGTTCTCATTGGGAGTCGTCCGCTGCAACCGCGTCCTCCTCTATGATATCCGAAGCTGGCGCGCTGTCTTCGTCGTCGAACCAGTGTGCGCGTGCGGCCATGATGATTTCATTGCCCTGTTCTTCGGACAATCCAAACATCGCCAAGACGCCAGCCTTATCTTCCGTACGGTTGCGGCGCATTTCGCGGTCGCTGCGTTCGTTGCGGCGCGGCTCACGTGCCTTTTGGATCAGTTCGTCGGTCGCCAAGTCAGCGAGATCATCAAGCGTCTTGATGCCGGCCTTACCCAATACAACAAGCATCGCTTCTGTCAGAATGGGGAGTTCCGCCAATGCGTCTTCAACACCCAATTCACGACGCTCGGTCCGGTTGGCTTCCTCACGGCGATCAAGCGCTTCTTGTGCGCGGCTCTGAAGCTCTTCAGCCAGACCTTCGTCAAAGCCTTCGATGGCAGCAATTTCGGACGGATCGACATAAGCAACTTCTTCAAGTTCGCTAAAGCCTTCAGCAACCAAAAGCTGCGCCAAGGTTTCGTCCACATCCAGCTCTTGCTGGAACATTTCCGAACGCTCAACAAATTCCTTCTGACGCTTTTCGCTCGATTCCGCTTCGGTCATGATGTCGATGCCACGGCCGGTCAGCTGCGAGGCCAAACGAACGTTCTGGCCACGACGGCCAATGGCAAGGCTCAACTGATCGTCAGGAACGACAACTTCGATGCGGCCTTCTTCTTCGTCGATGACAACGCGGCTCACGGTCGCAGGCTGAAGTGCGTTTACGATGAACGTCGCTGTATCTTCCGACCATGGAATGATGTCGATTTTCTCGCCCTGCATTTCCTGAACGACGGCCTGAACGCGGCTGCCCTTCATACCGACGCATGCACCAACGGGATCAATGCTGCTATCGTGGCTGATAACACCAATTTTGGCGCGGCTGCCGGGGTCACGCGCAGCGGCCTTGATTTCGATGACGCCGTCGTAAATTTCAGGGACTTCCTGCGCAAAAAGCTTCTTCATGAAGTCAGGATGCGCACGGCTCAACAGGATTTGCGGGCCACGATTTTCGCGCTGCACCTTCATGATCAGCGCCCGGACGCGGTCGCCACCACGGACAACTTCACGCGGAATTTGCTGGTCACGGCGGATAACGCCTTCAGCGCGACCAAGGTCGACAACAACATGGCCGAACTCAACCGACTTTACGACGCCAGTGATGATTTCGCCGGTGCGGTCCTTAAACTCTTCAAACTGGCGCTCGCGCTCTGCATCGCGCACCTTTTGGAAGATGACCTGCTTTGCGGACTGCGCATCGATACGGCCCAGATCAACGGCTGGCAGCGGGTCGACGATAAAGTCGCCAACAACGGCGCCCTTTTGCAACTTGTCTGCTTGCTTCAGGTCAACTTGCTTGAAATAATCTTCGACATTTTCAACAACTTCCACAACGCGCCACAGGCGAAGATCGCCAGTCTGCGTATCCAGTTTCGCGCGAATGTCATTTTCCGCGCCGTAACGTGCACGGGCGGCGCGCTGGATGGCTTCTTCCAACGCCTCAATGACAATCGCCTTGTCGATCATCTTTTCAGCAGCAACTGCATTGGCAATTGCAAGCAATTCAGCCTTGTTCGCGGCAATCGTGTTAGCCATGTTCTTAGTCTTCCTGTGCTTCGTCGTGAATGGGGTCTGCCTCAACTTCGTCGGCCCCATCGCTGTTGATGGGGGCAGTCGACGCAATAAGGCGGTCTGTCAAGAGCAGCTTGGCACTGCCCATATTGGAAAAGGCGAATGTCAGTCGTCCGGATTTGCGGTCGTCAACATGAATATTGTCACCGTCGACGCCAACAATATCGCCACGGATATTCTTGCGACCGTCCATTGGTTCGGCCAGCTCAACCTTAACCTCATGGCCTGCCCAGTCGGTAAAATCGGCTAGGCGGGTCAATGGCCGGTCAATGCCGGGCGAGCTAACCTCAAGCCTGTAGGCTTCGACAATCGGGTCAAGCTCGTCAAATTTGTCGGATATACGATGCGACAATGCCGCACAGTCATCGATACCAAGCTGCCGCGTATCGGGGCGCTCGGCCATCACCTGCAAGGTTGGCTCGTCGCTGCCCTGCCCGCCGGTTTCAAACCACGCGACACGCACCAGCGCAAAGCCGAGCGCTTCTGCTTCGGGTGCAATCAACGCAGTCAGTGTCTTAAGGTCAGGCAAATTCAGTCTTTCTTATACGGCATGCAAAGCTTGTGGCTGCCAGCCCCTAGTGGCGCTAGCCCTTCCAAGTTCTCACAATGTAAGGATGACAGCCGTATAGCGCCGAACTCTCTTATATGCAAGCCTCTTGCATATACGTCGGTCAGTACCCAACTGCCATAAGCGGATATATGAGGAGCCTTTACCTATGTCGAAATTATCATTCCTAATTGGCGCGTCTTTTTTGGCAGCGGCCTGCCAGCCATCCGTGAGTGATGCAGCACCCACCGATAGTGCATCGCAACCTTTCGATGTCACCGTGATGGCGGATTTTGAAGAGCCTTGGGCGATGACATTCGTTCCCGGCACGCCTTATGCGCTGGTGACGGAGAAGAAGGGTAAGTTGAAGCTTTGGAAAAAGGACGGTGTGGCTGTCGACGTCACGGGCGTGCCCGCAGTCGCCTATGGCGGACAAGGCGGCCTTGGTGACGTCATTGTCCATCCCGACTTTGCAAATAACACATTCGTTTATCTCAGCTTTGCGGAAGCAGGCGAAGGCGGATTTGGCGCCGCTGTCGCGCGCGGCAAGCTCGATCTGTCAGGTAACATCCCGGCATTATCCGACGTTCAGATCATCTGGCGTCAGGAACCAAAGGTTTCGGGCCAAGGGCACTTCGGACACCGCCTGGCATTTGGACCCGACGGTATGCTGTACATCAGCAGCGGGGAGCGGCAGAAATTCGATCCTGCCCAAGATCTGAACCAAAATCTTGGTAAAATCGTCCGTCTCACGGATGGCGGCATGGTACCATCGGACAATCCCTTTTACGACCAAGGCCGCGTAAAATCGCAAATCTGGTCCTATGGCCATCGCAATCCGCTGGGAATCGCCTTCGATGCGCAGGGGCGTTTGTGGAACCAGGAAATGGGGCCTGCGGGTGGCGACGAGCTGAACCTTGTCAAAAAGGCTGCCAATTATGGCTATCCAAAGGTATCCAACGGCGATCATTATGACGGCCGCAACATCCCCGACCATGCGGCAGGCGATGGTTTTGAAGCACCGAAGCTGTTCTGGAACCCCGCGATTTCACCGGCTGGCCTGATGATTTATTCGGGCGATATGTTCAAGGACTGGAAAGGCAGCGCGTTTTTAGGCGGCCTTGGCGCAAAAGCCTTGGTTCGCGTAAAATTGGACGGCGAGAACGCAACAAAGGCTGACCAATGGAATATGGACGCCCGCATTCGTGAAGTCGAACAGGGTCCAGACGGCGCCATCTGGCTGCTGGAGGACGAGCGTGCCGGATCGCAGGGCCGCCTGTTGAAGCTGACGCCAAAGACATAAACCGTGCGGCGGCGCTTAAGGCGCCGCCGTTACTGTTCCTGTTAAGTCAGCAAGAAACGCGCGAACGCGCTTCGCATTCATACCCAGATCGCTTGTCCCGACCCGGCTGACCGATCGCATATCGACAATGCTGCCCTCGCCGGTTTCAGATGGACGAACGCGCAGCACCACATCATCCTTAAACCGAAAGAACGCGCTGGTCGCTGTAGCTTCAAGCCGCCCTTCTTCAGGTAGGGATATCGCAACATCCCAGCCCCGCGCTTTGGCGAGGCGTTCCGCCTTGGCGATAACCATGGGAACGGGTTCATTGCTGCGTACCGAGCGAATATCGCCATAAGCTTTTTGGTGCACCAAAGCCCAACGTTGCAGCGGTGTGAGGCCCCTCATATCTTTATCATCCGCGCCAGGAATATTGTCGAGGTTGTCGGCGCGCAAAGCCAAAGTCTGAAATGCCGGCGGGTCTGCCAAATCCGTCGAGACATCGTGGATCGCAGGCACGGTCAATGCCTTCATCAAAAACGTTCCCACCCACGCAACATATAAAAGCGCAACACCCATACCGACCCATCGACGCGCACGCGGCGGCGGGTTGATAGCTTTACGCACGCGCCAGCCTTGTACGGCACCGATCAATATCGCGCCAAGACCCAGCAAAAATGCCCCGGCCACGCCCTTTAATCCGGACGTATATTCCCAAAATCCCCAACCGGTTCCAACCGCAGAGACAAGTCCCGATAGGAGCGCGCCAACGCCGGCGGCTAGGACAGCATAGCCCCAATAATCGACCGTCTTACGAACTGGTTCACCCAGTCGCGGGGCGGCCGAAAACGCTTGCGCATTATTGGTATCCTGAGGGATTTCTTGATCGTTCACCAAATTGTCTCCTGCCCAGCATTTTCTAACGGGCACAGGCTAACCGATGTTCCAGACAAACGCAATTTTCCAAGATTATATAACAAGTTCATCGATAATCGATTGGACAAATGCTGGCTGCAATGACAGGGGGCCGCATATGTTTCGTCCATTTTCCCCCTCGTGTGATTAATCATGCACGCAACGGCACTCTCCAACCTTGCCGATGGCATTGTAGACGCGTTGCTGGATGATGCCTTTGGCCTCGACCGCCATCAGCGCACCGCTTATCTGCTGCGTAAGGGCATGTCCGCCATTGGCCATTTGTCGCTCGGCATTTTGGACGGCGACGAACTTGTGGGAAGCATTCAATGTTGGCCGATACGTGTCAGCGACGCCGCATTGATATTGGTCGGCCCGGTCGCGGTCGCCAGTCACCGTCAGAATGCGGGCATTGGGACAAAGCTTATGCACCTGATGCTCGAAGCAATGCGCGCGGATGACGCACCGATGGTGATGATTGGCGACCCTGAATATTATGGGCGATTTGGATTTGCCGCAGACCACACGTCCGGTTGGACTTTGCCGGGCGCTTGGGAACCGCACCGACTGTTGCTGCGCAACCCGGCAATGGTGGACTTGCCGGAACATGGCGCGCTTGGTCCAGCCGACTAAGCTTTGACGACCGTCCGCTTTCGCCGTATCGCCAGCCTATGCCTTACGAAGCCCCTGATCTTGCGAAACTGAGCCTTTCGGACATTGCCGAACTTGTGGCGGCGCGAAAGCTGCCGCCGGTCGAAAGCTGGACGCCTGAACAAACAGGCGACAGCGAGATGCGTATCGCTGCCGATGGCAAATGGTATCATCAGGGCGGTGAGATCAAACGTCCTGCAATGGTCCGGGCTTTTTCGAGCTTGTTGTTATGCGACGCCGATGGAAAGCACTGGCTTGTCACCCCACAGCAAAAGCTGTCCATTGCGGTCGATGATGCGCCCTTCATTGCGGCTGAGCTGCAAAGCGAAGGCGAAGGCAAAGACCGGACCCTCGCGTTCCGATTGAACAGCGACGATCTGGTCTTTGCAGATGCCGACCACGCCATCGAAATGCGCAATGGCCTGCCCTATTTGCATGTGCGCGGCGGACTTTGGGCAAAGCTCGCACGGCCCGTCTACTACGAACTTGCCAACCTTGCGCTCGCCGAAGACGCCGAAGGCGTCACCATCTGCAGCAAACGTGCGCAATTCAGCTTGATGGCGCCTGCATGAGTTGGCGGCATTGGATACATCAGGCGCTAGACCCCGCGTTGGATATCGAGATTGAGGATGAGCGCTACTTGGGGGACACGGTGCAACACCGCGCCGCTGCCGTACTAATCCCGATAACCGACCGCGCCGAGCCGGGCGTTATCCTCACCCAACGCCCGACATGGCTGCGCAGCCATGCAGGCCAAGTCGCATTTCCCGGCGGCAAGGTTGATGACAGCGACGAGAATTCGATCTTTGCGGCGTTGCGCGAAGCAGAAGAGGAACTGAACATACCACCTGCCCGCGTCGAGGTGATAGGTGTGGCCGACACTTATTATTCAGGCAGCGGGTATAGCATTGCACCCGTTGTTGGCATCATTCCGCCTGACCTTGAGCTTCAGCCTAACCCGCAAGAGGTTGAAGACTGGTTTGAAGTCCCGCTTGCGTTTCTGCTTGATCCTGCCAATTCCATCAAGAAAGAGGCCAACTGGAATGGGCAGCAGCGTAGCTATTACGACATGCAATGGGGCGAACGGCGAATATGGGGCGTAACGGCGGGGATAATCGCCAATCTGGCACGGCGGCTGGCATGATTGCGGCACAGCTTCCTCATGCTGAATGGCAACAGGCCCCAGACCTGAAAAAGGTGCTGGCGCTGCTGGCCGATTCTTATGGTGGCCCCCGATATGTCGGCGGCGCGGTGCGCGACACATTATTGGGGCTGCCCGTTTCTGACGTTGATATTGCCACAGCATTGTTACCCGAAACGGTCATGGACCGATTGGAAGCTGGCGGCGTCAAAGCCGTTCCGACGGGGCTGGACCATGGCACGATTACGGCGGTGGTCGACGGCAAGAATTACGAAATCACCACATTACGCCGCGATGTCTCCACCGATGGCCGGCGTGCGACGGTGGCTTTCGCAACCGATTGGCGGGAAGATGCCGCACGGCGGGATTTCACGATTAACGCGCTATATGCCGACCCACAAACAGGTGAAGTTTTCGATTATTTCGGCGGTTTAAGTGATCTCGATAACGGCTGCGTTCGCTTCATTGGGGACGCAAGACAGCGCATCGCCGAGGACTTCCTGCGAATATTGCGGTATTTCCGTTTCTTGGCCCGATTTGGCAGCGGTCCAGTGGACGCAGACGCAATCCATGCCTGCGCGCAAGGTGCGCACGGTCTGACGGCGTTGTCGCGCGAACGCATTGCGCAAGAACTCGCCCGGTTACTGTCGCTCAAAAATCCAGCCGCGTCCGTCGGCCTCATGATCGAGAATGCGATATTTGCACCATTTCTTCCCGAACTTTGCCGCGATGCCCACGATCGATTGCAGCGACTTGTGGAACGCGAGCAATTGCACCATCAACCGCTCTCGCTGCCTGCCCGGCTTCTCAGTATATTGGTGACGGATCCCGTCGCGGTCGACAAAGTGGCGGCACGGCTGAAGCTGTCGAACAAAATGCGCGAAAATCTCGCCAACCGGTTGAACGCCGGCATGCCGGCGGAAGGCAATATCCGCGCCATTGCTTATCGTTTTGACAACGACACCGCGCGCGATGTCGCCATGTTGTTTGCGGACGACAAAGCCCTACCGCAATGTCTGGCGCGGTTGGACAATTGGGATAGCCCCACCATGCACATCAAAGGCGGCGATCTTATCAAAATGGGATTGCCCGCTGGTCCGCTCGTGGCGAAAACCTTGCAAGAACTCGAAGCTATCTGGGTAGCTGAAGATTTCCCGGTTTCGGACCGCCAGTCCGAATTGGCGCTTCAGCTTGTCGAGGCAGCTATGTCAGCGGCCAAAAAGGCATAAGCCGCATCCTCAGGCAAAGGCCGCGCATAATAATAGCCCTGCCCAACGGAACAGCCAAGGCGGCGGAGCAACTGCGAAATCTCTATGGTTTCAATGCCTTCCGCCGTTGTCTTCATACCCAATGCCCGCGCCAGCGACAGCACGGTGCGCACAATTGCCCGCTTATCTTTGTTCACCAACATCTCCGATACAAAGCTGCGGTCGATTTTCAGAACATCAATTGGGAGCTGCTGGAGATAGGCCAGATTGGAATAGCCGGTGCCAAAATCATCCATCGCAAGGTTGGTATCCAGCCCCTTCAAGGCATCAAGCAATGCCTTCGCGCCAGCCGGATCATTGATAAAGGCACTCTCGGTCAGCTCAATTGTCATCCGGTTGCCATCAACATTCGCGCCCTTAAGCGCGGACGACACGGCATCCACCACATCATCGCGCTGCATCTGCACGGCGGACATGTTCACGGAAACCCGAAACTCCTGCTGCCCGCCCGATCTGCTATCCCATCGCGAAATGGTTTTGGCCGCTTCTTCAAGTGCCCAGCGGCCAAGTGGTACGATTAAGCCACTTTCCTCCGCCACAGGAATGAAGTCGACCGGCGATATGGGGCCAAGGTCGGGATGGTCCCAACGTGCCAATGCTTCAAAGCCGCTTAACGAACCACTGTCGAGGTCAACCAGCGGCTGATAATGCAGAGCAAGTTCGCCGCGATTCAACGCGTGCCGCAAATCGGTTTCAAGGCTGAACCGACGCCTTGCGGTATCGAGGGCCCCCGCTGCATATAGTTCGAAGTTCTTCGAAGATTTGGCGCGCTTCAGCGCAATTTGGGCATGGCGCAATGTGTCCGTTGGATCATCCCCCACACCACCGGTCGCCGCAGCGAGCGCACATTCAACCTGAATCTCCAAATTCGAAAGCTTGCATGGATCGTTGAATGCGTCACCCAGACGTTGGGCAATGGACGCGACGTCGACTGTACCGGAATCCATCTGCACGAACAGGGCAAACTCATTACCGCCAAGCCGCCCCAGAATTTCATTGCTGCGGATGCGCGCATTCAGGCGGCGGGCGGCGGTAATGATCAGCTCGTCGCCGGCAATCGCGCCTACAGATTCATTCACACGACTGAAGCGGGCCAAGTCGACCAGAATGATGGCATAATTTTGTGACGAACCCGATTTCCGCATTTCGGCAACCGCGGCGTCAACCCGTTCTTCAAAACCGATGCGGTTGCAAAATCCGGTCAGGCTATCGCTCAGCATTTCGCGTCGGAGGTTAACCCGGCTGATGGCTTCGGCCGTGCGGTCAACCATCGACAACAGGAACATGTCATCACCACCGCCAAAACGCGCGATGCTGATTTCTAACTCGCGCGGATGAATAGCGTCGTCCGACCGCCAGCATTCGAAATGTGTCTCGCGGCCTGCGTCGAGCATGGCCAACGCCCGGTCATCCAGCAATGCCATGTCGGGCTTTGCTTGCCCCCCAAAGCCAAGCATCAGGTCGTCAAACGTCCTGTTGCTGCGCACCAGATGAACTTCATTTTGAACGGTGCGAAATATAGCGCCCGCGATGGGCAGGGAGGAAAGCCAGTTAAACTCTGCCCCGCCTATGGCTAAGACCGCCCTGTTATCAGGGTGTTTTTCGACTAAAACGGGCGAGCTGGCACTGTTCATTACGCGGCGTTATGCACACCGATTGTAAAATATGTTCCTTCAGCGCGTGGTTAATTTTCAATAAACCTTAATCGAAGCGGTTATTCCTTGGGAAACCTTGCGGCGGAAGTCGACCCGCCGCGCCGCGCGCTACGCGCCACAAGGACATGTCGTTTTCCGTGCGCATCCGGCCGCTATCGCCGCCCATTGCCCAGCTGAGCCCTTCGCTCATCTTAAAGCATACAGCGTCTGCAAGGCCGCCATCCTTATAACGCTGCAAGGTAACGCCCTGACCCTTGGCCATTTCGGGAATTTCACTGAGCGGGAAGACCACCAATTTGCGGTTGTCACCCACGACGGCAACATATTGGTCTTTCAACGTCGCCTCGTCGGTTGTGTCTGCGGGAGCAAGGCGAACCACCGAAAGCTTCGCGCCCGGTTTCAACGTGACGACGCCGCGTCCTTTGCGGGTTTCGGCAATAATGTCGCTCATCCGCGCGATAAAGCCCTTGCCCGTTGAAGCCGCGAGCAACAGGCGCCCGTCTGCGACTGCGGGGAACGCCGCAACGATATCGTTTCCGGTTTCGATGTCGATCATTGTGCCAACAGGTTCACCGAAACCGCGGGCACCGGGGAGCTTATCGGCACCCAAGGTGTAAAAACGGCCATTCGCGGTTGCGATCAGGATCTTGTCTGTCGTCTGCGCATGGAATGCAAAGGCAGGGCCATCGCCTTCCTTAAACTTAAAATCAGCGCGCGCAGACAGATCTGCATGCCCCTTCATGGCTTTAATCCAGCCACGTTTTGACATGATAACCGTGACAGGTTCGCGTTCGACAAATGCCTCGAGCGAAATCTCGCGCGCTTGCCCTGCTTCCTCCAGACTTGTGCGGCGTCGGCCAAGTTCGGTATCTTCACCATAATTTTTGCGCAGCGCAGTCAGGTCTTTTTTCAACCGCGTCTTCTGACGCGCGGGGCTTTCGATCAGCTTCACAAGCTCTTCGCGTTCAGCTTCCAAGCCCTCAAGCTCGCGCCGAAGCTCCATTTCTTCCAACCGGCGGAGCGAACGCAAACGCATGTTGAGAATAGCCTCGGCCTGCCGGTCATTGAGCTGGAACTCGGCCATCATCACGGGCTTTGGTTCATCTTCGTTACGGATGATTTCAATGATGCGATCAAGGTTCAGGAACGCAATGATATAACCCTGAAACAATTCAAGGCGGCTATCGATCTTTTCCAGCCGATGCTGTGACTTGCGCACCAGCACTTCGATCTGGTGCGCCAACCAACGCAGCAGAACTTCGCCCAAGCCCATGACCTTTGGCGTGCGGTCGGCATCGAGCACGTTCATGTTCAGCGAAAAACGTGTTTCAAGGTCCGTGAGGCGGAACAGCGCATTTTTCAGATCTTCGGGATCCACATTGCGGCTTTTGGGCACAAGCACGATACGAACGCATTCGTCACTTTCGTCGCGGATATCGTCCAATATGGGCAGCTTCTTATCGGCAATCAGCTGCGCGATTTGCTCAATCAGCTTGCCTTTTTGCACCTGATACGGAATTTCCGACACAACAAGTTGCCACGTGCCACCGGGCAGCTTTTCCACGCCGGTGGGTTCCCAGCATTTCTCGCTGTCCTGCCAGCCATTTGAAAAACGCGCGCGCACCCGCATGGCACCGCGGCCGCTCGCATAGGCTGCACTTATGACCGCAGGGCTGTCTACCAGCACGCCGCCCGTTGCAAAATCTGGGCCTTTGACGATTTCCATCAACTGTTCGTGACGCGCCTGTGGCTCATCAATCAGTAGCATGGCGGCATCGATAATCTCGGCCGCATTATGCGACGGAATGCTCGTCGCCATGCCGACGGCGATGCCGCTTGCACCATTGGCCAGCAAATTGGGGAACAGACCGGGCATAACCTCGGGCTCTTCGTCTTCACCATTGTAGGTAGGGCGAAAGTCCGTCGCGTTCTCATCAAGCCCGTTCATGAGCTCAATCGCTGTGCGCGTCAGACGCGCTTCGGTATATCGATACGCAGCCGCATTATCGCCGTCGATGTTGCCAAAGTTGCCCTGCCCGTCCACCAGCGGATAACGCAGCGAAAAAGTCTGCGCGAGCCGGACCATCGCGTCATATACGGACTGGTCGCCATGCGGGTGATATTTACCGATAACATCGCCGACAACACGGGCACATTTCTTATACCCACTTGCGGGATCAAGCTTGAGCAAACGCATTGCCCATAACAGACGCCGGTGTACCGGCTTCAACCCGTCGCGCAGATCAGGAAGCGACCGCGCGGTGATTGTTGACATCGCGTAGATCAGATAGCGTTCAGATAAAGCCGCATCAAACGGCGCATCGACAATCGCGTCAAATGGATCTTCTGCTGGAGCATCAACTATGTCAGACATAACTGACCCGATAGCGAGCGAACCCGCCGTCGCAAAGCAACGATTTCAGCAATCCACAGCTTAATGCGCTCGGCACATATGTTACGTTGCAATAAAGACACATTTCCGGCGCAAAATTGTAATAAATCGCGAGTTTGCTAGAATTTGGCGTAACAAAGTGCCAGCTTCATCTACGTAAGTCGAAATATACCTACAAAACGGGGAATGATCATGAAAACCAATAAATTAATCTCTGCGCTTGCAGTGACGGTCTCGTCCACCGCGCTCTTCGTGGCAGCAGCCAATCCGGCGTTTGCACAGCAGGGTACATCTGCGCAGGCAACGGAGGCCGAAGAGGCGACCGGTATAGATGCCATTATCGTGACCGGTACACGCCGGACCGACCGCACCGTTGCCGACAGCACAGTGCCCGTCGATGTCATCTCCGGCGATGAACTGCTGAACAGCGGCACAACCGAAACCAACAAGTTGCTGAACCAGCTTGTTCCCTCATTCAACTTTCCGCAGCCGTCCTTGACCGATGGCACCGACTCGCTTCGTCCGGCGACCTTGCGCGGACTTGCGCCAGACCAAGTGCTCGTGCTCGTCAACGGCAAACGTCGTCACCAGTCCGCGTTGGTCAACCTCAACGGTCGGTAGGTCGCGGATCCACCGCGGTCGATTTGAACACCATACCGCCGCTCGCCATTGAACGCCTCGAAGTTCTTCGTGACGGCGCGGCCTCGCAATATGGCTCCGATGCGATTGCGGGTGTTATCAACATTCAGCTTAAAAAGGGCATTGGCGGACGTGCGCAGGCAACGTTCGGCAAATATGTTACCGAGATGGAAGATGTCGGTCAGGTTGATACCGTTTCCTTGACCACTGGCCTGACGGACAACCCAGTCATCACCTACACCGGCGAAGACCGCAAACGCCGCGATGGTGACACATACACCTTCGCATCAAACTTTGGCCTACCCTTGGGCGACAGCGGCTATGTGAACCTTACGGCTGAATAGAAGGACCGTTCGCCCACCAACCGTTCGGGCCCGGACATCCGCCGCAATTATTTCAACGCAGGCGATCCGCGCGAAGCAACCTTCAACCGTTATGCGCACCGTTACGGTGACGGCGTGTCGAAGGATCTCAACTTCTTCGTCAACGCTGGATTTGAATTCTCTGACTCAGCAGAATTCTATACTTTCGGCAGCTATGGCATTCGTGACGGCAACGGCGCTGGTTTCTACCGCCGCTCGTCGGACGTTCGCAACCGCGACTGGTCTGCGTCCACGACGACATTTGTGCCCATTTACGCGGACGGTTTCCTTCCGCTTATCGCCAGCGAAATCGTCGACATCTCGGCCGCAGCGGGGCTTCGTGGCGCCATGAGCGGATGGGATTACGACCTTTCGGTAGTCTATGGGTCCAACCGTCTGGATTATGACATCGAAAATACAGTCAACACGTCCTTGGGCGGCGCCGCAAGTGCGCGGCGTTTTGACGCTGGTGGCCTTCGTTCAGGCCAGACGTCGATCAACCTTGATATGCGCCGCGATTTGGACATCGGTATTGGCCAAAGCGTATCGCTTGCCGTCGGCGGCGAGTATCGCAACGAAAACTACAAAATCGTCCCAGGAGAGCTGCAGAGCTACGTAAACGGGCCCTTCTCGGCTGCGCCGTTTAACGCCGCCGGTGGCGCGCAGGTGTTTCCGGGTTTCCGTCCTGCAAACGCGACAGACGTTTCGCGGGATAGCTTTGCTGGTTATATCGAACTCGACGCCGATCTATCGGACAGCTTCACGGTGCAATTGGCGGGACGCTACGAACATTTCAGCGACTTTGGCGATACCATCAATGGTAAAGCCGCAGCACGATATGAAGTTGTTGATGGCGTAGCCCTGCGCGGTTCTATTTCAACCGGCTTCCGCGCACCAAGCCTTGCCCAGCAATCATTCGCAACCACATCGACCAACAACGTTGGTGGCGTGCTTATCGAGGTTGGGACATTCCCGGTTTCATCGCCTGTGGCTGTTGCGCTGGGTGCACAGCCACTCACGCCAGAAAAATCGGTTAACATTGGCGGCGGCGTTACATTTACGCCGATTAGCGGGCTCAGCATCACTGCGGATTACTATAATATCAAAATCAACGACCGCATCACCTTGACCGAAAACCTGCAAGGTACAGACGTTCTGGCGTTGCTGACGTCAGCCGGTGTGACGGGCGTAAGTTCGGCGCGCTTTTTCATCAATGGTATTGATACCCGCACAACTGGCCTTGATATCGTTGCCAGCTATCGTGTGCCAGAATTCGGCCTCGGCAAATTCCGTGTCAGCGTCGGGTATAATTTGAACAATACCAAAATTACCGACCGCCGCGTATTTTCCGGTTTTACAGCACAGCGTTTGTTCGCGCGGCAGGAAAGCTATCGCCTGACCGACGGACAGCCTAAGAACAAGCTGAACGCCACGCTCGATTGGGATTATAACAATCTTGGCATGACGCTGCGCACGAACCGTTACGGCGAAGTGTTCTTGCCAAGCGGCTTCTCGACATCAGCAAACAATAACAACATTGCGCTCGCTCCAGGTGACGTCCCAGGCGATATATTCCTATCGCCAAAGTGGATTACCGACCTTGAGTTCCGCTTCAAACCCGTTGAGTCCGTCTCAATTGCATTTGGCGCGAACAACGTGCTGGATGTGTATCCAGATCGTCTTCCATTCGGAACGGTTGATGGGGTGAGCTATGGCTTTAACAACTCATTCCTGCCTTACAGCTCGCAGTCGCCATTCGGGTTCAGTGGCCGGTTTGTCTATGGTCGTGTCTCTATCGACTTCTAAATTGACGACTTTTTGAGAAGCAAGGGCGCGGCGTAAAACCCGCGCCCTTCTTTTTTGTGCGCTTCAGGCGCGCCATTTTTGACGCCTTGCGGTCTGCCTGCTAACGGGGCGACGACTCCCGATAGCAGCAGAAAGCGACCAACATGATCCCACGTTATTCCCGCCCCGACATGGTGAAGATTTGGGAGCCTGAAAACCGCTTTCGCATTTGGTTCGAAATTGAGGCACATGCCACCGATGCGCTTGCCGAACGCGGCGTTGTTCCCGCCTCTGCTGCGCAAGCGCTTTGGAAATGGTGGGACACCAACCCAGCTATCGATGTCGCGGCCATTGACGCGATTGAGGCGGTCACAAAGCATGATGTCATCGCGTTCCTGACATGGGTCGCAGAGCAAGTGGGCGACGAAGCCCGTTTCATGCATCAGGGGATGACATCCTCCGATGTGCTCGACACCTGCTTGGCGGTTCAGCTCACGCAAGCGACCGATCTTTTGCTCGCGGACATGGATGCTTTGCTTGCTGCGATTAAGAAGCGCGCCATGGAGCACAAATTTACGCCGACGATTGGCCGCAGTCACGGTATTCATGCCGAACCCGTCACCTTCGGTATGAAGCTTGCGCAAGCCTATGCCGAGTTCGCACGTGGCCGTGAACGCCTTGTGGCCGCCCGCGCTGAAATCGCGACATGCGCCATTTCGGGTGCTGTCGGTACCTTTGCCAATATCGATCCGGGCGTTGAAGCCCATGTTGCAGCAAAGCTTGGTCTTGCGATTGAGCCTGTATCCACACAGGTCATTCCGCGTGACCGCCATGCCATGTATTTCGCAACGCTGGGCGTTATCGCCTCGTCCATCGAGCGCCTCGCGACTGAAGTGCGTCATTTGCAGCGCACCGAAGTGCTTGAGGCAGAGGAATATTTCTCGCCGGGTCAAAAGGGCAGCTCCGCCATGCCGCACAAGCGCAACCCGGTGCTGACCGAAAATCTGACTGGCCTTGCCCGTATGGTGCGCGGCTATGTGACGCCTGCTCTGGAAAATGTCGCTTTGTGGCATGAACGCGACATCAGCCACTCAAGCGTCGAACGCTATATCGGGCCGGACGCGACCATCACACTCGATTTCGCCCTTGGCCGACTGACGGGCGTGATTGATAAGCTCCTCATTTATCCTGAACGGATGCAGAAGAATCTCGACCGCATGGGCGGCCTTGTTCATTCACAGCGCGTGCTCTTGGCGCTAACCCAAGCTGGTATCAGCCGCGAGGACAGCTACCGCATCGTTCAACGCAACGCGATGAAGGTTTGGGAATCCGACGGCGCAGAATCGCTCATGGAGCTTTTGAAGGCCGATGCGGATGTGCGTGCAAAAATGTCCGCCGAAGAGATCGAAGACCGCTTCAATCTTGATTACCACTTTAAACATATCGACACCATTTTCGAACGGGTATTTGGCTAAGCCTTGGCCGCCACAAAAATGTGCGGCGGCTAGGTTTGGTGGATAGCGCTACCCAAAGGCAAAATCTTGTCATAAGGTGGCAAGACAAGAAGGAGCGGCGGACCGATGCGATTTTTGAAGATGCTCATTTGGGTAACGATCATTATCGGGCTTATCGTGTTTGCGACCAACAATTGGGTGCCAGTTTCGGTCAGCCTATGGGGTGGCCTTCGCCTAGACACCAAATTGCCGGCTTTGGTCATTGCGGCGTTTCTCATTGGATTGTTGCCGCTTTATTTTGTGCATCTCACACAGATGTGGCGCCTGAAAAGGCGCATCATGACGCTTGAGGCAAACCAGCGCGGCTCGGCAGTGCCGCCACCGCCGCCAGTGTCCCTTCCCCCTGCATACACCGCTGTGGACATGATATGACCAACCCGATTTTCGTCGCAATCGACACGCCCTATCTGGATGACGCGCTGGAACTGACGCGGCGCATTAAAGACCAAGTCGGCGGGATTAAACTTGGCCTCGAATTTTTCTGCGCCAACGGACATCACGGCGTGCACGAAGTGCAAAAGCTTGGCCTGCCGATCTTTCTTGATCTGAAATTGCACGACATTCCCAATACCGTTGCCAAGGCGATGCAGGCGATTAACACGCTGGAACCAGCCATCGTCACCATCCATGCCGCCGGTGGCCGCGCGATGATGGAAGATGCCAAGGCGGCAGCCGGCGCACATACTAAAGTCGTCGCCGTCACCGTCCTGACCAGCCTCGACGACCATGACCTTAACCGCGTCGGCGTGTCCGACAGCGCAGATCTTCAGGTCGCCCGACTGGCGGCATTGGCGCAGGAAGCCGGGCTCGACGGCATTGTATGTTCGGGGCACGAAGTGAAATCTGTGAAAAAGAATTGGAAGGACGGGTTTTTCGTTGTTCCGGGTCTTCGCCCCGCCGGTGGCACCAGCGCAGATCAAAAACGCACCGTTACCCCGCGTCAGGCACGCGATGACGGCGCAAGCATATTAGTTATCGGGCGGCCCATTACCAAGGCCGAAAGTCCCGAAGATGCAGCACGGGCCATTATGGGCACGCTGTAAAGCAAGACTCTGGCATAATGCGTAAGTTCAGCATGACGGACGCCTTCAGGTTCGCTAGTGAGCCAGCATGCAAACGCAAATCAAAATCTGTGGCCTGAAAGACGAAGCCAGCATTGATGCTGCGGCGAAAGCTGGCGCCACGCATGTTGGCCTTGTCCATTTCGAAAAAAGCCCGCGCCATGTCGCGCTTGACCAAGCCGCCGCGTTGCGGATGCGCGCGCCCGCCAGTGTAAAGATCGTCCTGCTGCTCGTAAATGCCGAGCCCGGGTTTACGGCCAAGGCTATCGCAGTGGTCAAACCCGATATCGTGCAATTTCACGGATCGGAAACGCACCAATGGTTGCGCGTTTTAAAAAGCGCGGTCGACATCGAAATCTGGAAAGCCTTTGGCGTGAAAGACGCCGCAACGCTTAAAAATGCGGACCAATATGAAGGCGCGGCGGACCTCATCCTGTTTGACGCGCCGGCACAAGCATTGCCCGGCGGCACGGGCACGCGGTTCGACTGGTCCTTGCTCAACCAGCATAAGCACAAGCTGCCTTGGGGCCTTGCCGGTGGCCTGAACCCCGACAATGTTGGTGAAGCCCTGCGGCAAACACGTGCGATATTGGTCGATACCTCGTCTGGCGTTGAATCCGCACCAGGCATCAAGGATATGGACAAGATTGCGGCCTTCTGCCAAGCGGTCCGCAACCATGACCACAGCTGAACCCACACCAAACTCATTCCGCAATCAACCCGACGATCGCGGCCATTTCGGCCAGTTCGGCGGACGCTATGTCGCCGAAACGCTTATGCCGCTCGTGCTCGACCTGGAACGCGAATATCGCGCCGCCCAACAGGACCCGGCCTTTGCTGCGCAATTCGATGATTTGCTGGAGCATTATGTCGGTCGTCCGTCGCCGCTTTATTATGCCGAGCGCCTGACCGAGGAAGTCCGTAAAAACGCACCCGCAGGCAAAGGCGCGCAAATCTGGTTCAAGCGCGACGAGCTGAACCACACCGGCGCACACAAGATCAACAATTGCATTGGCCAGATATTGCTCGCCATCCGTATGGGTAAGACGCGGATTATCGCCGAAACCGGCGCTGGCCAGCATGGCGTTGCAACGGCAACCGTCTGCGCGCGCTTTGGCCTGCCCTGCTTCATCTATATGGGCGCAAAGGACATTGAACGGCAGCAGCCCAATGTGTTCCGCATGCGCTTACTGGGCGCGGAGGTTATTCCCGTCACAAGCGGCGCTGGCACGTTGAAAGACGCGATGAACGAAGGGCTGCGCGATTGGGTCGCCAATGTCCACGACACATTCTACATCATTGGCACGGCCGCTGGCCCGCATCCCTATCCCGAACTGGTGCGCGATTTCCAAAGCGTCATTGGCAAGGAAGCGCGCGCGCAGATGCTATCGCGCATCAACCGCCTGCCCGATTTGTTGGTCGCTGCCATTGGCGGCGGATCAAACGCCATTGGCCTGTTCCACCCATTTTTGGACGACAAAGACGTTCAAATGCTTGGTATTGAGGCGGCGGGTCATGGTCTTGACGCCGAACATGCCGCGAGCCTTGCGGGCGGGCGTCCGGGCATCTTGCACGGCAACAAAACCTATTTGTTGCAGGATGACGACGGCCAAATCGCCGAAGCGCATTCGATTTCGGCTGGCCTCGATTATCCCGGCATTGGCCCAGAGCATAGCTGGCTCAAGGAAATCGGCCGCGTGCGTTACGACAGCGTGACCGACACCGAAGCGCTTTCTGCGTTCCAATTGCTCTGCCGCACAGAAGGCATCATTCCCGCGCTGGAGCCTGCCCACGCCATTGCAGCGGTGGAACGCGAAGCGAAGAAAATGGACCGTGATCAGATCATCCTCGCCAACCTCTGCGGGCGTGGTGACAAGGATATTTTCACCGTCGCTGAGGCTTTGGGGACTTCGATATGATGTTAAGAATTGGAGCAATCTGCATTAGTTTTGTTGCCCTTGCGCTCATCCTCACGTCGTTTTTTGTCGACGACAAAGACGCTGAAAAACTTCTAAAGGGTAGCCAGTTGCTTTCTGCAGTCATCATGTTTGGCTATGCATATTTCCAGTTTAAAAAATGGCGCGCGCAATGACCCGCCTCTCCACCGCCTTTGCCAAAGCCCACCCAGCGCTCGTCGCCTTCATCACTGCGGGTGACGGCGACACCGCAGCCAATCTAGATGCGCTCGTCGCGGGTGGCGCCGATGTCATTGAACTTGGCATGCCATTCACTGACCCGATGGCCGACGGCCCAGCCATTCAGGAAGCGAACATCCGCAGCCTGAACGCTGGCACCACCACGGCGGATATCTTCGCCCTCGCCTCAGCCTTCCGCAAACGCCATCCAGACACGCCCTTGGTATTGATGGGTTATGCCAACCCGATGACAATCCGTGGCGGTGACTGGTTCGCGTCCGAATGCAACAAAGCGGGCGTAGATGGCGTCATCTGCGTCGACATTCCGCCCGAGGAAGACCCTGAGCTTGGCCCTGCCTTGCGCAGCGCGGGCATTGACCTCATTCGTCTCGCAACGCCCACCACCGACACCGCGCGCTTGCCCGCCGTCCTGAATGGCGCATCGGGCTTCCTATATTATGTCTCGGTCGCCGGTATCACCGGCCTGCAAGTCGCGGCGCAGACCAGCATTGATGAGGCTGTGGCGCGGCTAAAGACCCATACCGATCTGCCCATCGCGGTTGGCTTTGGCGTCCGCACACCCGAACAAGCCGCCAACATCGCGCGCGTTGCCGATGGCGTTGTTGTTGGTTCCGCAATCGTCGAACTCGTCGCCACACATGGCGTCAACGCCGCTGGTCCCGTCCGCGATTATGTCGCTTCGTTGAAATCGGCTATCATTTCGGCGCGTGGCTGATTACAAAACCGTAGCCCTGAGCAGCAGTCGCCCAGCGACTGCGTCCGTCGATGGGCGCCTCTCGGGTGTAGCTTTAGCCTGGGAAGCGTGCTTCGACAGGCTCAGCACTACGGTATATTTTACACTGCGTATTTTACAGGGACAAAAAACATGAACTGGGTCACTCGCGTCCGCAACGCCATTCCCTTCATCGCCAAGCGCGAAACGGCTGAAACGCTCTGGCACAAGTGTAAGGGGTGTCAGGCGATGATCTTCCTCAAGGAATTTGAGGAAAACCAGTCTGTCTGCCCAAAATGTGACCATCACGGACGCATTGGCCCCGCTGAGCGCTTTGCCGCTTTGTTTGATGATGACAGCTATGAAGTGCTTAAGCCGCCCGTTGTCGGCGAAGACCCGTTGAAGTTCAAAGATACCAAGAGATATATCGACCGCATCAAAGCCGCCCGCCTCGCAACAGGTGAGCAAGACGCGATGATGAGCGCGCGTGGCGAAATCAACGGCCAAGCTGTTGTTGTCAGCGTTCAGGATTTCGCCTTCATGGGCGGTTCCATGGGCATGGCGGTTGGTGAGGCGTTCATTGACGCTGTAAAGGCCGCGATCCGCGCGAAATGCCCCTACATCATCTTCACAGCCGCAGGCGGCGCACGCATGCAAGAGGGCATATTGAGCCTGATGCAGATGCCGCGTTCGACCGTCGCCATTCAGATGCTGCATGATGCGGGACTGCCCTACATCGTTGTGCTTACCGACCCCACCACCGGCGGTGTCACCGCGTCTTACGCGATGCTGGGCGATGTCCAGATTGCAGAGCCAGGCGCATTGATTGGCTTTGCCGGACAGCGGGTGATTGAGCAGACAATTCGCGAAAAACTGCCCGAAGGATTCCAGCGCGCCGAATATCTGTTGGAACATGGCATGATCGATATGGTCACCCACCGCCACGACCTGCGCGGCGTATTGTCGCAGCTCGTCGGGTACCTCGCGCCAGAGAAGAAGGCGGCATAAGTAAACGACAACCAATCTATATTGTCATTCCCGCGAACGCGGGGATGACAAAGGGATAAAAGATGCCTGACCACGCCATTTCCTCTGACCCTGCTGTTCAGGCGCAATTGGACCGGCTGACCATGTTGTCGCCCGGCAAGGATGTCTTGGGGCTGACGCGCATTGCGGCGTTGCTGGAACGCCTCGGTAATCCGCACCATAATCTTCCGCCGGTGTTCCATGTCTCTGGCACCAACGGCAAAGGTTCGACCTGCGCGTTTTTGCGTGGGGCGATTGAGGCAGCGGGCATGACGACGCATGTCTATTCGAGTCCGCATCTGGTGCGTTTCAATGAACGGATCCGCGTTGCGGGCAAGTTGATTGATGACGTGAGCTTATCCGCGCTGTTGTCTGAGGTTTTGGACCATGCCGAGGGGCTGGAAGCGAGCTTCTTTGAAGTCACCACGGCAGTTGCCTTTTGCGCCTTTGCGCGGACGCCAGCCGATGCGTGCATCGTCGAAGTCGGCCTTGGTGGCCGGTTGGATGCGACCAATGTGCTCACGCAACCGGTGGCGTGCGCAATTGCATCCTTGGGCTTGGATCATGAAGGCTTCTTGTTGGCGGCGGAGGACGGTGTTCCCGATATGCCGCCGCTTGACCGCATTGCCTTTGAAAAGGCCGGAATTGCAAAGCCGACGTCGCCTCTGCTCACGCAAAAATATACAGCATCCATGGCCAACACCGTTGCCACGCAAGCCATATTGCACAACGCACCGTTGCACGCACGCGGCGACAGCTGGGATGCGGCGGTCTATGATGGCCGTCTGCATTACCGCGACGCCACCGGAAAGCTTAACCTGCCCCTTCCCCGCATGACGGGCGCACATCAGGCCGATAATGCGGCTTTGGCCATTGCAATGCTACGCCATCAAACGGCGATCCATATTCCGGAGGCAGCGCTGTCTGCCGCGATGGAGTGGACACGTTGGCCAGCACGGATGCAAACATTGTCTGCAGGGCCGCTGACTGACCGACTGCCGACGGGTTCAACCGTCTGGCTCGACGGCGGTCACAATCCTGATGCCGGGGCGGCGATTGCCAAAACGCTTGAGGACGGCGCGCCCGTTCACGTCATCATCGGGATGTTGATGAACAAGGACGCGCTTGGTTTCCTGACGCCGTTCGCACACAAAATTGAATCGCTATTCGCCGTGCCGATAACGGGCCATGAGCATCATGATCCGCTGGATCTGTGCCGGATAGCCAAAGACCAACTTGGCATCGCAATGGCCACATTGGTGGGCGATGTGGACGCTGCGATGGAACGCATTGCAGACCATCCCCAGCCATCGAACGTATTAATCTGCGGTTCGCTCTATCTCGCCGGTGAAGTGTTACGGCTGAACGACCAAAGTCCAGACTGACTTTAAGGCTGCGTCACCTTCTTAGGCTGCCCCTTCCACGCCAGCAATCCACCCGCCACTAACAGGGCGCCAAATGCCAAAGTAAGGTTCGTTGCGAATTCCAGCGGCTGCGACAGCAATAGCCCGATGAGGCCCGCCACCACGAGCAAGAATCCGAAGATGCGCAATGGCCCGACGGGCTCTTTCAAAGCCGTCTCGTCCACAGCTTCAACCTGATGAATGCTTTGGACGACATAGCCCTTGCGCCACAGCAGCCAGAGCAAGACCATGCCCGGGATCGCAGCCACAACGGTAAAGCCCCAAAAGCCAACCCAACCGACATTTTCCGCAACAATCCCCGCCGGGCCCGCCATGAACGTACGGCCAACGCCTGCAAAGGACGAGAGTAGCGCAAATTGCGTTGCGGTGTAGGCGATGCTCGATAGTCCCGACAAATAGGTCGCAAATACCGTCAGGCCGATACCGCTGGTCAAATTCTCGGTACAGATGGCCGCAACCATCATCCAATAACTGTTACCCGTCGCCGCCAAGATCATGAACATGACATTGGAGAACATCATCAACAGACCCGAAATCAGCAGCGCGCGGCCCATGCCAAGCCACAGGATGAATGGCGCGCCAAGCGCGGAGCCGACAATCAGTGCGCCAAAGCCCCATAATTTGTTCGCCGAAATGTAATCCAGATCGGAAAAGCCAAGGTCTACGATCATCGGGCTCAGCATCGCCTGCCCCATGGCGTCGCCCACCTTGTAGACCAGCACAAAACCAAGAATGAGGAACGCGCCGTGCCGGGTGAGGAACTCGCGGAACGGGTTCACCACAGCCTCTGTCAGCCACTGTTTTGGTTTCATGCCCTCTACATGGGCAAAGCGGTCAACGAACTTGCCTGGGCCGGCCCATAGGGCTCCAATGACGGCAGGTATGATGCAAAAGGCCGTCAGACCATAAGCGGTTGCCCAGCCAAGCCCCAGCCCTTCCTGAGAGGCAAAATAGATCGTGCCTGCGCCAGCGATCAGATTGCCGGTGCGATAGCCAAACTGGTTGGTTGCGGTACCATGGGCGAATTCTTCTTCTTCCAAAATCTCGATACGATAGGCGTCGATAACAATGTCCTGTGTCGCAGAAAGGAAGGCGGTTATCAGTGCCCAAATCGCGAAAAGGCCCATCTCGCCCGGCTGCGGGTTGCTGGCGCCGAGTTGCCAGATCGACACAAACAGCAATGCCTGAATGAAGAACAGCCAGCTGCGGCGTTGGCCGAATATCTTGGTAAGCACTGGCAAGTGCAGCTTATCCACCAATGGCGCCCACAGGAATTTGATCGTGTAGGGAATGCCCAATGCCACGGCAAAACCGATGGTCGCGGTGTCGATGCCGACCTTCGCCAGCCAGAATGTCATTGTCGCCACCAGCAACGTCAACGGAAAGCCGCTGGAAATACCCAGCAGGAACGTAATCACCGGGTTTTTGCGCATATAGGGCCGAAAGGCCGGAACCAGCATTGCGATAACCGGCAATGCGATCAAAATACCTGCGAAAATGATAAAACGTTGCAAATCAACTGACATACGGACCCCTCCGAGCGTGTTGCGCAGATGACTAACGGCATTTTCCTGAATGGCCAGTGACTTTTGAAGCAACATGCGTCAAAGGCGCTTTATGGTAAAACCTCCTTCAAAAGCCCCTGCCCGTCCAGCCAAGCCTCCGCGCCTGCGTTGGGACAGCAAACCTGTCCGTAAACCCAACCCGAACGCCGCGCCGAGCAAAGGTGCGTTGGAGCGTAAGGATGGCGAAGAACGGATCGCAAAGCTGCTCGCGCGCGCTGGTGTCGCCTCGCGTCGCGAAATCGAACGCATGATTGCCGATGGCCGTGTGACGTTGAATGATGAGAAGGTCGAAACCCCCGCAACATTGCTGAAGTCGCTGCGCGGTGTGGCGGTGGATGGCAAGGCGGTTGGCCAACCTGCGCCGACGCAATTGTACATGTTCCATAAGCCCGAGGGCTGCCTGACGGCCGAACGCGACTTTAGCGGGCGCAAGACGATTTACGACGTTCTCCCTAAAGACCTGCCGCGCCTGATGCCCATCGGCCGTTTGGATTTGAACACAGAAGGCTTGTTGCTGCTCACCAATGATGGCGAGTTTAAACGCCAGATGGAATTGCCGTCGACTGGCGTGGAGCGGACATATCGCGCGCGCTGCTTTGGTGACGTCAGTCAGGAACAGCTGGAAGAGCTGATCCACGGCATTGAAATTGAAGGCGTCAAATATGGCAAAATCGACGCCAATCTGGAGCGTCGGACCGGCCGCAATGGTTGGGTTGAAATGACGCTGACAGAGGGCAAGAATCGCGAAGTGCGCCGTGTCCTTGAACATCTTGGGCTCGAAGTCAGCCGCCTGATCCGCACGCGTTATGGGCCATTTGTATTGGGTGAGCTTGCACCGGGCACCGTCGGCGAAGTGCGCCGCGTTGACCTCATCGAATTTCGAAAGACATTGAAATAATGCGGATCATTTCGGGGGAGTGGCGGTCACGTCAGTTGGTGGCGCCCAAGGGTGATACGACAAGGCCAACCGCCGATCGTACGCGTGAGACATTGTTTTCCATGCTCACTAGCCGGCTGGGTTCATTCGAAGATTTGCGGGTGCTCGACCTGTTTGCAGGTTCAGGCGCGCTCGGGCTTGAGGCTTTGTCGCGCGGCGCGGCGCATTGCACCTTTGTCGAGCAGGACCATCTCGCACTCGACGCGCTTGAAAAGAATATCGCCAAGCTCGGCGGCAAAGACCGATGCGATGTCCGTAAATCGTCGGTACTGTCGATGGGCAGCGCTTTGAAGCCCGCGGACATCGTCCTGATGGACCCACCCTATCTCAGCGGTGCTGGGTCTGTCGCGCTCGACAAGCTTGGCCGCCTTGGATGGTTTGCACCCTCCGCATGGATTAGCGTCGAGACCAGCATCAAAGAGGATGTCGACGTCAAGGGCTTCACCGTCGATACCGTGCGCAATGTCGGCAAGGCACGGATCACATTGCTGCGTCCGGATCATGAACCGGCATGAACGCCGCGCCAAGCCGGCGGCGGCGTGTTGATTGCCGCCGGCCTTGTGATCCTGGACGGGCGGCTATTTCGCCGGGCGTAGCATCCAAAGCCCGGCAAGGCTGAACAGCGCAATCGCAGCCAGATAATAGCCGACATATTCAAGGCCTGATTCCGATAGTTTCAAAGCGATGTTAGGGGCCAGCGCTCCACCCAATATCCCCGCTGCGTTGAAGCAGATCGATGCGCCCGTATAGCGCACCCGCGCAGCGAACAGCTCCGGAAGCCATGCGCCAAGTGGTCCATAAACCAGCCCCATCACAAAGAGCAGCAGCGAAAGATACATCCCGGTGAGCATCAGGTCACCGCTGCCCAGCCATGGCCCGGTTGTGAAACTTGCGCCAACCAGCGCGGCGCATCCAATCGCTAGCACCCGGGCCGGGCTGGTCCGATCGGCCCAGTAACCCGAAACAATGATACCAGCGGCCATGAACAGGATCGAGATGAGCTGGATGCCCAGAAAGGCCTCGCGCGCGATGCCCAATTGGGTTGTGCCATAGCCGAGCGCAAAAGCGGTCGAGAGATAGAAGACCGCAAAGCAGGCGATCGCCGCAAATGTGCCGCCGAAAAGTTGGCGTGGGTGGGTGCGCACAACCTCTGCCATCGGAACGCGCGGCGGCGGAGCCTCTTCCAGTGCTGCGGCAAATGCTGGCGTTTCGGTCAAACGAAGGCGGACCCACAAACCAATGCCGACCAAAAGCGCGCTCAACACAAACGGAATGCGCCAGCCCCATTCACGGAACTCGGAATCGCTGAGTATGAGGCCAAGTATCAGGAACAGGCCGTTCGACAGGATGAAACCCACAGGCGCGCCGAGTTGTGGGAACATTCCATAGCGCGCGACCTTGCCCTTGGGTGCATTTTCAACCGCAAGCAACGCTGCGCCGCCCCATTCGCCGCCAAGTCCAAAGCCCTGACCGAAACGCAAAAGGCATAAAAGCGCCGGCGCGATCCAACCGGCAACGGCGTAAGTCGGCAGCAGCGCAATCAGAAAAGTCGATACGCCCATGATCATCAACGACCAGACCAGCGTTGCCTTGCGCCCGATGCGGTCGCCATAATGACCAAATACCAGCGCGCCAACCGGCCGGGCAATAAAGGCCAACGCAAAGGTCAGCCAGCTTTGCAGCAACTGAGCCTCTGGGCTCGATTGCGGAAAGAATAGCGGGCCAAAGACCAGCGAAGCGGCCGTTGCGAAAATATAAAAATCATAAAATTCAACGGCGGTTCCGGCCATGGCCGCGCCAAGAATCCGACGATGCGACGGTGCAGGCGCGGTTGCGGCTTCACCTGCGTTGGTGGTTGTCATTTTGCTTCCCCCTTGTCTTTCATTTCTGCTGACACCGACGGCGGCGAAAGGAAAGCGGAAAAGTGCATTGCCCTTCGATGATCTGTTCCCTAATCGTTCGCACGTGAATCATCCCTCCCCCGCCCCGACGCCGCCTTGGTTGGACGGTTTGAACGCGCCCCAGCGCGAAGCCGTTTTGACAACCGAAGGCCCCGTGCTTCTGCTGGCCGGAGCGGGCACAGGCAAAACGGCCGCATTAACCGCCCGAATGGCGCAGATTTTGTACACGCGCCTTGCATGGCCGTCCGAAATTCTCGCGGTGACCTTCACCAACAAAGCCGCGCGTGAAATGCGTGAGCGCATTGGCGCGATGGTCGGCTCCGCAGTGGAAGGCATGCCATGGCTGGGCACGTTCCACAGCATTGGCGCAAAGCTGCTGCGCCGCCATGCCGAAATGATCGGGCTACAGAGCAATTTCACGATTATCGACACCGATGATCAGATCAGATTGCTCAAGCAGCTGATCCAGTCGGAAGATTTGGACGAGAAACGATTTCCGGCGCGCGGGCTTGCTGCTTTGTTGGACAAATGGAAAAACGCGGGCAAGTCACCGGCAGATTTGGACGCCGCCGATAATGAAGCTTTCGCCAATGGTAAGGGCCAACGGATGTACGCGCTCTATCAGGCGCGCCTGCTAGCCCTGAACGCGTGCGACTTTGGCGATTTGTTGCTCCACGGGCTGAATCTGTTGAAGAACAACCGCGATATCCTCGAAAAATATCAGGCCCAGTTTAAATATATTCTCGTCGACGAATATCAGGACACAAACGCCGTCCAATATCTCTGGCTGCGCCTGCTCGCCCAAAAACGCAAAAATATTTGCTGCGTCGGTGACGATGACCAAAGCATTTATTCATGGCGCGGCGCAGAGGTTGCCAACATCCTGCGCTTTGAAAAAGACTTCCCCGGCGCAAAGACGATTAAGCTCGAACAGAATTATCGCAGCACGCCGCATATTCTCGCAGCGGCCTCTGGCCTCATTGACGCCAACAGCACGCGGCTGGGTAAGACATTGTGGACGGAACTCGACGATGGCGAAAAGGTCCGCATCATCGGGGTCTGGGACGGTCCGGAAGAAGCCCGCCGCGTCGGCGAAGAAATTGAAGCGTTGCAATATAAAGGCGAGAGCCTCGACAGCGTCGCTATACTCGTGCGCGCGCAACACCAGACCCGTGAATTCGAAGACCGTTTCATACAAATCGGCGTTAACTATCGGATAGTCGGCGGTTTTCGCTTTTACGAACGCGCCGAAATTCGCGATGCCATTGCCTATTTGCGTATCGTAAACCAACCAGCCGACGACTTGGCGTTTGAACGTATCGTCAACGTGCCCAAACGCGGCATCGGCGACAAAGCGGTCGAAAAAATCCACATCGTTGCCCGTGCCGAGCGCTCCCCGCTTTCGGTCGCCGCCGCCCGTTTGGTTGGAACCGATGAGTTGACCGGCAAGGCGCGCAAGTCGCTCGCCGATCTGGTGGTCGACATCGCCCGCTGGCGCGACGAAGCGGCGCATATGTCGCCAGCGAACCTGACGCGGCTGATCATGGATGAATGCGGCTATACGGCCGTTTTGCAGGCAGAGCGCAGCACCGAAGCATCGGCCCGCCTCGAAAACCTAAGCGAGCTTGCGCGCGCGATGGAAGAATATGAAACGCTGGGCGAGTTTTTGGAACATGTCAGCCTCGTTATGGACAATGACCGCGGTGATACCGGCGCAAGTGTCACGGTTATGACCATTCACGCCGCCAAGGGCCTTGAATATGACAATGTCTTCCTCGTCGGATGGGAGGAAGGTATCTTCCCATCGCAACGTGCGCTTGATGAAGGCGGCCTTGCTTCGTTGGAAGAAGAACGCCGGCTGGCCTATGTCGCGATAACCCGCGCGAAACGCCGCTGCACCATCATCCATGCGGCAAACCGGCGCATTTATGGCCAATGGACCAGCAGCATTCCCAGCCGTTTCATTGAGGAACTGCCGCTCGACCATATTGAGGCCGAGCAGACGATGACGGGCGGCGCATCACTTTGGCGTGCCAACTGGAGCGAGCAAACGGACCCGTTCGCGCATCTGGCGGCAGCCAACCAAGGCCGCAGCAATGCGCGTGGTCCCGGCTGGCAACGGGCAGCTACATCCGGCGGATTTAACCCGCGCCCACAGCGCATAGCGGAAAACACACGCAGCGCGGTCAGCCTTGGCAATAAAGGGCGAAGCGACCTCAGCATCGGCCTGCGCGTCTTTCACGAGAAATTCGGTTATGGCGAAATCGCGGAGATCGAAGGCAACAAGCTTGAGATCGAATTCGAACAGGCGGGCCGCAAACGGGTGATGGACAGTTTTGTAACGATCAGCTGACGTATCTTCTCTGGTAATGCCTATCGCTTTACGGTTATGGAAAGCCATGACTGCGGGGGCTGCACACATCATATCGGACGCAAGAGCGGCGCTTGGCCGCCGCGACGCCGCTTCGGCTATACGTTTGCTGTCCGAATTGCCCGATGCCCAGATGCCGTGGCTCATGATGGCGCAAGCCTGCAGTCTGGCCGGAGATGCCAAGGCGGAGGAAGCTGCGTTGCAGCGCCAATTGGAAATCGAACCGCGCCATTTGCCGGCGTTGATTTTGTCGGGCGAGCTAAAGGCTCGCTTGGGCGATGACCGGGCAGCAAACTCATTCTTTCAGGCAGCGCTTAACCAAGCCGCGACGATGCCAGACGTGCCGGCATCGCTGCACCCCATGTTGAACCGCGCGCGCGATTTCATCGTGCAGGTACAGGCGAAATTCGAACAGCATTTGGTTGATGGACTTACCCAAGCAGGTTTGCATCGTGACGGACGGGTTGGCGCGGCAATCGACATGTTGCTCGGAAAAAAGCAGCTATACGTGCAGCAGCCTTCGAGTTTTTATTTTCCCGGGCTCCCGCAACGGCAATTTTACGAGCGTTCGGAATTTCCGTGGATCGCCGAAGTCGAAAATGCAGTACCGGCGATGCAAGCGGAATTGCGCGCGGTATTGGCCGATGGGCAAGACTTCGCACCTTATGTCGAGGCGAACAGTGACCGGCCGAGAGCGGCAAACCCGCTGATCAATGATCCAAGCTGGGGCGCGTTTTATTTCTGGCGTAACGGCGAAAAGGTTGAAGCCAACGCGTCACGTTGTCCGGCGACGATGGCTGCGCTGGAATTGGCGCCGATGCCGCGTATCGATAAACGTTCGCCCATTGCCTTATGGTCATTGCTTAAGCCCGGTACGCATATTCAGCCGCATCATGGGCTTTTGAACACAAGGTTGATTTGCCACATTCCGCTCATCGTTCCTGACGACTGCGCCATTCGGGTCGGCAACGAGACGCGTGCATGGCGCACCGGCGAGGCGCTGATTTTTGATGACAGCTTCGAACATGAGGCGTGGAATAAAAGCGCGGATACCCGCGTTATATTGTTATTCGAAGTCTGGAGGCCGGAGATTTCCGCCGAGGAACAGGCCGCGCTCACCACCATTTTCGAGACGATCAACGACTATCACGGCATGCCCGAAGATGCAGGATAATATCTGGCGTCATGAAATGGCAGCTTGCGCAACCAACACAAATCTCCGCATTGCCTTGGGCAATATCAGCCGATAGGCGCATGCATCATGTCTGACACGAACCCCAACATCCACCCGATCAGCATCGCTGACTTCCGCTATTATTGGCTCGCGCGGTTTATGGCGGTGCTGGCAACAATGGGGATGGTCGTCGTCATCGGTTACCAAGCCTATGACATCGCGCGCAGTGACTATGGCATGTCCATTCGCGAAGCATCGCTGCAGCTTGGATTGCTGGGCCTTGTACAATTCGTGCCGCTTGCGTTGTTGACCCCTGTTGCCGGATGGGCCGCAGACCGGTGGGAACGCCGGACAGTCGCCCGGCTGGCCAACAGCATCGACATGATGGTGGCGTTGGCGCTTGGTTGGTTCACTTATATCGATGGGCTTACCCTGCCCCTGCTTTTCCTGTTTGCCGCATTGCATGGCGTCGCCCGCGTATTTGTAGGGCCGTCCATGTCGGCGATCGCGCCCAACATTGTTCCACCGGCGTCATTGCCGCGCGCCATCGCGCTGAGTTCAATCGCGTGGCAAGTCGGGTCCGTTTTTGGTCCAGCTGCAGGCGGGCTGATGTTCGCCGAGAGTGCATCGCTGCCTTATTGGGTTTCGGCAGGTTTGATGTTGGCCGCCACAATCAGCTTGAGCTGTGTGAAGCCAGTCCATCCGCCCCGCATGGAAAGAAAAATCCATCCCATCAGGCAAATGATTGATGGTCTGCGGTACACATGGTCCGAACGATTTTTGTTGGGTGCCATTACCCTTGACCTATGTGCCGTCCTGCTTGCCGGTGCCACCGCGATGCTGCCCGTGTATGCGCGCGATATCCTGATGGTCGGACCGGATGGTCTTGGCCAGTTACGCGCTGCGCCAGCGGTTGGGGCATCCGTCGTTGCGCTTATGCTCGCGATCTGGCCATTACGCCACAATGTCGGTGCCAAAATGCTTTGGGCGGTGGTGGTC
>Ga0187845_1000030_pt1 | contig 72909 bp, 80 predicted proteins | sample SpaLakP09_SKY_68_FD_134515 | JGI IMG/M metagenome (GOLD analysis project Ga0187845, IMG submission 134515) | Oligotrophic lake water microbial communities from Sparkling Lake, Wisconsin, USA - SP09_SKY_68 | ecosystem: Environmental > Aquatic > Freshwater > Lake | place: USA: Sparkling Lake... | reverse complement strand
CGCCTGCATGTCCCAGAACGGCGTCAGCATCAGCGGGATGAAGCGACCCGGCGCCGCGCCGGCCCAGTCATGGACGTGCCAATCGTTGTAGGCCCGGATTGCTGCCAGGGCGACTTCGGGATCCTGCCTTGAGACGGCCTGGAACCGGGCACCCGCGAAGCCCGGAAAGGTCGGAAAGCAGATCGAGCCGAGGATGCCGTTCGCGTCCATGTCCTCGACACGCGCCTTGATATCCCATGTGCCGCGCCGCATCTGCTCGTAGTTGAGCGGCTCCATGCCGTACTCTTCCTTCGGGCGGCCGACGACGGAGTTCAGGCCCATGTAGCCGGCGGCCTTTTCCTCAAACATCCAGACGTCGCGGCCGTCGCGTTGCTCGATGTGAGGTTCGCGACCCTTGAGCCGCTCGGGCCAATGCGGCGTGAACGCGCCCGGAGGCTCGATGACGTGATCGTCCACGCTCACCAGGATCATATCATCGACGTTCATGGGGCCTTTTCCTCGCTTCCACGGGCGGGCTTGGCGCCGCCTCCAATCCGGGCGCAGTCTTACGCGGCTACGCTATCAAGAATTGTGTTCTATAACAAAATTGCCAAAAGTGTCTAGAAAATATCATGTGGCTCCTGACTTGAACGACGGAGCGCGGCGCGGCACGGCCAAGCACGAGGGAAAGACATGATCCGCCGGATGGACCACTTCACGGTCGTCACTGACCGCCTTGCGGCGACTGTGGAATTCTACGCCATGCTGGGTCTCGTCGCCGGTCCGAGACCGGACTTCGGCGTGGGCGGCGCCTGGCTCTACGTCGCAGACCATCCCGTGCTTCACATCGTCGAAACCGGCAGCATGCCGGACCCACGGCGGGGCGCTCTCGATCACATGGCCTTCTTCGCTGAGGGTTTCGCGGGCATGGCAGAGAGGGTCGCGGCGGCCGGCCACACCTATCGCGTCATCCGCACTCCACGCCCGTTCAGCCTCTGGCAGATGTTCCTGTTCGATCCCAACGGCGTCGAGGTCGAACTGGATTTTGCCCAGGATGAAACGCCGCCCGAAGACTGGAAAGCCCACGCCGGGTTGGACCCTCGATAGCCGTCAGGTCAGCGCGGATGTCAGTCGTCGGCCCGCTTCGCGAAGGGCGGAGCCGATCTCCTCAAGCGCGCCATCGTCATGCTGCCCCAGCAGCATGACGCCCACGATCGTGAATGCCACGTCGCCCGCCCGGTCAAATACCGGTGCCGCGATGGTCTGCACGCCCTTGGTGAAATAACCCTTGTCGGCCGCCCAACCACGCTTATTGGCGGCCTCGACCTGATCCCAGTATTCCTCGAACGTGAGCGGCGTCTGCCAGCGCAGGGCCTCAAAGGCGGCCTTCAGTTCCTTTCGGGTCCAACCCAGGTGGGGCGCCATCACTCGGCCGGTAGAGGCCATGAGCACGGGAAGGCGTTGGCCCTCGGCCATTTCGATGCGGACGTTCGCCGGGCTTGGCACGCTCTTGATCAGAACGATCTTGTCGGGTCCGAGCCGCTTCCACAGCGTGACGGTAACGTTGAACCGATCAGCGAGGTCGCGCATTTGCGGCGTAGCGGCCGCGACCCTCTGGCCTTCCGTCAACAGGTTTCCCACCAAGGTCGTGAGCCCGACGCCGACGGAATAGGTCTTCACGACCGGATCGAACTCCACGACATCCTCGAGCACCAGGGTGCGCAGGATGTTGAAGCAGGTGCTGGCGTTCAAGCCGAGGCTTCGCGAGATGGTGACCGAGCGCGTCGGCCCGCCCGCCTCGACCAGGAACTTCAGGATCCGGATGGCATTCGCCGCCGGCTTGACGATCACCATCTTTTCGGAGGCATCGTTGGACGTCGCATCGGACCCGTCCCGAGGCTCGATATCTGCCCGAACGACTTGTTCCGTCGCTGATCGCGCCATGCGCACTCCACCTTTGACCAAACGCTTCCGCACCGCGCGATTCACTATCAGAAACCGGGGCGAGAGCGAAACGTGGGCTAAGCCATCCGTCCGCCTGACCGTTCTGTTATCACAATCACATTCCGTATAGCGTCACGCTTTGCGCAATCGGAGGTCAGACTGTCGATGGAAGACAAGATCGCGCCGTGCAGAGGCTGTCGTGTCGGCGAACGACCTTGCCGGTTCGGCGCCAATGACCTCTTCGCGCTGTCGCCGCAAGAGGGTGTCGTCCACCTTGTCTGCCCTCCGGATTTCGACGGGGGCCCCGAGGTAGCGCACGGCGGCTGGATCGCGGGCGTCTTCGACGACGTCCTCGGCCGCTTCCTGAACCACTGGAACGTGAAAACCGTGACGGCCAGCCTCTCCATCAACTATCTGATGCCCGTGCCAACTGGACAGCCCTTGACCTTGGTAGCCCGCGTCCTGTCCCGCGAAGGCCGCCGGATCACGATGTCCGGGGCGCTACGGCTTCAGGGCGAAGAGCGGGATCGCGCGACGGCCCAGGGTGTCTGGGTGGAAACCAGACCCGATCACTTCGAGCGGCACCGCGATCAGCTTTCCGCCTATCTCACCTCATCCGGAACCGACGAAATTCCGATCTGAAGGCACCTGCCCACGGCAGGGCGACCGAGGCGGCCGGCCCGAAGATGACAGAGCCGCAGGGACTCAGACTTCCTTCATCGGGATCGAAACGTCGGCCAAACGCACCACGTCGATCTCGCGACGCGACGCCAGCCACTGACGTCCGACGATGAACTCCGGCGGGGCATTGATCGCTTCCACGGCCTGGACCCGGTTCTGCGAGAGGTGAAACACCGCGAACTTTCGGGTTGCAGGATCACCGCGCACGACGATCCGGTCCACATCGAAAGGGATGCCCGCGATCTGGAGCTTGAGATCGTATTGATCAGACCAGAACCATGGCGTCTCGGACTTGGGCTCCGCCGTTCCGCAGATGGCGGCGGCGGCCTGACGCGCCTGTTCCAGCGCATTGGGCACGCTCTCCAGCCGCACTGAGCGTCCGTACAGCGGCATCGGGCGCCGGGTCATGTCGCCGATGGCGAAGATGTGCGGGTCGGAGGTCCGTGCCTCGCCATCCACGATCACGCCGTTGTCGCAGGCCAGGCCGGCATCCCTGGCCAGATCGTCATTCGGAATGGCTCCGATGCCGACAAGTACCGCGTCGCAATGTACTACCGGCGTATCGGCCAGCCGGACGCCTGACACGTGGCCGTCCAGACCATCGAACCCCCCGACCACCGCGCCGAAGTGAAAGCGGACGCCGTGCGACTCGTGCACTTCGCGGAAGAAGTCGGAGAGCACCGGTCCGGCCACCCGGGCCAGCAGCCGGTCCTCGCGTTCGATCACATCCACGTCGGCTCCCAGTTTTCGGGCGGAGGCCGCGACCTCCAGCCCGACATAACCGCCACCGATAATCGCCAGTCGGAAGCCTGGCTTGAACCAGGCCTTGATCGCCTCGGCGTCCTCGATGGTCCTCAGTTCCAGGAAGCCCTTCAGATCGCTACCCGGCAGGACCAGGCCCCGGGCTCGTGCGCCGGTCGCGAGTACAAGGGTGTCATAGGCCAGCACTTCGTCAGTCGACAGCGTCACGCGTTTGGCGGCCCGATCGATATGGATCACGCGTGTCGAAGTTCGCAGCTCGATGTTCGCTTCGGCGTACCAATCGCGGGGCCGCAGAAGCAGCCCGTCCCGGTCCACGTCACCCTTCAGCCAGCCCTTGGACAGCGGAGGCCGCTGATAGGGCGGATGCGGCTCCTCGCCGATAATCGTGACAGGTCCTGAATATCCGTTCTGGCGCATGTTGGCAGCGAGCGCCCCGCCGCCGTGGCCCGCGCCGACGATGATCGTTGTCATTCACTCTGTTCCATTTCCTGGGACCGCAAGCGGGTGGATTTGACTGGAAGCGTGCCGAGTAGTGGCTGTTTGTCTTCCTGCCCGGCAACATCACTCGTGATATCGAGGACCAGCGGAGGCGCTAATTCGGAGAGCGCCTGAAGTCAGCAGCCGTTCAGGAAACAAAGGTGGCGTTGTCGCTCGGGTCCCTCAGGACGACGGTGATTTGGTTCCGCCCGGGAACGCGTCGGCACTTGCTTCCTGATTTGCCCACCCCAATGGTTCGGTCGGCACCGCGTCTTCACAATCCCAGTAACTATACAGATGCGCACAAACAGAAGGCCCTGCAGCACGCCCGCTTGCGCTGGACATCGGACTCAAAAATTCGAGTAGCCATGCGGCGAAACCCATCGCAACCCTCCCGATCACTCTTCGGCGACCTCTGTGGAGAATAGCGATGCCGGATACCCGCCCGTCAAGATAAATTGGACGATTTTGCCAATCTGACTCGAGCAAAGCGCTTGGACGAGCTTGCCCAGCCATCGCGGTCGCAGAGCTTGTCCAGCGGGAGCCGTAGCCGTGCTCGTGGATGCAAACTGCGATCCGCGAAACAGGGACCGCGCCCCGCAAGTCACGCGGCCGAATGCGCGTTACATTTATCCGTCGATGACAGAGGCGATTTGTCGTGGGACCGCCAGCGTCGGCGGCCGGCACTTCAACTTGGCGACGATGTATAGCTTGCCCCAGCCGCCTGACGATCGAGCCAGTCACTATACCACTGCATCATATCGGTCCGCTGGGGCAGATACTGAGCCGCGTTGTAAGTTCCTCGCACCTTGTTTGTATCGATATGGGCCAGCTGCCGCTCAATCCAGTCGGGATTGAACTGGCCAGTCTCATTGAGAATTGTCGATGCCATCGAACGAAACCCATGACCGACGATCACGGACGATGGATAGCCCAGTCGCCTCAGCGCAGCATTGACAGTCCCGTCACTCATGGTGCGCCCACTCCCAAGAATGGAGGGAAACACCCATCGACCACCCCCAGAGAGCAGCCGCGCTGACTCAAACCAACCAGTCACCTGGCGGGACATCGGGACGATAAGATCACGTCGCATTTTCATTTTCTCGGCTGGTATTCGCCAAAGGCGCAAGGCTGTATCCACCTCAGCCCATTCAGCGGTGCGCAGCTCTCTAGGCCGGACAAAAGCGTGCGTGCCGATTAGCAGCGCATACCGTGTCAACTTTTCACCCTCATAGCCATCGATTGCCCGCATCAACGCGCCGATCTGCTTCGCATCCTTGGGTGACGGATGGTGTTTGACCGGCCGGCTGATCAACGCGTCGACGAGGGGTGCCGCCGGATCGAACTCAGCAAGACCGTTGGCGATGGCGAACCGAAACACCCGACTCACCGTCGACCGATACCGTTGGGCTGCCTTTCCGCGCTCCTCAATCGATTTTGCCACGGCGAGCACCTCTTGTGGCTTGATCTCCGAGATCGGTCGATGACCAAAACCAACAAGCGCGTGCGCCAGTGATTCTCGGTCTTTTCGGAGGCCAGCAGGCCCAGTTTGCTCCTGACTACGCTTCTTCTGGTAGCTTTCCGCTACCGCCCTAAATGAGTGGTCCGCGGCAATGCGAGATGCGACTTTTTGCTTCCTCCGTTCTGCGGAAGGGTCGATCCTATCCCTCAATTTTCGCTTTGCGTTATCTCGGGCTTGCCGCGCCTCTGCCAACCCGACCGCCGGGAATTTCCCAAGCGCCAGGGTCTTATACCGCCCACCAAACCGATAGTTCATCCGCCAGAGTCGGGACCCGGTTGGCTGCACGAGCAGGTACAACCCACCTGAATCGGCCAGCTTGAATGACTTTTTGGAGGGAGCCGCTCGTTGGACGGCGAGTGCAGTCAGAGGCATGTTATGAGGGTACCGTAGTGGGCTCGGCCTGGCTATACCCCCAAAAATTCCCCCATATTTTTGGGACCCATTGGCACTCACCGGCACTCACAGCGGATTAAGTAGCTGAATTTATTTCGTAATTTTGAGCCCCAGGCACTCACTGGCACTCATGAGTGGCGACCCCGGAGGGACTCGAACCCCCGACCTCTGCTTTAGGAAAGCCTTGCTCTATCCGGCTGAGCTACGGGGTCACGCAGGCTGACCTAGCGGGTGACGGCGCGGCGGGGAAGCGTCCGTGGCCGTCGTCCATTCCGATTTTTTGCATGGTCCGGGATCGAGGCCCGCAAGCCCCGGTTTCCGATTGTGGTTAATCCCCGTTAAGATACAATATGTTGGGGTGAACAAACCCCGAATCGGGCCGTGTCGGTGATTCGGTCCCGATTCGTTTCGCCCCTGTTCCGCCTGGGTGACCAACCCCATTAAGCCGGGTGCGCCATCGCCGCTTCCGCTGACGGCCGGGAGCCGGACCGCCCGCGTTGACGACTTAGTTTTGATATGAAACGGTCTCCTGAACCCGGGGGAGACATGATGCCGCTGAAGCCATCCTGCCTGATCGTCGGTGCCGGGGACGGCGTCGGATCAGCCATCGCCCGGGCCTTCGCCCGGGAGGGCCTGGCGGTCTGTATCACCCGCCGCCCGCGCAATCTCGAGTCGCTCGAGGCCGTCGCCGCCGCCATTCGCGCCGAGGGCGGCGAGGCCCATGCCTTCGGTGTCGATGCGCGCAATGAGGCCGAAATGATCGCCCTGGTCGACCGGATCGAAGCCGAGATCGGGCCGCTGCAGGTCGTGGTCTTCAACATCGGCGCGAATGTGCGCTTCCCCGTCGTGGAGACGACAGCCCAGGTCTATTCCAAGGTCTGGGAGATGGCGGCCCTGGCCGGCTTCTTCACCGGGCGCGAGGCCGCCAGGGTCATGACGCCGCGCGGCAAGGGGACGATCCTGTTCACCGGTGCCACCGCCTCGACGCGGGGCGGTGCAGGCTTTTCCGCCTTCGCGGGTGCCAAGGCGGCCCTGCGCCAGCTGGCCCAGAGCCTGGCCCGCGAGATCGGGCCCAAGGGCATCCATGTCGCCCATGTGGTCGCCGACGGCATGATCGACGGGACCTTCGCCCGCTCCATCGCGCCGGATATCCAGACCCTGCTGGACGAGGATGCGATCCTGAAACCCGACGAGATCGCCCGGAACTATGTCTGGCTGCACAACCAGCAACGCAGCGCCTGGACGTTCGAGCTGGACCTGCGCCCATGGAAGGAAAACTGGTGATGACCCGGACGATCGACTTCATCTTCGATTTCGCCAGCCCCAACGGCTATTTCGCGCACCATGGGCTGAAGGGTGTCGCCGAACGCACCGGTGCCTCGGTCAATCTGATCCCCTGTCTGCTGGGCGGAATCTTCAAGGCGACGGGCAACCAGGCCCCCTTCGTCGCCTTCGGCGGCGTCAGGGGGAAGCTGGACTATGAGATGCTGGAGATCCGGCGCTTCGTGGCCCGTCACAGCCTCACCGCCTTCCGGATGAACCCGCATTTCCCGGTCAACAGCCTGACGGCGATGCGCGGCCTCTGCGCGGTCGAGCCCGGGCCGGATTTCGACCGCTATGTCGAGGCCGTTCTGGGCGGCTTCTGGGAGCGCCGTCTGGCGATGGGCGACCCGGCGGTTCTGCAGTCGGTGCTGGATGAAGCCGGACTGGACGGCGCGGCGATCCTGGCCCGCGCCGGGGCCGACGACGTCAAGGCGATCCTCGCGGCCAATACCGAGGCCGCCGTGGCGCGGGGCGTCTTCGGCGTGCCGACCTTTTTCGTCGGTGAGGAGATGTTCTTCGGCAAGGAACGGCTGGACCAGCTCGAAGCCCTCCTGTCCGCGACCTGATGGCGCGACACCGCTTCGCTTGAGGAAACGCCGGCGAATCGCCACCTTGTCCCCATCATGAGTGATCGCGGCGCCGGACAGGCCCCCTCGCGCGTCGTCGCGGTTCTGGGCCCCACCAATACCGGCAAGACCCATCTGGCGGTCGAGCGGATGCTGGGCCACGCCTCGGGCATGATCGGCCTGCCGCTGCGGCTTCTGGCGCGCGAGATCTACGACCGGATCGTCAAACGACGCGGGGCCTCGGCCGTGGCCCTGGTGACGGGCGAGGAGAAGATCGTCCCGCCGCGGGCCGTCTATTTCGTCTGCACCGTCGAGGCCATGCCGCTGGAGCGGTCGGTCGAGTTCCTCGCCGTCGACGAGATCCAGCTGGTCGCCGACCCCGAGCGGGGGCACGTCTTCACCCAGCGACTGCTGCATGCGCGCGGGCGGTTCGAGACCATGTTCCTCGTCGCCGGGACCATGGCGCCGCTGATCCGGTCGCTGGTGGCCGATGTCGAGATCGTGTCGCGCGAACGGCTGTCGACCCTGAGCTACGCCGGGTCGAAGAAGCTGACCCGCCTGCCCGCCCGCAGCGCCATCGTCGCCTTCTCGACGGACCAGGTCTACGCCATCGCCGAACTGATCCGGCGTCAGCGCGGCGGGGCGGCAGTGGTCATGGGGTCGCTGAGCCCGCGCACCCGCAACGCCCAGGTCGAGCTGTTCCAGTCGGGCGAGGTCGATTTTCTGGTCGCCACCGACGCCATCGGCATGGGGCTGAACATGGAGGTCGACCACGTCGCCTTCGCCGGCCTGCGGAAATTCGACGGGCGGCGGACGCGCTGGCTGCATGCGCATGAGATCGGCCAGATCGCCGGGCGCGCCGGGCGGCACCTGCGCGACGGCACCTTCGGCGTCACGGGCGAGGCGACGGAGCTGGATCAGGACCTGGTCGAACAGGTGGTCGAGCACCGGTTCGATCCGGTCGAGGGGGCCGAGTGGCGCAATGCGCGGCTGGATTTCGACAGCCTGCCCGATCTGCTGCGTTCCCTGACCGTCACGCCGGGCGTGCGGGGGCTGAACCTGACCCAGCCGGCGCTGGACGAGACCCTGCTTCGGCGGCTGATCAAGGACGAGGACGTGGCCCGTGTCGGCCGGTCGCGCGGGGCGATCATGCGGCTGTGGGAGGCGTGCCAGCTGCCGGACTTCCAGAAGACGACGCTGGACGAGCACGGGCGGCTGTCGAAGGAGATCTTCCAGGCCCTGACGGGCAAGCGCGGGCGGCTGACCGCCGACTGGTTCGCGCCACGGTTCGCCGAGCTGGACCGCGACGACGGCCAGATCGACCAGCTGTCGGCGCGGCTGAGCGGGGTGCGGACGCTGAGCTATATCGCCAACCGGCCCGACTGGCTGGACCAGGCGCAGGGCTGGCGCGACAAGACCAAGGCGCTCGAGGAGCGTCTGTCCGATGTGCTGCACGAGCGGCTGACCGCCCGGTTCGTCGACCGACGCACCACCGCCCTGATGCGGGCGCTGAACGTGACCGAGGATGCGGTGGCCGAGGTCGAGGCCGACGGCGCGGTCATCGTCGAGGGCCATGCCGTCGGGCGGCTGACCGGCGTGGAGTTCAAGATCGACAAGGGTTCGAGCGCGCTCGAGGACCGGGCGTTGCGGCATGCGGCGCGGCAGGCGGTGACGCCGGAGATCGCCCGGCGGCTGGGCCGGCTGGCGGCGGACGAGGACGCCGCCTTCGCCGTGACCCCCGACGGGGCGGTGCTGTGGCGCGGGGCGGCGGCCGGGCAGGTCACGGGCGGCGAGTGGTTTGCGCCGCGTGTGCGGCTGCTGGGCGAACTGGGGCCGACCCCGGCCCGGGAACGGGCGCAGCGCCGGCTGGAGGCCTGGCTGGCGGCGGAGGCCGGGCGCGCGCTGAAGCCGCTGGCGCGGCTGAAAGGGGCGGTCGAGAGCGGGGCGCTGAAGGGCCTGCCGCGCGGCATCGCCTTCCGCCTGATCGAGGCCGGCGGGGTGATCGACCGGCGCGCGGTCGAGCGCGATCTGGCGGCGCTGAGCCAGGTTGAGCGGCGCACGCTGAGGACCTTCGCCGTGCGGATGGGGTCGCATTCGGTCTGGCTGCCCGGCCTTCTGAAGGCGCGGGCGCGGGCGCTGATGCAGGCCTTCGTCGCCGCCGAACCGTTCCGGCCGGGTGCCACGGCCCTGACCGCCCTGCCCGCGACGCCGCCCTCGCCGCGCCTGTTGTCGGCGTTCGGCCTGCGCGCCGTCGGCAAGGTCGCGGCCGGGGTGGAGATGCTGGAGTCGCTCGCCGAATGGCAGGCGGCCGGCAAGGGCTTGCTGACCGGGGCCGATCTGGCGGCCCTGGGCGTCTCGCTCGATGAAGCGAAGGCCCTGACGGCGGCGTTGAAGGCGTCGCGCGCGCAGAAGCCGGACCGGGATGAAGAGCGGGCGCGGCCGGTGAAGGATTCGCCGTTCGCCGCCCTGTCGGCCCTGACCGCAAAGCCGGTACCGGCGGCGAGACCCAAACGCCGCCGGCCGCGTCGCGTTCGCCCCGCGGCACCCGGAAACCCATGAGCGAGACCGGTTGCCGGATCGATGTCTGGCTCTGGCGCGCGCGCTTCGCAAAGACGCGCTCGCTGGCCGCGACGATGGTCGAGCGGGGTATGGTGCGGCTCACACATCAGGGCCGGCAGACGCGGGTCGACAAGCCGAGCCGCTGTGTCCACGTCGGGGACACCTTGCTGTTCGCCGTCGGCGGGCGGTTGGTCGACCTGACCGTCAAGGCGCTGGGCGAGCGGCGCGGACCTCCCGGGGAGGCCCGCGCCCTCTATGGGTTGAACGCGCCGGACTGACCCTTACTGCTGCAGGACGAACTCGCCCTCGATGTGCAGTTTGACCTCATCGGACACCGCCGGCAGGGCGTAGTTGATGCCGAAATCCGAACGCCTGATCGTGGCCTCACCGTCGAAGCCGGTCTTGTAGACGCCGCCCATCGAGGGACCGGCCTGGTTGAACTCGACTTCCATGGTCACGGCGCGGGTCACGCCGCGCAGGGTCAGGTCGCCGACGACCGTGGCCTCGCTGGCGTCATCGGCGTCGACGGTCACCGAGCGCGATACGAAGGTCGCGACGGGGTGGTTGGCGGTGTCGAAGAAGTCCGGCGTCTGCAGGTGGGCCTTCAGCCCGTCCGAGTTCGGATCGACGTCGGTCAGCGGGATGGTGGCGGTCAGGCTGGAGGCCGAGGGATTGGCGGGGTCGAGGTTCAGCGTCGCCTGCACATTCACGAACTGGCCATAGTAGGTCGAGAAGCCGAGATGGTTGACCGACCAGGTGATCTTCCCGTGGGCGGAATCCAGCGCATAGGTGCCGGCGCGGACTTCGGCCGGAACCTGGGTGGTCTGGGTGCGGGCGACGACGGACCCGGAGGTCAGCAGCGAAAGGGCGACGACGCTTCCGAGCGCGGTGCGGGCGAGAGCATTCATGGTGGATCCTCGGGATGGGGGTCAAACTGCAATCAGTACTGTACCAGATAGCATTGCGCGGCGGCGCAACAAGGGCTGCGGCCCCGACTTCTGTTGACACTTGCGGTCGGCGGGGTCATGTGCGCTGCCCGTTCCTCCCGCCAGCCGATAGCGCCCCAGACCGCCCCATGACCTACATCGTCACCGACGCCTGCGTGAAATGTAAGTTCATGGACTGTGTCGAGGTCTGCCCCGTCGACTGCTTCTATGAGGGCGAAAATTTCCTCGTCATCGCCCCGGACGAATGCATCGACTGCGGCGTGTGCGAGCCGGAATGCCCGGTCGACGCCATCAAGCCCGACACCGAGGACGAGCCGGACGGCAAATGGCTGATCGTCAACGCCGACTACGCCAAGGTCTGGCCGAACATCACGGTCAAGGGCACGCCGCCCGCGGACGCCGAAAAGTTCGAGCGCGAGACGGGCAAGTTCGAGAAATATTTCTCGGAGAAGCCCGGCAAGGGTTCCTGAGCCGCGCATCGCCGCGCTGATCGCACCGCCGCCCCAACGCAGGTCGGGATTTACGGCCGCACACGCGCTGACGCTGTGGACGTTTTGAAATTCCGCAATTTTGTGATAGGTTCCTGTCATTGGGTCGGGCGGTAAGCGATTTTCTCGCGCCGCCCGCGTTTGCGACAGAACTCCGCCCACGAAGGCGGGGTCGGCCAGAGGTTTGGTGATCCGTTTCCACAGTTGACGCCTGATTTTGCCGCGCCGCCGACGGGTGACCGTCTTCGGAGAGCGCACAGCTGTCTTCGGTGTATGCGTCCCGCCTTCCCTGCGCCGGGAAAGGAATGACATGACGAGCAAGTCCGGACTGGAATTCAAGGTTGGCGACGCGGTCGTCTATCCGGCGCACGGCGTCGGCAAGGTCGCGGCGGTTGAGGTCCAGGAAGTCGCCGGCATGGAGCTGGAAGTCTATGTGGTCACCTTCGACCACGAGAAGATGACCCTGCGCGTTCCGACCAAGAAGGCCAAGACGGCCGGCCTGCGCTCGCTGGCCGCCGACGACGTGGTGACCAAGGCGCTGACGACCCTGAAGGGCCGCGCCCGTATCAAGCGCACCATGTGGTCGCGTCGCGCCCAGGAATACGAAGCCAAGATCAACTCGGGCGACCTGATCTCGATCGCCGAGGTCGTCCGCGACCTGCACCGCGCCGACAGCCAGCCGGAACAGTCCTATTCGGAGCGTCAGCTCTATGAATCGGCGCTGGACCGCATGGCCCGCGAAGTCGCCGCCGCCAACCGCATCGACAAGGACGCGGCCGTCCAGCTGCTGTCCAAGTCGCTGAGCGCCAAGAAGGCGGTCATCGCCGCCGCCGAAGCCGCTGAAGACGCGGCCGAAGAGGCCGAAGCCGCCTGATCCGGCGACATCGCTGAACCTGTTGAAAGGCCCGGGAGCGATCCCGGGCCTTTTGCTTTCAGGGGTGTCCCACGCTGAGCAGGGGTCCGTCCCCTTCCGGTTCGGAGACCGCCTCGACCGACGCGCGCGCCGGCCCGGCGGCACGCCGGGGAAACACGACCAGGCTGAGCAGATAGCCGACGATGGCGCTGCCGCCGTATCCGACGAGCGGCGTCGGATAGTTGCCGAGCGCCGCCGCCAGAACGAGCCCCGCCCAGACCGCACCGAAGGCGATGCAGGCGGATTGCGCCGGGCCACTCAATCGCCGGGCGGCCAGGGCCGGGAGCACCAGCAGCGCCGCGCCCAGGACGACGGCGAGTCCCGCCAGCGGATGGACGGCGAAGGCTGAGTAGAGGATCTGGTCGACGAACGGCATGGCCGGCGACGGGTCGGCCTGGGCCATGGCGGCCGCAAAGCCGGCAAGGGCGGCGGCCGCGCCGGCCAGCGTTTGCCGGTCGGGACGGATAAGGGCGACCACCGTCAAACCGGTCGCCAGGGCTCCGGCCATCCCGCGATCGGGCTGCAGCGCCAGGGCCAGCGCCGCCAGGGCGATCCCCGCCAGGGACAGGGTATCCCGCGACCGTGCGAACAGCACCGCCATGAGCGGCACGAACATCATGGCCGGCTGGATGATCAGGGGCCCCAACGCCACCCACCGCGTCACGCCACCGACCGAGACGCCCCAGAGGCTGACCGCCAGCAGGACGAGGCCCAAGAGCAGATTGGTCGGGCCGGCCGGCAGATGCCCGCGCCGGTCGGCCAGGGTCAGGATGCCCAGCGCGACCAGGCCGAACGCCAGGGCTCCCGCATTGATCATGAGATGGCGGTCCGGCGCGCCGCCCGCCGCCATATATGCCAGGCCGAGGGCCGTCGCGCCCGCCCCGCACAAGACCGCTGCGCCGCGCGGTCCCAATGTCCTGCCGTCACCCATGGTTTCTTCCCCCTCTCGATCCGAATTCGACAACCGGTACCGGATGGCTTCGCCGACCGCCCAGAACAGGCAGCCGAGCGAGAACCGCAGCGCTTCGCCGGGACGGGTGATGGCCCCGGCCTCGCGGAAGGCCGCGTCGCCCCAGGGCCGCAAGGACGGCGGCAGAAGTCTGCGGACGAGGGCGAAAAGCCAGTGGCTGACGGCGCTCATGCCAGCCGCCCTGCCGGCAAGACTTCGCCGCCCGCGCCCGCCGCAGCGTGCGCGTCGGCCAGACGGCAGCCCGCCGTCGTCAGCCGGTAGACATGGCGCGGGGGCCGTCCCGGGACCTCGGACGCCTGCCAGTCCGCCACCAGATAGCCCTGGGCCTCGAGGCGGATGAGCAGGGGATAGAGCGTGCCGGACTTGATCTCCGCCTCGCGGCAAAGATCGTAGCCATGCCGCCCCGTGGTGCCCGCCTGCACCAGGGCAGCGAGGACGCGGCGCGCGGCCGGCGAAAGAGATCGTGATCGCACCATGCGATCATAACTCTACATATGTAGAGTTATGTCAATGCCGCCTTACACGCCGGGCCCGGTCCCCGAAACGCGTTCGAGATAGGCGATCAGGTCGGCGATGTCGGTCGACTGGAGCTCGAACGCCGGCATGGCGGGATGGGCGGTGACGACGCCTTCGGCGAAGGCCTCCTGAAGGTCGCTGACGGGATAGAGCACCCCCATGGCGCGGAACGGCGGGGCGGAGGCCATGGGGCTGTCGCCGGTACGCTCGATGGCGTGGCAACCGGCACATCTCTGCTGGACCAGCATCGCGCCGCGGTCCGCGGAACCCATGACGACGGGCCCGGTTTCGGCCTGGCGCACGGCCTCACCGGCGCAGCCGCCGAGCGTCAGCGCCGCAACGGCGACGATGCATCGAACTCTCATTGTCCTGATCCTCCGGGCGAGCGTCGTCGGGACGACCCAGGCCTGCCTGGACCGCAAATGCGTTCCGGGCGTTGTTCCATAACAAAGCGGGTGCGGTCCCGTTCCGGCAGGTGTCGGGATCGGAAGCCTGTTCAACGAGAGCGACGCGATGACCCAGTTCCACCATATCCGCCTCGAACTCGCCCGCGAGCCCGGCCATCCCGCCGGCGCGCAGGACGAGGGTTATGACATCGTCGTGCCGCTGGACGCCGAGGGCCGGCTGGACGGCGACGCCTTGAAGGCCGAGCCGTCGCGCAGCCACGTCCGGCGCTTCTCGAACAACGAGACGGTCAGCGCCGGCCAGCTTCGCCACGGGCCGGGCGGACGCTGGGTGCTGGACATGGACCAGGGCGACGCCGACGACGCCGTCGGCTTCCGGTTTGCCGACGAACGGTTTGTCGCCGGCGAATATGTCAGCCTGTCGCTGCCCTCGGGCGCGCAGCACACCTATGTGGTGGCGCGCGTCGTCGAGGTCTGAGCGCTAGAAATACTCGGCGTTGGCCGGGCACTGGGCCGCGATCCGGCGGGCGGTGATGCTCGCGGGGATATAGGGCGTGCCGCGGGCCAGCTGGGCGCCGCCGGTGAAGCGGAAGCTCTCGGGCGCATAGGGCCCGCGCAGCCGGACATTGACCCGGCGTCCCTTGCGGTCCTGGCAGGTGCCCTCGAACCGCGCATTGCCGTTGCCGACCTGGCGCACCGGGTAGGTGCATTGCCAGCGCCGCGTCGACAGGCCGCCGAAGAAGCGGTTGATCTCGCTGGGCCGCACGCATTTGGTCTCGGTATCGCGCACGCCAAGGGCGCTGGTCGTATATTCCCAGTATCCCGGCAGCACGGTGTCGTTCGACGCCTGCGGAACCATGGCGGCCGTGCTGGTGGCGGCGGGTGCCAGCAGGGCGGCTCCTGCGAGCGCGGCCGCGGCGATCAGGCGATGGGTGGTCATGACGTCCCCGGAAAGGCGAGTGTTCTGTCTAGCGTCAATATATGGCGGGAATTGAACGGCGGCTGAACGGCCGTCGAGCCTTGACGGAACGCGTCCCTCTCCTCTATACGCCCCCCTCTCGCGCGGAAGGCTTGCCGTGCGCACCTGTTTCATGCGTCCGCCGTTTAACGGACCGCACCCGAAGGATAGTCCCATGTCGCGTCGCTGCGAACTCACCGGTATCGGCCCCATGGTCGGCCACAGCGTGAGCCACTCGAACGTCAAGACCAAGCGCCGCTTCCTGCCGTCGCTGAAGACGGTCAAGGTCGCCTCGGAAGCGCTGGGCCAGTCGTTCAGCCTGCGCATCTCGAACGCCGCCCTGCGCACCCTCGACTTCAAGGGCGGTCTCGACCCGTTCATCGTCAAGGCCAAGGACGAGCAACTCTCGACCGCCGCCCAGCGCATCAAGCGCCAGGTGAAGGCCAAGCTGGCCGAGCAAGCCGCCGCCGCCTGATCGGGCGACAGCAACAAGATCTGGAAAGGCCGGCGGAAACGCCGGCCTTTTTGTTTGCGCGATCCGCACCCGTCACTAGGCTGACGACCTCGCCCCGGGGAGCCAGCCGTGTCCGCCACTACCTTCCGTGCCGCCCTGATGGGTGTTTCGATGCTCGCGCTCAACGCCTGCGTCTCGATCACGGTGACGCACGAGGTGGAAACGGTCCCCGTCGCCACCGCGCCCGCCGTCACCGTCACGCCGGCCCGCGAATCGACCGCCTTCACCCTGGGCACCGACCAGCCGCGCACGCCCGAGCAACTGGCCATGGCGTTCGACAAGGCCGACCTGTCGATCAAGGTCATGCCGGAGACGAAGACCATCGACGCCGTCGCGGTGCTGGACTTCACCGCCACCGCGCCGCTCGCTGCCGTGGTGGTCGAGCTGGACACCCTGCTGACTGTCTCATCCGTGCAGGTCGACGGGCGAGAGATCCCCGCCGGCGAGGGCGGCTGGAGCAATCCCGAGGGTCGGATGAGCATTCCGCTCGCCGAGCCGCTGGCCGCGGGCGGGACGGTCTCGGTCCGTATCGCCTATGCGGGCGCACCGCGGGTGGCGCCCAACGCGCCGTGGGACGGTGGCTTCGTCTGGGCCACGACGGCGGACGGATCGCCGTGGATCGCCACCGCCGTCCAGCCCGAGGGCTGCGATATCTTCTGGCCCTGTATCGACCATCCGCTGGCCGAGCCGAAGCGGGTCGAGCTGCACATCACCGTGCCGTCGACCCTCGCTGCGCCGTCGAACGGGCGGTTCATGGGTACGGTCGACCATGGCGACGGCTGGACGACCTGGAACTGGAGCGCGGCCAATCCGAACACCTATGCCATCGCCCTGAACATCGGGCCGTATGACGAGGTGCGCAGCGACTATCAGAGCCGGTTCGGCAATGTGATCCCGATCTCCTACTGGCACCTGCGCTCGGAGATCCGGCCAAGGTCGCGGCCCTGTTCGCCCAGTTCGCGCCGATGATGGATTTCTACGAATCGACCGTCGGCCCCTTCCCCTTCGGCGACGAGAAGATGGGGGTGGTCGAGACGCCACACCTGGGCATGGAGCACCAGACCATCAACGCCTACGGCAATGCCTACAGGCTGGACGGCAAGGGCTATGACTGGCTGCTGCACCATGAGATGGCGCACGAGTGGTTCGGCAACCAGATGACCAACCGCAACGCCGACGACATGTGGCTGCACGAGGGGCTGGGCAGCTATATGCAGCCGCTCTACCTGCGCTGGCTGCACGGGGAGCGCTATATGCAGGCCGAACTGCAGGAGCAGCGTCGCGACCTGATCAACCGGTTCGCGGTCGTCTCAGGGACCGAGCGGGCCGAGGACGAGGTCTACAAGAGCGACGTCGGCCCGGGGCTGGACCTCTACAACAAGGGCTCGCTGATCGCCCATTCGCTGCGGATGCTGATCGGGGACGAGGCCTTCTTCAGCTCGGTGACGCGGCTGGTCTACGGCTCGCCCGACCCGCGCCCCGGTGGCTTCACGACGCGCTACGGCACGACCGACGAGTTTCTCGCCATCGTCAATGAGGAGACGGAGCAGGACCTGACCTGGTTCTTCCGCGGCTATCTGTACCAGGCCGCCCTGCCCGACCTGCGCGTGACCCGTGAGGGCAACCGTCTCTCGCTCGAATGGGTCACCGGCGACGGTGCCGCCTTCCCCATGCCGGTGGAGGTCGAGATTGACGGCGAAACCCTGTCCATCGTGCCGATGACCGGCGGCCGGGGCGTCCTCGACGTCCGGGCCGATGCGCATGTGCTGATCGATCCGCAGAACAAGGTGCTGCGCCGCGACGTCTTCCTGGAGGAATGGAAGGCCGCAGGCGGCCGCTGACTCAGACCGCCTCGGCCCTCACCGACTGACGCACCAGCCGGCATGACCCCTGGGTGGTCAGGAAGGCGATGTCGGCGGCGTCGCGGCCGCAGGCGATGCGGACCAGACCCTCGACCGGGGCCAGGCCGGTGGGATCGACCAGCCACCAGCCGTTCGACAGCCAGACCTCGAAGATGGCGTGGAAATCCGGCGGGTTCAGCTGGTGCGCAAAGGCACTGACCGCGCGCGCCGGAATGCCCGAGGCGCGGCACAGGGTGATGCCCATATGGGTGAAGTCGCGGCATACGCCGGCCCGGTCGATGAAGGTGCGCGCCGCCGTGGTCTCGCTGTCCGAGGAGCCGGGCTCATAGTCGATCTCGGCCTTGATCCAGTCGAGAATTTTCAGAACCCGATCGCCGCCGATGGTGCCGCCGAAGGTGCGTTCGGCGAACCGGCCGAACTGGTCCGACGGGCAGTAGCGGCTGGGGTGGAGGTAGGTCAGCACCTCGGCCGGCAGGTCGTTCCAGTCGTGCTGGACGGTCACCGGCGGCAGGCCCTTGAGTACGCCGTTGTCGACCACCGCCTGATAGGTCAGGGCCACCTCGCCCGTGAGGTGGGCGCGCAGGGTCCGCGCCCCGAACTCGACGTCCTCATCCTGGATGAAGTCGATCACCGGCGTGGTGGTCAGGCTTTCCTCGAGAATGGTCTGGCCGGGCCAGTGGGCGACCTGGATCTTGTAGATGGCGTCGGTCGGCGGATCGAAGCGATAGCCGAGTTCAGCGCTGACGCGGATTTTCATGAAGGCTCGACTGAAGCAGGACGGGCCTCACGTCAACGGCGCGGGTCGGCCGGCGTTCCGTGCCCGGTTTGCGGCGCGCGGCCTGCCCTGCTGAGTCCCGTGCGCTCCCGTCCTCCGCCCTGTCGGTTCGCACCGACTCCCCGAGAACAGAACCGCCCCCCGTATGGTGATTATGCCGCAGCACTTCGCGTCAACGAGACGGGCGTCCGTGGCCGGGCGAGAAGCCGGGTGACCGTGTCGGCGAAGGTTTCAAGCCGCAGCGGCTTCTGCAGGCTTTCATCGGCCCCGATCGCCATGGCCGTTCGCAACAGCAGGCTTCGATCCATAACGCCGCCCGAAGAGATGGCGAGGATGCGGATGTCCGGTTGACTCTTGCGGAGCTCGACGATGGTTTCCAGCCCGTCCTTGTTCGGCATGAGCATGTCCAGGACCACCAGATCCACGGCCATGGCACCGACGATCCTGAGCGCTTCGTCGCCGTCTTCCGCTTCCACAATGGCGTGATCATCACCGCGCAGCAGTTCGCCGGCGATCAGGCGGACCGTGGGGTCGTCGTCGACGATCAGGATGATGGCCATGTAAACTCCTCGAAATGCACTAGCCGGGCCGCCTTGAAGGGAGGCCTAAGCGAATTGGTGAACCGGCGCGGGTGCCAGGGTTTCTCCGCGGGGGAGGTCAGCGAAGTCGCCCGGATGGCGATAGATAAAACCTTGAATGTAATGGACGCCGGCGGCGCGCAGGAACCGGACCTGGGCCTCGGTTTCCACGCCCTCGCACACGATCTTCATGCCGAGCGCCCTGCCGACCCCGATGACGGCATGGATGATGGCGGCCGACGCCGTATCGTCCAGACAGTGCGTCACAAAGCTGCGGTCAATCTTCAGGGTCGAGAAGCGGAGCTGACGCAGGGCGTGAAGGCTGGTGTAGCCGGATCCGAAATCATCAAGGGCGACCCTCACCCCAAGGGCGGCAAGCCGCTCCAGCGTCGGCCGGGCCAGGTGCATGTCGAGGAAGGCCGTCTCGGTCACCTCGATCTCAAGACGGGCCAGCGGATAGGCTGCGCGGCGCGCGGCTTCAACGACCCGGTCGGTGAAATCCAGGCGCTGGAACTCGCCCGGGGAGGCATTGACCGAAATGATGACATCCCCCCGCGCCGCGCCCTCCTGCATCGCCCGTTCAAGGACGAAATCGGTGAGCCTGGAGATGACACCTGCCGCTTCCAGCACGGGAATGAAGTCGTCAGGACGTCGAGAGCCACGAACCGGACAGGTCCACCGGACCAGGGCCTCGGCCTTGCCGGCGAACGCCCCGCTCCGGTCCATCATCGGCTGGTAGACAAGGCTGAGGCCCCCGGCCTCCAGGGCCCGCGCCAGGTCCGTCGCGATGTCATCTTGCGGCGCGGGCGCCGGTGCCTGATTGCCCAGGGACGCCGCCAGGGTTTGATCGAGCAGCCGGGACATCGCCGCCGGGTCAATCCGGCCGGGGTCACCCGCACGGGCGGCGGACTCGGCGTTCGAGGCTGCCCTGGCCACAGCGGCGGCGCCGAGGCTGAGGCTCATGGACTTCAGGGCGTGGGCCGCGCGGGCGCAGGCTTCGAGGTCGCCGGTCGAGAGGGCCTCGCCCATTTCCCGAAGACGAGCCGGCGCGTTCTCCGCATAAAGGGCCTCGACCCGGGCGACGAAGTCGGGGCGGCCATTGCTGGCCATGGCGGCCAGTTCGGCGCGGATGGCGGGATCGAACAGGGCATCGTCCGGCCCCGTCGGGACCGGTCCGACCGGCGTCGGGCCGTCCAGCGGCTGGCTGACGAGGTCGCCGCAGTGGGTTGCCAGGGCCTTGGCCAGATCACTGACGGTGAACGGCTTGTGGATGACGCCGTCCATGCCTGACTCGCGCCAGGCATTGGCGGCCGATCCGACGACGTGTGCGGTGAGCGCCAGGATCGGCGTGCGGGGCCGGCCGTCGGCGATCTCTTCGGCCCGGATTGCAGCGGCGGCCTCGAAGCCGTCCATGACGGGCATGGAGCCGTCCATGAGCACGAGATCGAAAGCCTCACCCCGGAGGCGCTCGACGGCCTCCGCTCCGTTTTCGGCCAGTGCCGGAAAGACGCCCAGTCGCTGCAGGGCCTCGGAAGCCACCTCGCGATTGACCTCCGAGTCATCGACCACCAGGACCCTCGCGCCGGGGAACTGGACCGCGGGGAAGGCGGTGGTGGCGACCTCGTCAATGGCGAGGGCCTCGCCGGCCCGAATCTGGGCTGCCAGCATCATCACATCACAGCGCCGCACCGGCCCGGAGAGGACGCATGTGCCCGTGGCATCGTCCAGATCCCGCGACCCGACCACGACCGTGGGAATATCCTGCGCCGGGACGGACGGCCCCCGAAAGGTTGCGGCAAGTCCGGGCGACGCTTCGGTTACCGTGATCCCGAAGTCCTGGAGGTAGCGGGCGAGCGCCCGCCCGGTCATCGGCCCCACGCCCTCGATGGAGACCTTCGGCCCGGAGGGATCGGCGCCGGACTGGATGGCTTCACCGGCCGGGCTGAACGTCGTCGCGAAGGCGAACGTCGAGCCCTCGCCCAGAACGCTCGACAGTCGCCACTCGCCGTCCATGGCGCGGACCAGCCGGTCACAGATCGTCAGGCCGAGACCCGTGCCGCCATGTTTGCGGGTCGTGGACTGGTCGGCCTGCGAGAAGGCCTCGAACAGCCCGGGCAACTTGTCTTCGGGGATACCGGGCCCGGTATCGGTTACGCCGAAGACATAGCGGTGCGGCTCGTCCGGGCTCGGCTCTATCGTCAGGATGACGCCGCCGGTCTCGGTGAATTTGATGGCGTTGTTCGCCAGATTGCCGAGGACCTGACGCAGTCGGGTGGGATCCGCTGTTACGGGCGGAATGCGCGGATCGACGTAGACGGCGAGGTCGAGATTCTTCTCGCGCGCACGCTCCGCGAAAAGGCTTGCCACGTCCTCGGCGACTTCCGCGAGATCGACTTCAACGGCCTCCAGTTCCAGCTTGCCGGCCTCGACCTTGGAGAAGTCGAGGATGTCATTGATGATGCCCAGCAGCGACTTGCCTGACTTGGCGATGACCTCGGCATGGCGGCGCTGGCGCGGCGGAAGATCGGAGCCCGAGAGCAGTTCGCTGAGCGCGAGGATGCCATTCATCGGCGTCCGGATTTCGTGGCTCATCACAGCGAGGAAGTCCGACTTGGCGGCGGTGGCGGCCTCCGCCGAGTCCTTTGCGACCGAGAGTTCGGCGGTCCGCGCCGATACCTCCTCTTCCAGTCCGGCGACCTGGGCGGCGATCCGCTCGTCCCGGACCCGGATCCCGACCATCATCGACTGGAAGCCCGACACAAGGTCGCCCAGTTCTCCGTCCGCCTTGATATCGGGCGAGCGGGCGTAGTCGCCGGATTCCCGGACGGCATTGGTGAAGGCGGCCAGTTCGGTGATCGGTTGGCTGATGCGACGCGCCATGCGCAGGGCGATCAGGAGGCCGGCCAGCAACGCGATGCCCGTTCCCGCCAGGCTGATCAGCACAGCGCCCAGGACCCGGGACTTCAGGCCCGGCGTCTTACTGAGCAGGGTGATTTCGCCGACCCGCTCGCCCTCGCTCAGGATCGGGGTCGAAACCTGCAGCGTGCCGCTGTTCAGGACGGACCAGACAGAGTTGCCGCCGTCATCGGCGAGATTCGCGTCGGAGCTGAGGCGCACACCGCCGCCGGTCTCGGCCAGAAGGCGGCCGTCCACGCCGGCGATCCGGGCGTAGGTGACGTTGGGCATCTGGCTGATAGACCGGATCGCGACGAACACCCCGGCCCGTTCACCGCGGCGAACCGGCTCAGCGGCGAGAGAGCCTATGACCCGGGCGGTCTGGGTGAGGCGGTCTGTTTCGAGCACCGTCTGGCGCCGGGCGTCGATCCACCCGGAAAGCACCGCCGTGACTACGCAAGTTGTCGTAAGGGAAACCAGCACAAGGCCAACCAACTTCCGACGGATGGTCGCCCGGGAGGTCGATTGCGACGGCGTGAACATGGAATTGTGGGGCTCTGGCTTTCAGTGCCCTCATAGACCGGCTCTATGACTTCCCCCTTAACGCGGGGTGCCCGGGGGTGGCTTATTCAGACACTCCCAGTGTTGCATTACAGCCTAAAGGCCGTAGTGCGGCGCGCGACCGAATCTGTTTTCGTCTCCTCAAGTGTCAGATTCTATGGTTGCTCGGTAACTCCCACGGAATCCGAGAGCGGTTCCGGGGGGCGGGACGTTTTGGCAATTTTGTCGGCCGTCTTTGGAAGCGCTGAGGGTGACTGAGTTTTTCTACGTTCTCGACCAGGCGACCCGGATCCTCTTCGTCGACGATGATCCGATCCTGCGGGAGTTCGCACAGGTGAACCTGGCGTCCCCGACGGCCGTCGTGGATGTCGCGTCGAACGGTGCCGAGGCTTTGGAGCGACTGGCGCTCAACGACTACGAAATCGTGCTGCTTGATCTCGAAATGCCCGTGCTGAACGGCTTTGACACCTTGGCAGCGATACGGGCCGATCCGCGGTTTGAGGGTCTGGCGGTCATGGTCCAGACCGGACGCGAGGATGTTGAAGCCATCGACAGGGCCTTCCGTCTGGGCGCGACCTCGTTCGTCACCAAACCCCTGAACTGGCGCCTGCTGGCCTATCAAATTCTCTACGTCCTGCGGGCCTCACGGGCCGAGCGGCGCCTGCAATCGTCCGAACCTATCCCTGCGGGTGTGCTGTGAGCCGGATGATCTGTGGCGTGCAGGCCGCGCCGGGGCGGGTGAGGCACCCGGGGCCAGAGGGGCGCGGCAATGTCGCGGAGCAAGGCGGGTGATCCGCCGCCTGCAGCGACGAGTCCGGGCGCTGACGCATCGGCTTCTGCGCGAGACGCAAGGCACCATCGCGTTGAATTTTGCCCTGGCCGTCCCGGCCATCGCCCTGCTGAGCCTCGGCGCGATTGACCTCTATGCCGTCACCACGGCCCAGACCCGGCTCCAGGCCATTGCCGATGCCGGGGCCCTGGCCGGCGCGCCCGCCCTCGCCCTGGCCGTCGACGGTACCGCCGCCCGCGAACGTTCAGCCTCCTTCGTCGCCGGGCAACTCAGCGAGTGGTCCGATGCCCCGACGGTGGTCGAGACCTATGAGATCGTGACGCAGGGAGGGCAGCGCGGAATCCGGGTCCTGTTGCAGGCCAACCGGGAGTCCTTCTTCGTCAATATGCTACCGCCGGGGGGCTGGAATTTTGTCGGCGATGCCACGGCAACGACCGCCGGACTGGTTCCCCTTTGCGTGCTCAATACAGCCAATGCGGGCGACCGCCTGCTGGAACTGGCCACCCGGTCACGGATCGAGGCACCGGAATGTCTGGTCCATTCGAACCATACGATCACGGTCAAGGACCGCAGCGAGATCAGAGGTGAGGCGATTCAGGCCGTCGGGGCGGCGAGCGGGAACATCGTCCCCAGCGCTGGAACCGGTGCGGCCCGCATTGAGGACCCCTTTGCTTCGCTCTCTCTCAACAGGCCGATCGGTGCCTGTAGCACCGCCAATGTCAACACGAGCACCAAGCGGATCCAGCCCGGCCGGCATTGTGCCATCACGATCACCGGCAACGACAGCTACATTCTGGAACCGGGCGAGCACTGGTTCGTAAACGGTGCCCTGACCGTCAGCGGCACCGCGACTCTGACCGGCGAGGATGTTGTCCTGCTGGTCGGTCAAAACGGGCGGCTCATTTTCAGTGGGGACGGCCGGGTCGACCTGATCGGTCGCCAGAGCGGCCCCTATGCCGGTCTGGTGATCGCCGCCTTGCGCGAACACGATGAAAAAATGACCATCAACAGCACGCGGGTCGAACGGCTTGAGGGCGCGATCTATGTGCCGAACGCCATCCTCGAGATCGGGGGCACCACCGACGTCGCGCGCCAGAGCGCCTGGACCGTGATCGTCGCGGCCAGCCTGATGCTCAAAGGCTCGCCAAACGTCTTCATCAACGCCGACTACGGTGCCTCGGACGTGCCGGTGCCCGGCGGCGTCGGACCGCGCCCCAGCGGCAGCCGGCTGATCAACTAGGGACGGGGGGCATCATGGCCATGGAATCTGAACGGCTGGCGGAGAGGCTTGAGACGCCGGATCCGAAGGACCGGAGGGCAAGGGCAGAGCGGCGGGGTCCTGACCGCCGAAGGACAGACAGCCGGATCAATCCCGAAGCACCCCGTCGATCCTTGCTGATCATGATGGGTGCGGTGGGCGTGGGCATCAGCGCGTCGATCATTGCGATCACCCTTCTGGCCGGTGAATTGCTCGGGGCCGGAGCACCGGTCAGCGTCCTCGCTTTCGAGGCCGCCATTCTTCTCATGTCCACCCTGTGGCTGGCGCTTGGCGCGATCGAACTCCGCCTGATCGAAATCCGCCTGGAACTGATGATGATGAACGGCGGGATGCGCGGGGCTGACCGCCGGGAAGGCCCTCGCAGGGACGATCGGAAAAAGACCTCAGGCGCGGCTTTGACCGTCACGCCCGCGCGTCGGGCGAAGTTGAATACGGCCTGAAAGCGGCATGGCGCGCAGCCTGCGTTCAGGAGAGAGAGGGGGGAGCGATTGATTGGTGATGTTCGGGCATGACAAGCCCATCCGAAGCGCAGACAGTCTGCGCCGCGCCGGTCCGCCCGAGGTCGCCACGGCCCGGAAATCTATCAATAGCCGGCCCTGCCTCCAGCTCCTGCAGTTGTGCCCTTGACCCAAGGGACCTGCGCGAGACCCCTGCATGTACGATCAGTTGAGGGCGTTGTGACCTATTTTCATATGGATCGAGACGGCATCGTACTCCTGAGGGCGATCGCCAGCAGTCCGATCGCCTCGGTGATCAGCAACCCCCGGATTCCTGACAATCCGATTGTCGGTGTCAACAAGGCGTTCTGCGCGCTTACCGGCTACGACACGGAAGAGATCATAGGACGAAACTGCCGCTTCCTGGCCGGAGCGAAGACGGAACCATGGCTGACAGAGAAAATCAGTCAGGGCGTACAAAACCGGAAGCCGGTGCTGGTGGATATCCTGAACTACAAGCGCGATGGCCAGCTCTTCCGCAACGCCGTTCTGGTGGCTCCCATTTTTCTCGAGGACGGGGAGCTTGGGTATTTTCTAGGCTCGCAGGTGGAACTTGAGCAGGACGGGCCCGGCCTGTGGTCGAGCCGTCACGAACGCTCCCGGGAGATCGTAAAAACCCTTTCGCCCCGCCAACGTGAGATCCTTCAGCACATTTCCCAGGGGCATCGCAGCAAGCAGATATCCTTCGTATTGGGCATCAGCGAGAAGACCGTGAAGATGCATCGCTCGCTGATACTTGAGAAGATCGGCACCCATAACATCGCGGACGCAATCCGACTGGCTGTCGAGGCCGGTCTATAGTGTGCACCTGAGTTCGCGGAACCGGTCAGCCGGCGCTGACCGCCGTTGACCGTTGGCAAAGGCCTCCTCTCCGATTGGCCCGCAATTCTCCCTGGCATCATCAACCCACTGCCTGACCAGAAAGTCCTGCCAGCTCTGGTGCAGATAGTGGGGCGGGAAGCGGCGGCCGAACTCCTGCAGCTGCCAGGCGCTGGGGCGGTGAGGAGCGCGGCGGACGGGCATGCCGGCCTGATCCGGCGTGCGGCCGCCCTTGCGGAGATTACAGGGGGAACAGGCCGCCACGATATTCTCCCAGGTCGTCCGGCCGCCGCGCGAGCGGGGGATCACATGGTCGAAGGTCAGTTCGGCGGTGGCGTTGCAATACTGGCAGGCGAAGCCGTCGCGCAGGAAGACGTTGAAGCGGGTGAAGGCGGGCTGCCGGTCCTGGTCGACATAGTGTTTCAGCGCGATGACGCTGGGCAGGACCATTTCCATCGAGGGACTGCGGACGACCTTTTCATAGGTCGAGACCACGTCGACACGGTCCTGGTAGACCGCCTTGACCACTTCCTCCCACGGCCAGATCGACAGCGGATAATAGGACAGCGGGCGAAAGTCGGCGTTCAGCACCAGCGCGGGCCAGCCGGACGGGGGACGGCTCTGGACCTGCATCAGGCCCTCGCCGTTCGGCAGAGGATGATTGACGCGACCGGACTGAAGACACGTCTCCTTCCCTGGCTATGGGCGAAGCCTAGTCCTGATTCGACGGCTTGGCGATGACAGCCGGGCGACGCCCAAGCGACCGTCAGCCCCGGGTCGGCGTGCCCGGAAAGGCCGGCAGGCTCCAGCCCCAGACCAGGGCACCCGCGCGCAGGGCGAAGCCGCAGGGCGCGGCGACCAGGGCGGCCGGCCAGGCATCGAGGCCAAGGGCGCGCGCCGCGACGAAGACGGTGGCGGCCAGCAGGGCGGCGGAGACGGTGATCTCGCGCCGCAGCAGGATGGACGGCTGGCCGGCCAGCAGGTCGCGCACCACCCCGCCGAAACAGGCGGTCAGGGCCCCCATGACGATGCAGATCAGCGGCGCGACCTCGAAGGCCTCGGCCTTGGCCGCGCCCATGACGCCATAGGCGGCGAGGCCGATCGCATCGAGCCACAGCAGGGCCCGGAACCGCCATGGCCGGGCGCCGACCATCCAGACCGCGAGCGAGGCCAGCAGGCAGACCGCGATATACCGCCAGTCCTGCACCCAGAAGACCGGGGCGCCGATCAGCAGATCGCGCAATGTGCCGCCGCCGACCCCGGTGATGGCGCCGAAGAAGGCGAAGGTGACCAGGTCATGCCGCTGCTGCGCCGCGGCCAGGGCACCGGTGGCAGCGAAGACGGCCACGCCGGCGAAATCGAGCGCGCCGAGCACGGTCTCGGGATCGGTCAGGGCGGGGTCGACGATGGGGCTCACGCGGGACGGTCCTCCAACGCGACCTCGCCGCGCTTCACCGCTCCATACCATCCCCAGAGCAGATGCGCCGCCACGCTGCGATGGGGGCTCCAGATTTCAGCCCGGGCCCAGGTCTGTTTCTCGGTCGGCCGCAGGGGCGCGCCGTCCGCCCAGCGGATGGCCTCCTGCAAGGCAATGTCGCCGCCGGGGAAGACATCCTGCCGGCCCTCGCAGAACATCAGAAAGGTCTCGGCGGTCCATTTGCCGACGCCCTTGATAGCCACCAGCCGCGCGATGGCCTCTTCGTCCGACAGCCGCTCCAGATGATCGAAATCGATCCGCCCCTCGACCTGGGCGCGGGCGATCTCGTGGCCATAGGTCGCCTTCTGGATCGACAGGCCGAAGCCGCGCAGGACAGCGATCTCCGTGGCCAGAACCCGCTCGGGCGTCACCACCCCGTCCAGACCGGTCGAGACGCGGGCCCAGATGGCGGCGGCGGATGCCACCGAGACCTGCTGGTCGACGATCATGTGAAACAGGCCCTCGAACCCGCCCGTCCGCACCCGCCAGTCAAACACGGGCGTCTGCGCATGGGCGCGCGCCAGGGCGGGGTCCAGATCGATGAGCGCCTCACGCGCGGCGGCGATCTCGACGGGAGTCAGCGGAATGGGCATGCGGTCTCATCGACAGGGGCGGGTGCCCGTTCTAGCCTTTCGGCATGACCACTCTGGACGAACTTCTGCATCCGATCACGCGTGACCAGTTCGACGCGGACTACAACGACCGAAAACCGCTGCACATTCCGGCCGGCGAGGGGTCGCCCAAGCGGGCGCTCCTGAACTGGGACGGTTTCAATGCCCTGCTGGACCAGAGGTCGATCTGGACGGCGCAGAGCCTGAAACTGGTTTTCAATGGCCAGCCGATCCCGTCGGAGCAGTACTGCATCGAGGCCCGCAACCAGTCGGGACCGGTCGTGCAGCCCTCCCCGGCCAAGATCCAGACCCTGCTGGCGATGGGAGCCAGCCTGATCGCCGGCGACGTCCAGGAGCTGACGCCCGAGCTGCGCACCCTGTCGCATCGTCTGGCGCGGGATTTCGCGGGCGTCGTCGGGGCCAATGTCTACTGTTCCTTCGGAGGGGTGCAGGCGTTCGACACCCATTTCGACCTGCACCATGTGTTCGCCGTCCAGCTGGAGGGTGCCAAGACCTGGCGGCTGTACGAAAACCGCGCCGAAGTGCCGGTCAGCTATCCGCTCGACGAGGCGGAAGTCCGGCCCTGGTTCGCGCAGACGCGCGGCCGGCTGATGACCGAGGTGCGGATGCAGCCGGGGGATGTCCTCTATCTGCCGCGCGGCTGGTACCACGACGCCATGACCACCGAGGGCGCGTCACTGCACGTGACCTTCTCGGTGACCCCCCTCTACGGGCGGATCATGTTCCGCCTGCTCGAATCGGCAGCGATGCAGGACCCGGCGTTCCGGGAATGGCTCGTGCCGGGAGAGGCTGACGGCGACCGGCTCGGCAAGCAGTTGGCGGATCTCGGCCGGCGACTGGCCGAGCTGTCCGCCCTGCCGGCCTTCCGTGACGAGGTCCTGATGGCCCAGGAACGCCTCGTGCCGCGCACGGCATCCTACGCCTTGCCGGTGCGGGCGCCGCTGACCCTGCTTCGGGCGACCGGCCTGACGCCGCCCCGCGGGACGGGTCCGGCGCAGGTCGCGATCGACTGGGCGCTGGGCCAGCCCCAGTTCGCCATGGAAGATGTCATCGCCCAGTTCGACTTCGTCTCCGTGCCCGCGCTGAACGAGGCGTTCGAGGCCGCCATCCGCCACGGCGTCTTCAAGCCGCTCTGAACGCGCCCCGCATCGACAGCGGGCTACGGGCGTCATACTTGTTCGGCCATGCACAGCCTGGACGACCTTCTGCATCCCGTCTCGCCCGAGCAGTTCCGGGCGGAGTATCTGGGGCGCAAGCCGCTGCACATCCCGGCGGCCGGCGACGACCGCAAGGCCGCTATCCTGACGTGGGCGGACTTCAACCGCCTACTGGGTCAGGGCTCGCTGTGGAGCTCGGCCCACCTGCGGCTGATGCGGAACTATGTCGCAGTCCCGCCGGAGCAATACTGCCACCCGGTCGCCACGCCGCACGGCGAGGTGCTTCGGCCCTGGCCCCAGAAGGTCGAGGTCTTCCTCTCCGCCGGTGCCAGTCTGATCGCCAATGACGTCCTGACCATCCACGAGCCGCTGATGCAGATCGGCGAGACCCTGGGTCAGACGTTCGCGGCCAGCATCGGCGCCAACATCTACTGCTCCTTCCAGGGCGTTCAGGCCTTCGGCACCCATTTCGACAACCACGACGTCGTCGTCGTTCAAACCGGCGGGACCAAGGTCTGGAACCTGTACGAAAGCCGGGCCGAGAACCCGATCGAGAATTTCCCCGATGACGCCGCCACCCGCCGCTGGTTCGAACAGAGCCGCGGGGCGCTGATGCAGCAGGTGACCATGCAGGCCGGCGACGTCCTGTATCTGCCGCGCGGCTGGTACCATGACGCCCTGGCGACCGAGGGTCCGTCGTTGCACGTCACCTTCGCGATCACGCCGCTGCACGGCCGCACCCTGCTCGCCCTGCTCAACATCGAGGCGATGAAGGACCCGGCCTACCGCGCTTTCGCGCCGCCGGCGCACGAGGACGGCGGCGCGGCCCTGGCGGCGCACCTCGCCGACTACGGTCAGATCCTGGCGCGTATCGCCGCCTCCCCCGCCTTCGCCGAGGAAGTCGCCAAGTCCCAGGCCCGGATGACGCCCCGGCCTCCGTCCTTCACCCTGCCGGAGCGCAAGCCGGTCACCCTGTACCGGGTCACGGGCCGATCCTTCCCGGCCTGCCCCGGGGCGGTGCGTGAAACCTATGACTGGGCCATCGCGGAGCGGCAGTTCGCGCTCGAGGACATGGTCGCCCAGTTCCAGTCGCTGTCGGAGGGCGAGGTTCGCGCGGGCGTGGCCGCGGCCGAAACCGCCGGAGCGGTTCAGCGGCTGTAGCCGGCGACGCATCGACAGGCTGCGGAGCCCGCCGTAAACCTCACCCATGCGCACGCTCGAAGAGATCCTTCATCCCGTCACCCCGGCGCAGTTCCGCGCGGAGTACGAAGGCCGCCAGCCGCTGCATATCCCGGCGGTGGAAGGGTCGGACAAGCGCGCGCTGCTGCCGTGGGACGCCTTCAACGGCTTGCTGAACCAGAGCAATGTCTGGGACTCGGAACGCCTGAAGCTGATGCGCCACGACGACCCCGTCCCGCCGGAGCAGTACTGCCGGCGCAAGCGGACGCCGGAGGGCATGATCTGGCGGCCGTCGCCGGCCAAGGTCGAGGTCTTCCTGTCGGCTGGTGCCAGCATCCTGGCCAATGACGTCCTGACCCTGCATTCACCCAGCACCCGGGCGGGCGTGGCCCTCGGAGAGGCCCTCGCGGCCGAGGTCGGGGCCAGCGTCTTCTGCTCGTTCAAGGGCGGCCGGGCCGTGGCGACCCACTATGACGTCCATGAGGTCTTCGCCGTCCCGACCGGGGGGGAAAAGGTCTGGAACCTCTACGAGGGCAGGGAGATCGATCCGGTCGGCTACCCACCGGGCATGACCCAGACCGACTTCAACAAGGCCTGCGGCCGGCTGGTCTCGACCATCACCATGAAGCCCGGCGATGTGCTGTACATGCCGCGTGGCTTCTACCACGACACGGTGACGCCTGATCAGCCGTCCCTGCACGTATCCTTCACCGTCATGCCGCTGGCCGGCCGGAGCATCCTGTCCCTGCTGGACGGGCCGGTTCTGCAGGACGCTGCCTTCCGCGCCTGGCTGCCGGCGGCCGACGCTGACGGGGGAGCGCTGCTGGAGGCGCGGCTGGCCGACCTGGCCACGCGACTGGCCGGGATCGTCGCCTCGCCCGCGTTCCGGGACGAGGTCGCCCTGCTTCAGCGCCGCCTCATGCCCCGGGCGCCCGACTTCACCCTGCCGGCGCGCAAGCCTGCCACCCTGTACCGGGTCACCGGCCGGGCCTTCCCGGACACGGGAGCGATGGCGAGGCTCGCCTACGACTGGATGATCGAGGAACGGCAGTTCGCGGTGGAGGACCTCGTCGCGGACATGGAGTCCCTGTCGGAGGCCGATATCCGCAGCGCCCTCGCCGGGGCCGAACAGGCCGGCGCCGTCCAGCGGATCTGAGCGGCGTCGTGGCCTTCGTCACCCGTTTCGCGCCCTCGCCGACCGGCCGGCTGCATCGCGGCCATGCCTTCTCCGCCCTGACCGCCTGGCGCGCCGCACGCGAGGCCGGCGGGCGGTTCGTGATTCGCATCGAGGACATCGATCCGACACGCTGCAAGCCGGAGTTCGAGGACGCCATCCTCGAGGATCTGAGCTGGCTGGGGCTGGATTGGGACGGGCCTGTGCGCCGGCAGTCCGAACACCTTTCCGACTATTCCGCCGTGATTGAGCACCTGAACAGCCGGGGCCTGCTCTATCGCTGTTTCCGGACCCGCAAGGACATCCTCGACACCATCGGCGACGCACCGCACGGACCGGTCGAGGCGGCGCGCCCCGGCCCTCACCCGGCGCATGAGGAGGCGGCGCTGCTGGCCGAAGGACGGGCGTTTGCCTGGCGGCTTTCGCTGGACCGCGCGCGGGAGACGCTGGGGGAAGCCGACTGGGAGGCCCTGGCCTTCATGGAGGAAGGCGGCGGCCCGGACGGCGAGCACGGCCGGATCAAGGCCCGGCCGGAGACGGCCGGCGACGCCGTTCTGGCCCGCAAGGACGCCGGAGCGGCCTACCATGTGGCCGTCACCCACGACGACGCCTTGCAGGGCGTGACGCAGGTCATCCGCGGCGAGGACCTGTTCGAGGCGACACATGTGCAGGTGCTGATCCAGACGCTGATGGGCTGGCCCACCCCGGTCTATCGCCACCATCGCCTGCTGCTCGGCCCGGACGGGAAGCGTTACGCCAAGCGCGACCGGTCCGTGACGCTGGCAGAGCTCAGGGACGGCGGTCTGGACGCCGGGACGCTGCGGGCGGAACTCGGCTTCTGATCAGGGTGCCAGCCGGTCCTTGGCCTTCGAAGCCGGGAAGACCACGTCGGGGTCAGGCGCATCCGCCTCGGCGCCCGGCCCGCCAACCGTCCGCAGGATGTGCCGGATGATGTTCAGCCGCGCGGCCTTCTTGTCGTCGGTGGCGATCACCGTCCAGGGCGCGTGATTGTGGTCGGTCTCGGCCAGCATCCGGTCGCGGGCGGCGCTGTATTCCTCCCAACGCGCCTGGGCCTCGGCGTCGAGCGGCGAGACCTTGAACCGCTTCAGCGGATCCTCGATCCGCTCGGCCAGACGACGGGCCTGTTCGGCCTTGGAAATGTCCAGCCAGAGCTTGATCAGCACGATCCCGTCGTCGGCGAGGATGCGCTCGAACGACGGCGCGTCCACGAGGAACTGCGTGTGCTGCTCCGGCTTGCAGAAGCCCATCACCGGCTCGACCCCGGCGCGGTTGTACCAGGACCGGTTGAACAGCACCGTCTCGCTGTCGGCGGGCAGGTGCGGGACGTAGCGCTGGAAATACCACTGGCTGGTTTCGCGCTCGGTCGGCTTGGGCAGGGCGACGATCCGCGTCTGACGTGGCGACATATACTCCGTGATGCGCTTGATCGCCCCGTCCTTGCCGGCGGAATCCCGGCCTTCGAAGATGATCAGCGTCTTGCGGCCCTGTTCGATCGTCCAGTGCTGGGTCTCGACCAGCAGGATCTGGAGCTGCTCAAGGTCGGCGTCGTATTTGTCTGATTTCTTGCCCATGGACTCACGATGCGCCCGGCCCGCCGCCGGGGCAATGTTGCAACTCCATTTCAGCCCGGTCGCACCCCGGCCCCGCGCCGGCCCTGAACCTGTCCGCATTCTCATGTGCGGCCTGTGCGTCGGTCGGGTAGAATGGCGGCGACAGAGATGGAGCCACCCATGTTCGCCACGCGCCGCGCCCTGCTGGGCGGTTTCGCCGCCCTGCCGCTCGCCGGTGCTTTTCCCGCCATGGCGCGCAGCCGTCAGGGCGAACCGGCAGCAGAGGCCGCGCTGGACGCCGTCTTCGCCGAGGCCGCGCCGCCGGCCCTGGCCGCCGGGATCGTGACGCGAGACGGTCTCGCCTGGTCCGGGGTGAGGGGCGTGCGCCGCGCCGGAAGCGAGACCCTGGCGACCGCCAGCGACCGCTGGCACCTGGGCTCGAACACCAAGGCGATGACCGCCGCCGTCTTCGCGCGACTGGTCGATCAGGGCCGCGCCCGCTGGGCCATGCTGGTCGGTGAAGCCTTCCCGGGCCTGACGACGCATCCGGCCTGGGCGGCGACCACGCTCGACGACCTGATGCACCACCGCGCCGGGCTGCTCGACGCCGCCCTGCTGGACCGCGCCTGGCTGATGGCCGCCCACGCCGACCAGCGCCCGCTGGCGGAGCAGCGGGCCGAGTTCGCGGCGCGGGCGTTCGGTGCGCCGCCGGCCGGGCGGGTCGGCCAGTTCGCCTATGGCAACGGCAACTACATCGTCCTGGGCGCCGCCATCGAGGCCATCACCGGCCAGCCGTGGGAGACGGTCATGGCGGCGGAACTGTATGCGCCGATGGGCCTGACCACCGCCGGCTTCGGCGCGCCGCAGGACCCGGCACCCTGGGGCCATAGTGGCGGTGTCGGCGTCGATCCCGCGGGCTTTGCGGACAATCCCCGCGCCCTCGGCCCGGCGGGCACGGCCCATATGAGCATGGCCGACTATGCCCGCTTCATCGGCGCCATGATGGGCGGCGCGCCCGGCTGGCTCAGCGAGGATGCCCGCGCCCACCTGCTGACCCCCGCCGCCGGGGCCCCGCCGGCCTATGCGGCCGGTTGGGGCATCGGCAGTGCGCCCTGGGCCGGGGTCGGCGGGCCGGGCCCGACGATCACGCACAACGGCTCCAACACCATGTGGTTCGCGACCGTGCTGGCCGCGCCGGAGCGGGGTCTCGGCTTCATCGCCCTGTCCAACGACGGCGTGGCGGGCCAGCGGGCCTGCACGACCCTCGTCCGGCGACTGGCGGAGGCCCGCGCCGCCGCGTAAGGCTGCTCGCGCATGAAGCGCGATTTTGCCGATTTCTGGAACCTGCTGTGGGAGCTGGCGCTCGGCGTCTGCGCGGCCTTCGCCATGCTCAACCTGTTTGCCCCGCAGCAGGACCTGCCGTGGAAGCCGCTCGACCTCAGCCATCCGATAGGCACGGCAACGGCGGCCAAGGTGGCCGATTTCGAACTGGCCGTCGCCGCCGCGCCCGAGGAGACCACCGCCGTCACCGAGGCCTGTATGCAGGTGCTGCGCGAGGCCGGGGTGCAGGTGGAGCGGGCCGAGGACCGGGACGACGGCGGCTTCTGCGTCGTCCGCGGAGCCATCCGCATCACCGGCGGGGCCGTCACCCCCCTGCCCGGCAATCCGGTCCTGCAGTGCCCGCTGGCGGTGCGGTACGTCATCTGGGAGCGCCAGGTGCTGCAGCCGGCGGCGATGCAGACCTTCGGCAGCCGGGTGGCGCAGCTGAACGACGTGGGCACCTACAGCTGCCGCCGCATCTATGGCCAGACCGATCCGGACGCCCGGCCCAGCGAGCATGCGCGGGCCAATGCGCTGGATATCGGCGGGATGACGCTGGAGGACGGACGGCGCGTCTCGGTGCTGACGGACTGGCCCGGAGAAGGTCCGCGCGGGCCTGAGGGACGGCGCTTCCTGACCCGGATCCGCGAGGGGGCCTGCCGGGTGTTCTCGACCGTCCTGGGCCCGGGCTATAATGAGGCCCACGCCAACCACCTGCATCTCGACGGCGCAGCGCGCCCGCTCTGCACCTGATTTTGCGAACACCGTTCGCCGGAGAGGCGAATCTGTTTGCGGTTGACCGACCCCGAATTGCGCGAGAGAAAGTCGGCGCAGTCCGGATTTCGCGCGGCCTCCACAATCGCGCTCGCTCCTTCACTGAATGAGCTCGTCCAGATGGGCTGACGGGCGTCCCTCGAGGGACGTCTGCCTGGAAAGCGCGTTCAGGAGACGCATTATGGCGACCGGCACGGTCAAGTGGTTCAACCCGACGAAGGGTTTCGGCTTCATCCAGCCCGATGGCGGCGGTCAGGACGTTTTCGTCCACATCACCGCGGTCCAGAAGGCGGGCCTGCAAGGCCTCGATGAGAACGCCAAGGTCGAATACGAGCTGGAATCCCAGCGCGGCAAGACCTCGGCGATCGACCTCAAGCTTCTTTAACCTTGGGCCGCGGTCAGAAGGCTCCGCCTTCTCGACCCGACGCGGCCTGAGTGAAGCCACGGACATCACCATCAGACGGGCGCGGCGGCTTCGGCCTCCGCGCCTTTCTTTTTGGCCGATGACCACTGCGCCAGCACGATCGCGGCCAGAACCACGACGCCGCCGACGGCCTGCATCGGGGTCAGGGTCTCGGCGAAGATGAGCCAGCCGAGCAGGGCCGCGACGACCGGCTGGATCAGGACGGTCACGGCGGTGAGGGCGGCGGGCAGCCGGCCCAGCGACCAGGCGACGCCGCCCTGCCCCAGCACATGCATCAGGCCGAGGCCCGCGCAGGCGGCCCAGCCGCCCCATGAGCCGGGCAGGACCTGTTCGCCGAGCAGCAGGGCGGCCAGCAGCAGGCCCGGCGCGGCGATGGCGGTCGACCACAGCATGACCCGCCCGGCCGAGTGGCGGTCGCGCGCGCCCTTCACGGCGATGAAATAGCCCGCGTACCAGAGGGCGGTGACGGCGGCGAAGACGTCGCCCAGCGGAGGGTTCGAGCCCTGCCCGCCGTCGGCGCCCAGGGACATGGTCACCGCCCCGGCGATGGCGGCGGCGAGGGCCACGAGAAACAGGGCCTTGGGCCGCTCGCGGAACACCCACCAGCCGACCAGGGTCACCACCACGGGCGTCAGATTGGTCAGGGTGGTGGCATTGGCCACCGAGGTCAGGGCGATGCTGTAGTGCCAGAAGCCCAGGTCGAACACGAGCATCACGCCCGCCAGCACCATCCAGTTCGACGGCCGGCCGACGCCTTCTCCGCCCGGCCGGGCGGTCATGACCAGCAGCCACGGCAGGGCGAAGGCGAAGCGCCAGAAGCCCGCGGCGGCCGGTCCCGCGTCCGAGAGGCGGACGAGGATCGGGGCGAGGCCCAGCACCACGGCCGCGAGGATCAGGGCGATCAGGGCGGCGGCGCGGGAGGGCAGGACCGGCGCCTGTGGCGTCACGCGAAGCGGCCGGCCAGCAGGCCGATGGCGAACAAGGGCAAATAGCCGATCCCGGCGACCAGCTGGATCGTGATCCACAGGGCGACCGCCTTGGCCAGGCCGAAGACGGGCGTGCTGTACCAGCGGCCCGCCCCCATGCGCATGAAGGCGGCGATGGCGATGACGAACAGGGCGACATTGCCGACCAGCGTCCCGATGCCGCCGTCGTACATGAACCAGGCGAAGGGCAGCAGGGGCACGGTCAGGGCGTTGAGATACGCGAAGGCCGCGCGGAAGCCGCGCCGCCAGCCCAGGGTGTCCGGATCCCACCAGCGCATCAGGGGCGCCGCGCCCAGGGCGTAGAACACCGACAGCAGGGGCACGAGGATGAGGCTCATCCAGTTGTCTGCGTCGGCCATGAACGCGTCGCGGCTCTTGCCCGAGGCGGCAATGAGCGGGTCGATTATCTCCGGCGACATGCCGCCCAGCATGATGGCCGAGCCGCCGTTCAGGAACAGGATCAGCATCAGGATGGCGTTGAGCGCCAGATAGAGCCGCAGCGGCCGCGCATAGAGCCCCCCGCCGTCCGGCCCCTGGGTCATCCATGCCTCCAGCACCGTGCGCGGGCGAACGACCAGGTCGCGCGCGGTCCGCAGCTCGAGCAGGCCGAAACCGAGGGCGTCGTCGGACAGGTCGTTCAGCCCCCCGGCTTTCGGCTCCGGGGCGGGTTGGTGCGGTTCGGCCATGGTGGAATCCCTCTTGGGGCAACGATGGCATGGCGGTTGTGAGGTGGCCAGAGGGTGATCCCGTCGCCGAGCCCCTCCCACCCGACTTCGCCTGACGGCGAAGCCACCCTCCCTCGGGGAGGGAGGGAGAGGGGCGGGTTGGTACTTCCCCCGGAAAATCGCGAAACCCTGTCATCCCTCCCCTTTCGCCCCCGTGTCCGCCGCCGCTTCCTCCGCCGCGCGCATGGCCTCCAGCCGGGCCAGTTCGATCTTGAGGTCCTCGTATTCGGGCGGCAGGTCGCGGCCGGCCATCAGGTCCTGGGCCAGCGTCAGCGCGCGTTCGCGCAGGAACATCCGCATCATCGCCTGTCCGGCCTCGAACCGTTCGTCGGACTCGGCCGGGTCCTCCTCGGCCCACTGCAGGACGTCGTTGAGGCGGGCGATCTCGGTGGCGGCGCGGGCGAGGCGGACGGCGTTCAGCCCCTCGCCGGTCTTCAGCGCATGGGCGGTGCCGGCCAGGGCCCGGCGGGCGAGGTCGTCGGGCCGGATGTGCAGGGGCGCGCGCCAGGCCGCCAGCACCGCCGCCTCGTCGGGGGGGCCGTCGACGGGGGCGGCCGGGGCGGGAGCGGATGGCGGCGCCGACCGCGCCGACGCCGATCGCGCGGCGAAGGCCCGTTTGGTCCAGCCCTCCTTCGCCGCATGTTTGCGCAGGGCCGTCACCGACACCCCGAACCGCGCCGCCACCGTCGGCGCCGACAGGCCCGACAGATAGGCCCCCCGGATCAGCCCCCAGGTCTCCGCCGCCACGGTGACATAGCGGGTCTTCGGCAGGGCCTTCATCGACGCTCTCTCGCCTGATCGCGCTTCAGCGCCGCCACCGCCCGGTCGATTTCCGCCATGGCCGCGTCCTGGATCGCGTCGAGCGTCGGGGTTCCGGTCGGCATGGACGCCACCGCTCGCGCCTCGCGGGCAAGGCGTTCCACGGCCTCCATGCGCTTGATCGCGCGGTCGAGGGCGTCGGGTTTTCGGGTTGGCTTCTTCATGGTCTCCGCTCCGTGTTGAGGCGGCGGAGTCTGCGGCGGGCGGTTCCTATGGCGGGCTGAAAGGGGCGGAAAGGCAGGGCGCGGGGCGCAAGGGGTTGAAAGGATTGGGGTCGGGAGGGGACGGTGGGGGCCGAGTTGTGCTGACAATCGGCGGATTGTGAGCGGTAGGGGGGCGCGCATCCCCCCTTTCGTCATCCTCCGGCGAGCGCAGCGAGACCGGGGGACCCAGCGGCGCCGAAGGCGACCTGTTCAGGCAGGCTGTCGCAAACAGCAGCGCTCCCGACAGGTTCGCGCTCACGCGCGCCGCTGGGTCCCCCGGTCTGCGCCGCGAAGGCGCGGCTTGCCGGAGGATGACGAAAGCAAAAAAGTTCAGGTGGTCCGCCGGTACCGCCCGCGCCCGTCGAACGCCAGCCAGCCGCGGTCCCTAAGCACCTGAAGCTGCTGCCTGATCTTGGGGCGGACGTTGTTGTTGCCCGGATAGAGGGCCGCCAGCCGGGCCTCCTGCGCATAGACCTCGTCCAGGGTGAACTCGGGCCGCCCGATCGCCTCGACCGCGCCCATGACGGCCAGCAGCCAGCCGCGGGCCTTCAGGCCTTCGTCGCGCAGGAAGCGGGTCGCGGTCCAGGCGGCGCGGACCTCGGCGCGGGGGGACGGGACCCCGGCGTGGATCAGGCGGATGCGGCCGGACGCCGGGACCTGTCCGATCAGGATGTTGCAGCCCTGCCAGCCGGCGCGGCGGGCATGGGGGCCGAGCGGCCTGCGCGCCTCGATGATCTCCGGCGTGAAGAAATGGCTCGGCACGAGGATCAGGTCCGTCACCCGCGCGGCGGCGTGGTCATAGCTGAGGACGAAGAGGCTGGGGTTGTTCGCCGCCGCCAGCCGGGCGGTCATCGTGCCGAACGCGCCGTCCGGGATCGAGCGGTCCAGCTTTCCGCGCTTGGCCTTGAGCTCATATTCCTCGCCGCAGGCGTCGCAGCGGAAGTCGGCGACGGGCGAATTGTTCGGCAGCTGCGGCAGGCGGTCGGCGGGGCAGTTGGGACAGAAGCCGTGCAGCGCGACCCAGGCCTCGGTGACCGACCGCGCGGTCTGGGTCGGCCCCTTGAAGACGACGGCCGGTTCGGCGAAGCCGAGCTCGCACCAGTGATTGTCGTCCTGCCCCATGCGGCCACCGTAGCGGGTGGCGGGTCAGGGGTCAGCCCTTGCCGGGGAACAACAAAGCCCGACCGTTGACGCAACTTCACGCTGCGTCTACGCTGACGTTTCACTTACGCGAATGGTGCCTCGTGCACCTGTCCGGCGTTTCGCCAGACATCATTTGATTGGTCAGTCTTATGGGTGCTGCGGAAGAGCGCGGGGTCTCCCTGTCCTTCGGCCGCTCCGCTCAGCGAGACCCCGCGCTCTTCCGCAGCTTAGGTAAGTGAATACTGGATCGATAACCAATCTATATGAGGTTATCGATATCGGAGCCGTGCATGTGCACGCTCCGACCAAAGTCGTCATGCTATGCGGTGGCGAGTATCACATTGCAGACAATGTGAAGGGCAACAAACGCCCAGCAACTTCCTTCAGAGATGCATTCTACCGAGCGGCGTCACAGAGCCCGTTCTCAAAATATCGTATCGTGGTACCCGACGACATCGTGTTTGGTGCCCCGACAGGTCCATACGACCAGCTATTACATTTTGAACGAGATCTCGCTCAACTGTGCGAGGTTGTTATCCTGTTCACCGAGTCCCCCGGCAGTTTTGCTGAACTTGGTGCGTTCTCGATGGTCTCCGAGATAGCCCAGCGCCTTCTTGTGTTCATCGACAGCAAGAACTACGGCGATCGGTCCTTTATAAAACTCGGGCCAATCGTATCTCTGCAATTAGGCCAAGGAAGACACTCAGTTTTCGTCCTACCCCTCGATGAGATGAAGATACAGTCCGTCCGCCACGTTGCAGACTTGGACATCGACACCTTTAGGACAGTTATTGAGGTCCCGTTCTCGGCGCGTGTCCAAGAAGTCCCGACACCTAGCACTTTCAATCCCGATTTTCAGGGTCATATGGCCAAGCTCGTCGCGGGATTGGTTCACCACTTTGGTGCCTTGACTGCGGAAGAACTGGTCGAAGGCCTCTCGCTCTTGGGGCTGACGAGGTCTTTGGGCGAAGTGAAGCAGCTTCTTTTTTGCCTTTCGATAGTCGGCTGGGTGATCGAAGATCCGCGAGGCTTTGAAACCTACTATGCGGCCTCCACCGACAACGCCCCATTTAGCTTCAAGGTCAAGGAAGGCTCACCCAATCCAATGCGGCGAAACTGGCGGTACGAAATCCGTGATTACTGGCGTCAGAACGACCCCCAGCGGTTTGCCGCAATCGCTAGCGCAGCCGCGGAGTCATTGAAGTGAGCGAGATGGTCGCCCGCCTGGTAGCCGCGACGGGTATCCGCGAGTCGGATATCCGGCGGATCATGTATACGGCACCTGCCAAGTACAAAACCTATTCAATACCGAAACGTTCTGGAAAATTGAGGACAATTTCTCAACCGACTCCTGATGTGAAAATACTGCAGAGAGCCATGGCAAGGATATTCCTTGACCATCTTCCTGTTCACCAAGCTGCGACTGCGTACCGGCAAGGGGTGTCACTGGTCGCAAACGTCGCGCCCCATCTTGAGGCGGGCCCCATCCTAAAAATGGATTTCCGCGACTTCTTTCCGTCTATACGGTCTGAAGATTGGGCGAGTTATTGCAGTGAAACCGGCTGTCTGACTGACCCGGAAGACATCTTCCTTACATCGCACTTGCTTTTCCAGCGACCGCGGGGAGGACGTGTCATGCGCCTTGCAATCGGCGCTCCGTCGTCTCCAGTCATGTCCAATATTCTGATGATGAAAATCGACACCCAAATCGCCACGAAGATGTTGGAAGATGACATCATATACACCCGCTATGCGGATGACATGACGTTCTCGGCCCGGAGAACCGGATATCTCGTAAAGACGATCAGCGATGTCGCTTCAATCATACGGTCCAACCAGTACCCGAAATTATCTTTAAATACTGAAAAGACAACGTATATAACGAAAAAATACGGTCGCTATGTCACCGGCTTAACAATAACGAATGAAGGCACGATCTCGATAGGGCGAGATAAGAAGCGCCTTATCCACTCGACTGTGCATCGCGCAAAGAATGGATTGCTTTCGAAGGATGAGTCGCAAATTCTTGCGGGAATGCTCGCCTACGTAAACGCGGTCGAACCGCACTTCATCGAAGTACTGAAAAACAAGTACGGGGCAGAGACTCTTGAGAAGGCTCGGAAGGTCTACCTGCTCGGACATCGCCCGCCTCCGCACAAGCCTCCGCTGGCGCCCTACTAGCGCCCCTTCCGGAACGCCTCCGCCTTCTCCGCCGCCGCCTCGGCCCGCCAGCGCTTCGGCGCCGCCTTGTCGACCTGCTCCCCCTCGGCGGTCAGGACCTCATTGGCGAACTCCAGGTCCATCAGCTTCATCCGCTTGATCTCGTCGCGAAGCCGCGCCGCCTCCTCGAATTCGAGGTTGGCGGCGGCGTTGCGCATGCGGCTTTCGATGTCCTTGAGGGCGGCCTGGAAGTTGGAGCCGGTGAAGGGTTTGGCCTCCTCCTTCATGCCCGGCGCCGTCAGCTTGTCGAGGGCGCGGCTCTCGTAGGGGCTGGCCATGATCTCGCGGATGTCGCGCTTGACCGACTCCGGGGTGATGCCGTGTTCGAGGTTATAGGTCTCCTGCTTTTCGCGGCGGCGGTTGGTCTCGGCGATGGCGCGTTCCATCGAGCCGGTCATGCGGTCGGCGTAGAGGATGACGCGGCCGTCGACGTTGCGGGCGGCGCGGCCGATCGTCTGGATCAGTGACGTCTCGGAGCGCAGGAAGCCCTCCTTGTCGGCGTCGAGGATGGCGACCAGGCCGCACTCGGGGATGTCGAGGCCCTCGCGCAGCAGGTTGATGCCGATCAGGACGTCAAACGAGCCCATGCGCAGGTCGCGCAGGATCTCGATCCGCTCCATGGTGTCGACGTCGGAGTGCATGTAGCGGACGCGGACGCCCTGTTCGTGCATGTACTCCGTCAGGTCCTCGGCCATCTTCTTGGTCAGGACGGTGACGAGGGAGCGGTAGCCGGCGCGGGCGACCTGTTTGACCTCGTCGATGACGTCGTCGACCTGGTTGCGGGTGGTGCCGCTGACCGGGCGGATCTCGACCGGGGGGTCGATCAGGCCGGTGGGACGGATGACCTGTTCGGTGAAGACGCCGCCGGTGCGCTCCATCTCCCACGGGCCGGGGGTGGCGGTGACGAACAGGGTCTGGGGCCGCATGGCGTCCCACTCGTCGAACTTCAGCGGGCGGTTGTCGATACAGGAGGGCAGGCGGAAGCCGTACTCCGCCAGGGTGGATTTGCGGCGGTAGTCGCCGCGGTACATGCCGCTGATCTGGCCGACGGTGACGTGGCTCTCGTCGACGAACAGCAGGGCGTTGTCAGGGATGTATTCGAAGAAGGTGGGCGGCGGCTCGCCGGGGGCGCGGCCGGTCAGCCAGCGGCTGTAGTTCTCGATGCCGGCGCAGGAGCCGGTGGCCTCCATCATCTCCAGATCGAAGCGGACGCGTTGCTCAAGGCGCTGGGCCTCCAGCAGCTTGCCGTTCTCCACCATCCAGTCGAGCGTCTCCTTCAGCTCGGCCTTGATGCCGGTGATGGCCTGGTTCAGCGACGGGCGGGGGGTGACGTAGTGGCTGGCGGCGTAGACGGTGATCTCGGTGAGGTCGGCGGTCTTTTTGCCGGTCAGGGGATCGAATTCCTGGATGGATTCCAGCTCGTCCCCGAACAGCTGCACCCGCCAGGCGCGGTCCTCCATGTGGACGGGGAAGATCTCGAGCACGTCGCCGCGCTTGCGGAACATGCCGCGGTCGAAATTCAGGTCGTTGCGCTTGTACTGGAGCGCGATCAGGTCGGCGCGGAGCTTGGACTCGTCGATCTGGTCGCCGACCTTCAGGGTGAAAGTCATGGCGGTATAGGTCTCGACCGAGCCGATGCCGTAGATGCAGCTGACCGAGGCCACGACGATGACGTCGTCCCGCTCGAGGATCGCCCGCGTCGCCGAGTGGCGCATGCGGTCGATCTGCTCGTTTATGGAGCTGTCTTTCTCGATGTAAGTATCTGATTTCGGGACATAAGCTTCCGGCTGATAGTAGTCGTAGTAGCTGACGAAATACTCGACGGCGTTGTCCGGGAAGAAGCTTTTGAACTCGGAATAGAGCTGGGCGGCGAGGGTCTTGTTGGGGGCCAGGATCAGGGCCGGGCGCTGGGTCTGTTCGATGACCTTGGCCATGGTGAAGGTCTTGCCCGAGCCGGTGACGCCGAGCAGGACCTGGTCGCGCTCGCCGGTGGCGGCGGTGGCGACGAGCTCCTTGATGGCGGCGGGCTGGTCGCCGGCGGGGGTGTATTTGGTCTCCAGCCGGAAGGGGATGTGTTTGCGGCCCTCGGGCCGGTCGGGGCGGTGCGGGGTCCAGTCGGACGGCTTGCCGGGGGCTTCCTCCGGCGTCAGGCGCGGGCCGGTGACGGGGGCGAACATCGGCATGTTCGGCGTCTTCACCGGCATGCGGGCGGGGGTGCCCTCGTCGTCGCGCAGAAAGGCGGCGGGGGCCTCGGCCAGGGACTCGCCGCGGACGTGGACGGGCTTGGTGATGCGCGGGGCGGAACCCTTGGGGGACGAAGAACGGTTCATGAACGGCAATCTAGGGGGCGGGAGGCGGTTACGCCACAACGCGCGCGTCCGGCGGGGGATGCGGCGGGGGCGCTGCTGACAGCGGTGTGGCGGCAGGGTGGTCTGTGAAGGGCCGAAAACCGCGAGACGAGGCGGCGGCCGCGCGGCAGGATGGGGCCCGACAAGGAGACCCATTCATGACCCCCTTCCACGCCCTGCACCAGGACGGCCTGCTGATCCTGCCCAACGCCTGGGACGGGGGGTCGACGGCGCTGGTGGCGTCACTGGGCGCGAAGGCGGTGGCGACGACGAGCGCGGGCGTGGCCTGGGCGCTGGGCTGGCCGGACGGGGATGCGCTGCCGGTCGAGCGGGTGGTGCAGGCGGCGCGGGACGTGGTGCGCGGCGCGGGCGGCCTGCCGGTCTCGATCGACATGGAGGGCGGCTATTCCGATGACCCGGCCGCGGTGGCAGCGCTGGCGCAGCGACTGGTCGAGGCGGGGGCGCAGGGGATCAATATCGAGGACGGCGGCGCGGCGCCGGAGCTGTTGGCGGCCAAGATCGCGGCGATCAAGGCGGCGGTCGGCGGGGCCCTGTTCGTCAATGCGCGCTGCGACGTCTGGCTGAGGGGCGTGGCGCCGGAGGCGCCGGTGGCCGAGGCGGCGCGGCGGGCGACGATCTATGCAGCGGCAGGGGCGGACGGCTTCTTCGCGCCGGGGCTGACGGATGTGGGGGACATCGCGGCGATGGTGGCGGCGACGCCCCTGCCGGTGAACCTGCTGGCCTGGCCGGGCCTGCCCGATGCGGCGACGCTGAAAGGGCTGGGTGTGCGGCGGCTGAGCGCCGGCTCGGGCGTGTGCGGCGCGGTCTGGGGCCGGGCCGCAGCGCTGACGAAGGGCTTCCTCGCGGACGGTCGGTCGGAGCCGCTGATGGAAGGCGCGATGGGCTGGGGCGAGGTGAACGGGTTGATGCCCAAGGGGAGGGATAAGGGATGAGGGATGAGGGACTAGAGGCGCGCACGACTGCCTGTTCTCCCTGCTCTCCCTGTTCACCCTCCCCTGCCCCGGCGACCGGGTTCTTCCTCATCCCTCATCCCTCATCCCTCATCCCTCACCCCTGAGCTCCCATGCACCTGACCCTCTCCCGCCTCGACAGTCCGCTCGGGCCGCTGGCGCTGGCGTGTGATGAGGCGGGCGCGGTGCGGGGGCTGTCGTTCGGGGACGGGCTCACCGGGGCGATGCGGCGGGAGTATCCGGGTGCCACGCGGGTCGAGGGCGAAACGCCGGTGGCGGTCGCGCGGGAGATCGCGGCCTATTTCGACGGGGACCGGGCGGCGCTGACGCGGATCGACTGGTCGCTGGAGGGCGCAGCAGCCGGTGACGGCTTCCAGGCGCGGGTCTGGCGCGCGCTGGCGGATGTGCCGGCGGGGGTCACCCTCAGCTATGGCGAGATGGCGAAACGGGCGGGCGAGCCGGGCGCGGCCCAGGCAGCGGGGACGGCGCTGAACCGGAATCCGATCCCGCTGATCCTCGCCTGCCACCGGGTCATCGGGGCCGACGGCTCGCTGACCGGCTTCGGCGGCGGGCTGGGTCGGAAGGAATGGCTGTTGCGGCACGAGGGGGCGCTGCTGATCTGATCGCTTGACGTCGTGTAACCCATAGGTGATATGTAACCCCTAGGTGACAAACGCAGGAGGATGCAGATGTCGAACACGCGCGATGGCAGCGACGACCGGCCGGTCCGGGGCCGCGGCTGGAAATTCATGGCCGGCTTCGTCATCTCCGGCCTCGGTCTCGGCCTGGCGGTGGTCGGCCTGAACCCGGGCGCGACGAGTCTGGCCGGGACGCTTTCCGATTCCAATGCGGGGATCATGACCGGTATCGGCATCGGCATCTTCGTGATCGGACTGATGATCGCCTGGAAACTGCGGCCCGGCGGTCCCGCCTCACGCGGCGAGGACGAGCCGGGCAGGCGCGAGCGGATGCAGGCGCAGCGGTCCATGCTGCTGTGGCTGTTCCCGATCATCACCCTGATCTTCCTGTACCAGTCGACGCGGGCGATCCCGCTGATCATGGCCGGCGAGGAGAGTCTCGCGAACTATATGAGCGTCCTCCTGCCGGTGATCTACGCCTGGCTGGCGGCCTCCGTGACCATGGGCTGGGACGGAAACTCGCGGAAGAACCGCCGCTACCTTGAGGACGAGCTGACCCAGGTGCTGCGCGCCCGGGCGATCGTCTGGGCCTTCCTGGTGCTGATGGCGGGCACGACCATTGCCCTCGGCCTCGGCCTCTGGCGGCTGGAGACCGGCCTCATCGCCCTGCCCTTCGCCCTGGCGGCGGCGGGCGCGACGGCGGGCCTGCGCTTCGCCTGGCTGGACCGCGAGGCCGGGCGCGACGATGGGTGATCCGCGCCTCGCCTCACGGCTGAAGGAATACCGCACGGCCGCCGGCCTGACCCAGGCCGAGCTGGCCGAACGGGCCGGCGTGTCGCGCAAGACCGTGAACACGGTCGAGAACGGCGTCTTCATCCCCTCGACCATCCTCGCCCTCAGCCTCGCCCGGGCGTTGGGGACGACGGTGGAGACGTTGTTCTGGCTGACGGAGTGAGGCGGGCCGCCGGTCATTGGTGTCGGAGTCGAGCGGGGTCGCTGCGCTAGAACTGGCCGCTGACGATGGGCAGGACGAGTCCGCGGGCGATGCGGTCGCGGGCGGCGATCACGTCGGGCCGGGCGAAGGCGCGCGACAGGACATCGGCGGTGCGTCGGTCGAAGTCCGTGGCGTTCTGCTCAATCTGATAGGTGTGCAGGGCGGCCACGGCGCGCTCGGACAGTTCCTCGTCCGCCAGGATGAGCAGCAGGGTGTCTGCGGCCCCATCCGCGTCCCCGCGGCAGGCCTGGGCCTCGACCCAGGTCAGGGGGGCGTCGCGCCAGTTCTGCTCCATATGGGTGAACGCCAGCCCGGCAGCGCCCGCATTGCCCAGCGCGGCCCCGGCGCAGGCGCGGACATGCATGGCCTGCATCACGCCGAACGGCGAGGCCGTGCCCGGCTCCAGCGACTTGACGGCTTCGATCGCCTGCGTGTTCCGGCCGGCCCGAAGATAGAACCAGCCGAGATTGATGGTCTGGCTGACATTGACGCCGGCACCTTCGTTCCGCTTAGCCGCTATCTCCATCTGGGCGATCGCCTCGTCGGGGCGGCCGAGCTCCATCAGCTGGCGGGCCCGACCGTCCATCGTCCAGGTGAGCGAGCGATCGTCTTCGGAGTCCGGCGCAGGCGCGGGCAAGGCCAGGGTGGCGTCGCTGACGGCAAGCGCCTCTTCGAACCGGCCGCGCTCAAACAGAATCGTCGCCCAGGCGTTGCGGGCCTCGAACTCGGCGCCTGGTGCCTCGGCCTCCGCGCGCTGCGCGACCAATTCCGCGTCGAGGACGGCGGCAATGTCCAACTCGGGCATGGCACCGGCCGCGCGCAGGGCGTCGTAGCGCCGCATCGCATGGAGACGGATCAGCGCGCTCGAGTCGCTGACCCGCGCGGCCAGGGGCGTGGCCTCGTCCAGCCGGTCGCGCTGGAGGAGGTCGTCGATCAGCCTGATCCAGGTCCAGTTGTCATAGCGGTCTCGCCAGCCGGCGTCGCGCAGGGCGAGGCGCAGTTCGAACCGGGCCCCGGCATCGACGTCCGTGTCCTGCTCCAGCTGGAGGATGAAGGTGGTCGACAGGGTCGCCATCTCGTCGGGGTATCGCGGAAGAAACCGGGTCAGGGCACGCGCGGCCGCCGTCCGGTCACCCGTTCTCGCATGCGAGGTGATGCGGGTCAGCCAGATGTCCGGCGTGGCTCCCGGCCGCTCCGAAGCCTCGATCAGATAAGGCAGGGCGGCGGCGTCCTGGCCTTCGCTGGCGTACAACAGGCCAAGAAGGATCGTCGCGGCGTTGCGCCGTTCGACCGGTTGTGCCGCATAGTCCGGGTGTTCGGCGAAGGCCTTGGTGATGACCAGAGCGGTCCCGTAGTCGTCGGCCTGGATCGCCGCGCCCAGCTCGGTCCAGAGGCCATCGATCGTCTTGGCGGGAGCGACCTGAACGCGCGGTGCGACAGGGGCCTGATCGACTGCGCCTGACGCGCCGGACGCCATCCCCGACGCCATGGTCGACGCCATAAGCCACGCAATAATCATGAAGTTCTCCCCACGGATCGCGACCCTAGCGGGTAGCAGGAGCGCGGAACAGGGGGAGGTAGAGCGAAACCCGTCAGCGGAGATTGAGCCGCTGACGGGCCAAGCCGAGGCGTGAAGGCCCGGGAAGGCTAGCGGATCTGGACCCGCGCCTCGAGGTCCGCCCAGCGGCGGCTCAGGTCGGCCAGTTCGGTGCGCAGGCGGCTCGCTTCGGTGCGGCTGATCGCGCCGCTGCGTTCGCCGGCGGTGATGCGGGCCTCGATCTGGGCCGCGCGCGGGTCATTACCGTAGCCGCCGCCGTTGTTGCCCGGCATGTAGTCGTCGCCGACGCGGCGGTTCAGATCGGCGTAGCGGGCTTCCAGATCTTGGCGCTCGCGGGAGTCGAGGCCGTCGCGTTCGTACTGGGCCTCCAGACGGACCAGCGCCTGGAAGTCGGTGCGCAGCCGGGTCGATTCCGTGCGGGTGATGTCGCGGGCGCGCAGGGCGGCGGCGACGCGGGCGTCGAAGGCCGCAGTCTGGCCGTACAGCGGCTCCCAGCCACCATAGCCGCCCCCGTTGTCATCGTCCGCCAGTTCATCAAGACGGCGCGTCAGGTCCCGATAGCGGTCGTTCAGCTCAGTCCGTTCGGCCGTGGTGAACCGGCCGTCGGCGGCGTAGCGGGTCTCCAGCGTGACCAGATCGGCATAGTCGCCGCGCAGCCGCTCGGCCTGACGACGGTTCAGCGAACCGTCGCGCGATCCGGCGTCGACCCGCGCCTCGAACTGGGTGCGCTGGTTGTACAGCGGCCGGCGACCGCGGCTCCATTCACTGTCCAGGGTGGTCTGGCCCTGCCCGAACAGGGTCCCGAGAATGGCCTCCAGCACCCGGCCGCCCTGCGACGGCTCCTGTGACTGAGGGCTGTAGGGAGTCGCGCTGTACGGCGTCTGGGCCGAGGCCACGCCGGCGGCGGCGAGGGTCAGGGCAGCGACGGCGGCGGCCGTGAGAGTCTTGATGGCGGTCATGGGGGTTCTTTCCGGCAGTGAAGCCTGTCGCCGGAGAGAACGGGGTTGGGCGGGTAAGGTTGCGGCGGCGGCTTCTACAGCTCGCCGTCCGTCACGCGCGGCCGCCCCGCGTCAGACGCCATGTGCGCGGGTCTATCCTGGGTCGGACCGGCGGCGTCTCGCCCGGCAGCGCCTGGGGCTCGACGGCCGGCACCGAGGGCAGGGCCAGCGGATCGACCTGGAAAGCGCCCGTCGGCGGCGGAGCGAGCGGCAGGGCGGGTGCCGCGGCGGGTGGCGCGGCCGGGCCCGGCGAGCGCGCGGCGGCGAATGTTGTCGGCACAGGCGCGGCAGCGGGGGGCTGCAGGTCGCGCAAACGGCGATAGCCGCCCGAGGTGTCGACGGTCAGGGCCGCCGGCAAACAGGCCGAGTCCGACAGGCCATACAGTTCAGCGGCCACGTCATAGACGCCGCGCTCGATCAGCGTCCGGACGCCGAGTTGCAGGGGCTCCAGCGCGCTCTGGCCGCCGGAGAGATCGACGGCCACACCGCCTAGGATATCGAACACACCGGCGCGGATCTCGCGCCCGACAATCTGCTTCTGGTAGGCCGCGACCGCCACCACCTCCTGGGAGACGGAATCCACCAGGCGCAGGTCCATGGCGACGTTCATGACAAAGCGGGAGCTGCCGAAACCGGTCTTGGGATCCTCCGGGTTGATTGCCCCGACACGGAGTTCGCCACCCTCGGATTCGATATTGTAGTTGAGCTCGGTGATGCCGCCGACAAGGTAGAACCGCGAGCCGGCGACCTGGCCGGGATTGATCGCGCGCAGCGGTCCCGGCGCATCCCCGGCCGCGGCCGGCGTATCGGAGAGGACCTGGGCCGCGGCATAGGTCCGCTCGACCTCCGCGACCGTCTGGTCCGCCCTTTCGACCTGGGGCACACCGGCGCGACCCAGGGCGGTCACGGCGAACAGGGACGCGCCCTGTGTCACCCTGCGTCCGGTCTCGAGATCCAGCTTGCCGGTCAGATCCGCGATGTCGCCCACGGCGAGGCGCGGCGCGACCAGTCCACGACCCGCGGCCGTATCCGCCAGGCAGGTCAGGGCCGCGGTCAGGGGGGTGGCGTTGGCGGTCGCCGGCGCGCCCCCGACCGGCCGGGCATAAAGGCCGGTTTCGGGGTCAAAGCCCGTCGAAGCACACCCCGAAAGAATCGAGGCGGACATCAGGGCGACGATCAGGGTGCGGCCGTTCACGAATCGATCTCTGCCCGTTCAAGGCAGCCACTGTAGACGTCAGAGCCTTGCAGTCCGGCAAGAAGTTCAAAAATCCCCCGCTCCACCAGGGTGCGAACCGCCGCCTGCAGCGGTTCCACCGACTGGACCCCGCCGGAGAGGACGCCGCCGACACTGGAGCTGCCGCCGGACAGGCCGAGGTTCATCTCTCGTCCAACCAGCTGCTTCTGGAAGGAGACGGTATCGATGACGATCTGCGACCGGCTGTCGACCATGCGCAGGTCGATCGCGACGTTCATCACATAGTCGGACGCGCCGGCGCGAGCCCGCAGGCCGGTCACGGCGGCCTCCCCGACCTGGCCGCTGATGCCGGAAGACTGGATATTGTAGTTCAGTTCGGTGATGCCGCCGACGATGAAATACTCCGAACCCGCCACCTGACCGGCGAAGACCGGGCGGAAATTCTCCGCCGACTGGCCTGCCAGTTCGGGGGTGTCGGACAGCAGGCGTCGCTGGGCGTAGTCCAGTTCGATCTGGGCGACCGTATTGTCCAGCCGCTCGACCACGGGCGCGCCCGCCCGGGCCAGCGCCGTGATGGCGAACAGGGAGGCCCCCTGGGAGACGCGGGCGCCGGTATCGAAATCCACCCGGCCGGTCAGGTCGCCGATCCGCCCCACCGACATCCGGGGCGCGCTCAGCCCGAGGGTGCGGTTGCGGTCAGCGAGGCAGGTCAGGGCCGCCGTATAGGGGGTGGCGTTGCCTGTGGCATGGACCCGGCCGCCCCGAACGGCACCATCCGGTGCCGCGGCCGCCGCCACGCCGGGAGCCGCCATGCTCGCGACCGCGAGGGCGATGATCGACAGTCGGACAGAAGGACGGATCATGTCGGGTCTCCGGTAAGGGCGGAAAGGGGGTCAGCGCGGCGAATTGCCGTTGGCCGTAACGGTGCCGGTGTTCGCCTGGTCGGAGTTGACGATCACCGTGTTCCAGGACCCGACCACCGAGACCGTCAGCAGATTGCCGATCGCCGTGCTGGTGCTGCTCCCGGCGCCGGCCGAGAAATAGTCGGCGCCGCTGGCGGCCTGGTCGCTGCCGCTGCCATCCGCCTGGAAATAGGTGTTGGAGTCGTTCTGGATGATCCCGTTCACGATCAGACGATTGTCGTTCCGGGTCTGGGAGGACGGCGCATAGGTGCGGGTCTCCATCTGGCGACCGTTGCCATAGCCAGCCTCATAGGTGGCGAGGACGCCGCCGCGGGCCGGAGCGGTCTGGGCCAGGGCCGGAGAGGCCATGAGGCCGCCGACGACGAGAGCGCAGTTGAGGAATGAGCGGAAATGGTTCACTGTAGAAAACCCTTCGAGGGACGATGGTGTCGCCGCGTTGCAGCGCGACGACACCGGGACGTCAGTGGTTTTAGAAGCCCGTGACCGTGAGGCTGTTGCCGATGGCGGCAGCCGTCGCGTTCACCGATCCGCGGACGTCGCGGACGGTAGCGCCCATGACCGCATTCACGCCGGCCTGGTTGATCTGGGTCGAAGCCAGACGGCCGAAGTCGGCATTGACGCTGGCCGAGTTGCTCAGGGCGGCCGAGGTCGCAGCCACATCACCGCCGACATTGCCGATGGTCGCGTTCAGCGTGGCGGTGGGATCGTAGGAAGCCAGCTGGGTGTTGTTCAGGACGCCGACCCAGTCGCCTTCGATGCTGGCCGAGTTGGCAATGGCAGCGGAGGTGGCGGCCACATCGCCCTGGACGTTCGAGATCGAGGCCGAGAGGTCCGAACGCGCGTCGCCCCAGAAGTTCTGGTAGTTGTTCAGGGTCGCGAGGCTGGAGCCTTCGGCCGTGAACGAGTTGGCGATCGCGGCCGAGGTCAGGGCCACGTCTTCCGTGACGTTCTGGACCGTGGCGTTGAGCTGGGCCCGGATGTTGGCGTTGTTGCGCTGGTTGTTGTCCAGGGACTGGGCCTGGGCGGCGCCGGCGGAGACAGCGAGGCTGAGGGCGATCGCCAGGATGGAGACGGAGGTTTTCATCGTAGAGTTCCTTTCGGTGCCGGGAAGTCGGCAGACGAGAACCCGCAACGACCGTACCAGCGGCCCGCCCCCCGCCTCTTCATGTTTCGGTCACCAGGAATGGCCCGTTCCGGCGCCGGAATTCGCCGAAGGGGAGAATTTCTCGCGTTAATCTGTCGATCGTAAGAGGTTGTGAACCCTGCCTGTCAGGACTCTGTTCATGATCAATTAAGTCTTACATTTCATGAGCTTCATAACGAGACAGAGGGCTGGTCCGGTTTGGTACATTTCGGCACCCGCGTGTGCCGGAGAGACCGGGCCGGTCGTTGTCGCAGAGGCCCGGCCGGTTCGCCGTCCCCCTCCTGAAGGTCAGGCCTGCCCATGCTCCCCCTCCCCGACCTGATCCTCCTGTTCTCCGCCCTGATCGCGGCCGGGCTGGTGGGCGGGCTCGTGGCCGGCCTGTTCGGGGTCGGGGGCGGGACGGTAATCGTGCCGGCGGTGTTCTATGCGTTCGAGGTGCTCGGCATCGGGGGCGAAGGGAACCTGCATACGGCGATCGGGACGTCACTGCTGACCATCGTCGCGACCTCTTGGCGGTCGCTGAAGGCGCATCGGGCGCACGGGGCGGTGGATGAGGGGGTGCTGAAGACCTGGACGCCCTGGGTGGCGGCAGGGGCGCTGGTCGGAGCGGGCGTGGCCGGCTTCACCTCCATGCAGGGGCTGGCCATCGTCTATGGCGTCTGCCTGCTGGTGGTGGCGGCGCAGATGGGGCTGCTGCCGGAGCGGGTCACGCTGAGGCGCGACCTGCCGGAGGGCTGGGGCCGGCGCGTGACCGGAACGGTGATCGGCGGGCTGTCGGCGATGATGGGGATCGGCGGCGGGAGCTTCGGCGGGATGATGATGACCCTGTGCGGGCGGCCGATCCATCAGGCGGTGGCGACGGCCTCGGGCTTCGGCCTGGCCATAGGCGCGGCGGCGACCCTCGGGTTCATCGTCTTCGGCTGGGACGCGGGCGGACGGCCGCCGCTGTCGCTGGGCTATGTCAATGTGCCCGGGGCGATCGTGATGGCGGTGCTGACCACGGCGGTGGCACCCTGGGGCGCGAAGCTGGCGCACTCGCTCGACCGGACCGTCCTGAGACGGGCGTTCGCCGTGTGGCTGCTGGTGACGGCGGCGGCGGTGGTGGGGAAGGCGCTGTAGGGATGAGGGACGAGGGATGAGAGGCCGGATCAGGCGGTTGGAGTTCGGTCGGCCCCCACCTAATCCCTCATCCCTATTCCTTCATCCCTCTTCTTACGGCCGCAGCGTCAGTCCCACCGGCGTCGCGCTGAACGAGGACAGGCGGCCGAGGTAGCTCATGCCGAGCAGGCTGTGCGGCAGGCCGCGCTGGACGACGAGGGCCTCGACCTGTTCGACGCGGGCACCGGCGACGGCGACGGCCTGAAGCGCGACGGTCGCGGCGGGGACGGGGCCGGAGGCGGTGATGACGGTGGCGGAGAAGTCGCCGGCCTTGAGCCTCAGTCCCAGACGGGCGGCGTCGGCCGGGGTCAGGACCACGAGGCTGGCGCCGGTGTCGACCATGACGCGCACAGCCGTGCCATTGATCTGCGCGTCGGCCCAGTAGTGGCCGTCGGCGGCCTTCAGCACCTGGGCCGGAGCGCCGTGGGCGGGGGCGTGAACGGGTGCGGGCGTGGCGGCCTGGGCCTGGCCGCGCGCATCGGCATGGTTCAGCCACCAGGCCGTACTCAGGGCGGAAGCCACGGCCAGGGCCATGACTCCGGCGGAGGAAAAGTCGAAACGCATACGCCGTCCGTCGTGAACTCGCCGCTTCTGCAGCCCCTCCCCTGTCGCACACGGCCGTTGGGATGCGGTGAAGGGGCGTGGTTTGCGGGGAGTTAAGGCGGTGGTTGGTGGCTGTTGGATCCTGTCCGGGTGGTGGGCAAGCCGGCACCGGCGACCGCCCCATCCAGTCACCAATCACCAACCACCAATCATCCCGCCCGTGCTTCGCGCGCGGGCAGTTCCGCCGTGATCCGCGCCCGTTCTGCGTCCGTGAACCCGCTCCAGCCGGCGATCTCGGACAGGGTGCGCCAGCAGCCCAGGCAGAGGCTGGTGGCGCCGTCGACGACGCAGACCTTCACGCAGGGGGTTGCGATGCTGCGTGGCGGGCCCTGTGGATTTTCAGCGACAGTAGATGACATGAATGCGAAATATGGTCCGGCAGCGGAGTAAAACTGATTGCATTTTTTACGTCGCGGGGTTAGATGGAGGCTGACGCGAAACGACTATGACGGTGAGATCCCCGAAAAGCACGACGTGTCTCTTTTCATCCATCACTCGAAAGGAGACGCCAGATGAAAGACAGAGACCGCAATCTGCAGCACGCCATGATGTCCTTCGCCCTGTGGGGCGGGATGCTGGTGAATACGAAGAACGGCTATGGGGCCGGCGACCGCGTGGTCAGCAACCCGTCCAACTTCGTGCCGATCAAACTCGGCAAGCGCGACTAGGTCGCGCCGCATCGCAGACGACCCCAGCCCCGGTCCGCAAGGTCCGGGGCTTTGCAATTCCACCGTCAGGGTTGGTCAGTCGCGCGATCCCGAGACCTGTGTCAGGATAGTTGCGTGAGGGGTCCCGCATCATGTTCAGGCTGAAAGCGACGCTCGTCGCCACGACGCTGATGCGGCCGTGGCGTACCGGTTGGTCGGCGGACCGCGGCGTGGACTTTTCGCTGGTCGCCCCGACGCCGGCGGCGGCCGCTCCGACACTGATGCGTGACGACGGCCCCGCAGGCGAGCGCCACTGTTTCATCGATGAAGACGAGGCCATGCTGTCGGCTGCCGCCGTGGTGCGCCGCTTCGAAAGCCTCGGCACGACCGGGGCGGCGATCGAGGCTCCCGCAGGGGATGCGGCCGATACCACCGGCCTGCGGGTCTGGTGGTCGCTGTCGGGCAAGCCCTAGGGACCCGAGCCCCCCGCCGACATTGCGGCCGGGCCGCGCGTGCGGCACATCGGGTGGATGACCCTGATCCGCCGAGACCGCCACGACCACATCGAACTCTGGACTCTGGACCGGCCCGACCGGCTCAACGCCCTGCCCGACCTCGAGGACGGCGAGGCCTTCGCCGCGGCGTGCGAGGCGGTCAATGCGGACCAGGGTGTGCGCTGCGTGATCCTGACCGGGGCCGGGCGAGCCTTCTCCGCGGGCGGCGACCTGAAGGCGATGAAGGAGCGGCGCGACCTGTTCGCCGGCTCGGGCACCGAGATCCGCGAAGGCTATCGCCGCGTGGTGCACCGGATCGTGCGGTCACTGTACGGGCTGGAGGTGCCGTTGATCGCGGCGGTGAACGGCCCGGCCATGGGACTGGGCTGCGACATCGCCGGACTGGCGGACATCCGCATCGCTTCGGAGACCGCCAGCTTCGGCGTGCCGTTCCTGAAGCTGGGCATACTGCCCGGCGACGGCGGGGCCAGGCTGATGCCGCGCAACATCGGCTATGCGCGCGCCGCCGAGATGCTGTTCACCGCCCGGGTGCTGGACGCGAAGACGGCGATGGAGTGGGGGCTGGTCAGCCGGGTGGTCGCGCCCGAGCGGCTGATGGACGAGGCCATGGAGATCGCGACGGACGTCGCCTCCCGCGCGCCCCAGGCCCTGCGCATGACCAAGGCCCTGCTGCGCCAGGGCCGCGACGCGACCTTCGATCAGATCCTGGAGATGACCGCCGCAATGCAGGCGCTGGCGCACCTAACGGACGACCATCTGGAAGGGGTGACGGCGGCGCTGGAGAAGCGGGGGGCGGTGTTTGAGGGGAAGTGAGGGATCAGGGATTAGGGATGAGGGATGAGTGGACCCAGCCTCGCTCGCTTCTCCTAATCCCTCATCCCTAGTCCCTCATCCCTGACCTACCCCGCCTGCACCGGGGCCTGCATCGAGCGGTCGGCGGCGACGCCGGGGGTGACGGCGCGGGGGGCACCGGCGGTTTCGCCGGGCTTCATGAACTTCACCAGAACCCGCTGGCCGATCAGGAGGGGGGCGTCGCCGGCGGTGACGACAACCTCGACGACGCGTTCGTCCGAGCGCTGCGACGGGTCATCCGAGGCCAGCTTGCGGGCGCCGAAGACGGCGGCGCGGCGCAGGACGGCACCGACTTAGACCTTGGACGGATCGCCCTCGGGGGTGATCTCGACGGCCTGGCCGACGGAGATGTTGGGGATGTCGCTCTCGACGATTTCGGCGCGGGCGATGCGCGGGGCGTCGGGCTCGAGGTCGAACATGTTGGACACGTTCAGGGTCGAGGCACCGGCGCCGGGGTTGGCGTAGCGGCGCACGATACGGCCCGACTGGGGCGCGCGGATCACGGTCAGCTCGACATTGTAGGCGGCCTGGTCGCGGCGGGCGCGGGCGGTCTGCACTGCCGCCTGCTGCGAGCCGAGCCGGGCCTGGGCCTGGGCGATGGCGTCGCGGGCCTGGTCCATGCGCGAGGCGGCGACGAAGTTGGAATCCACCAGACGAGCGAGGCGGTCGTGCTCGCGCTGGGCGGTGCGGATGTCGACCTGGATCAGGCGCAGCTGGCTTTCGGCCTGGGCGACGTCGGCATTGGCGCTCTGCAGGGCCAGACGGGGCTCGTCGTCTTCCTGACGGGCGAGGATCTGGCCGGCGACGACGCGGTCGCCTTCCTGCACCAGCACCTCACGGACGACGCCGCCGCGGCGGCCGCGATCTGGATGATGCCGCCCTCGACATCGACCTTGCCGTTGGCGATGGCCGCATAGGGGCTCTCGACCTGCGTGGCCGCAGCCTTCTCCTCCTCAGCCTTCTTCGCCTTGCCGGCCTTCTGCATGAAGGAGAAGCCGACGACGATGACGACGATCAGCACGATGCCGATCCAGAGCCATTTGTTCTTGAGGAAGGCGGGCATGTCGAAATTCCTGAGGCGGTTCAGTGCGACGCCAGCGTGGCGTCGGGATTGGGGGTGCGGCGTTCGTCGGAGATGATGATGCCGTCTTCGATCTTGATGACGCGGTCGGCCCATTCCTCGAGGCGAGGATCGTGGGTCACGCAGATGACCGCGGCACCGTGTTCGGTGGCGGCGCGACGCAGCAGCCGGATGACGATCTGGCCGTTCTCGCCGTCGAGGGCGGAGGTCGGTTCGTCGGCGTAGAGGATCTGCGGATTCTTGGCCAGGCAGCGGGCGATGGCGACGCGTTGCTTCTCACCGCCGGACAGGGCCGAGGGCCGCTGGTTCAGGCGCTTGCCGAGCCCGACTTCCTCCAGGGTGGCGGCCGCCTGACGACGGGCGTCGGCCTTGGACAGGCCCTGGAATTTCAACACCACCTCGACCTGCTGCAGGGCGGTCAGGGCGGGGAAGAGGTTGAATCCCTGGAAGATGAATCCGCAGTGGTCGAGACGGAATTTGTCGATCTTGCCCGAGGACAGCTTCCACAGGTCGTCGACGTCGAGGGTGTCGACCCGGCCCTCTTCCGGCCGCAGCAGGCCCGACAGGGCGGCGATCAGGGTCGACTTGCCCGAGCCGGACGGGCCCATGACCATGGTCAGGTCACCGTGGCGGGCGTCGAAGTCCACGCCCTTGAGCACCTCGATGTAGGCCTTGCCGGACTTGAACCGCTTGACCAGGCCCTTGGCCTCGATGGCGAAGTCGCCGTGCTTCCCGTGCGCCTTGGTGTGAGCGGTCATCGCAGCAGATCCGCAGGTTGGCTGTTCTTGAGGATGCCGAGCGACAGCGCGCCGGACACCACAGCGATGAGGACAAGCCCGCCGCCGACGACGATCAACAGGACCGGCGGCAGGGCGATGATGACGGCGTTGGCCATGGCGAACATCTGGACCAGCAGGGTCAGGCCGATGGCGGCGGCGACGCCGACCAGGCCGACCCAGAAGCTGAGCTCCATGACGATGCGGTTGAGCGAGCCCATGCCGACGCCGAGGGCCCGCAGCGAGGCGAACTCCTTGATGTTGGCCATGATGGCACCGCGCAGGGTCTGCCAGGTGATGGCCACGCCGATAATGGTGCCCAGCACCACGCAGCCGCCGATGATGATGACGAGGATGCCTTCCTCGAACATGGCACCGGCATTCGCGTCGGCCAGTTCCTGACGGGTCCAGGCCTTCCACTGTCCGTCGCCGAGCGCGTTCAGCTGGGCCGCGACGCGGTCGGCCTGGGCCGGGTCGCGCAGCTTGACCATCAGCGGTCCGACGCGCGGGCCGGTGTCGGCCTGGCCGAGCATCCGCAGCGTATCGCGCGACATCACGATGTTGGCCTGCATCATGTTGGGATAGCCACGCGTGATGCCGACAACGGTGACCGTCTGGCCATTGTACAGCGCCCTGTCCCCGAGCCGGACGCCCAGTTTGGTGACGGCCGTCTCGTCGATGGCGATCGTGTAGGGCTGGCGCAGGGCGTCGACCAGTTCCTGGGAATAGTCGGTCGGAATGGTCACCGCGCCCGGCGTGGTGTCGATGATGCTGGCCTGGACGAATTCCTGTTTCGGCGCGCGCTGCCGGGCGCGCTCGGCCTGCGACATGGTCGGGTCGACGTTCTTGACCGACTGGAACGAGCCACCGGCGCCGTCCAGCGGCTGGACCTCGACCACCTGCGGATTGCGGTAGGCCAGCGGAATGAAGCGGCGCGGCACGCCCGACGGTCCGCCCATCAGGCTGGTGGCCCCCGGCTGCATGATGATGATGTCGGCGCTGGAGCGCTCGATGGTGGCGGTGAAGCCCTTGCCGATGCCGATGAAGACACCGGTCATGGCGAGGACCAGCAGACCTGACAGCGCGAGCGCCATGACGGCCGCCATATAGCGGCGCCACTCAAACAGGAGAGTTGAAAGTGCAAGCGACATGGAAACGGCTGGACCCCTGACGTTGACCGCTATCTGACGATGCAAGGCAGCGGGGCCAAGTTAAATCGGGGTAAGGCGATCACGGTTACCCTTGCGCACGCCCCGCCGTGGCGCGATGGACGGACTTCGTTCATCGTGTCTATGCAGATAGCAACGCCCGGCGACGTCCGCCGGCTCCTGGGAGATTTCGCAGAATGCTGCTTCGTTCGCTCCGCTCCGCCGTGTCGGCGACCGCCTCGATCGCCGCCGTCGCCGGCGTGCTGGCCCTGATGGCCACGCCCTCCACCGCCCGCGCCGACGAAGGCATGTGGACGTTCGACAACTTCCCCATCCAGACGGTGAACGACAAATACGGCACCCGGATCGACCAAGCGTGGCTGGACCGGGTCCGCAACGCCGCTGTCCGTATCCAAGGCTGCTCGGCCTCGTTCGTGTCGGATCAGGGCCTGATCCTGACCAACTGGCACTGCGTTGTCGGCTGCGCCCAGGAGCTGTCCTCGCCCGAGCAGGACTATGTGAAGAACGGCTTCCTGACCGCCAACCGCGAAGAGGAAAAGCGTTGCCCGGGCCAGACCGCTGAAGTGCTGGTCGACATCGTCGATGTGACCGACCGGGTGCTGGCCGCCGGCACCGGGCTGGAAGGCGCCGCCTTCAACGCCGCCCGCACCGCCGAGACCAACGCCATCCAGACCGAGGCCTGCGCCGGCGATCCCAAGTTCAATTGCCAGGTGATCAGCTTCTACCGCGGCGGCCGCTACGCGATGTACAAATTCCGCCGCTATGACGACGTGCGGCTGGTCTTCGCCCCCGAGAACCAGGCCGCCTTCTTCGGTGGGGACCCCGACAATTTCAACTTCCCGCGCTACGCCCTCGATGCCGGCTTCCTGCGCGCCTATGAGGACGGCCGTCCGGTCGAAAGCCCGGGCTTCCTGCGCTGGAACCCGAACGCTCCGGCCGAGGGCGACCCCGTCTTCGTGGCCGGCAACCCCGGCTCGACCTCGCGCCTGCTGACCATGAGCCAGCTGGAGCGTCTGCGCGACCAGCAGCTGCCGCTGACCCTGATCCAGAGCTCGGAACTGCGCGGCCGCCTGCTGGAGTATTCGCTGACCGGCGACGAGGCCAAGCGCACCTCCTTCGACCCGATCTTCGGCCTCGAGAACAGCTTCAAGGCCCAGTATGGCCAGCATCAGGCGCTGCTCGATCCGGCGTTCCTCGGTGCCCGGCGCGACGCCGAGACCGAGCTGCGCGCGGGCGTGGCGGCCGATCCGGCCCTCGTCGCGCGCATCGGCGATCCGTGGACCGATCTGGAGCAGATCCAGGGGACGGCGCGGGAACTCTACCTGCCCTTCCGCCAGCTGGAACAGTCGGCGGGCGGTGGCTCGACCCTGTACCAGATGGCGCGGGCCCTGGTGCGCGCGTCGAAGAATACGGCGATGACCGAGGCTCAGCGCGCCCGGATGGCCGCCGCCGTGGGTGCCGAGACGCCGATCTCGATGGAGATGGAAGAGATCCGTCTCCGCTACTGGCTGTCCAAGACCCGTGAATATCTGACGGTCGACCATCCCGATGTGAAGACGCTGCTGGGCCGTGAAAGCCCGGAAGCCCTGGCCGACCGGCTGATCTCGACGACCCGGATGGGCGACGCCTCCTTCCGCGCCCAGGCCGCGGCGATGAGCACGGAAGAGATGGCGGCGGCCGATCCGCTGCTGGCCTTCATCATCGCCAATGACGCCGCCGCCTCGGCGATCGGCGCGCGCTGGGCCGCCGAGGTCAACGCCCCGACCGCCCGCGCGGCCGAAAAGGTCGCCCAGGCCCGGTTCGCGGTCTACGGCACCAACCAGTATCCGGACGCCACCTTCTCGCTGCGCCTGTCGTACGGCCGGGTCGAGGGCTGGAGCTATCGCGGCGTCACCGTGCCGGCCTTCACCTATATGGGCGGCCTGTACGAGCGGGCGACGGGCGCCGAGCCGTTCAACGCGGCCCAGGCCTTCATCGACAACCGTAGCCGGGTGAACATGGACACCGTCTATGACTTCTCCTCGACCAACGACATCATCGGCGGCAACTCGGGTTCGCCCGTGATCAACGCCGCCGGCGAAGTCATCGGCGCGGCCTTCGACGGCAACATCCACTCGCTGGGCGGGGCCTATGGCTATGACGGCACCCTGAACCGGACGGTGTCGGTGTCGACGGCGGCCATCACGGAAGCCCTGCGCAACATCTACCCGAGCCCGCACCTGCTGGAAGAGCTGGGGGTTCGGTAGTCTGTCTCCTCCCTGTTGGCGAAGCCAACGGGGAGGGCGACCACGAAGTGGTGGAGGGGCTGGTTCCCCATCCCAGCTTCGTGCGTTAGCCTGAAATCCTGATCTAACCGGAGGGGTCAGCGCGCGAGCGTCGACCCCTCCACCACTTCGTGGTCCCCCTCCCCATCGCGGGCGATGGGGAGGAGACAAGAACATGCGCCTCACCCCCGCCCTCGCCGCCGCCCTTCTGACCCTCGCCGCCGGTTCCGCCGCGCGCGCCGAGGAAGGGATGTGGACGTTCGACAACTTCCCCATCGCCCGGGCCAACGCCACCCTCGGGACCAACATCGACCAGGCTTGGCTGGACCGGGTGCGGCTGAGTTCGGTCAAGTTCGGCGGCTGTTCGGCGGGCGTCGTCTCGGCCGAGGGGCTGGTGATGACCAACAACCACTGCGTCGCCACCTGTGTGGCCAATCTGTCGACCCAGGCGGTCAACTACGCCGAGACCGGCTTCACCCCGCGCACCCGCGAGGAAGAGCGCAAATGCCCGGGCGGGACGGCGGAAATCCTGACCGACATCACGGACGTGACCGAGCGGATGCATGCGGCCGGCGCGGGGCTGGAAGGCCAGGCCTTCACCCGGGCGCGCGACGCCGAGGCGGGCCGGATCGAGCAGGAAGCCTGCGGCGGCGATGCGACCAAACGCTGTCAGGTCGTGAGCCTGTACCGCGGCGGTCAGTTCAAACTCTACACCTACAAGAAATACAGCGACGTCCGGCTGGCCTTCGCGCCCGAGGACCGGGCGGCGACCTTCGGCGGCGATCTGGACAATTTCAGCTTCCCCCGCTTCGCCATCGATGCGGCCTTCATCCGGCTGTACGAGAACGATGCGCCGGCAGCGACGCCGACCCATTTCGTCTGGAACGCCTCGCAGCCGGTCGAGGGCACGCCGGTGTTCGTGACGGGCAGCCCGGGCGCGACCCAGCGTCTGCTGACCCAGGACCAGCTGTTCACCATCCGCGACGTGGTCCTGCCGATGGACCAGCTGCTGGCCAGTGAACTGCGCGGGCGACTGATCCGCTATGCCGCGGAAAGCGAGACGCGCGCCTTCGAAGCGATGGATCCGATCGTCGGGCTCGAAAACACCTACAAGCGCGGCCTCGGCCGGATGCGGGCCCTGACCGATCCCGGCTTCATGGCCATGAAGGCCGAACAGGAAACCGACTTCCGCGCCCGCGCCGAAGCCGGGGCCGGCGACGCCAATCCGTGGACGACGCTGAGCGCCGCCCAGCCGATCGTCCGCGATCTTTACCCCGCCATGGCCCTGCTGGAGGGCGGCACGGGCATGGGGACCACGCCGGTCGCGGGCGGGTCGCAGCTGTTCAGCTGGGCCCGGACGCTGGTGCGCGGCGCGCAGGAGCGGGCGAAACCGTCAGCCGAACGCCTGCCGGAATACGCCGACAGCCGCCTGTCCGGCGTGCAGTCCGGCCTGTTCGCCGAGCGGCCGGTCTATCCGGGCCTCGAGCAGGTGCGGATGGAATGGTGGCTGTCCAAGACCCGCGAATGGCTGACCGTCGACGATCCCCGCGTGCGCGGCCTGCTGGGGCGCGAGTCGCCCGAGCAGCTGTCGGCCCGCCTGATCGAGGGCACGACCCTGGCCGATCCGGCCGTGCGCCGCGCCCTGTAGGAAGGCGGCCTCGCCGCCGTCGAGGCCTCGCAGGACCCGCTGATCCAGTATCTGCTGTCGATCCAGGACGAGACCCGCGCCATCCGCTCGGAGTGGGAGGAGAAGGTCCAGGCCCCGACCGACCGCGCCTCGGAACGCCTGTCGACCCTGCGCTTCCAGGCCTATGGCGACAGCGTCTATCCGGACGCGACCGGCACGCTGCGGCTGACCTACGGCAAGATCGAGGGTTCGGACGTGCCCGGCCAGCGCTGGGGTCCCTTCACCACCTTCGACGGCCTGTGGGACAGGGCGACGGGCGCCCCGCCCTTCGACGTTGCGCCGCGGCTGCTGGCTGCCCGCGAGCGGATCGACGGCGACACGGTGATGAACATGACCCTGTCCTCCGACACCATCGGCGGCTCGTCGGGCTCGCCCGTCGTCAACGCCGCCGGCGAGATTCTGGGTGCCAATTTCGACTCCACCGTCCTGACCCAGCGCAACGCCTATGGCTATGATCGCAACGTCAACCGCTCGGTGATCGTGACCACCGGCGCAGTGACGACGGCGCAACGGGATGTGTACGGGATGGACGGGTTGGTGGCGGAGCTGGGGGTTCGGTGAGGGGAACAGGGATGAGGGATGAGGGATGAGGTTTTCCGAACCTGCTCCTCATCCCTAATCCCCCGTCCCTCATCCCTTCCCTAGATCTGGCTCATCTTCTGCTGCGCCTTGGCGAAATACTGCCAGCCGGTCCAGACGGTGACGATGGCGGCGATCCAGATCAGGACGTAGGCGAAGGTCTGGAAATGCGGCTGCCATTCGAGCGGCAGGCCGAAGCCGTCCCACAGCAGGACCAGTTGCAGGGCGCCCAGGGCGACCATCTGCAGGACGGTCTTCCACTTGGCCAGCAGGGTGACCGGCAGTTTGACCTTGCCGGCGACGGTCTCGCGCAGGGCCGACACGGCGAACTCACGGAACAGGATCAGGCCGCAGGGAATGGCGATCTGCGGCAGGGCACCCCAGGCCAGGACGCCGAGGATGGCGCCGGTGATCAGCACCTTGTCGGCGATCGGATCGAGGATGGCGCCCCAGCGGGTCGTGGAGTGCCAGCGCCGGGCGAGGAAGCCGTCGACCCAGTCGGGCGAGGCGGCCACCACGAAGATGACGAAGGCCGTGCGCCCGAAGCGGAACTGGTCATCCGGGCTCAGATAGTCGGACATGAAGGGAATGCCCTGCGGCGCCGCCCCCGCCAGGATCAGGAACATGATCACCCCGGCGGTCAGCCGCAGGCCGGTCAGGATGTTCGGGATGGGATTGGCGTGGGGATTGGGTGTCATGGGGCGCTCCGATACCTCAAACGCGATCTGCCACGCTTCGCTCCATGAAGCGAGACTTCGGACCGGCCTCTAGTCTGTGAGCGAGACGAAGGTGTCATCCCGCAGGGAGCGCAGGACGCCGTCGGCGATGCCGAAATGCACGCCGCTGAGCGCCAGGGTGCCCGCCGCCTCGCGCTCGGCGATCCACGGGAAGGTTCGCAGATTCTCCAGCGACAGACGGACCACCGCCTCCTCGGCCGCCCGCTCCGCCTCCTCCGGCGGGCAGGCCTCGCAGACGCGGCGCACCACCGGCGCGCCCTGGGCGACCCAGGGCGCGACGAAGTCCTGGCAGTTGTCGGGCGCACCATAGCGCATGGCGTTGACCCCGCCGCAGTGGGCGTGGCCCATGACCATGATGCGCGAGACGCCCAGCACCTTGACCCCGAACTCCAGCGCCGCGGACACGCCGTGCAGCTGGCCGTCGGGCTCGTAGGGCGGCACCAGGTTGGCAACGTTGCGGACCACGAACAGTTGGCCCGGCGCGGTATCGAAGATCAGCGCGGGGTCGGCGCGACTGTCGGAACAGGCGACCACGAGGGTGTGCGGCTTCTGGCCTTTCGAGGCCAGCGCCTCGTATTCGGCCCTGGCGGCGGGCCAGTGGTCCTCACGGAAACGGCGGTAGCCGGAGAGCAGGGCGTCGCGGGATTCGTCGGTCATGGGGTCGATATAGGCAATCCGGGCAAGCGGGGGGAGAGTAACATTGGGCCGCAAAGGGCAGCCGGGTTGTGGCTAGCGCCTGCGCGGTGCCCCTTCGACCAGAACCGCCTGCTGCCAGCGGCTGGGCGGCTTGTCGGTGCGGTGGATGCAACCCGCCCAGCAGCAGGGGCGCTTCTTGCCTTCCTGCATTTCCTCGATCGTCCGCTGGATGCGGCGCTGCCGGGTCGCGGGCTGTTTGGCGTCCTCGACCCAGCAGATGAATTCATTGCGGCCCAGCGGCGTCAGCCCCTGCCACAGCGCTAGGACGTCCGGGTCGGACTGGATGGCGGATCGAAGGTCGTCGCCGGCGTCGTGGACGACGCCCTGTGCAAACCCGGTCATGCGGCCTCCCTTCCCGAGCCCCTACCCTAACCCCGCCCCTCCGGGTGGAAGAAGCCGTAAATCCGCTCCGCCAGCGGCTGGTTGATCCCCTCGACCTTGACCAGATCGACCACCGCGGCGCGACCGACGCCCTTGGCCGAGCCGAAGGCGTGCAGCAGGGCCTTCTTGCGGCCGGGACCGACGCCCTCGATCTCGTCGAGCGGGTTCTTCTTGATGTCCATCGAGCGGCGGGTGCGGTGGGCTCCGTTGGCGAACCGGTGCGCCTCGTCGCGCAGGCGCTGGATGTAGTAGAGGGCCGGCGACTTCAGCGGCATCATGAAGGGCGGCTTGCCCGGCATGAAGAAATGCTCCTTGCCGGCGTCGCGGTCCGGGCCCTTGGCCACGCCGACCGCCAGGATGTCGTCCAGACCCAGGTCGGCGAGAACGGCCAGGACTTCGGCCAGCTGGCCCGCGCCGCCATCGATCAGCAGCAGGTCGGGGCGGACCACCTCTTCCCCCGCGTCCTCGTCCTTCACGAGCCGGCCGAAGCGGCGGCGCATGACCTCGCGCATCATGCCGTAGTCGTCGCCGGGGGTCAGGTCTTCGCCCCGGATGTTGAACTTGCGGTACTGCGACTTCTGGAAGCCCTCGGGCCCGGCCACGACCATGCCGCCGACCGCATTGGTCCCCTGGATGTGGGCATTGTCGTAGATCTCGATCCGCTCGGGCCGGCTGTCGAGACCGAAGGCCTCGCAGACCTCGTCGAGGATTTTGCCCTGGGCAGACCCTTCCGCCATCTTGCGGCCCAGCGCCTCGCGGGCGTTGGTCAGGGCGTGGTCGACGAGGCCCAGCTTGTCGCCGCGCATCGGGCGGGCGATCTCGACCTTGCCTCTCTTCGATTCATTGGCGGCCTTCATCGAGAAGGCCTCCTCCAGCAGCTCCAGCTCATGCGGCCGGACGTTGGACAGGATCAGGCGCGGGATCGGCTTGTCCTCGTAGAACTGGCCGAGGAAGGCGGCGAGGATTTCGGGATCTGTGTCGGCCCGGTCGACGCGCGGGAAATAGGCCCGGCCGCCCCAGTTCTGGCCGCCGCGATAGAAGAAGACCTGGACGCAGGCCTGTCCGCCTTCAGAGAACAGGGCGAAGACGTCGGCCTCGGCGACGCCGTCGGCGCTGACGGAATTCTCCATCGAAATGGCCGACAGGGCGCGGATGCGGTCGCGGACGCGGGCGGCCTGTTCATAGTCCATGGCCTCGGCGGCGGCGCTCATCTCGTCGGACAGGCGGGCGATCACGGCGCGCGACTTGCCCTTCAGGAAGGCCGAGGCCTCGTCGACCAGGCCGGCGTAGTCCTCGAGCGAGATCAGGCCGGTGCAGGGGGCCGAGCAGCGCTTGATCTGATGCAGCATGCACGGCCGGGTGCGGGTCTCGTAGACGCTGTCCGAACAGGAGCGCAGCAGGAAGGCCTTCTGCAGGGTGTTCAGGGTCCGGTTCACCGCCCAGGTCGAGGCAAAGGGCCCGAAATAGTCGCCGGGCGTGGTGTGGGCCCCGCGGTGCTTGCGGACCTGGGGCGCGCGGTGGTCCTTGCGGATCATCAGTTCGGCGAACGACTTGTCGTCGCGGAGCACGACGTTGAAGCGCGGCTTCAGCTGTTTGATGAAGCTGGATTCGAGCAGCAGGGCCTCGGTCTCGGAGGCGGTGATGACCAGCTCCATCGAGCGGGTCAGGGAGACCATCAGGCCGATGCGCTGGGTGTGGAACCGGCCCTGCGCATACTGGAGGATGCGCTTCTTGATCGACTTCGCCTTGCCGACATAGAGGCAGGTCCCGTCCTCGCCATACATGCGGTAGACGCCCGGCTTGTCGGGGGCCCGGCGGGCCTCGTCGCGGATCAGGTCGGCGGCCTTCAGGGCACCGGCTTCGGTCTCGCTTTCAGGAATCGGGGCCTCGGTCATCGGGACCGATATAGAGGCCCCCCGCCGCTTTCGCGATGCGCGATCAGGCTCCGGCGGCGATCCGGCTGCGCGCGTCCAGCAGCAGGAAGACGCAGATGGCCAGCAGACCGATGTCCTTGGCGAGGAACTGGCCCGTCGAGCCTAGGGCGGGGAAGGCGTAGCCGGGCTCGACGATGGGCACGCCGAGGGCGAAGCTGAGCGTCACGACGAAGGTCGCCACGCCCATCAGGGCCCCGACCAGCCCCAGCCGCGGGAAGCGGCCGCCCAGCGCGATCAGGACGCCGGCGGTCAGTTCCAGCACGCCGATCACAATCGATGCGCCGGCCACGCCGACCAGCGGGTACAGCCAGCCGAACAGCCAGTAGTCGCGGGCGATCCCGGCCACGCCTTCGGCCTCGTAGGGCAGGAATTTCATATAGCCGAAGACGAGGAAGATCAGGACGATGCCCAGCCGCAGGGCGGCGCGGCCATCCAGGGTAGCCAGGCGAGCGGCGGCAGTCGGTTTCATGGGCGGGCTCCGGGGTTCAACGCCCATTCGCTCGCCGGAGGCCGGAGGTTACAGACTCTAGAAGCGACGGACCATCAGCACGCCGGCCAGAACCAGGGCGATGCCGGCGATCCGGCCGAGGCTGATCGGATGCTGCGGCGCGCCGAAGGCTCCGAAATGGTCGAGGATGAGCCCGACCAGCAGCTGGCCGGCGACCATCAGGGTGATGGTCAGGGCGACGCCGAGGCGCGGCACGCCCCAGGCCGCGGCCACCACGAAGATCGCGCCATAGAGGCCGCCGATCCAGGCATACCAGGGCAGGCCCCGCGCCGCCGCCACGTCGGGCTTGGCCTGCAGGATCATGGCGAGGATGCCTAGCGCCGCCGTGCCGATGGCGAAGGAGACGAAGGCGGCGTTCACCGGCGAGCCGACGGCGCCCATCATCTTGGCGTTGGTCGGGGCCTGGAGGGCGGTCGCGCCCCCCGCGAGGACGACGGCGATCATGGCGAAGAGGTTGGGGTTCATCGGGTCTGGCTACCAGCTTGTCGCGATGTCCGCACCGCCGAAAATCTCCCCCAGCCGGTCCCGCGTCGCGCGGTGCGTGTCCTCCGGCAGGGCCGCCGGGTCGAACCAGCCGATGTCGGCGATCTCGCCGTGGCTGGTGCGGTCGGTCATCGAGAAGCGGGCGATGCGGTAGACCAGCACATGGTCGCCGCGGAAGAAGCGTTCGTTGGCATGGACGCTGATCAGGGTCGGGCGACCTTCGACGATGAGGCCGGCCTCCTCGCGCAGCTCGCGGACCAGGGCATCCTCGCAGGTCTGGCCGCGCTCGACGCCGCCGCCGGGCAGCCACCAGCCGTGCAGATAGGTGTGTTTGACCAGCAGGACGCGGCCCTCGCCATCCACCGCCACGCCGCGCACGCCCAGGGTCATCCCGCGGCTGATCCGCGACCAGGCGAAGAACAGGGGGCGGGTGAAGGGCTCGATCCGGGTGCGCCATGTCGTCATGGGGCGACGATAGGCCGTCATGCGTTCTTGAACAGCCGGGCGCGGGGCTTTATTGCGGGCGCGCTAAAGGAGCGTTTCCATGCTGGCCCTCTACATCATCCTCGGCTTCGTCGCCGTTCTCGCCCTGATCAATTTCGTCGAGTTCGGCCGGGTTGACTGAGGCCCTCGCCCGCTCCGGTGAACGGCGGCGCGCCGCCCTGGTCACCGGCGGGGCGAAGCGCATCGGCCGGGCGATCTGTCTTGAGCTGGCCGCCGCCGGTTTCGACCTGGCGATCCACCATCGCGATTCGGGCGAGGACGCCGCGCGGCTGGCCGACGAGATTCGCGCCATGGGCCGCCGCGCCGTCTGCCTGTCGGCCGACCTCGCGGACGCGGAGGCGACCGGGGCCCTGATCGGCCGGGCCGTCGAGGCCCTCGGCCCCGTTGCGGTGCTGGTCAACAACGCCTCGGTGTTCGCCGACGACCGGCTGGACAGTCTGACCGGCGAGAGCTGGTCGTCGCACATGGACGTCAATCTGCGCGCGCCGGTGATGCTGGCCCAGGCCTTCGCGGCCCAGGCGCCGGACGGCTCGGCCATCATCAATATTCTGGATCAGCGGGTGCTGAAGCCCGATCCGCGCTTCTTCTCCTACGGCCTGTCCAAATCCGCCCTTTGGGTCGCGACCCGGACCATGGCCCAGGCGCTGGCGCCGCGTATCCGGGTCAATGGGGTCGGGCCCGGACCGACCCTGCCGTCAGTGCATCAGGCCGCGGGCGAGTTCGAGGCCGAGGCCCGGGCCACGCCGCTGCAACGCGCCGGCAGCCCGGAGGCCGTGGCCCAGGCCGTGCTCTGGCTGGTGGATGCCGGCCAGGTGACCGGCCAGATGATTGCCGTCGACGGGGGCCAGCACCTGGCGTGGCAGACCCCGGACATTGTGGAGTAGGCCTTGACCGTTTCCCCCCTGCCCTTCCCCGCCGCCCCGGTTTCTGGCGACGCGCCCCATCGCGAGGGCCTGACCGTGTTCGTGCGCGGCCTGCGGGTCGAGGCGGGCATCGGCGTGCACGACCACGAGCAGGGACGGCTGCAGCCGCTGATCATCGACGTGACGCTGACGCTGGCGCCCGCGCCGGTCGAGCGACTGGCGGACACCATCAACTATGAGACCGTGGCCCAGGCGGCCCGCGCCATCGTCGCCGAGGGGCATGTCGGACTGGTCGAGACCTTTGCCGAAAGACTGGCCGCGGCCTGCCTGGATGACGTGCGGGTGCGGCGCTGCACCGTGCGGATCGAAAAGCCCGGCGCGCTGGAGGCCGCCGCGGCCGCCGGCTGCGAGGTGGTGCTGGCGCGCTGATCGCTCGCCCTCGGCGGTTGCGCCGGACGCGAGGCGCGGTCATTACTTGGACCGGACTGAAGGATATCCGATGGCCGAACCCGGCGATCTTCCCCCCACGGACGCCCCCCTGGATGACCATGGGAACGACCATGACGACGACCTGATCGGTTTCGCCACCCCGGCGTCGCTGCTGGGCCGGCTGCGCGTTGAGCCGGAACCCGAGCCGGAACCTGAGCCCGAACCCGAGCCGGAACCGGAGCCCGAGGAAGACCTGGTCGAGGACGAGCCCCTCCCGCCGGAGACGGCACCGGTCGAGGCCGGTTCGGTCTTCGCAACCTCGCGCGAGTTCACGACCCGCCGGCACCGGCGCGACGAGGGGGCCGCCCTCCCCGGCGGCGGTCTGGGCCTGTACGCCGTCTACGCCCTGATCCTGTTCGCCGTGCCGACCATGGGCGTGTCGGCCGCGATCGGCCTGTTCGCCGTTACCGGACGGCCCGGGCCGGAGGACGATCTGTCGGCGTCACACTTCATCTACCAGCGCCGGACCCTGTGGGCCGCGGCGGTGGCGGCAGTGGCGGGGGTGATCCTGCTGGCCGCGCCGTTTGCGCTGGGCGTGCCGATTCTGTTCGGTCTGGCGCTCTGGATGGTGCTTCGCGGGGCCTGGGGCGTTTGGACCCTGAAGTCCGGCCGCGAAATCGCTGATCCGCGCGGCTGGTGGATCTGACGGAGACACCCCATGGCCGACGCCACACCCGACCGCCCGACGGAACCCCGCTTCGCACCGGGCCATGAATCCGAAGGCCGGCCGGCGGCGCTGATCGCCTGGGGCCTGTACATTCTGTCCCTGCCCAGCGCGAACCTGCTGGTCATTGTCGGCCTGATCGTCGCCTACGCCGGGCGCGGCGGTTCGGATGGCCTGTCACGCGCCCATATCGACGCCCAGATCGGCCTGTTCTGGTCTGTGTTCTGGTGGACCATCCTGCTGTGGATCGGCATCGGGGTCTGCACCGTCGCCTTCTTCGCCGCACCGGCCATGGGCCTGGTGCTGATCCCCGTCGCCTTGCTGCTGGGACTCAGCCTGCTGTTCCTGACGGTCTGGTTCACGATCAAGAGCATCATCGGCCTGTTCAACCTGCTCGGGGACCGGGCCCCCTGAGTGCATCAGGATGGCTGGCGAAAGCCGACTTTCACCGGTTTCCGGGGAACAGGTTCGCGGACTGCAGAGTTGGCTGGATGTCCGCTATCCGACACGGCCGAGGCCTCTAATGACCGATCTTCGCGACGTATTGACCGACCACCGGTTTGAGCAGGGATTCTCTGATCCCGAGGGCCAGTTGCGCACCGTCTTCGCCGACTATGCGGTGCAGGGGAACACGCGGGTGATCCTGCACGTCGAGGCTGATCCGGCCCTGCGCGGCACGGGCGCGGCGGGCCGGTTCATGCAGGCGCTCGCCGAGCATGCGCGGGCCGAGGGCCTGAAGCTGGCACCGCGCTGCAGCTACGCCGTCGCCTGGCTGAAGCGGCATCCGGAGTTTGACGACATCCGGACCTGACCGAAGGCCCGTGCTGGCGTTCAGCCTTGCGTTGTGGTGGACTGGACCCCTTGGGGGTTTGCGTCATGTACAGTCTGTTGAGGGCCGCTGCGGCGGCCACTGTGTTGCTGGCTGTGCCAGGCGTCGCCCAGGCGCAGGCCTGGGTCGACTGGGGCGAACGATCAGCGCGGGAATTGATCACCGCCGAGCATGGCGCCGTCACCGAGGTGACGGTGGGTACCAACGGCGAACTGCACATCTATGCGACGTTCGACGGCTGGTTGCACATGCTGCTCATCGGGACGGACTGCAACGGGCAGGGCACGAACCAGCGGTGCAAACGGCTGGGCTTCAACGCCCTGTTCGAGGTCGATGACGAGGCCCGCGCGCTGGTGCTGGAGCGCGAGATGATCCTCGCCTTCGTGGCGGACATGGCGGACGGGGAGGATCTGGTCCTCCACCGCGAGGTCGACCTGACGGGGGGCGTTCCGCTGGTCAACATCCGGGCGCAGCTGGATCGGTTCATCCGCACCTGTGAACAGGCCTCCGACCAGATCTGGCCAGCGGCGGACGGCAAGGGGCCGACCAAGCCGCGTTAGCCGCCCTCACCCCCGCCCTGGCCGCCGATGACCGGCTTGTCTGGCGGCGATTTGGGCAAGGCCGATGGAGCGCACAACCGTTCCCGCGCATTGTGTGAGGAACGACGCGGAGCCGCCCCATGCCCGACCTGGACCTGTCCTCCCTCAGCGCCGCCGCGGGGCCGATGCAGACCTGGGTGCTGCCGGCCATGCTGGGGCTCGTCCTCGCCTCGGCGACCGGGCTGCGCACCTTCCTGCCGCTGCTGATGCTGGCCCTGGCGGCGAAGTTCGAAATGTTCGGCGTGCGGCTGATCGACCAGATGGACTGGCTGGTCTCATGGCCGGCCATCGCGGCGTTGGCGACGGCGACCGTGGCGGAGTTCGCGGGCGACAAGGTGCCGGCCAT
>Ga0187845_1000027_pt1 | contig 73747 bp, 69 predicted proteins | sample SpaLakP09_SKY_68_FD_134515 | JGI IMG/M metagenome (GOLD analysis project Ga0187845, IMG submission 134515) | Oligotrophic lake water microbial communities from Sparkling Lake, Wisconsin, USA - SP09_SKY_68 | ecosystem: Environmental > Aquatic > Freshwater > Lake | place: USA: Sparkling Lake... | reverse complement strand
TCCGCCGCGCGGCGGATGGTGCATGGACACGGGCCGGACCGGGGCGCAGGAGTCGCGCTCCAAACCCCGTGAGGACCAGACCCCGTGGAACTCGACGCACTTCTGCTGTCGCGATTGCAGTTCGCCTTCACCATCGCCTTCCATATCCTGTTCCCGGCCTTCACCATCGGGCTGGCGGCCTTCCTGGCCGTGCTCGAGGGCCTGTGGCTCTGGACGAAGCGCGACGCCTTCAAGGTCCTCTACCTGTTCTGGGTCAAGATCTTCGCCCTCAGCTTCGGCATGGGCGTCGTCTCCGGCGTGGTGCTCAGCTACCAGTTCGGCACCAACTGGTCGGAGTTCATCCGCCTGACCGGCGGGGTCATCGGACCCCTGCTCGCCTATGAGGTGCTGACGGCCTTCTTCCTTGAGGCCTCCTTCCTGGGCGTCATGCTGTTCGGCTGGAAGAAGGTCGGGCCGAAGCTGCATTTCCTCGCCACGGTTCTGGTCGCGGTCGGCACCACCATTTCGGCCTTCTGGATCCTGTCAGCCAACAGCTGGATGCAGACGCCGCAAGGGTTCGAGACCATGGCCGACGGCACGCTTCGCGCCACAGACTTCATGGCCGTCATCTTCAATCCGAGCCTGCCCACCCGGCTGGCCCACATGCTGCTGGCGGCCTTCCTGACCACCGGTCTGGTGGTCGGGGCGGTCTCGGCCTTCCACGTGCTCAAGGACCGGGCGAAGGGCGCTGTTACGGGCTGGACCGAGAGCCGGATCGCGCTCGTCATGGCGGTCGGGCTGGTCGCGGTTCTGGCCCCGCTGCAGCTGGTCGCCGGCCACCTGTCCGGTGAGGTGACGCACAAATATCAGCCGTCCAAGACGGCGGCGATCGAGGGCTATTGGGAGACCCGCGCGGACCAGCCGCTGCACCTGTTCGGGATCCCGGACCGCGACGCCCAGAAGAACCATTTCGAGGTTTCGATCCCGGGCCTGGGCAATGCGATCCAGAACCTGCCGCGCGATCAGGTCATCCAGGGTCTGGACGCCTGGCCGCGCGAGGATCAGCCGCCGCCCTTCATTCCCTTCTTCGGCTTCCGGATCATGGTGGGCCTTGGCCTGCTGATGATTGCCCTCGGCACGACCGGAGCGGTTCTGATCTGGCGGCGAAAACTGTTCGAAACGCCGTGGTTCCTGCGCTTCTGCGTGGCCATGGGACCGTCCGGCTTCATCGCCGTCCTCGCCGGCTGGATGGTGACGGAGGTCGGCCGCCAGCCGTGGGTGGTCTATGGCGTGCTGAAGCCGCGGGACGCCGTCTCGCCGGTCACCACCGGCGAGGTCGCGACCAGCCTGATCGCCTATGTCCTGGTCTATTCGGTCGTGTTCACGGCCGGGGCTCTCTTCATCCTCCGGCTCATGGCCGAGGGTCCGGTTGCGGCCCTGGCCGAGCCCGCGCCGCGCGGGGACCGGGCACCGGGGTCGCCGCTGGCCAAGGCTCCCGAAGACACCACGCCGGGAGACGCCTGATGCTGGACCTGCCGCTGATCTGGGCCGGGCTGATCGCCACGGCCGTCCTGCTCTACGTCACCCTTGATGGCTTCGACCTGGGCATCGGCATCCTGTTTCCCTTCGCGAGATCGAAGGAAGACCGGGACGTGATGATGAACACGGTCGCGCCCGTCTGGGACGGCAACGAGACCTGGCTGGTGCTGGGCGGGGGCGGCCTGCTGGCGGCCTTCCCGTTGGCCTATTCGGTGCTGATGCCGGCCTTCTATCTGCCGGTGCTGCTGATGCTGGCCGGGCTGATCCTGCGCGGGGTGGCGTTCGAGTTCCGCTTCCGCGCCCGCAACCGGGGCCGGAAATTCTGGACCCAGATGTTCGCGGGCGGCTCCATCCTGACGGCGATCGCCCAGGGACTGATCCTCGGCGGCTTCATCCAGGGGGTGACGGTCGAGAACGACCGCTTCGCCGGCGGGCCGTTCGACTGGTTCACGCCCTACACCCTGCTGGTCTCGGCCGGGATCGTCGCCGGTTACGCCCTGCTGGGCGGGACCTGGCTGATGATGAAGACGAAGGACAACCTGCACGGCGACGCCCGTCGCTGGAGCCTGATCGCGGCGACCGCGGTGGCGGTTCTGCTGGCGGCGGTCAGCGTCGCCACCCTGCTTGTGCACCATCGCATCGGGATGCGCTGGGGGATCGACACGGCCGAGGCGCAGATCGCCTGGGATATGCTCCTGCCGCGCCTGGCCATTCCGGCGCTGGGTCTGGCGGGGCTCGCGGCCATCTTCGTCATGGCCCGGAAGGGCTCTCACCTCTGGCCGTTCATAGGCGCGCTGGTGGTGTTCCTGTCCGGCTATATCGGCCTGGCTGTCAGCTTCATGCCCTATGTCGTTCCCTATGCGCTCGACTTCCGTCAGGCGGCGGCGCCGGACAATGCGCTGGGCCTGATGCTGGTGGGCACGGTGCTGATCCTGCCGGCCATCCTCGGCTATACGGCCTGGGTCTACTGGGTCTTCCGCGGCAAGGTCGATACGGAGTCCGGCTATCATCATTGAACCCGTTCCACCGCCTGAAACCGATGACGCGCCCGGACCGTTGTGGAAGCGGCTGGCCTGGTTCGCGGGGCTGGCCGTGGCCGCCTCGACCGTGACGGCCATCGTCGCCTATGTGCTCAGGGCCTTGCCGTTCGCGGGTTGAGGGGGGATTGTCGTCCCATGAAAATGCTCGTTGCCGCCGCCGCCCTGCTGCTTGCCGGAGCCGCGCACGCCCAGACTCCTCCTGCCCAGACGCCGCCCCCCCAGGCCGCGCCGGCACCGCCGGCCAGCAGCCTGACCCGCGACCTCAACAGCGGCCCGCCGGCACCGGCGGTCTATCTGGCACCGGCACCTGCGCCCGTCATCACGCCGACGCCGGCGCCCGCGCCACCCTCAGCGACGCCCGTACCGATCTTGCCGCGTCCCGCCGCGAGTCCGGCACCGGCCGCCGTCCTGCCCGCTCCGGTCTATCCGACGCCGGTCCGGCCACGCGTCACGCCCGCGCCGTCCGTTCAGCCGGCTCCGGTCGCTGCACCGCCGGTCCCTGTCGCGCCTGCGCCCCGGCCTGCCGTCGTGCCGCCTCCGGGCCCGGCACCGGCGGAGGCGGCGCCCGCGACCACCCCGACCCCGGCCCCTGTCCCGGCCGCTCCCGCCATGACCGTGCTGGACAGCGCCGCCCGTGCGGCCCTGCCTTTCACCGCTGACTTGCCGTCGGGCTTCGAGATCGTCACCGGCCGCCCCGGCCCCGACTTCCGCATCTATACGATCCGGCGCGGCACCCAGTCGTTCGTCATGGTCTATGCCGGCCCGGCGTCGCAGTTCCCGATCTACAGCGGTCAGATGGTCGAGGCGGCCGGGCGCGCCTCCATTCTCTCGACCGAGGACGGGGTCCGCCACGCCGTCGAGCACCTGTTCCAGCGGACAGCCACGCCGCGTGAAGTCCACGTCTGGACCATGAGTCTGGACGGTGCCGATCGCGATCTGGCCGAGCAGATCGCCCAGTCGGTCGACGTCCGCTAGCGCGACGTCAGACCCGGCGAACAACCGTGTCCGGGTCGCCAAGCCGCACACCCCGTGCCCCGGCGAAGACCAGGACCTCCTGTCCGGGCGCTGCAGCCCAGCGGCGCAGCGTCGCCTGATATGGCTCGCGCCGCCAGTCGTGCGGCCGCGCGGCGTCGCATTCCACCACCAGCCGCGCTCCGCCCTGTTCGCTGTGCAGGACGAAGCCGGCGGTGGTCGGCTTCCAGCTTTCGTCCAGCGCCTCGGTCAGCAGCCAGAGGCAGTTGAAGACGCGGCAATCGCCCGGCCGGTCTTCATAGATGGCGCAGCCGGCGGACTTGCTGAACTGCCGGCACCATTTGGCCGCCGGCTTGTCCAGCGCGGTCACGCCCATCAGCTTGCAGCACAGGCCGCAGTCGCCGCAGCTCCTGGCGGGGGCCGGGCCGTCTTCACGCATGGGGGAGGCTCCGAACGTCCATGATCCTGCCTACCACGGGCCGGGTGTCGCTGGCCCGGCTCATGCGGCGGGATGGATCGTCACAGCACCTCGCGGCGGGACAGATGGATCGTCATCAGGGCGAAGGCGACCAGTCCCAGGCCGCAGCCGAGCCCAAGGGCCGTGTCCACCCGCCAGGCGTCTGACGCCATCATGTTGACCGGCATCTGCCACGGCAGGAAGACGCCCTCCTTCGCCGAGGTGGCGACGACGGCGAAGAAGGTCCCGCCGATGCCCAGCACCAGTCCGGGCACGAAACTGGCGAAGCGCAGGGCGGTCCACAGCTGGAGTGCGATCATCAGCAGGCTGGCGAGGAAGATCTTCCCCATCAGTTCCGCATAGGTCGCCAGGTTGAAGGGGCCCGTGGGGGCGAACTCCGGCTTGATGGCACCGGCCAGGCTGATCGCCGCCCCGTTCATCGCGAGGGTGGCGACGCTCATCAGGGCCACGACGGTCACCACGGCGACGGCCTTGGCCGCGTACAGCCGCCAGCGCGGCGCAGGCAGGGCGCGCAGATGATCCCAGCTGCGCGGCCCGTGCTCCATATGGGCGACCAGGGCGGTCAGGGCCGTCACACTCATCGGCAACATGAAGAAGGCCCAGACGCCCGCCGCGCTGGTCATCCACATGTCCCAGGTCGCCGACCGGCCGGACCGCAGAAGCATGAAGAAGCCGAACACGGCGATCAGGGACGGTGCGGCGACCGCGAGCAGGGCCGCCAGCGAACGGTTCAGCTTGCGGGCCTCGACCGCGAAGGGCGCGAAAAAGGGGGCGGCGGACATCAGACGTGCTCCGGCTGCATGAGGGGTTGGGCAGGGGTCGGGGCGGAGACGTCGCGATAAATCCCCTCAAGCGTCCGGGCCCGCGGCCCGATGGCGAAGACGGCGATGTCGGCCTCGACGAGGGCGCGGTTCAGGGCGGCGGCGGCGGCGCGGGCGTCCTCGCCGGGCTTGAGGCTGGCCACGACCCGGTCGGTTGACCGCGCGACCGTGAACCCCCGCGACGCCGCCAGTTCGGCTGCGCGCGCCGGGTCGTCGGTCTCGACCCCAATCTCCGGCACCATCTCGGCCTTGAGCCGGGCGAGTTCGCCCTCCAGGACCAGCCGGCCCTGATGGATGATGCCCACATGGGTCGCCGTCTGTTCGATCTCCCCCAGCAGGTGGCTGGACAGCAGCACCGTCGCCCCGGTCCGGGCCGGCAGTTCGCCGAGGAAGCGGCGCATGTCCGCGATCCCGTCGGGATCCAGCCCGTTGGTCGGCTCGTCGAGGATCAGCACCGGCGGCGCCCCCAGCATGGCCCGGGCCAGCCCCAGGCGCTGGCGCATGCCCAGCGAATAGTCGGAGACACGCCGCCCGGCGTGTTCGGACATCTCGACCACCTCCAGCACGCGATCGATCTCGGTCCGGGGCAGGCCGATCAGGCAACGGGTCAGGTCCAGGTTCTCCCGCCCGGACAGGTTTCCGTAGAAGCCGTGCGCCTCCAGCAGGGCCCCGGCCTTACGCGCCGCGCCCAGCCGGTCGCTGCCGACATCGACGCCGCAGATCCGCGCCGTCCCGCCGCTCGGCCGGATCAGGCCCAGCAGCATCTTCAGCGTCGTGGTCTTGCCGGCCCCATTGCGGCCCAGGAAGCCGTAGACGGCCTGCTCCGGCACGGTCATCGACACGGCATCCACCGCCAGATGGCGTTTGAAGCGGCGGGTGAGTTCAGTTGTTTCGATGGCGGCGGACATGGGCGGCGCTCTGGTTTCGTTTAACTCGCATATAAAGTTGCGAAGCTCGCGTCTTTAAGTCAAGATTAAAGATCAGACAGAGTTCCGACCCCGGAGACCGACCCGTGAGCCAGACTGACATTGACCGCTTTCGCCAGCGCTGTGCCTGGTTCCGCTGGCTCGCCGTCTTCATGGTGATCAGCGTCGGCGCGCTGTTGACCCTCATACATTTCGTCGCCCCCGGGGTGTTGCTGGCCCGCGGCGACTACGACGGCACGCCGGGCGGATGGATCACGGACGTCGTCTGGGCCCTGCCGACGGTCTTCTACCTGTTCGCCGTCTGGGCCATCGGCGCGGCCATGGGGCAACTGTCGAAGGGGCGGTTGATCCAGCCGATCCTTGTACACGCCCTCCGACGCGTCGGCCTGTCCCTCGGGCTTGGGGGGTTGTTCAGCGTGTTCGGGGTCACCAATGTGATCCGCCTGATCGAGGGCGGTCGGGGCGGCTTCGCCTATTTCGACGTGGCGGGCATGACCCTGGGCATGATCGGCGGGGCCCTGTTCCTGCTTGGCGGTGTCATGGAACAGGCCGGCAAGGTCCAGGCCGAGCTGGACGAGATGATCTGATGCCGATCCGCGTCACCCTCGACCATCTGATCGTGCAGAAGGGGCTGAAGGCCCGCGACCTCGCCGCCGAGGTCGGTCTCAGCGAGACCCAGCTGTCCCTGTTCCGCTCGGGCAAGGTGAAGGGCATCCGCTTCCGCACGCTGGCGAAGCTGTGTGCCGCGCTGGAGTGCCGGCCCGGGGATTTGCTGGACTATGACTTCGACCCGGCGGATCTCGCCGTCGTCGACGAGGACTAGCCGCCGAAGGTCACCGTCTGCGCCTGCGAACCCGGCCGGAATACCACGGTCCGGGTCACGCCATTGATCCGCACATTGACCTGCTGTTCCTGGTCGTCGTGGACGCCGGGGAAGAAGTCGAGGTCGATCGTGACGGCGGTGATGTCCCGGTCGGTGGTCTCGCCGCTGAAGGCGACGCGGACGTTGTCGCCGGCCAGATCGGTGGCGGCGTGGGTCACCGGGATGGCGGCACCGTCGATATCCAGACGAAACCGCTGGCGGAGATGGGTCTCGAGGTCCGCCACGGCCTGGGGGTCGTCGAGGCTCGGCTGGGCCTCCGGGGCGATAGAGACCAGGGCGGGCTCCACGTCATGGGCGGAGAAGCGATGCACCACGCTGACCGTGCCCGAGGCGGGATCGATCTCGACCACGGTCAGGCCAGCGTGGCCGCGATGCGCCAGCGCCGGGGAGGCGAGGGTGCCGACCAGGGCCGCGACCAGCAGGGCCCGCTTCATCACTGGCTTGCCGCCGGACGACGGACCCGGGTCGCCGTCGAGTCGGGGCTGACCTCGACGTCGGAGTCGCGCATGCGGTTCTCGCCGGGCGGCGGCGGCGGGGACAGGCGCAGCGTCCGCTCGTCGATGCGGCGCGGGAAGTAGTTGTTGGCCAGGTTGGCGTCGGCGGTTTCCCGCAGCGGGTCGACCTCGGCCGAGACCAGGGTCTTCGAGGACACGTGCTGCCAGATGACCTGCTGGCTGTTCCGCCGCCAGATCTCGGCGGGGATGCGGATCGTCTCGTCCGAGCCGTCCGAATAGGTCAGCTTGAGGATCACCGGCATGACCAGGCCGCCGACGTTCTTGAAGGTGAAGCGGTAGATGTTGTCGTCGAAGCCCTGGGCCGCGCGGCGGTCCGCGTCGGCGCGGCGGGCGGCGCTTTCGGCGTCCCGGCGCTGCTGGGCCGTGGTCGTGAACCGGTCGGTCTCGTTGTAGAAGTCCCGCGTCGCCGGATCGCGTTCGACGACCGTTTCGATGCCGCGGTTGTTCTCGACCGTGCGCGAGACCGGCTCCTGTTCGAACCGCTCGCGGGCGGCGCGGTTGCGGACCTCGGGGTCGGGAGAGTCCAGCGTCGCCGCCGTGACGCTCTCCAGCGAAATGTCGACGTGGTCGGTCGAATAGAACCAGCCGCGCCAGAACCAGTCGAGATCGACGCCGGAGCTCTCCTCCATGGTGCGGAAGAAGTCATAGGGCGTCGGGCGCTTGAAGGCCCAGCGCTGCGAATATTCGCGGAAGGCGCGGTCGAACAGTTCGCGGCCCAGCACCGTCTCGCGCAGGATCACCAGGGCGGTGGCCGGCTTGGCATAGGCGTTGTTGCCGAACTGCAGCAGGCTGTCGGACTGGGTCATGACCGGCACCTGGTCCTGACTGATCATGTATTCGATGATGCTGGACGGCTCGCCGCGCGCCGGGAAGTCGGCGTCCCACAGCTTCTCGGCCTGGAACTGCAGGAAGCTGTTCAGCCCCTCGTCCATCCAGGTCCACTGACGCTCGTCGGAATTGACGATCATCGGGAAATAGGTGTGGCCGACCTCATGGATGACCACGCCGATCAGGCCGTTCTTGGCGCGCTCGGTATAGGTCAGGCGGCCGTCGTCACCCCGCACCGGGCGCGGCCCGTTGAAGGTGATCATCGGATATTCCATCCCGCCGACCGGGCCGTTGACCGACTGGGCCGTCGGATAGGGATAGGTGAAGGCGAACTGGTTGTAGACGTCGATGGTGTGGGCGATCGACCGGGTCGAATAGGCATCCCACAGCGGGCGGGCCTCCTTCGGGTAGAAGGACATGGCCATGACCACGGGGTGTTCGGCGCTCTCCTGGTCGACGCCCATGGCGTCCCAGATGAATTTGCGGCTCGAGGCCCAGCCGAAGTCACGCACATTGTCGGCGCTGAAATTCCACGTGCGGGTGCCGGGGCGGGCCGGCCGGGCCTCAGCCGCCGCGGCCTCGGCGGGGGTGACGATATAGACCGGGGCGTCGGCTGTGCGGGCCTCGGCCAGGCGCGCCCGTTGTTCGGCGCTCAGGATGTCGGTGTTCTGCAGTTCGCCGGTCGCGGCGACGGTATGGTCCGCGGGCGCGGTGATCGAGACGTCGTAGTCGCCGAACTCGAGCGTGAACTCCCCGGCACCCAGGAACTGGGCATTATGCCAGCCCTCATAGTCCGAATAGACCGCCAGACGCGGGAACCACTGCGCCGCCAGGAACAGGCAGTTGCCGTCCTCGCCGGGCTTGGTGAAACACTCATAGCCACTGCGGCCCCCGACCACATTGGTCTCCGGCAGGGGCAGGCTGAAGTCGATGGTGAAGGCGAAGCTCTCGCCGGTCGCCAGCGGGCGCGGCAGTTCAACCCGCATCATGGAGTCGACGATGGTGAAGGGCAGGTCGCGGCCGTCGGGACCGGTCACCTTCAGGTCGTTGAAGCCACCCTCCCAGCCCTGCATCCGCTGCACGCGCAGCACCTCGTTGACGCTGACCGTGTCCGAGGCGGTGTAGGTGCGGCTGCGCTCGGCCAGGGAGTCGCGGCGATAGTTCTGCTGGTCCAGCAGCAGCCACAGATAGCCGAGCGAGTCCGGGGAATGGTTGGTGTAGGTCACCGCCTCGCGCCCCGTCAGGGTGCGGTTGGCCTCGTTCAGGCTGACGTCGATGTCATAGTCGACCTGCTGCTGCCAGTAACGGTGTCCGGGTGCTCCCGACGCATTGCGGTAATCGGTCGGGGTCGGCCAGTCCTCGCCCTCGAACTGGCGGAATTTGTCCTCGAAGGTGCCGCGCGACTGGTCGACCGGGCCAACGCTCTGCTGCGCCAGGGCGGCCGAGGCCATGAGGGAGACGCCGGCAACCGACGCCAGCAACATACCGATCCGCATTCGAAACACCGTCCCCAACTGAAAGCCCGCGCGGACCTTAGTCCGCCCGGATAATGTAACAAGGCAGCGAAGATTAAGTCTGCGTAATCCAGCCATGCCTTGCGGCCCAGGCCAGCGCCAGTTCGGGCCAGACGGCGGCCGGCCGGCCCGCAATCAGCCGGATGCCGAAACCGTGGCCGCCCTCCTGGAACAGATGCGCCTCGGCCGGCACGCCGGCGGCCCTGAGGGTTGTCAGCAGTTGCAGGCTGTTCTCGACGGGTACGGACGCGTCATCCATGGCGTGCAGCAGGAAGGTCGGTGGCCGGGCGGTCCAGTCCATCCGCTCCAGCGAGTAGCGCGCGATCATTTCCGCCGTCGGCGTGTCGCCGAGAAGCTCCAGCCGCGACCCGGCATGGACATGCGGGTCCGCCATGGTGGCGACCGGATAGAGCAGGATCGACAGGTCCGGTCGGTGCGACACGGTGTCGGCGGCGTCCACGGCGGCATAGGTCGCGTCCGTGCGTGCGGTCAGCATACCAGCCAGATGCCCACCCGCGGATGCCCCCAGCACCGCGACCCGCGTCGGGTCCAGTCCACGGGCGGCGGCCTGTGACCGCACCAGCCTTAGGGCGCGCTGGGCATCCTGTAGCGGCGCGTCAGGCCCGGCGACCCAGACGTCGCCCGGCAGGCGATAGCGCAGCACGAAACAGGTCACCCCGGCCGCGGCGAACACCCGGGCGCAGTCCAGCCCTTCCTTGTCCACGACCGCCCATTTGTACCCGCCGCCGGGGATCAGCAGCAGCGACGCCCCGTTGGGCCGGTCGGGCCGCAGCACCGTCAGGATCGGATCGGTGGTGTAGCGGGCGAAACGATCGTGGAACGCAGGATCGGTCGAGCGCTCGGTCACCTGCGGCGTCACCGTGACCCGTTCTCCGCCCGGTGCCGCGCCGGGCCATAGCCGGATGACTTCGGTCGGATCGGAGGGCGCGACCTGCAACGATACCGGTGTCAGCGCAGCGGCAGGTCGGGCTGTCGCGGCCAGGGCGGCGAGGCCCAGCGCGGCTCGGCGGTTGAAGGTCATGAGGCGGGGCTCCTGAAGCCGAAGCTAGGCCTGCAGTCGTCGTCCGCCAAGGCGGCCCGGATCAGACCAGCTCGACCGCCACGGCCACGGCCTCGCCGCCGCCGATGCACAGGCTGGCCACGCCCTTCTTGCCGCCCCGCGCCTGAAGCGCCGACAGCAGGGTGGTCAGGACACGGGCACCCGAGGCTCCGATCGGGTGACCCAGGGCCGTGGCCCCGCCGTTGACGTTCAGCTTCGCCCGGTCGATGCCGAGGTCGCGCATGGCGATCATGGCGACCACGGCGAAGGCCTCGTTGATCTCCCACAGATCGACGTCGTCGACCGTCCAGCCGGCCTTCTTCAGCGCCTTCTGCATGGCCGGCACAGGGGCAGTGGTGAACAGGCCCGGCTCATGGGCGTGGGCGGCGTGGCTGACGACGCGCGCGACGATGGGCAGGCCCATGGCCCTGGCCACGCTCTCGCGGGTCATCACCAGGGCGGCGGCGCCGTCCGAGATCGAGCTGGCGTTGGCGGCGGTAATGGTGCCGTCCTTTGAGAAGGCGGGCTTCAGCGTCGGGATCTTCTCCGGCATGGCCTTGCCGGGCTGTTCGTCCTCGGTGACCGTGACGACGCCCTTGCGCGAGGTGACCTCGACCGGGGTGATCTCGGCCTTGAAGGCACCGGAGGCGATGGCTTCCAGCGCGCGGCTCAGGCTTTCGAGCGCATATTCATCCTGGGCCTCGCGGGTGAACTGGTAGGTGCGCGCCGAGTCCTCGGCGAACGATCCCATCAGCTTGCCGGGCGTGTAGGCATCCTCCAGCCCGTCCATATACATGCTGTCGACGATGACATCGTGGCCGATCCGGGCACCGCCGCGGTGCTTGGTCATCAGATAGGGCGCGCCCGACATCGACTCCATGCCGCCCGCGACGATGACATCCGCGCTGCCGGCCATCAGGCTGTCAGACGCCATCATCACCGCCTGCAGGCCCGAGCCGCACATCTTGTTCACGGTCGTCGCCTCGACATGCTGGCCAAGGCCGGCACCGATGGCGGCCTGGCGCGCCGGGGCCTGGCCGAGGCCGGCGGGCAGGACGCAGCCCATGTAGATCTGCTCGACCTTGTCCGCCGCAATCCCGGCACGCTCGACCGCAGCCCGGACCGCCGTCGCGCCCAGCTCGGTCGCCTTGACGCCGGACAGGGCACCCTGGAAGCCGCCCATGGGCGTGCGGGCGAAGGAGACGATGACGACGGGATCGGACATGGAAAAACTACCCTTGGGAGGAGGAATTGCGCGGGTGGATGGGCCGCTGGGCCGGGAAAGGCAAGAGGCTCAGGCGGCCTCTTCGTCGGTCCGCTCCCGGGGCATCATCTCGCCGACCGTCGGCCGGTTTTCTGCCCGGGTCAGCAGGATGTCGCGGGGTTTGACGATCTCGTTGCAGTGACCGCAGGCGATGCGCGGCGCCAGGTCGTGGCCGCAGGCCCTGTGGATCATGGAGACGCCGGAATCGGCATCGCCATAGACATGTTTGGCACCCCAGCCATGCAGGGTGACCAGCACGCCGTACAGGTCCTTGCCCTTGGCGGTCAGGACATACTCATTGCGGGGCGGGCGCTCGGAATAGAGCTGGGGTTCCAGCACCCCGTGCTGGACGAGGCTCTTCAATCGCGCCGCCAGCACATTGCGGGCGACGCCCAGCCGCTCCTGCCACTGTTCGAACCGGCTGACGCCGTTGAAGGCGTCGCGGATGACCAGCAGCGTCCAGGGATCGCCGATGACCTCAAGGGTGGCGGCGATCGAACAGCTTTGTCGAGAATAGTCTGCGGTGCGTCCCATCTCGCCGAAAGTGACCCTGCGTCAGCCGTTTGGCAAGAGGGTTGCCAATCTGAACGGACTAGGTCAGTCTTGTTTAGCTACGGACGCGCCGCGGCGTTTCCGGATCCCTTGACTCCGGGCGGAGGCCTGAGCGCTTCCGCCCGCCTTTCCCGCACGGTAGCAAGGCCGCATGACCGAGCAGACCCTCGCCGAAGCCCTGGCCCTGACCGATGATGGCACCGGTGGCCTGACCGCCCGGCTGACCGGTGGATTTTCCAATGCGCCGCAGTCCGCGCCCCAGGAACGCGGCGCGCCCTTCGGCGGGCTGATGGCCGCTCTGGCCGCCGGGGCCATGCGGCAGGGGCTGGGCATCGAGACGCCGCTGCAGTCGCTGACCATTCAGTATCTCGCCGCCGCCCGTTTCGAGGAGGCGGTCTTCACCCCGACGATGAACCGTGGCGGCCGTAACGTCGCCTATGCCTCGGTCACGGGTGGGCAGGCCGACCGGCCAGCGATACAGGCGCTTGGGACCTATGGCCGTGATGTGGCCGGGCCGGTGCTGACGCCACTGGCAGCCTCGCCGACGCCGGTCGAGGATCTGGATTCGACCCCGCTGGATCCGCTCTTCGGCCCCTGGTTTACCCGCCACATCGATCACCGTTTCGACGCCGGCCCGAAGCTGTTCGGCGAGAACGCGGGCCGGACGCCCGAGCTCAGCTGCTGGATGCGGACCCTTGACGCCGCCCCGCTGGACGAGGCGCGGCTGCTGTTCCTGCTGGACGGGCTTTATCCGACCTATTTCACGGCCTTCCCGGCCCCGCCGAATGTCTCGGCCAGTGTCGATCTTCGCGCCGACCTGCTCACGGAACTGACACCCGATACCTCGCCGGAAGGCTGGGCGTATTTCCACTTCACCAGCCGGGATGTCGGCGGGGGCTGGGCGGTCGAGGACGGGGTGGCGCGTGCGCCGGACGGCCGGCCGCTGGCCCTGGTGCGGCAACGCAGGAAGCTGATGCCGACGCGCGGCTAGCCGTGCAGGCCACGCAACTGGATCAGGGGGATGACGATGTCCTCCTCATCCTCCAGATGGCGCAGCAGGGGACGGGCCCCGCGCGCGATCAGATCGGACAGGCGGGCGGCCTTGTCCGCCGCATCCGGGGCGTTGCCGGTCACCGCCTGATGAAAGGCCAGACCGCCCTGGAACAGGGCCTCCAGCGTCTCGTGGATGGCGTCATGGTCGCGGTCGAGCAGGTCGATGCCGGCGCCGATCTTCGGCTCGATCTTCCGCATCATGGGAAAATACTGGCCGCTTTCGATCCGGTGGTGGCCGTCGAGGTGCTGAAGGAAGGACTGGAGGGCGGGGATCAACTGGCGATGCAGGGTCGTCAGGTCGCCATTCGCCCGCCACTGGCCGACGAGGCCGTCCATATGGGCCTGGTGCCCGCGGAAGCTGCCGTGCATCTGCAGCCAGAAGGCCGCGGTCTCGTCGAGCGCGGCGGTCCAGCGGTCGCGCGGATATTCTTCCAGCAGATAGCGGAAACGGGACGGCAGCCCCGTCCGCGAGGCGAGGGCCTCAGACAACCGCGGTGGTCGTCTTGATGAAGCCGCCGCCCAGAAGCCGGTCCGGATCCGCCGGGTCATAGAGGGCACAGGCCTGGCCGGGGGCCACGCCTTCCTCGCCCGAGGCGAAGGTCACGCCGACCGCGCCGTCGACCATCGACAGACGGGCCGGGGAGGGCGGACGGGTCGAGCGCACGCGGGCCAGCACCGGAGCCCCGGCTTCAGCCGCCGCCTCGATCGAGGCCTCGTCGCCCAGCCAGTTGGTCTCGTCCAGCGTCAGGGACGCGGTCAGCAGGGCTTCGCGCGGGCCGACGATGACGTGGCGCTTCACCGGATCCAGCCGGGTCACGAACAGGGGCTCGCCCACGGCGACGTTCAGGCCGCGGCGCTGGCCGATCGTATAGTCGGTGATGCCCGCATGGCCGCCCAGCACCCGGCCGTCCATATGCACGATCTCGCCCGCCTCGCGCCCCTGCGGCCGCAGCTTGTCGATCAGGGTGCGATAGTCGCCGTTGGGCACGAAACAGATGTCCTGGCTGTCCGGCTTGGCGGCGATGCGCAGGCCCAGTTCGGCGGCGACGCCACGCACCTGCGGCTTTTCCAGATCGGCCAGCGGGAAGCGCAGATAGTCGAGCTGCTGCGCCGTGGTGGCGAACAGGAAATAGGACTGGTCGCGCGAATGATCGATCGCCTTGCGCATCTGGGCGCGGCCATCGACGACCGAGCGTCGGACATAGTGGCCCGTGGCCATGGCCTCGGCACCGAGATCGCGGGCGACGTCCAGCAGGTCGCGGAATTTGACTGTCTGGTTGCAGCGGATGCAGGGCACCGGCGTCTGGCCGGCCAGATAGGCATCCGCGAACTGGTCGATCACCGCGTCACGGAACCGGCTTTCGTAGTCGAGGACATAGTGGGGAATGCCCAGCATCTCGGCCGCAAGACGGGCGTCGTGGATGTCCTGGCCGGCGCAGCAGGCCCCCTTCTTCTTGAGCGCCGCCCCGTGATCATAGAGCTGCAGCGTCACGCCCACGACGTCATAGCCGGCCTTGTGCAGCAGGGCCGCGACGACGGTGGAGTCCACCCCGCCCGACATGGCCGCCACGACGCGCGAGCCGACCGGGAGGCCGACCGCCGCGCGGGCGGACTCGACCGCCGCATCCATGTCGGTGCGGGCGATGGTCGGAACCGGGCAGATGTCCTCAGTGAGGGTCATGGCGGGCCATGTAGTGCGAAAGCGGCGCGAATTCGAGGCCCGTCCCGAAACGACAACGGCCGCCCCCGTCGCCGGGAGCGGCCGTTATCTCATCGGAGCGGTCGCCCTAGGGGCGGCCGTAGTGCTGGATTCGCGTCGTGCGAAGGCCCTGCATGCCCCATTTGTCGATCGCCTTCTGCCAGGCGAGGAATTCCTCGGCCGTCAGACGGTAGCGCGCAAGCGCGTCTTCCAGACTGATCAGTCCGCCGCGTACCGCGGCCACAACCTCCGCCTTGCGACGGATCACCCAACGGTCCGTATTGGCCGGAGGGAGGTCGTGCAGCGTCAGGGGAGTGCCCGTCGGCCCGACCACGTATTGTTCGCCTCGATTATTAAGGCGTCGCTCTTGCAACATGGGCTTATGCCTCATTGACCACCACCACTAGGAGTGAACGATAGCGGTCGGCGGCTAAGGGCCGTTTAAGCGTCGTGGTGAAGGAAAGGCTAAAATGCCGTCCGTCCACCATCTCAATATTCAACGAAGGATTCATTGAGGTTTACGCCCTGTTACTCAAGTATCAGCGTTTGATGCTGATGAGTTCTGCGAGCATTTCGTCCGCGGTGGTGATGATCTTGGACGATGCGGAATAGGCGCGTTGGGTGGTGATCAGGCCGGTGAACTCGGCTGACAGGTCAACGGTGGAGGCCTCCAGCTGCGAAGCCCCGATGAGGCCTGCGCCGCCGGTGCCGGCCGTCTTCAGATTGTAGGTGCCGGAACCCTGGCTGACCCGATAGGCGTTGCCCGAGGTCTGGGTCAGGCTGTCCGGGCTGGGGAAGGTGGCGAGCGCGATCTGGGCGATCTGACGGGTGACGCCGTTGTCGAAGATGGCGGTGACGAAGCCGTTGTCGTCGATCTTGACCTCGGAGAGGTTGCCGAAGGCGGTGCCGTTGGTCAGCACGGCCTGCACGACCGAAGCGCTGTCGTACTGGGTCAGGCCGCCGGTCGCCGCCGTCAGGTCGAAGGCAAGGTCCTGGCTGTCGATGCCGAGTCCCGGAGCCCAGGCCACTGCGCCCGCGGCGGGTGCCCCCGAGCTGGAGGAACCGAAGCTCAGCGTGGCGTTGGTCACGTCCTCGAACAGGGCGTCAGCGCCGAGGGCCGCCATGGCGTCAACGTCGAGGCGACCGTCCTGGGTGAAGGCGACAAGGCCGCTCCGGATCTGGCCGTTCGACAGACCCGCGCCGGTCACGACGTCCGAGGCCGGAATGGCGCGGACTTCGGCGTACCACTGGTTGGGCACGGTGCTCTTCAGGAACGAGATGGCCACGGTGCGCTGACCGCCCTTGGAGTCCGACACCGGGATGGTCAGTTCGAAGTCCGGCTTCACACCGGCCCCGGTTTCGGCGTCCCAAATGGCCATGGAGTTGGTGGCGGGGTCATAGGCGTTGGCACCGGGCGGCACGGCCGCGGCGTCGGTGGCCTCTGCCGAGACCAGCTGGCTGGACTTGATGTTGGCGTTCAGCTGGATGCGGGTGGTGGCTTCCGCCGTGCCGCCGACCGAGCCGACGTTGATAGTGCGCAGGCGGTTCAGATCCGAGGGATCGGTGGCGATATTGCCTTCCGCATCCACCGGCCAGCCCTGCAGGTACAGGCCAGCCGTGTTCTTCAGATAGCCGAGGTTGTCGACGCTGAAGGCGCCGGCGCGGGTGAACAGGCGGCTGTCGGTGACCTGCAGGTTCTCGGGCCGCTCGGTGACCACGAAGAACCCCTGACCGGCGATGCCGAGGTCGGTGTTCGAGGTCGTGCGCTGAAGCTGACCGGCCTGGCTGGTGAAGTGGCGGGCCGTGGCCAGCACGCCGCCCGCCGAATAGCCGGCACCCTGCGACTGGCTGTTGATCACGGTCTGGAACTCGCCCGCGGTGCGCTTGTAGCCAACGGTGTTCACGTTCGCGATGTTCTGCGAGATCGCGGCAAGGGCGGCGGCGTTGGCGGTCAGGCCGGACACGCCGGCCAGCAGGGCGCTGTTGATACTCATGGCGTCAGACTCCTTACGAGAACAGTTTCATTGGATTGAGGGAGGAGGCGATGGCGGCCATCAGGCCTTCCTCGCTGTCGTCATTGGCGGGCGGCGGCGTCGCGGCGGTCCGGGACTCTTCCAGTGCGATCACGGTCGAGAGCGGCAGGATGGAGTTGCCGACGGTCAGATACGGGACGCCGTCGTACATCTCGACACCGGTGATCCGGCCGCGGGTCAGGACCTGGCTGTCGACCGCGCCGCCGGCGGCGTCCTTGGCCACGACCCGCAGCGAATAGACCTGGCCGTCCTGACCGTCATTGCCGCTGGTCGCCTTGCCGTCCCAGGTAAAGTCATGGACGCCGGTCGTGCGGTCGGGCGCATCGCCGGACCAGACCACATTGCCCGAGCCGTCCAGCACCTCGAGCCGCGCCGAGGTGGCGTTCGCGGCCAGTTCATAACTCCAGGTCGCCTCACCGTCGGTGAGTTTGGTGGCCGACCAGGCGGCGGTGGCTTCCTTGCCGATATAGGTGGCGGCACCGGCGAGGCCGCCGCTGCCCTGGGCGGCCAGCAGGCCCTTCAGCAGGTCGTTCGTCAGCAGCTGCTGCTCCACGCCCGCCATCTGCGTCAGCTGGGCAGTGAACTGGTTGGAATCGACCGGCGACAGCGGGTCCTGGTTCTTCAGCTGCGAGGTCAGCAGGGTCAGGAAGGTCTCGAAATTCGAGGCCAGCATGGTCGAGCCGGCGCCGATCCGGTTGGTGGCGTTGGCGGTCGTGTTGGCGACAGAGTCGACCATCGGATCAGACCTTCATGTCCACGCCCGTAGGCGAGAGGGTGAGCGCCAGCCAGCGCGGCGGCTGGGCGACATCGATTTCGTCATTGAGGCGCGAGGCGGCGGCGAAGGCGCGCGACGAGCCGTTCCGCGCATCCTGACCGCGGTCGAAGGCACTGGACCCGCTGTCCCGCTCGGCGAATTCGAAGGCGTCGGCGGCGAGGTGGAAGCCGGCGTCCTCGAGCTGCCGGCGCAGTTCGTCGGCGCGGCCTCTCAGATCCGTGGCCGCGGCGGGATTGTCGAACGCCAGGCGGGCGTTCAGTCGCCCCTCGGAATCAATATCCAGCTTGACGTCGACCCGACCGAGTTCGTCGGGCGTCAGGGCCATTTCGAACCGGGTCGAGCGGCCTTCGAGCCGGCGCAGGATCTGGGCGGCGATCTGGGCCGTAGCCTCGATGGTGGCCCGGGACAGCTGGGACACGCCGGTCTCCCGCGCAGGGGCGGGGGCCTGGGTCTGCGTCGAAGCGCCCTCTCCGGGGGGCGTCAGGTCGGCCGTCGGCTCCCCGGTTTCGCCCGTGTCGGCGGTGGCGTCGCGGGCGGCGGCGGCGGCGACCAGGAGGTCAGCTGCGCCCGGCGCGGGGCCCGAGGCCACGGCCGGAGCCGCAGTCGCGGCGGCCTGAACGGCGGGAGAGGCACCCGCGGCCCGGGGCTCTTCGCCGGTCTTGCCGACCGACGGTTCCACGGGACGGGAAGTGCGCTCGGCCAGGGCGCGCATGGGTGCCGGCGGCGGCACCACCGGCGGGACCGGAGGTGCGGAGGCGGAGGCGGTGGCGGGCGCGGCGGCCCGCGCCTCGACGTTGAGGGCTTCCAGGGCGGCGGCCGTCTGGGCGGCCGTGACAATCAGCGGGCCGTGACCCTGGTCCCGGTAGAACTCAAAGACGACCGGCGGCGTCTGCGGGTCGTTGGTCTTCGGCACGGGGTTCGTGTCGACCGGCTGCAGCGGCATGACGGGACGCTCTTCGCCGCCGTCTTCCGTCGAGGCCTTCACCTCGGTGCCGGCCGTCGCGTCCGGCGCTGCGGGCAGCACGAGGGGGAGCGGTGGCTGGGTCGGCGCTACCAGGAAGCCGGCGGTGTCAGTCGCCTCTGCTTTCGTGTCGGCGGTCGTCTCTGCTTCGCTGACGTCGCCCTTGGTCGTCGGCGCGGTGGCTTCCTCTCCCGACAGGGCCGTCAACATGTCCTGGAAACCGGACGCGTCTTCGCCCGGCGACCCTTGCGGGACGCTGGCGACGAATGGCGCGATGACGGACATCAGGGTGAGGGCGGACATTGTGCCGGGGACCGGTTCGCCGAAGCGAGGGGGGACGAGGGCGCTTCCTGCGCCGGACATTCGGAACCTCTGGCGCAAGTCGCGGGCCAACTGATCAGGTGGCCATAAGGCACTGAACAGGCGTAGGAAAATGTGTTGTCTGTCGAATGCTTCGCGGCGGTGCCTCAGTCGAAACTTGCCGCGTGGAGACGATTCTTGCCCGGCGCCCGGCGCGGAACGTTCAGCCCTGACGAAGGCCTGACGGGCGACTGGCCCGGCGTTTGCGCCCCTTGCCGCTCATGACCCAGGCGCGAAACGCAAGAGCGCGTAATTTCAGTAACTTGTACGGCCCGCCTTCGTGCGGGGCCGGGCAAAAAGCGCGCGTCGGCTGGCAGGGCTTGCCGGGTGCCGCGACTTTGGAGGCCTTCGGATGTCCCTGAACGCCATCATGAACACGGCGAGTTCGGGCCTTCAGGCGGCCCAGACCCAGCTTCGCGTCGTTTCGGACAACGTCTCCAACGTCAACACGCCTGGCTATGTCCGCAAGATCGCGGAGCAGCGGACCCTGACCGGCCAGGGGATGGGCTCCGGCGTCGAGGTGGCGCGCATTCGGCTTGCCACCGACCGGTTCCTGCAGGCGGCCAGCCTGAACGCGGGGGCCGAGTCTGCGCGCATGGGCGTGCGCCATGAGCTCTATGACCGTATCCAGTCCCTGTTCGGCGATCCGGGCGGCGATGCAGGCTTCTTCTCCCAGGTCGACGCCGCCTTCTCCGCCTTCGCGGCCAGCGCCGAGGACCCGACCTCCTCGCCCCGACGTCAGGACGCCCTGTTCCGGACCCAGGCCCTGTTCGACGAGGCCAGCCGCATCGCCGGCCAGATACAGGCGGTCCGGGAAGACGCTGACAGCCGGATCCAGAGCGCTGTCGAACGGGCCAACAACCTGCTTCAACAGATCGAGGGCCTGAACCTCGAGATTGCACGGGCGACCGCCGTGGACGGCGACGCCTCGGGTGCCGAGACGGCCCAGTCTTCCCTGATTGGCCAGCTGGCTGAGCTGATGGACATCCGGGTCGCGCCGCGCCCCGTCGGCGGAGTATCGATCCGGACGGGTTCGGGCACCTTGCTGGCCGGGCAGGGGGCCGCGACCCTGGGCTACAACCGCGCCGGAACGATCACGGGCGAAACCGCCTTCAACGAAGTCTGGATCACGGAGCCCGGCGGGCAAAAGCGGTCGCTGCTCGACAGCGTGAACTCGGGCGAGATCAAGGGTCTGGTCGAACTGCGGGATATCGAGGCCCCGGCTGCGGCGGAACGGCTGGCCGAACTGGTCGCCCATGCTGCGGACGAACTGAACCGCGCGCACAACGCCAACTCCGCCGTGCCCGCGCCGACCAGGCTGACCGGCCGCAATGTGGGCCAGTCGTTCGAGAGCGCCATCGCCGGCTTCTCGGGTCAGACCACCGTCGCCGTGACCAATGCCGCCGGTGTGATCCAGACGCGGGCCGATATCGTCTTCTCGGGCGCGACCATGACGGTCAACGGCGCCGCGGCGACGCCGGCGACCTTCCTCAGCGTCCTGAACGCCCAGCTGGGCGGAGCGGCGACGGCCAGTTTCACCGACGGACGGCTGAGCATCGCGGCGACCGGCACAAATGGCGTCGCGGTGGCGGACAGCGCCACGACGCCTTCGGCAAAGGCCGGTCGGGGCTTCTCGCACTATTTCGGCCTCAACGACCTGGTCTCCTCGGATCGGCCCGCCTTCTACGACAACGGTCTGACGGCCGCCTCGCCGCACGGCTTCACGGCCGGCGAGACCCTGACCTTCCGGTTCACGGGCGAGTCCGGCTCGCGCCTGCGCGACCTGCAGGTGGCGGTGCCCGCCGGTGGCACGGTCGGCGACCTCGTCGCGGCCCTGAACGATCCTGCGACCGGGATCGGCCGCTTCGGTGCCTATTCGCTGGCTGCCGACGGCTCGCTGTCCTTCACCGGATACGGCAACCCGGCCCCGACGCTGACCGTGCTCGAGGATCGCACCACCCAGGTGCCGTCCGGCGTATCCGTGACGGAGCTGTTCGGCCTCGGCGGCGGGGTCCGGGCCTCGCGCGCGGACGACTTCGCCCTGCGGGCGGACATCCGGCAAAGCCCGTCCAAACTCGCTTTCGCACAGTTGAACCTGTCCGCCGCAGTCGGGACTTCCTCCCTGAGCACGGGCGACGGCAGGGGCGCGCTGGCCCTCGCCGATGCCGGCGAGCGCACGGCGAATTTCGCGGCGGCCGGCGGATCGTCGGGCGGCGCGATCTCGGTCTCCCGCTATGCGGCGGAGCTGTCCGGCGAGATCGGCGGCAAGGCGGCCGCATCCAAGAACCGGATGGAGACGGCGAGCGCGCTCTATACCGAAGCGGGATCACGCCAGACGGCGCAGGAAGGCGTCAATCTGGACGAGGAACTCGTGCTCATGACGACCTACCAGCAGGCCTTCAACGCCTCGGCCCGGCTGATCCAGGCGGCCAAGGATATGTATGACACGCTGATGGGGATGGTCTGATGACCCGCGTCGCAACCTTCGGAAACTACCAGTCGGCCCTGCTGGACCTGATGAACGCCCAGACCCGGGCGACCGACGCCCAGGAGCGGGTCTCGACCCAGAAGGTGGCGACGGACCTGACCGGGTTCGGTCGCCAGTCCGAAACCCTGACCGCCATGAAGGGTTCGCAAAACCGGATCCAGGGCTTCATCGACACCAGCGCCGCCGTCAGCGCCCGCCTGACCACGCAGGACCTGGCCCTGGGCCAGGTCAAGGACGCCATCACCGGTGTGCGCGATTCGCTGGGCAGCGCGATTTCAACCGATTCCGGCAACCTGCTGATGCTGGAACTGGATTCTCATTTCCAGGCGGCGCGCGGCGGGCTGAACATGCGGCACCACGGCGGATATCTGTTCGCCGGCGCCTCGACCTCGACCACTCCCCTCGCCGCAGCCAGCCTCGCCGACCTGGCGGCTGCGCCGGACGTGGCCTCGCTGTTCAGCAATGACACCCTGAAGACGGCGAGCCGCGTCGCTGAAGGCACGACGCTGGAGACCGGCTTCCTCGCCGACGAACTGGGCACGGACATCCTGAGCGTCCTGCGGGACATCCAGACCTACCACGCGACGCCCGGTCTGGGTCCGTTGACCGGCAAGCTCACCGCCACGCAGAAGACCTTCCTGACGACGCAGCTGGATCGGCTTGAGCAGGCCGGAACGGCCGTGGTCGACAAGATGGCCCGGACCGGATCGCTCGCAAAACAGGTGGAAAACATCACAGACGGCCATGAGGCGCAGAAAATCGCCCTCGACGGGCTGCTGGCCAGCCGGACGGATGCCGACATGGCGGAGGCCATCACCGACCTGCAGCTGTCCCAGGTGGCAATCCAGGCCTCGGCCCAGGTGATCAGCCAGCTGCGGCAGGTCTCCCTGCTCAACTATCTCAACTGACCGTGCATTTTATGCTGCGGCTACGCTCGACAGGTGTGTTGCGGAGAACATAAAGTGAACGAATGGCCGTTCTCGATCTCCGCAAGAAGCTCGCCGTCCTCGCGGATGCGGCCAAATACGACGCCTCCTGCGCATCGTCCGGGACGTCGAAGCGCGACTCGTCCGGCGGCAAGGGGGTCGGCTCGACGGAAGGGATGGGCATCTGCCACGCCTACACGCCGGATGGCCGCTGCGTATCCCTGCTCAAGATCCTGCTGACGAATTTCTGCATCTACGACTGCGTCTACTGCATCAACCGGGCGTCCTCGAACGTCCAGCGCGCCCGCTTCAGCGTCGATGAGGTCGTCGAGCTGACGCTGAATTTCTACAAGCGGAACTACATCGAAGGCCTGTTCCTCTCCTCCGGCATCATCCGCTCGGGCGACTACACCATGGAACAGCTGGTGCTGGTCGCGAAGAAGCTCAGGGAAGAGCACGACTTCCGGGGCTACATCCACCTCAAGCTGATCCCCGAGGCCGACCCGCTTCTGGTCGAGGAAGCCGGCCTCTACGCCGACCGGCTGTCCGCCAATATCGAACTGCCGCGCGACGAGGCGTTGAAGCGTCTGGCCCCCCAGAAGGACGTCGGCGTCATCAAACAGGCGATGGGCCGTGTGCGCCTGAAGGTCGAGGCCGCGCGTCCGGGAAAAAAGGACCGGGCCAGGCCACCGAAATTCGCCCCGGCCGGCCAGAGCACCCAGTTGATCATCGGCGCCGACGGGGCGTCCGATACCGAAATCGTCGACCGCAGCGCCTCGCTCTACGCCGGCTACGGCCTGCGGCGGGTCTATTATTCGGCCTTCAGTCCGATCCCGGATTCGTCCAGCATTCTGCCGCTGTCGAAACCGCCGCTGATGCGCGAACACCGGCTGTACCAGGCGGACTGGTTGATGCGTTTCTACGGCTTCTCGCCCGGCGAGATCGGCGACGCCGCCAATGACGGCATGCTGGACCTCGCCATCGACCCCAAACTGGCCTGGGCGCTGAACAGCCGGGCGCAGTTTCCGGTCGATGTGAACACCGGCGCGCGCGAGATGCTGCTGCGGGTGCCGGGGCTTGGCGTGAAGTCGGTGAACCGCATCCTTCAGGTCCGTCGCTGGCGCACGCTGAGACTCGAGGACATCGGGCGTCTTTGCCGGGGCATCGACAAGGTCCGGCCGTTCATTACGGCGCTGGACTGGACGCCGGGAGGGTTGACCGACGCGGCCGACCTGCGCGCCCGGATGACGCCGACCGTCCAGCCGGTCCAGCTGAGCCTGTTCTGAATGCGCGTCGCGACCCTGGCCGGGGAAACCGATTTCGATGGCTGGCGGGCCGGCGCGCGGGCGTTTCGTCAGGCGGGCGTGGCGCCGGGCGAGGCGGTCTTCCGGGTCGGGGGAAGCGGGCCGGGCCTGTTCGACGACGGCCTGCCTGCACTGACACCGGACACCGGCTTTCACACGCCGCGCGCCTTCGTCGATCTGGCGCAGTCGGTGATCCTGCATCGGTCCGACGACCGGTTTGACCTGCTGTACCGCCTGCTCTGGCGGTTGAAGGCCGAACCCGATCTGATCCGGGTCGTGACCGATGTCGACGTGGCCGATGCCATGGAACGCGCCAAGAACGTCAGCCGCGCCAGTCACAAGATGAAGGCCTTCGTCCGCTTCCGGCGGATCGATGCGGCGGACGGAGAGCGCTGGGCGGCGTGGTTCGAGCCCGCGCATCGGGTGCTGGAACGCACGGCGCCCTTCTTCGCCCGCCGGTTCGCCAACATGCACTGGACCATCCTCACGCCGGACGGGTCAGCGATCTGGGACGGGGATACGCTGGCGTTCGGTCCGCCGGCGACCCGCGACATGGCTCCGGGCGAGGATGAGGTCGAGGACTTCTGGAAGACCTACTACGCCTCGACCTTCAATCCGGCGCGCCTGAAGTTGAAGACCATGCAGGGCGAGATGCCCAAACGCTACTGGAAGAACCTGCCCGAGGCGGCGCTGATCCACGAGCTGACGGCACAGTCATTCGCCCGCACCGCGACGATGGTCGCGGCGCCGGCCTCGGAACCCAATGCCCGGCTTGCGAAGACGCTGTCCCGGATCAATCGCGACCACGCCTTTGACGAAGGGTTCGTCCCTTCGACGCTGGAAGAACTCGGACAGGCGGTCCAGGCCTGCCGCCGATGCCCTCTGTGGCGGGATGCGACCCAGGGCGTCTGCGGCACCGGCTTGAAAGCTGCGCCCTTGATGATCGTCGGCGAACAGCCGGGCGACCAGGAAGATTTGTCCGGTCGTCCCTTCGTCGGGCCGGCGGGACAGGTGCTGGATGAGGCGCTTGCGGAGGCGGGCATCAGGCGGGAGGACGCCTTCGTCACCAATGCGGTGAAGCATTTCAAGCATGAGCCGCGCGGCAAGCGGCGGATCCACAAGACCCCGCTCGTCAGCGAGATCAGCGCCTGCCGCTGGTGGCTGGACGCGGAGCGCCGGCTCGTGAAGCCGAAGGTGATCGTGACACTGGGGACCACGGCAGCCCTCGGGGTGCTGAACCGGAAAATCGCCCTCATGCAGGAACGCGGACAGCCGATGCATCAGCCCGGTGGAGCCCGGGTCTTGGCGACCGTGCATCCCGCCTACCTCCTGCGCCTGCCGGAGGAAGCCGCCCGGATCGAGGAACGCGGCCGTTTCGTTGCAGACCTGAAGCGCGTCCGGGCATTGCTTTGAACCGTAAACAGCTGAAACCGTGGCTGAACGAATACGGCACGGCCGCGTTCTGAGGTCTGGACCAGCTTTGCCGTTTGGCCGGCGTAGGCAAAACGGACAGGGCGATCTAGGTAGGGGTATGGCCGCAGCGGATTTTCAGATCGAGGATGGCGGGGCTGGGCTGACCCTTCGGCTCACGGGCGACTGGACCGCGACCGAATTGGGCCGGATTTCCCGTCGGCTGGACGACGAACTGCATGAGCGCTGCGTCGATGCCGTCGATCTTGGCGACCTGGGGCGCTTCGACACCGCGGGTGCCCTCGCCATCGTCCAGGCTTCCAACTGCGTCCTGCCCCCCTCGGCCTGGAGCCAGCGGCCCGAGGCCGGACGCACCTATGCCATGGTCGAAAAGCTGGAGCGCGAAAGCGCCGGCCCGCCGCGCCGGTCGCCCGGCTGGGTGCGAACGTTCGGCAAGGTCGGCCGGGGCGTTCACGACATTATGGACGAAGCGACCCTGTCCATGGCCTTCCTCGGCCGGCTGGTGGTCGCCGCCGGGTCGGCGCTTCGCCCGGGTCGCATCCGCTGGGCCGCCTGGTTCAGCCAGGGCGAACGGGCCGGGCTGGACGCCATCCCGATCGTCGCCACGACCAATTTCTTCATCGGCGCGGTCATCGCCTTTCTCGGTGCCAATCTGCTGACCCAGTTCGGTGCCGGCGTTTACACCGTGCAGCTGGTGGCCGTGGCGACCCTGCGTGAGCTGGCCGTCCTGATCACCGCCATCCTGCTGGCCGGTCGCTCCTCCTCGTCGTTCGCCGCCGAGATCGGCTCGATGCGGATGAACCAGGAAGTCGACGCCATGCAGGTCATGGGGGTGAACCCGTTCCAGGCATTGGTCATCCCGCGGCTCGCCGCCATGGTGCTGATGATGCCGCTCCTGACCTTCATCGGCATGGTCGCGGGCCTGTTTGGTGGCATGCTGGTGACCTGGTCCCAGCTCGACTACGGCCCGTCGTTCTTCATCCAGCGCATCGGCGAGGACGCAAAGATGGGCACCCATCTGATGGTCGGGATGATCAAGGCTCCCGTCTTCGCGGTGGTCATCGCTGCCATCGGCTGCCGCCAGGGCATGGCGGTCGCGGGCGACGTCGAGAGCCTCGGCCGGCGGGTTACGGCCGCCGTGGTGCAGGCGATCTTCGCCATCATCTTCCTGGACGCCGTCTTCGCCATGATCTTCCTGGAGCTGAACCTGTGATCGCCGCCCAGACGCCGGCGGCTCCGGCCACTGCGCCGGAAAACCTCATCGAGGTTCGCGGCCTGCTCAGCCAGTTTGGCGACCGCGTCATCCATCAGGACCTCGACCTGACGCTTGAGCGCGGTGAAGTCCTCGGCGTGGTCGGCGGTTCGGGCACGGGCAAGACCGTGCTGCTGAACTCGATCATCGGCCTGAAAGAGCCCGAGGGCGGGACAGTCAGCATCCTCGGCTATGACCGGGCGACCATGACGGAGGCCGACGAGGCCGATGTCCAGCGGCGCACCGGCATCCTGTTCCAGCAGGGCGCCCTGTTCTCGTCCTTGAGCGTCATCGACAACGTCGCCTCGCCCTTGGTCGAGCACACCGGCCTGTCCGCGGACGTGATCCGTGAACTGGCCGAGATGAAGATCGCCATGGTCGGGCTGAAGCCTGAAGCCCACCATCTGAAGCCGGCCGAACTGTCGGGCGGGATGCGCAAGCGCGTCGGGCTGGCTCGCGCGCTGGCGCTAGATCCGGAGCTGCTGTTCCTCGACGAGCCCACGGCCGGGCTCGACCCGATCGGCGCCGCGGCCTTCGACTCCCTGATCCGTCAGCTATCAGATGACCTCGGCCTGACGGTGTTCATGATAACCCACGACCTCGACAGCCTTTACGCCATCACCGACAAGGTTGCGGTGCTGGCCGAGAAAGGGATCGTCGCCAAGGCGACGGTTCAGGAACTCGAGCGTTCAGACCATCCCTGGATCAGGGAATATTTCCTTGGGCCGCGCGGTCGCGCAGCCGACAAGGCCGCCTGAGGAGAGCGGACGAGATGGAACGAGACGCCCACTACGCCGCCGTCGGCATCGCCACCATCGCCCTGATGGCGGCTCTGGCCGTGTTCGTCATCTGGCTGGCCCGCCTTCAGTTCAACAACGACTACGACGTCTATGACATCGTCTTCTACGGCCCCGTGCGCGGCCTCTCGGAAGGCGGCGAGGTGCATTTCAACGGCATCCGCGTCGGCGAGGTCACCGATCTGAACCTCGACCCTGAGAAGGGCGACCAGGTCATCGCCCGCATTCGCGTCGACGCGACCACGCCGGTCCGGGTCACCTCGCGCGCCCAGCTGGAGCCGCAGGGCATCACCGGCCTGAACTATATCCAGATCACCGCCGGTAATCCGCAGAGCGCCATCCTCAAGGATCAGTATCCGGACAATGTGGTGCCTGTGATCCAGAGCCAGCCGTCGCCGATCGCCGAGCTGCTCAGCGGTTCAGGCACGGTGCTGGCCCAGACGGTGGACGCCTTGAACCGGATCAACCGGGTGCTGTCGGACGACAATGTCCGCTCCTTCTCGACCAGTCTGAAGAACGTCGAGGCCCTGACGACCGAGCTGGAAGCCCGCAAGGGCATGCTGGAGCAGCTGGAACAGGCACTGACCAAGGCCAATGCCGCGGTGGGTGAGTTCGAGGCCCTGGCGGCCAGCACCCGCGGGATCATCGAGGGCGACGGGCGCGAGGCCGTGGCCAACATCAATGCCGCCGCCGAAGAGGCGCGCGCGGCGGTGGCCTCGATCAACCGCACTGCGACCAATGTCGAGGCACCGCTGAACGAGTTCGCCACCACCGGCCTGCCGCAACTGCAGCAGTCGATCCAGGGACTGGAAGACGCCACCCGGTCACTCGAGGGACTGATCGACGAGGTCCGGTCCAGCCCGCGTGATTTCATCAGCCGCCCGCCGACCAAGGAACTGGAGGTCCAACCTTGACCCGCTTCTCGCTGATCCGCCCGCTTGCGGCGACCGTGGCCATGATGGCGCTTTCGGCCTGCGCCCTGCTGTCGACGCCCGACCCGGTGCAGACCTACCGGTTCGGAGGCGGTGCCGCCGCCACCTCCGCCGCCGTGGTCGCCAGCCCGGTTCAGGTCACCCTGCGCCGGGTCGAGTTCCCCGAGGCTGTCGAGGGCGACAAGCTGCTCGGCGCCACCGGGACCGAGGCCGCCTATATCGCCGGCGCCCGATGGGTCTCGCCGGCGTCGGACCTCTATATGGAGAGCATCGAGAACGCCTTCGCCGCCCAGGCGACGCGCGTGCGCCTGATCGGTGCGCGCGAGCTGACCCGGGGCCAGCGGTCGCTCGACATCGACATCCGGTCGTTCGAGGCCCGCTATGATGCGCCCGGTCTGGCACCCACCATCGTGGTGACGGCTCGCGCCCGCATGCTCGTCCTGCCAGAGCGAACGGTCTCTGCGGAACGGGTGTTCACTGTGGAGCAGCCGGCGACCGCCAATCGGGTTTCCTCGATCGTTGAGGCCTTCGATCTGGCGACGCGGGATATCAATACGCAGATCGTCGCCTGGACCGACGCCAGCGCGGGCTGATCAGAGCGGCCTGAATCAAAGTGGGCGGCGCAGGTCCGCCATCCGGCTTTCGACCTCGGCGCGGCGGCTGCGGGACGCGGTCAGTTCGGCCAGGGCCCGGTCGAAGCGCGCCTTCAGGTCCGCGCGCACCTTGCCCATCCGGTCGCGGTCGGGGCGGACGGTCTTCGGCCGTTTGGCATTGAGCCCGAGCGCGTCCTTCCAGTCATCGCGCCATGCGGTGACACCGTCGGCGCAGGCCTTGAGCGCCTCGGCTGCGCGGGCGTCCGCGTTCTGGGCGCTGCGGATCAGCGGCAGGGATTGCAAGGCGGCGGCGCGGCAAGCGTCCAGCGTGGCGCGCCGCGCGACCAGCGGATGCGGCACCTCGCCCTCTGCGGGGGCATGACCGCCCAGCCGGGCTGCGGCCGCGGCGAGGTGGGCGTCAAGGTCGGCGAGCGCGTCCCGGATCTCGATCCAGGCCTTGTCGAGCGCGCCTGAGCGCTGGGCGGCGCCTTCGACCCGGCCCGCAAGTTCTTTCGCGGTTTCGGTCAGCCCGGCGGCGGCCCGGCTCCAGGTCTCCCGGAAGCGTTTCAACCTTCCTCCCCGGCTGTCGAACAGGCCGGCGAGCCCGTGACGGGGCTCCAGCGCGCCCGGGTCCAGACCCTCCAGCACCGAACGGGCGTGGGTCAGCTGGGCCGAGGCCTCGGTCAGATCGCCGGTCCGGGCGGCGGCGAGGGCGCGTTCGATGCGCTCGACCGCGGCAAGCCTCGCGGGCTCGGCGAACGTCTCCACCTGCGCATCATCCCAGGCGGCGTCGATTTCTGCGACGCGCGCCGTGTCAGGCGCAGGCCAGTTGCCCTGCCAGCGATAGGCGCCGTCGGCCATCACACTCACTCCACCCCTCCGGTTCTGCGACCGGTGAAAGAGTATGACTACGACTTCGCCCCGGCGGCAACGGTACAGGTTGTCCCGGTTGTATGGCGGGCCGACGCGGGCCCGGATTGCCCCGTCCGGGACCGGATGTTAGGCCGGTCAGCCGACTGTCTCGAGGGAACCCTGTTGGACGTTCAGCTGCACCGTCGGAGGGTCCTCGCCGGCCTGGGCTATGTCGGCCTTGCGGGCTGCGCCTCGGCCCCGGCGCGTCTCGCGACGACCACCCGGCCTGTCTTCCAGCGCCAGACCTTCGCGCCGCTGCTGACCGACCCGGGCCGGCTCAGCCGCATCACCGTCTGCACCCGACCGTTCCGGGCGCAGGGACCGCGCATCGAGGTGGAGACGGTCGGCGACAAGCGGGTGGTTCACAACTACGGCCACGGCGGATCGGGCTGGTCCCTGGCCTGGGGGTCGGCCGCGGCCGCGCGCGATCTGGCGCTGGCCGGCGGGCAGCGGGACGTGGCGGTCATCGGCTGCGGCGCGCTCGGCCTCACGGCGGCGCTTCAGATCCTGAGGGCCGGCGTGCGGGTCACCATCCTTGCCGCAGAGCGCACGCCCTACACCCGGTCCGCCCGGGCCACCGGCGTCTGGTCGCCGGACTCGCGGATCGCGGCGGAGGCCTCGGTCTCGGCTGACTTTCCGGCGCGCTGGGAGGCGATGGCGCGGCGCTCGTGGTTGGATCACCACGCCTTCGTCGGCCTCGACGGTGACCCCGTCCGTTTCATCGATCAGTACAATCTGTCGGCCAAGCGGGGCGGCAACGGTGCGGTCGGGCCGGAGCCGACGCCGGGACGGGTCGGCTTCGCCCGCTACGGGGACCGGCTGGCCGACCTGGTCCCCCACGCACGCGAACTGGGGCGGGGCGAGCATCCGTTCCCGGTGGCCTCCGCACGGGTAGTCCCGCAGATGACCTTCAATGTGGCGGAGTACGCGCGGCAACTGACCGAGGCCTTCCTGATGGAGGGCGGGCGGATCGTGCAGCAGGTGTTCCACCAGCCGTCAGAACTGGCGAACCTGGCCGAGCCGGTGGTCGTCAATTGCACCGGCTATGGCGCGCGCGCCCTGTTCGGGGACGAGAGCGTCGTCCCGGTCCGGGGTCAGATCGCCTGGCTGACGCCGCAGCCCGAGCTGACCTACGCCGTCAATTTCCGGGCGATCAGCATGGTGCCGCGCCACGACGGCATCGTCATCCAGGCCAATGGCGCGAGCCAGATGGTCGGCTATGGCGTCGAGGACGAGACGCCCGACCGCGCCGAGGCGGAACAGGCGCTGGCGGCGCTCGCGACGCTGTACGCGAGCGCCTGAGGCCGGTCAGGCCAGTCCGGGCGCGATCGTGTAGGTCGCCTCGGTCTTGCTCGCGACCTCTTCAAGGGTGACGCCCTCGGCCAGTTCGATCAGCTCCAGCCCGGTCCCGTCCGGCTTCACATCGAAGACGCACAGGTCGGTGATGACGCGGCTGACGACGCCCGTGCCGGTCAGGGGCAGGGTGCAGGCCTTCAGCACCTTGGACTGGCCGTGCTTGTTGGCGTGATCCATGACCACGACCACCCGCTTGACGCCGGCGACCAGGTCCATGGCGCCGCCCATGCCCTTCACCAGCTTGCCGGGGATCATCCAGTTGGCGATGTCGCCGTTCTCGGCGACTTCCATGGCTCCAAGGATGGACAGGTTGATGTGGCCGCCGCGGATCATGGCGAAACTGTCGGCCGAGCTGAAATAGCTGCTCTCCGAAATCTCGGTGATGGTCTGCTTGCCGGCATTGATCAGGTCGGCATCGACCTCGTCCTCATAAGGGAAGGGGCCCATGCCGAGCATGCCGTTCTCGGACTGGAGGGTGACCTCCATCCCGTGCGGAATGTAGTTGGCCACCAGGGTCGGGATGCCGATCCCCAGGTTCACATAGAAGCCGTCCTGCAGCTCGTGGGCGGCGCGGGCGGCGAGTTGTTCGCGGGTGCGGGCCATCAGGCGGGTTCCTCGGCGGGGGGCGCGGTTACGGGGGCGGGGACCGGTTGGGCAGCTGCGGCGGCGGGAGCCTCCGCCGCTTCGCGACCGCGGATCGCGTCCTCGATGTCATCGCTGAGCGAGCAGGTGTTCAGCATGATGATGAACAGGAAGATCACGCCCCAGGTCAGCTTGTCGCTGATGCTCTTCAGTAGTTTGAACTTCTCGTTCTCGTCCATCACGCGGTCTCCCTCAGTTTGGGGCCGTATGTCTTGGCCATCATGGTCAGAACAGAGCTCACCCGGCGCGAGCGGGTCTCAAGACTCTTCGCATCATCGATGTGGGTCGCGTACCGCGACTGGCATGACGGCCGTGCGATGTCCCACAGCGCCTTGAGCCGAGGGTCGCCCTGGATGGCACCCGCCAGTTCTTCCGGAACCGGCTCGCCCTTCTTGGTCTGGAATGCCCCCATCACGCTGACTCGCGCTGGCGGACCGTCCGCTGTTCGATGCGCTTCTCGGGCACGGTCAGGACGATGCGGTCGACATAGATGCCGGGGGTGTGGATCTGGTCCGGGTCCATCGAGCCGGTCGGGACGATGTGCTCGACCTCGACGACGGTGACCTTGCCGGCCGTGGCCATCATCGGGTTGAAGTTGCGGGCGGTCTTGCGGAACTGGAGATTGCCGCGGCCGTCGGCCTTCCAGGCCTTGACGATCGACAGGTCGGCGATGAGGCCGGTCTCCATGACATAGTCACGGCCGTTGAAGTTGCGGACTTCCTTGCCCTCGGCAACCAGGGTTCCGACGCCTGTGGCGGTGAAGAAGGCCGGGATGCCCGCGCCGCCGGCGCGGATGCGCTCGGCCAGGGTGCCCTGCGGGTTGAACTCCAGCTGTAGCTCGCCGGCCAGATACTGGCGCTCGAACTCCTTGTTCTCGCCCACGTAGGACGAGATCATTTTGGCGATCTGGCGGGTCTCCAGCAGCTGGCCGAGGCCGAAACCATCCACGCCGGCGTTGTTGGAGATGACGGTCAGGCCCTTCGTCCCGCTGTCGCGCAGGGCGGCGATCAGGTGCTCGGGAATACCGCACAGACCGAAGCCTCCGGACATGACGGTCATGCCGTCGAAGGTCAGGCCCTCAAGGGCGGACGCCGCGTCGGGGAAGATTTTCCGCATCGCTTCCTCATATTTTCACCACCTGATGAATATTGGCGGCGCTTGTCCGTCCCTAACGCGGCGCTGCGACACGGGCAAGGCGAGCCGCAAAAAACACCGTCCCAAGGGTGTGCTGATTCAGGCCCGGACCGACCCTTCGGTCACCGGCTGATCTGGCGGCGCGCCGCGATGGCGATAGCGGGCACCCTTGAGCATCATCTTCGCCGCCTCCCAGTGGATGCCCCAGGTGACTTTCCACGTGAGCAGGGGGTGGGTCAGGAAGGCACGCAGCAACTGGCCGTCGGTCAGGGGCCTGCGCTGGCCGGCGAAGCTGGCGGTCAGGATCGGCGTATCGCCCCGACGTACCGCCACCACGACGGACACGGCCTCGCCGGGCGGGCGGACGGTGAAGTCGTAGGTCAGATCGCGGTCCATGAAGGGCGAGACGAACAACTGCTTGTCCACTGTCTGGCGCACCGGGCCGGTCCGGTCTGCCGGAACCGCGACGAGGTAGCTGTGGCGCTCATGGAAGGTGTTGGTGACCTCATAGAGCAGGGCCGCCAGGGCACCGTCGGGCGTGTGGCAGAAGAAGACGCTGATCGGGTTGAAGCCGTAGCCAAGGATGCGCGGCATGGTCAGCAGGCGGATCGGTCCGCCCGCGATGTCGATGCCCGCTTCCGCCAGATGGCCCTCGACCTGGGCGCGCAGGGGGCGGCCGGAGCGGTCGCCATGATCGGCGGTGCGCAGGGTGATCAGGCCGAAACGTGCGCGGCCGAGCAGGTGAAGACGCGCTTGCAGCCCGTCCAGCTCATCCAGATCGGCCAGCACCATCCAGAGGCGATAGCGCAGCCGGTGGGCGAAGGTCCGCGACCGCTGATGCACGACCTCGCCGACATAGAGGGCCGACGGCGAGGCGATGGCTGACGTCGTGGTCACGCCGCCTCGGTCATCCGGTTTGCATCACCGGTCGCGCGCACCTGGATCCGGCCGCTCTCGTTCTCGACCGACCACGGCCGGCGCACGCCGCCCAGCTGTTCGGCCACGGCCAGGCCGGCCTGCAGCCCGTCCTCGTGGAAGCCCGAACCGAACCAGGCCCCCGAGAACCAGACATTGCGGCGGCCCTGCAACGACCAGAGTTCGGACTGGGCAGCCACCGCCGCCCGGTCGAACACGGGATGCTCATAGTCCCACTCGCCGATGACCAGCGCCGGATCGGGTGCCTTGGCCGGATTCAGGCTGACGAACAGGGGTGGGCCGGGCAGGGACTGGAGCTCGTTCATCCAGTAGGTCACCCCGCCTTCGCCCGCGCGCTCCGAATAGCCCATATGGGTCCAGGCGGCCCAGGCCTTGCGGCGCTTGGGCATCAGCGAGGTGTCGCGATGGAGGATCACCTTGTTGGGCCGGTAGGCGATCGCGCCCAGCAGGCGGCGATCATCGGCCGAGGGCGCTTCCAGCAGTTTCAGGGCCTGATCGGAATGGGTCGCCAGGACCACGGCGTCGAACCGTTCGATCCGACCGTCCTCGAACCGCAGCGCGGCGCCGTCCAGGCCGCGGAGCACGCCGGTGATGCCGGCCTTGGTGACGACCTGACCCCGGAAGGCGTCCGCCAGCCGGGTCACATAGGACCGGCTCCCGCCGTCGACCGTCCGCCAGGTCGGCCTCAGATCCAGCTTGAGCAGGTTGTGGTTCATATAGAACCGGACGAATGACGCCGCCGGATAGTCGGCCATCTGCCCCATGGTGCAGGACCAGATCGCGGCTGCCTGTGGCAGGAGGTGGGCCTCCTTGAACAGCGGGCCGTAGCCGCCGCGGACCAGGTAGGCCTCCAGCGTCTCTCCGGTCCGTTCAAGCTCGGCCAGATCGCGCGGTGCCTGTTTCTGGAACCGCAGCAGGTCGCTGATCATGCGCCAGAACCGGGGGCTGGCGTAGTTGCGCTTCTGGGCGAACAGGGCGCCCAGGCCCTGGCTGCAGTATTCGAAGGCTCCGTCGTCGATGGAGACGGCGAAGGACATCATGGCCGGCTTGGTCGGCACGTCGAGGTGCGCGAACAGGGCCTTCAGGTTGGGATAGTTGGCCTCATTGTAGACGATGAAGCCGGTGTCGACGGCGATCGGTCCCTGCGGCGAGGGCGCGTCGACGGTACTGGAGTGCCCGCCCAGCCGGCCGTCGGCCTCGAACAGGGTGACGTCATGCGCCTGCGACAGCAGCCATGCGCAGGACAACCCGGATATGCCGGAACCGACGACAGCGATGCGCTGTCCGGCTGGCGAGGCGGGCGTCTCTGCGACAAGGTGAGGGGGCATGCCGACTCCAACTATGGTTCAGAAGAGCTACGGCGGAAACCGCACGTCGGATGCCTTCATCCGGATGCTACGCTGAGGCGTAGCTATGGCATAGTAAGGTCTGTCAGGAACGCCCATGTCTTTCGCGCCCACCTCTCTCGTCACGGATGCCATACGCCGGCTGCAGGATGCCCCGTTCCCGGATTTCATCGCCCGGCCGGCGATCGACAGCCTGGTCAGCGAGGCGCGTCGGCGGTTGGACCGCGAGGGCCCGCACGACGAGGCCGTCTTCGCCCGCGACATGGCGAAACGCGCGATCGCCGAACATACGGACGCGGCCAACGCCCAGCACTATGAGCTGCCGCCCGAGTTCTTCCAGATCTGCCTCGGCAAGCGGCTGAAATATTCCTGCTGCCTCTATCCGGCCGCTGACACGACGCTGGACCAGGCCGAGGAAGCCGCGCTGGCGGAGACCTGCGAACACGCCGGCCTGAGCGACGGCCAGACGGTGCTGGAACTGGGCTGCGGATGGGGCTCGCTGAGCCTGTGGATGGCCGAGCGCTATCCCAACTCGACCATTACCGCCGTGTCCAACAGCCATGGCCAGCGAGGGCATATCGAAGCCCAGGCCGCGGCGCGGGGCCTCACCAATCTGACCGTCGTCACCTGCGACATGAACGATTTCAAGCCGGCGGCGGAGGGGGTCTACGACCGGATCGTCTCGGTGGAGATGTTCGAGCATATGTCCAACTGGCGGGCGCTGCTGACGCGGGCGCATGGCTGGCTCAAGCCCGACGGGCGGATGTTCATCCACATCTTCACCCACCGCGACGCGCCCTACCGGTTCGATCACACCGACAGCGGCGACTTCATCGCCCAGCATTTCTTCACCGGCGGCGTCATGCCCAGCCGCGGCCTGCTGCGGCAGTTTCCGGACCTGTTCCGGGTCGAGCGCGAATGGACCTGGAACGGCGTCAACTACCAACGCACCGCCGACCACTGGCTGGCCAATATGGACGCCAACGGCGACCGCGTGATGGAGCTGATGCGCGAGACCTACGGTGCCGATGCGGCCCTGTGGCGCCGACGCTGGCGGCGGTTCTATCTGGCCACGGCCGGCCTGTTCGGCAACGATGGCGGAAACACCTGGGCAGTCACCCACTATCTGCTGAAGCCGGCTTGAGGACCTGAAGACATGATCAAATACATCGTCGCCTATCTCGGGGCCGGCCTGACGTTCGCGGCCATAGACGCGGTCTGGCTGACCACCATGACCAACCGGCTGTACAAGCCGGTGCTCGGGCCGATCCTGGCCGACAAGCCGGACATGAAGGCGGCGGTCGCCTTCTATCTGATCTCGATCTTCGGGACGGTCTTCCTCGCCATCGAACCGGCGCTGCGCGAGGGCGCATGGCAGAGGGCGGCGATCAACGGGGCGGTGCTCGGGTTCGTGGCCTACGCCACTTATGACCTGACCAACCAGGCGACGCTGAACGTCTGGTCGCTGAAGCTGACCCTGATCGACCTGTGCTGGGGCACGGCCCTGACCACGACCTCGGCCGTCGGGGGTTATTTCGCCGCCCGGTGGGCTGAAGGAAAGTTCGGCTAAGGCCCGCGCGATTAACCTTTTTCTTCCCGCGACACGGGCGCGAGGTGGCCAGATCGCAGCGATAGGGTAAAAGGTCCGACTGGACCTGGTTCCGTCGGGGGACGCTTTGCGCGCTGGTATCAACGCTTTGACGGCGATCTTCGTGGTCGGCGTTCTGGCCGGACTGGCATTGACGCCGGACGGACGGGCATGGCTGCGCAACCCCACCATCATGCTCGGCGACAAGGCCGCTGCCTCCGCGCCGCCGGCGGCTGCGCCCGTCGCTCCGGCCCCCGTGGCGGCACCCGCCGCCGCGCCGGCACCGGCCATGGTTCGCGTGACGCCGCTGAACGCCCGGCTGGCGCAGGGGCCGCTGCGGATCGGCGTCTTCGGGGACTCCATGGCCGACGGCCTGTACGCGGGCCTGTATCGTGACCTGCAGGACCAGCCCAACGTCAGGGTGACCAAATTCTCGCAGGTTTCGACCGGCCTGAGCCGCTACGACTATGTGAACATCCAGGCCAGGACCCAGGCCCAGCTTGATGAGCAACCGGTCGACGTGGCGGTCATGCTGTTCGGCACCAATGACGCCCAAGGCATCGACACCGGCGGCGTGGTGCACATGTTCGGCACGGACGGCTGGAAGGCCGCCTATGGCAAGCGGATCGACGACCTGGTCGCCCTGCTGCGCAGCCGCAACGTCGCGGTCTACTGGGTCGGCCTGCCGCGCATGAAGCGCGACACCTTCGACGACAAGATGATGCTGATCAACGGCGTGGTCGAGGCCCGGATGCGGGCGCTGGGCGTGCCCTATATCGAGACCGTGGGCCTGACCTCGAACGGCGAGGGCGGCTATGAGGCCTATCTGCCGACCGCCGGCGGACGTCGCGTCCTGATGCGCGCCGGCGACGGAATCCACATGTCGATGGCCGGCTATCTGCGCATGAGCGCCCCGGTCGCCGCCCGGCTGAAGCGCGACGCCGGGCTGGATCGTCCGGTGCCCGCCGCACCGCCCGCCGCCTGACCATGAAGGCGTTCGCCGGGGCCCTTGTCGCGGCTGTTCTGGCGTCCGCGGCCGCCGCCCAGGTGCCCTATGGGCCAACCGATGCGCCCGCACCCGGCACCTCCGTCTGTCCGGCCGGCCTGTGCCAGCCCGAGGCGCTGAACGGCGTGTTCGAGGCCCTCGCGCGGACCGAGGCAGGCCTCGGGACGGCACCGGTGCACATCCTGCAGATCGGCGACAGCCACACGGCCGGCGACCGGATCACCGGCAAGCTCAGGGCCGCCTTGCAGGCGCGGTTCGGTGACGGCGGGCGCGGGGTCCTGCCGCCCGGCATACCCTATGCCGGCTATGCGCCCCTTCAGGTCGAGGTGACGGCGGAGGAATGGTCAACCACGCTCGCGCCACTGGCCGGCAATGCCGGCTACGTCCGCGCCGGGGTCGGTCTTTCCGGCGTGCAGGCCCTCACGGTGCGGCCGGGTAGCGCCCTGACCTTCCGTCGCGAGACCGTCTCGCCCGCCTTGGTGCAGATCGGCCTGTGCGGGGAGGGGCCCGGACGCCTCGAGGTGGCCGCGGACGACGAGCGCTGGACGGTGGATTTCGGGGAGGCGCGCTGCGCAATCCTCTACAGCAACGGCAGTCCGCGCCAGGTCCAGCTCCGCGCGCTGGACGATGTTTTGTCCCTGCACGATGTCCGCCTGAGCAACATCAATCCGGGCGTGGAGCTGTCCAATCTCGGGGTGGTCGGGGCGACGATCCGGGATCTGGCCGCGCGCGACCAGCGGGTGGTGGCGCGCGAGCTGGCGGCCTGGCAGCCGGCGCTGATCGTTCTGGCCTTCGGCACCAATGAGGGGTTCGACGACGGCCTCGATTCGCGGGCCTATGAGGCGCTGCTGCGCGGACAGATCGTGCGCCTGCGCAGGCTGGCACCGGGGGCTTCGCTGATGATCCTCGGCGCGCCGGACGCCCTGCGCAATGGCGTCACCAACGGCTGCAGCGCCGACGGTCGACGCAGCCCGCCGCCGTCTCTCGCCGTGGTGCGGGACGTGCAACGCCGGGTCGCCGCCGATGTGGGTGTGGCTTTCTGGGACTGGCACGGGCGGATGGGCGGAGACTGTTCAGCGGACCGGCTGGCGACGCGGGGCGAGCCCTTCATGTTGCGCGACCGGGTGCATTTCAGTTCCGCCGGCGCCGACTGGATCGGCGGAGCGCTCAATGCCGACCTGATGACGGCCTATGACGCCTGGTCGGCCCGGCGCGGGGGAGGCCAATAGATGCTGTTCCCCACGCTCGCCTTCGGCGTCTTCTTCCTGTTCGTCTATTTCACCGCCTGGTCGCTGGATCGCGAGAACGGGCGGCGCAAACTGTTCCTGCTGCTGGCCAGCTGGTTCTTCTACGCCCAGTGGGACTGGCGGTTCGTTGCCCTGCTGATCTTCTCGGCGGTGCTGAACTGGGGCGTCGGGGCGCTCATCGCCCGGGCGCGGGAACAGGACGGCAAGACGGCGTGGCTGGTCGGCCTCGGGGTCGCCGCCAATCTGCTGATCCTCGGCTTCTTCAAATACTACGGCTTCTTCATCGAACAGGCCGGCGACCTGCTGATGCGGTTCGGGTGGGAGCGGGACCTGCCGCTGCTGCAGATCGTGCTGCCGGTGGGGATTTCCTTCTTCACCTTCCAGGGCATCAGCTACGTCGTCGACGTCCATCGCGGGAAGACGCCGCCGGCGAAGAGCCTGCTCGACGTCATGCTGCTGATGAGCTTCTTCCCGCATCTTGTGGCCGGGCCCATCGTAAGGGCCTCGGACCTGCTGCCGCAGTTCGACCGTGCCCCCCGCCTGACGCGGGCCATGGCCACCCATGGCCTGCTGCTGATCGTCTGGGGCCTGTTCAAGAAGACGGTGATCGCCTCGGAATTGTCGGTGAACCTGGTCGATCCGGTGTTCTTCGATCCCTCCGCCTACGGGGCCTTCGACATCGCCGCGGCGGTCTATGGCTATGCGGTCCAGATCTATTGCGACTTCTCGGCCTATTCAGACATGGCCATCGGGATCGCCGCCCTGCTGGGCTATTCCTTCCCGCGCAACTTCGACCAGCCCTACCGGGCCTCTTCGATGCAGAGCTTCTGGCGACGCTGGCATATCAGCCTGTCCAGCTGGCTGCGCGACTACCTCTATGTGCCGCTGGGGGGCGGTCGTAAGGGGCTGGCAGCGTCCTGCATCAATGTCTTCATCACCATGGTGCTGGGCGGGCTGTGGCACGGGGCGGCCTGGACCTTCCTGGCCTGGGGCGCGCTGCACGGCGGGGTGCAGGTGATCGAGCGGCTGGGTCGCGCGGTCTTCGGCGACCGCAAGGTGATCCCGACCGTCATCGGTGTGCTGGTCACCTTTCACATCGTCTGCCTGGGTTGGATCCTGTTCCGGGCCGAGACCTTCGAACTGGCCATGGCCATGCTGCAGGGACTGGGGCGGATCGGTCCGGTGACGGCCCTCACGCCGTTGCTGCTGACCCTGATAGTCGGGGGTCTGGCCATGCACTGGCTCCCGTCGCGCGCGATCGAGGGCGTGGCCGAGCGGCTCAAGGCGGCACCGTCGATCACCCTTGGCCTGCTGATCGGCGCGGCCTTCCTGCTCATCGAGGCGGTGCGTCCGGACGGCGTCGCCCCCTTCATCTATTTCCAGTTCTGAGGCGTTGAGACGGCGATGAACGACCACCGCGATCCTCCCGAAATCCCGCTGGAGCCGTTTCCGGTGCACCCGCAGGAGTCGCCGTTTCCGCCGCTCTACGAAAGCCTGCCGCCGGGGCCGGCCGATCCGCACAGTGACTGGAACCAGAATGCGGACGCCCACGACCTGCCGACGCGCGAGAACCGGCTGGCGGCGCTGGGGCGGTTCGCCTTTCCGCCCGCCCCGCCGCTGGACGATGAAGGCATCGCCGCCCGCGATCGGCGCTGGACCAGCCGCACGATCGTGGTGGTGACCGCCTTCCTGCTCGTCTTCAACGCCGTCTCGCCGCTCAACTGGTCGCGGCAGCAGGCCCCGTCATGGCTGCAGGGCACGGTCCAGCAGATGTCCGAGGTCTGGGTGGGCCAGCTGGCCGTGTTCGGCGTCGACATCCCCCGACAGGGCGCGCGCGAGGTCTGGATGGCGCTGCGGGAGGCGCGCTTCGTGGGCCAGGAGCCGGCACCACCCGCGCCTTGACCGACACTGCAACCCACCCCTAGCGTGCAGCGCCCGTCGGGGTGGCTTGTTTGGGGAATTGATCATGCGTCATCGTCTGCTTGGCCGGGCCCTGCCCGCCTTTGTGTTGCTGGCCGTTCTGGCCGGACCCGCTCTGGCGCAGGAAGGCCGGACCTATCAGCAGCCGCCGGCGCCGATCGCGGACATTCTCGACACCAAACCGACCCCGACGCCCAGCCTGTCGCCGGACCGGACGACCTTGGCCCTGTTTGATCGCGCCAACCTGCCGCCGATCGCCGAACTGGCCGAGCCGATGCTGCGGCTGGCCGGATACCGCATCAATCCGCGCAACAACGGCCAGGCCAACAGTCGCGTGACCTGGCTGACCGGCCTCAGCTTCCAGCCCGTCGCCGGCGGACCCGCGCGAGCGGTCAGCCTGCCGGCGAATGCGCGCTTCGTCTCGCCCGGCTGGTCGCCGGACGGCCGCTCGGTGGCCCTGCTGATGGACGCGCCCACCGGGCTGGAGCTCTGGACCGTGGACGTGGCCAGCGGTGTGGCGCGCAAGCTGACGGACGCCCGGGTCAATGCCGCGGGCGGCGGTGCCTTCGACTGGCTGCCGGACAGCTCGGGCCTTCTGGTCCGGATGACCCCGGCGGGCCGCGGCCCGGCCCCTGACGTCAGCCGTCCGCCCGAGGGTCCGATCGTCGAGGAAAGCCTGGGTCGTACCGCCCCTGCCCGGACCTATCAGGACCTGCTGTCCAACGCCGGCGATGAGGCCCTGTTCGAATACTATTTCACCTCGCAGCTGACGCTGGTTCCGCTGGCGGGGCAGGCTCGGACCCTGGGTGCGCCGGCCGTCTTTCTGGGTTCGGGCGTCTCGCCCGATGGTCGCTACGTCCTGCAGACGCGGGTGCGGCGGCCCTACAGCTATGTGGTCCCGGCGGCCCTGTTCCCGGCCGATGTTCTGGTGACGGACATGGAGGGCGTGATCGTGCATCGGGTCGCCGACCTGCCGTTGCGCGACAATATCCCGACCCCGTTCGACGCCGTCGCGCCCGGTCCGCGCTCGGCCCAGTGGCGGGCCGACGCCCCCTCGACCCTGGTCTGGGTCGAGGCCCAGGACGGCGGCGATCCGCGTACCCCCGCCGAGGTCCGCGACCGGGTCTTCACCCTCGAGGCCCCGTTCGACGCCGCGCCCACGTCGCTGATCGACCTCAAGGACCGCTACGGCGGCATGATCTGGGGTGACGCAGACACCGCGCTGGTGATCAGCCGACAGTTTAACAGCCGGCGCGAGACCCGCTATCTGGTCGACCCCTCCAACCCCGGCGAGGGCCGCGTCCTGCTGGAGCGGAACTATCAGGATCGCTACAACGATCCCGGCTTCCCGTTGACCGAGGCCAACGCCAGCGGCTTCCCGGTGATGCAGTTCACCGCTGACGGCTCCCGGGTGCTGATGACCGGCGCCGGGGCGACGCGGGCAGGGGAATATCCCTTCCTGTCGACCATGGACCTGACCACCGGCGCGACCGAGCGGGTCTGGACGGCGGAAGACGGTACCTATGAGACTGTGGTGGGCATCCTCGATGAGGACGGTCGCCGAATGGTGACGCGGCGCGAGACCCGCAACGATCCGCCGAACCTCTTCGTCCGCGACCTGGACGCCCAGGCGACGCCGCTGACCACCTTCGCGGACCCGGCGCCGCAACTGGCCGGGGTGACCAAACAGCTGATCAGTTACACCCGCGCCGACGGGGTCCAGCTCTCGGGCACGCTCTATCTGCCCGCCGGCTACGACAAGGATCGCGACGGGCCGCTGCCGCTGGTGATGTGGGCCTACCCGGCTGAGTTCACCGACGCCGCTGTGGCCGGGCAAGTGGTCGACACCGCCAACCGCTTCACCCGGCCGGGCGGCATCAGCCACCTCTTCCTGCTGACCCAGGGCTATGCGGTGCTGGACGATCCCTCGATGCCGATCGTCGGCGTCAACGGGGCGGAGCCCAACGACACCTACATCCAGCAGCTGACCGCCAGCGCCGAGGCAGCGGTGAATGCGGTGGTGGAAATGGGCGTGGCCGACCGCGACCGGATCGCCGTCGGCGGGCACAGCTACGGCGCCTTCATGACCGCCAACCTGCTGGCTCACACCGACCTGTTCCGCACCGGCATCGCCCGCTCGGGCGCCTACAACCGCACCCTGACCCCGTTCGGCTTCCAGGCCGAGCAGCGCACCTACTGGGAGGCCGGCGACACCTACGACCAGATGTCGCCCTTCACCTTCGCCAACCGGGTCAATGAGCCGATCCTACTGATCCACGGCGAGGCCGACGACAACTCCGGCACCTTCCCGGTCCAGTCCGAGCGCTTCTACGCCGCCCTCAAGGGCAACGGCGCCAACGTCCGCTACGTCGTCCTGCCGCTCGAGGCCCACGGCTACCGGGCACGGGAATCGGTCGGCCATACGCTCTGGGAAATGACACGCTGGCTGGACCAGTATGTGAAGAACGCAGGACCGCGGGTGGCACCTCCCGCGGCTCCCTGATCGCCGTTCGTCAGGAATCGTAAGTCCCGGACTCGTCCCGCGCGTGGTGATCTGCGCGCGGGAACAGGAGGGAGATTCCATGAAAACGCTTCTTCGCGCCGCCGTTGCGGCAAGCATCATCGGCCTGGCCGGCGGCCTCGGCGGTTGCGCCTCGCTGATTACCGGCGGCGAATTGATCCGGCCGGGCGAGCCCACGGGCGGCCTGCAGATCCGCAACGTCTCACGGACCAACTCCATCGATGTCGTCCTTGTCTCGGACTGCAGCGCTTCGACCTACGGTCTGAACCGTTTGCCTTCGGGCTACAGCATCCCGCCGGGCGGCAGCTACACCTTCACCCTCTCCGCCGGGTGCTGGGACGTGGGGGCCGGCGAGGTCCTGACCCAGAACACCTGGACAGAGGGCTATGCGAAGGTGACGGTCGTCCCGGGACGGACCACCACGTTGCAGTCGCGATAGAGCGCGAACGCTGAACCTTTGCGGCGGCGCAACATTCCTGTTGCGCCAGCGCCGCTTGTCGGGCCACGCTGCAAGATCGTTGCAACGGGAGCAGCATGGCCTTCGACGAAATGTCAGGTGACGGCGGGGGAGTCCGCGACAGCTATCGCGGACTCGCGCGCTGGCTGGCGGACGCCCCTGAGGGGCTGCTGCAGGCGCGCTCGCGTCAGGCGGAGCTGTTCTTCCGCCGCATGGGGATCACCTTCGCCGTCTATGGTGACGCCGAATCCAGTGAACGGTTGATTCCGTTCGACGTCGTGCCGCGCATCATCGGCGCGTCCGAGTGGGCGGGGCTTGAAGCCGGACTGACCCAGCGCGTGCGGGCGATCAACCTGTTCCTGGCCGACGTCTACGGTCCGCAGGAATGTCTGAAGGCCGGCATTGTCCCGGCCGAACTGATCCTGACCAATCCCCACTATGTGCCCGAGATGCAGGGCCGGCGGCCGCCGCGCGGGGTCTGGGTCCACATCGCCGGCGTCGATCTGGTGCGCACGGGCGAGGACGGCTTCTACGTGCTGGAAGACAACTGCCGCACGCCTTCGGGGGTCTCCTATATGCTGGAGAACCGCGAGATGATGATGCGGTTGTTCCCCGACCTGTTCGCCGACTATCCGGTGCGGCCGGTCGAGACCTATGCCGACAAGCTTCTGGCCAGCCTGCGTGGCTCCGCGCCCGAGGCGGCGGGGGGCGATCCGACCATCGTCGTCCTGACGCCGGGGCCGTTTAACTCGGCCTATTACGAACACTCCTTCCTGGCCGACAAACTGGGCGTCGATCTGGTCGAGGGGCGCGACCTGTTCGTCGACGACGGCAAGGTCTTCATGCGCACCACCCAGGGCCGCCAGCAGGTCGATGTGATCTATCGCCGGATCGACGACGACTATCTCGACCCCCTGACCTTCCGGCCGGACTCCACGCTCGGCGTTCCGGGCCTGATGACCGCCTATCAGAACGGGACGGTGACCCTGGCCAATGCGGTCGGCACGGGCGTCGCCGACGACAAGGCTGTCTATACCTACATGCCCGAGATCATCCGCTTCTTCACCGGCGAGGAGCCGATCCTGAAGAATGTCCCGACCTGGCGCTGCCGCGAGCCGGAGGCGCTGAAGGAGGTGCTGTCGAAGCTGGACCAGCTGGTGGTCAAGGAGGTCGGCGGCTCGGGCGGATACGGCATGCTGGTGGGCCCGGCCTCGACCAAGGCCGAGATCGAGGCCTTCCGGAAGAAGCTGATCAACGATCCCGATGACTTCATCGCCCAGCCGACGCTGGACCTGTCGACGGCGCCGACGCTGGACAAGGGCGAGCTGCACGGCCGCCACGTCGACCTGCGGCCGTTCGTTCTCTCCAGCCCGGACGGGATCAAGGTCGCCCCGGGCGGCCTGACCCGCGTGGCGCTGAAGCCCGGTTCGCTGGTGGTCAACTCCAGCCAGGGCGGCGGGACCAAGGACACCTGGGTGCTGGACGTCTGATGCTATCGAGAACCGCAGACAGCCTGTACTGGACCGGCCGCTATATCGAGCGGGCGGACTTCCTCGCCCGCATCCTCGAGGCGACGCTGCGCCTCGCCGCCATCCCGACGCGCGGCGACGGCGACGCCGAGACGGTCTGGGCCAGCGCCCTGGCCTCCGCCGGCGCGCCCAAGGCGCTGGGACGATCGCCGACCGAGAAGTCGGTGCGCGAATATCTGGCCTTCGCGCCGAACAACGCCTCGTCGATCACCGCCTGTATCACCCGCGCCCGCACCAATGCCCGCTCGGTCCGCACGGCCCTGACGGTCGAGCTCTGGGAAGCCATCAACGGCGCCTGGAACGGGCTGGAAGAGCAGGGGCAGCCGACCCGCCGCGATGAGTTCGCCCGCTTCCTCGAATGGGTGAAGACCGTCACCCTGTCGGTCGAGGGTGCCACCTCGCGGACCATGCTGCGCAACGACGGCTACTATTTCCTGCGCCTGGGCGCGGCCATCGAGCGGGCCGACAACACCGCCCGGCTGCTGGACGTCAAATACCATCTGCTGCTGCCCGAGGGCGAACGCGTCGGCGGTCAGCTGGACTATTTCCAGTGGACCACCCTGCTGCGCGAGGTCTCGGCGCTGACCGCCTATCGCTGGGTCTACCGGGACTCGGTCAAGCCGTGGCTGGTGGCCGACCTGCTGGTGCTGAACCGCCAGATGCCGCGGTCGCTGGCCAGCTGCCAGGCCTCGATCGTCCGCTATCTCGAGCGGTTGGCCAGCGACTACGGCCGGCGCGGCCCCGCCCAGCGGCTGGCGGCCGACCGGATGCGCGCCTTCGACAACTCGCGCATGGAAGACATCTTCCAGTCGGGCCTGCACGAATACATCCAGGCTTTCCTCGGCGAGAACGGCCGGCTGGGACAGGCCATCCATGACCAGTATCTGAGCTGACGCGTGCGCATCCGTATCGACCATGCGACCACCTATGCCTACGACCGGGCGGCGCGCTTCATCATCCAGACTCTCAGGCTGACGCCCCGCTCGTCGGAGGCCCAGCAGGTCCGCAACTGGCGGGTCGAGACCGATGTCGACGCCCGCCTGCGCAAGTCCGAGGACGCCTTCGGCAACATCGTCCATACCCTCTATACCGAACAGCCGACCCAGAGCCTGACCGTCCGGGTCTCGGGCGAGGTGGTCACCACCGACACCGCCGGGGTCGTGCCCGCGGGCCAGGAGACTCTGTCGCCCCTGGTCTTCCTGCGCGACACCGCCCTGACGCGACGGGACAAGCTGATCTCGGTCTTCGCCTCGGAGTTTTCGGCCCATCCGCCGCTGGAGCGACTGCACCGGCTGATGGCGGGCATCCACGGCTCGGTGGCCTTCGAGGTCGGGGTGACGACCCCCACCCACACGGCGGCGGAGGTGCTCGCGCTCGGTCGCGGCGTCTGCCAGGACCATGCCCACGTCTTCATCGCCTGCGCCCGTCAGATGGGCACGCCGGCCCGCTATGTCTCGGGCCATCTGCTGCGCCGCGACGGCAAGGACGACCAGGAGGCCGCCCACGCCTGGGCCGAGGCCTGGATTCCGGATCTCGGCTGGGTCGGTTTCGATCCGGCCAACGGCATCTGCTCGACCGACCGTTATGTGCGGGTCGCGGCCGGGCTGGACTATCGCGGCGCGGCGCCCGTGCGGGGTGCCAGCTACGGCGGCGGGGGCGAGCGGCTGGCCGTGCGGCTGAACGTGCGTGATGCCGACATGCAACAGGGACAGCAACAGGCTTAGGCTGTGGGTTACCGGGCGGGGGAATCTGTTACCGTGGGCGCCATGACGGACGGGCATCGGGGATTGCGCGCCGCATGACCTATTGCGTGGGCATGCTGGTTGAAGAGGGGTTGGCGATGATCGCCGACACCCGGACCAATGCTGGCGTCGACAGCATCTCGACCTATCGCAAGCTGCATGTCGTCGACCGGCCGGGCGAACGGGTGCTGGGCATCTGCACCGCCGGCAATCTGTCCGTCACCCAGACGGCCCTCGCCATGGCGCGCGAGGGCGTCCACCTGAACGTCGGCGAGCCGGCCGAGACGCTGGACACGGCGCCGACCCTGTTCCGCTGCGCCCAGATCCTGGGCCACGCCCTGCGCAGCGTGCGCCTGTCGATCGCCCCGGCGCTGGAAGCGGACAGCCTGAATACCTCGGCCTCCATGCTGCTGGGCGGCCAGATCAACGGCGGCCAGATGGGGCTGTTCCTGATCTACAGCCAGGGCAATTTCATCGAGTGCGGCCCGGACACCCCCTACCTCCAGATCGGCGAGCTGAAATACGGCAAGCCCATCCTGGAGAGCGGACTGGCGCACGACAGTTCGCTCGCGGAAGCGGTCAAGCTGGGGCTGATTTCGTTCTCGACCACCATGCGGTCGAACGTCGGCGTGGGCGCGCCGTTCGATGTGCTGACCCTGCGTCGGGACTATTTCAGCGGTGACCAGCGGCGCATCGAAGAAGACGACTCCTATTTCGCCGACCTGCACCTGCGCTGGACCCAGGCCCAGGCGGCCGCGCGCCGGTCGATGCCCGAGCCGCCCTGGATGAAGCGGGCCCGGCCAACCGCCGTCGAGGGCTGAGCCGCGTCGGCGGAACCGCGAACGGTTCCGCCTTGCGATCGTCCCTTCGATCAGTGGCCGTGATCGCCCTCGGAGTCGGCTTCCGTCGCTCCTGCAGCCCAGCCCTCGCCACCGGCCTGCGCGAACCAGAAGGGCGCACGGGCGCGTTGACGCGGCGCCACCTCGTTCATGCCGGAGTCGTAAACCCGACCGTTGGCGATCGTGTAGCTGATCGAGGTGGTGTTGCGGATGTTGTCCAGCGGGTTGGCGTCCATCACCACCATGTCGGCGAGCTTGCCGACCTCCAGCGAGCCGATGTCGCGGTCAAGACCCAGTGAACGTGCGCCGTTCAGGGTGCCGGCGCGGATCACATCGATTGGGGCCATACCGCCCTGGGCAAGGCTCCACAGTTCCCAGTGCGCGGCCAGGCCCTCGCGCTGGCCATGGGCACCGATGGAGACGCTGACGCCCTGTTCGGACAGCCGGGTGGCTTCACGCGCGACCGAGATGTGGTTCCACTCATTGTCGGGCAGGGTTTCCGGCCGGCGCGCGCGGGAATCGAGGATGCGGCGCGGGACGTACTGGGTCAGGATCGGATTGTTCCAGACCTCGCTCTCCTGGTACCAGTAGTTCTCGCCATAGCTGCCGCCATAGGCCACGACCAGGGTCGGGTTGTAGGCCACGCCGGTCTGCCGCCACAGCTGGTGAACGTCGTCATACAGGTGGGCCAGCGGGATCGAGTGTTCGATCGTGGTGTGTCCGTCGACGATCATCGACATGTTGTGCTGGAACAGTGAACCGCCCTCCGGCACCACCATCATGTTCAGCTGACGCGCCGCCTCGATGATCTGCTGACGCTGCTCGCGACGGGGCTGGTTGTAGCTTTTGACGCTCCAGGCCCCCGCCGCTTGCATCCGCCGCAGCGTAGACAGGGCGTCGTCCAGGTCGTCGATCTGGGCCGTGAAGGCCGTGCTGGCCCCATACAGGATGGTGCCGGTCGAGAAGATGCGCGGCGCGATGATGCGACCGGTGCGGGCCAGCTCGCTGTGGGCGAAGATCTCGCTGGTGTCGGCCGAGGGGTTGTGGATCGTGGTCACGCCGAAGGCGAGCGAGGCGTAATCGACCCAGCTCTGTTCGGGAATGATCTCGTCCGACCCCATCGAGCCGTGCCAGTGGGCATCGACCAGACCCGGCATGATGGTCTTGCCGCTCATGTCCAGCGTCGGCGTCCCGGCCGGGATGGTGGTGGTGGCCAGCGGGCCGACCGCAACGATGCGGTTGCCCTCGATGACGATGACGCCGTTCTCGATCACCTCGGCGCCGTTCATCGTGATGATGCGCGCGCCGGTCAGGGCCATACGGCCCTCGGGCACGTCCGCCTGGGCGGTGAACCCGATATTGATCCCGTGCTCATCCGGGCGGGGCAGTTCGTCCGTCGCGCCGTCGACGAAGGTGAAGGCCTGGTTGAGGTCGCGGGTGAACAGCTCGGGCCCCAGCGACCATTGCAGGCGTTGCGAGTCGCCCGACCAGCTCAGCCATTCGCCGGCGTCACGGGTGACCCGGGCCTGGGGCAGGGACTTGCCTTCGGCGCTGATGGAGACGGGCCGGCCCGACATGACGAAGGGGGCGACATAGGCGTTGAACCGTTCGGTCCAGCCGATCCAGTTTCCATCCGGCGAAACGGCGAACTCGCTGGCCCATTCCGAGGTCAGGTGGGTGCGTTCGTCCTCGCCGTCGAGATTGACCGAGATCAGCGTCTGTTTGTCGCCGTCGCGGCCCTGCAGGAAGACCCGGTCATTGGCGGCCCCGAACTGCGGGCTCGAGCCGTCGTCCGTCATGAAGACCGGCGCGCCGCCCGCGGCGGGGATGCGATAGACGCCCAGGTCGCGGCTCCACAGGGCGCTGGTCAGGAAGCCGTCGCTGACGGTGCGATAGACGATGGTCCGCCCGTCCGGCGAGAAGGTCGGCTCAATATAGTGGCCGGGGTTGGTGGTCACGACGCGACCCGTGCCACCCGAGGCCGGGACGACGCGGATTGAGCCGAATTCCTGGTCGTCCCAGGTGGTGTAGACGATCGACCGGCCGTCGCGGGACCAGTTGGGATAGAGCTCGAAATGGTCGCTCTGGCGCGTCAGCCGGCGCGCGGTTCCGGTCGGCAGGTCGCGGATCCACAGATTGCCGAGTGCCTCGAACACCACCTTGGTCCCGTCCGGCGAGGGGCGGGCCCAGCGGATCATTCGGACGTCAAACGTGTCCGGCGCGACCTCGACGGGGAAGCGGACGGCGTCCTGGACCCGGCGCGTGTCGGCGACGTGGAAGGGGATCTCGGCGACGGCCTGGGTGCCGACGTCGACACGCTGGATACGGCCGTCGGCCCAGAAGACGATGGAGCGGTTGTCCGGCGTCCAGCTGATCGCCGGATAGACGCCGTGAATGGCCCAGGTTTCCTGCAGGTCGCGGTCGAGACCCGAGAACACCGGCGTCTCACGCCCGGACTCGATGTCCATGACGTAGAGCACCGACTGGTAGCGAACGCGGCGGATGAAGGCGATCGACTTGCCGTCGGGCGAGGGCGTCGGGCGGATCGAGCCGCCGGGGCCGGTGATGTAGGGATCGATCTCGCCGGTTTCGCGGTCCAGACGGCGGATGATGTAGATCTGGTCGTTGACGTCCTTGGAATATTCGAACGTCGCGCCCGGCGTGGCGTCGTCGCTGAAATAGATGTAGCGGCCGTCCGGCGAGAAGGCGGGTTCGCCCGTGTCCTTCTGCTGGGTCCGGCGCTCGGTCATCTGCACGCCGCTTCCACCCGAGCGGTGGTACATCCACAGCTCACCCGCCCCCAGCGAGCGCGACGAGGTGAAATGCTTCCGCGCCACGATGAACTGGCCGTCGGGCGACCATTCGGGCTGGTTCAGCAGGCGGAAGCTCTCCTTCGACACCTGCGTCGGGTTGGAGCCGTCGGCGTCCATGACCCAGATGTTGTCACCGCCCGCCCGGTCCGAGGTGAAGGCGATCGAGCGCCCGTCCGGCGACCATTTCGGCTGCATGTCCCAGGCCACGCCCGAGGCGATGGCGCGGGCCTCGCCGCCGCTGACGGGCATGACATAGATGTCGCCCAGCATGTCGAAGACGATGGTCTGGCCGTCCGGGCTGACGTCCAGCGACATCCAGGTGCCGCGGGTCACATCGATCGGAATGTCGCGCGACGGCCCCGGCGGGTTCTGCACATCCCATTTGGGCGTCTCGGCCGGAGCGGCGGCGGGCGCGACGACCGCAGCGGGCACCGCCTGCGGGTCAACGGGGCCGGGCACCGGCGGCGCCGCCAGCGGCGACACCGGCTCGGGCGTCTGGGCGGCAGCGGGGCAGGCGAGCGCCAGCAGGGCGACCGTGGTCAGAAAAGCGCGCTTCATGGTGTGTCATCCCCGGGGACATCTTCGGACGTCTCGCGCCGTCGGCGGCTGCGTCCTTGGGGGCGCAGATGAACATTGTCGCGCGGCGGAAGTCCAGCCGCGCGGCCAGCTTGACCATGGCGGGGCCCCGACCTACCGTCCGGTCAGGATTGGGGAACGTTGTTCGATGGCTGCGATGTCCGGTAACCGTCGGTCAACAGCCCGGGCGGCGTCCCTTGCGCTGACCCTTGCCGTCGCCCTGGTGGGGCCGGTCACGACGGCCGCGGCCCAGGACTTTGAGGCCATTCTCGCCGCGCCCGACGACGAGGCCCTGAACATGGCCTATGCGCGGGAACAGGCGGCACTCGGCAACCTGGCGCTCGCCGCCTCGGCGCTTGAACGTATCCTGATCCTTGAGCCGAACCGGCATTCAGCGCGGCTGTTCCATGCCGTGGTGCTGTACCGGCTGGGTGATCTGCAAGGCGCGAAGGACGAGTTGCGCCGGCTTGAGGCCGTACAGCTCACGCCAATGCAGCGCGCCGAGGCCGAGAGCTATACGCGGCGGATCGACCGGGGCCTGGCCACCCGATCTTTCTCGGGCAGCCTCAGCGCCGGCGTCGCCTATGAGGATGACGCGGCAGGTGCCTATTTCACGGCCTTTGAACTGCTCGGTGCCCCGGCCCCGGAAGAAGGGGTGTCCAGCGAGGTCTCGCTGGTCCTCGAAGGGCGCGCCGACATCGGAACCAGCCAGGTCTGGGAGGTCTACGGGACCGGCCTGCTCTACGACCATACCGCCCAATCCGGCGCGGCGATCGACTTCCAGCGCGCGGGGCTTGAGTTCGGCCTCGCCCGGAACACCCGGTTGAGCAAATCCCGCTTCGGCGCCGTGCTGCGCCACGTCCGCCTGATGGGCGAGCCGCAGCTGACAGAAGCCGGTGTGCGGGGCGAAACGCGCTGGCGCATGACCAACGCCACCACCCTGAGGCTGCGGGGCGAAGCCGTCAGCCAGGACTATGATGAGCCCGGAATCGACGCCCTGTCCGGCCTTCTCGGCGGCGACCGCGACGGTGCCCGCTATTCCGTGGGGATCGGTGTCAGCCATCGGTTCACGTCGCGCACGACCTTCGACGCCAGCCTCGATCATGAGATCAAGTCCGCCGGCTACGAGCCGTTCGGCTATTCCGGTCCGCGGCTCGGCCTCAGCCTGGACCAGCGCTTCGACAAGGGCATCTATGTGTTCGCCAGCGGCTCCGCGCGCTGGATCGAGTATGACGAACCGGATGCGGTCTTCCTCGGCGGCGCGACCCGCGACGATGTCAGGACCCACGCCCGGCTCGCCCTCGGCGCGCCGCTCAGCGCCTTTACGGCGCGAGGCGCCACCGGCGACGTGCGTGAGAATGTAACCCTCGAAGGTGCCCTGAACTACAGCCGCCGAGGCTCCTCGCCGCCCTTGGCCGATTTTGACGGCTGGGGTGCCGAGCTGCGGCTGATCTGGCGTTTCGGCGCGCGCGATTGATGTCAGGAACCCGGTCATGAGGAAGTTCGCGTCCCTGGCTCCCGCCCTCGCCCTTTGCGGCTGGATTGCGCTGGTCGTCCCGGTCCAGGCCCAGGATTCCGTCGGGGTCAACGCCGCGATCCGCAACTCGGTCCAGACAAGGAGCGCGGGAAATGGCCCGCTGCGCCCCGCCCAGCTGCGCGCTGCCGTCCGCCTCGGCGACCAGTTCGTGACCGGCCCGCAGAGCCAGGTCCAGGTGCTGCTGCGGGACCGCTCGACCTTCACCGTCGGGGCCAACGCCCGCATGACGGTCGACCGGTTCGTGGTCAGTGAAAGTGGCGGCTCGGCCGTGTCGGTGGCACGGGGTGCCTTCCGCTTCGTCTCGGGCCGGACCGCCCGGTCGTCGTCGCGCGAGGCGATCTCAACGCCCGTCGGCTCGATCGGCGTCCGCGGCACCATCGTCGAAGGCGTGGTCGGCCCGGATATCCTCGGCTTCCTCCGGGCCCAGCCCGACGTCCCGCCGTTCACAGGGGATGAGGAGACCATGCTGCTGGTCGTCCTGCGGGGTCCGGCCGGCGACGCCCGGACGTTCGACACCCCGGGCGCGGTCGATATCGAGCGCGACGGCGTGACGGTGTCGCTCGAGCAGCCGGGTCAGGCCCTGCTGGTCAGCAGCGACGGCATGTTCGGTCCGTTCTTCGTGCCGGACGACATTTCGTCTGCGCTCGGCGATCTGCTCAGCCCGACGCCCGATCCCGGCGCGGATCCGGGTGGGGCCGAGATCGAGATCGCCGCGGCGGTTGAGGCCGACGACACCTCTGTCTTCGCCGACACCCTGCCGCCCCTGGATCCGGCGGACGACTATGAGCCGCTGCCTGCGGAGGATGACCAGGGGAATTTCCCCTTCTTCCCGCCGACCCAGCCCAATCCCTGATCCCGCTCAGGAGAAGCCGTCGTCCCGAACGGTGAACGGCGGCGGCTCATGCGGCAGGGTGTCCGTCAGGCGGAACGGCGACAGGTCGAAATGGTCCTGCTGCGGGAAGATGTCGGGCATTTCGCGCAGGTCTCCGAGATCGTCCAGCACCGGCGGCGTGTCCGCCTTTTCGAACAGGCCGGGCAGAACCTGTGGCGACCCGGCCTCGCCGCCGTCGACGTCATCGGGCCCGTAGCAGATCTCGGGGCCGCCGCCCTTGGTTGAGGGCGTGGTGCCGCCGGCGATGTCGAGCACCGTCACCGTGATCGCCTGGAGGTCGCGGAGCTGACCGTCCGACGCCGACACGATGACGTCATAGGTGTTGTCGCGGCCCAAATCCGTCGGAGCCTCGAAGTCCGGGGCCGTGACGAAGGTCAGGACCCCCGTCGCCGGATCGATCGTGAACATGGCCGCGTCCGTGCCTCCGGCGATGCTGTAGGTGACCGTGTTCAGATTGACGTCCGTCGCCACGATCGTTGTGACGGTGGTCTGGCCCTCGTCGACGTCGATGCCGACCTCCGCCCCGCCGCCGTCCGAGGTGATCCGCGGCGGCTCATTGTTGGCGAACACCAGATTGACGGTCTGGTCGTCGAACTGGAGGAACTCGCAGTTCAGCACCAGATCGTCGCCGTCCGGGCCGACGACCCGGACCACGCCCGCGGTAATGAGCTGGATCGTGTAGGAGGTCAGCGGTCCCTTGAAGATCGCCGTATCGAATCCCGCACCGCCGTCGATCCGGTCGTCGCCGCCGTCGCCGCTGAGCTGGTCGTCGCCGTCCTCGCCCTGGATGTCGTCGATGCCGATCCCGCCCGTGAGAATATCCTCCCCGTTTCCGGCGAACAGGAAGTCGTCACCGTCGCCGCCGCTGAGCCGGTCGAAGCCGTCGCCACCCGTCAGCGTATCGGCTCCGGTGTCGCCCAGCAGCCTGTCGTCCTCGCTGCCGCCGTCCAGGGTGTCATTGCCGTCGCCCCCCTGCAGAAAATCATCGGAGGTTTCGCCGAACAGGGTGTCGTCGCCTTCATCGCCGCGCAGGACGTCGCGCCCGTCGCCGCCTCTGAGCGTGTCGAGCCCCTGGCCACCGCCCAGAACGTCGTCCGCGTCCCCGCCATCCAGATCGTCGTCGCCGATGCCGCCGAAGATGCGGTCGTCACCGGCACCGCCCGACAGGGTGTCGATCCCGTCGAAGCCGTTGATGACATCGTTGCCGCGCAGGCCCGACAGGATGTCGTCTCCCGCGGAGCCGTTCAGGATGTCGGCGGTGAACTGGACCGCGACCGTCACCGGCGCAGAGGTCTCGCTGGCGGCATTGGTGATCTGAAGGGTCAGGACATGGGTCGACACCGGTATGTCCGAGGTCGACTGGTACAGCAGCGCCTCGACCAGGGCCTCGATCGCGGCCCGCGTCGCACTGCTGTTGAAGTTGATGACATACGCCCCGGTCGGCGGCGGACTCGCCACCGTCCCGATATCGACGCCTTCGAAACTGACCACGCCGAACTCGATGCCGATCTGTCCCGAACCGGTCCCCACGTTCCGGATCGAGATGAGATCGGTGGGGTTCAGCCCCGTGATGCTCAGATTGCCGCCGCCATAGCCGACGCCTGAATCGACGAAGGTGACGTCCGCGTCGATCTGGACGGAGGGGTCGCCCTCGTTGCTCGCCAGAGTGCCGACGACGTCCGTCAGGCTGAGCGTATTCTCCGCGACATCGGTGACCGTGACCCGCAGGTTCTGGGTGTCGCTGTTCACCCCGTCCGAGGCCTGGACCACGATGTCGTAGTTGTTGTCCCCGCCGGCATCGAGCGGATTTTCGAAATCGGGCGGCGTGATGAAGCCGACCGCCCCCGTCGCCGGATCGATCGAGAACAGGCCCGCATCCGCGCCGCCGACGATGGCGTAGGTGAGATTGGCCCCGGCGTCGGGGTCGATGGCCGTCACGGTGGTCGCCGATCTGGATCCCTCGGCGACGGACACGGTCCCGTTGGTCCCGCCGCCGTCCGAGGTGATCACCGGTGCCTCATTGGCGTTGGTGACCGTCAGATTGATGGTCTGGCTGTCGGTCAGCAGTCCGTCGGAGACCTGGACGACGACCTGATAGACATTGTCGCCGTTCTGGTCGGCCGGTGCCTCGAAATTCGGCGGGTTGATCAGGCTCAGGACCCCGGCACCATTGATCGTGAACAGGGCGGCGTCGGCCCCGCCGATGATCGAATAGGTCAGGTTGGCACCGGCGTCGGGGTCGAGGGCCGTGATCGGGTTGGGGCCGGTGGTGTTCTCGGAAATCGTATAGCCGCCGACCGTACCGCCGCCGTTGGAGGTGATCACCGGCGCCTCATTGGCGTTGATGACCGTCAGGCTGATGGTCTGGGTATCGGTCAGGGTTCCGTCGGACGCCTGGACGATCACCTCATAGACATTGTCGCCGTTCTGGTCGGCGGGAGACTCGAAATTCGGCGGGTTGATCAGGCTCAGGACACCGGCCCCGTTCATCGTGAACAGGGCGGCGTCGGCCCCGCCGATGATGGAATAGGTCAGGTTGGACGCCGCGTCGGGATCAGAGGCGGAGACCGTATTGGGGCCGAGCGTGTTCTCGAAAATGGTGTAGCCGCCCGTCGCCCCGCCACCGTTGGAGGTGATGACCGGGGCTTCATTGGCATTGCCGACGTTGACGAAGACCGTCTGCACATCGGTCCCGCCCTGGCCGTCGGAGACCTGGACGTCGACCTCATAGACACCGTCGGCGTTCAGGTCGGTCGGGGCCTCGAAGTTCGGTGCGGCCACGAAGGTCAGGACGCCGGTCGCAGGGTTGATCGCGAACCGCGCGCCGTCCCGGCCGGTGATGATGGACCAGGTCAGGGTGGCACCCGCGTCGGGATCCGCCGCAACCAGCGTGGTCACGGTCGTGCTGTTTTCGACGCCGGGGATGACGGTCGACGGCCCGCCGCCGCCCGAGGTGATGACCGGTGCCTCATTGGCGTTGGTGACGGTGAGATTGATGGTCTGGGTGTCGGTCAGCGTCCCGTCCGAGACCTGGACGATGACCTCATAGACGTTGTCGCCGTTCTGGTCGGTCGGTGCCTCGAAATCCGGTGGATTGATCAGGCTGAGGACGCCGTTGTTCATCGTGAACCGGGCCGCGTCCGCGCCGCCGATGATCGAATAGGTCAGGTTCGCCCCGGCGTCCGGGTCGATCGCTCCGATGGGATTGGCCCCGGGCGTGTTCTCGACAATGGTGTAGGCGCCGACGGCCCCGCCGCCGTTCGAGAAGATCACCGGGGCTTCATTGGCGTTGGTCACCGTGACGTTCAGCGTCTGGGTGTCGGTCAGCGTCCCATCGGAGACCTGGATGATCACCTGATAGATGTTGTCGGCGTTCTGATCGGCCGGGGCCTCGAAATTGGCCGGGTTGATCAGGCTGAGCACGCCCGCGCCATTGATGGCGAACAGGGCGGCGTCGGCCCCGCCGATGATGGACCAGGTCAGGTTGGCCCCCGCGTCGGGGTCGAAGGCGGTGACCGTGTTCGGTCCCGTCGTATTCTCGACGATGGTGTAGCCACCCGTCGCACCGCCGCCGTTGGAGGTGATGACCGGTCCGTCATTGGTCCCGGTCACCGTCACCGTGACGGTCGCGTCATTGGTGAAGCGCGTGACGTTGGCCGCACCGAACAGGACATAGCTTGATCCGGCGTTGACGCGGCCGGACGGGTCGGCATGGGGCGCGCCGATGATCAGGTCGTCGAAGCCGTCGCCGTTCACATCGCCGGCCGCCGAGACGGACTGACCGCTGAAGTCGCCCGCTGCGACGCCGCCGATGACGAAGCCGGTCTGACCGTTCAGGGACGACAGATCCAGCACATTGCCGAAGCCGCTCGTGCGGCCGAAGACGACATAGGTCTCACCGGCATCGGTTCCCCCGGTCCCGTCGGCGTAGAGGGCACCGATCAACAGGTCGTCGATGCCGTCGCCGTTGACGTCCCCCGCCGAGGCCACCGAATGCCCCGTCAGGTTCAGCGCGGCCGTGCCCGTGATGGTGAAGCCCATGGCGGCGGGCATGGACGACAGGTCCAGATTGGCCCCGAAACCGCCCGCCCGGCCGAACACGACATAGGTCTCGCCGGCGTTCTCGCGCCCGGCCGGATCGGCATAGAGGGCGCCGATGACCAGATCCGCCCGCCCGTCGCCGTTCAGATCGCCGGCGGAGGCGACCGACCAGCCCGCGTGGTCCCCGGCGTCGACGCCCGAGATGGTGAAGCCGTCGGCCCCGCCGAGGGTGCCAAGGTCGAGGGTCGCGCCGAAACCGCCCACGCGCCCGAACACGACAAAGGCTTCGCCGGCATTGGCCCGCCCGCCCGGATCGCCCTGGGGGGCCCCGATGATCAGATCGTCGATGCCGTCGCCGTTGACGTCTCCCGCCGCCGCGACGGAATAGCCGCTCCGGTCGGATGCATCGGCCCCGAGGATGGCGAAGCCGTTGGCCCCGGTCAGCCCGGCCACGTCGAGGTCGGCGGCGAACCCGCCGGCCCGGCCGAACACCACATAGCTGGCTCCCGCGTCGGCATCGGCGCCGCCGTTCGCGTCCCGCGCCCCGAGGATCAGGTCGTCGAAGCCGTCGCCGTTGATGTCGCCCGCGGACGAGACGGCGAAGCCGAGCCCGTCTCCCGCCGCGCCACCCCGGAAGGTCACCCCCGTGGCACCGTTCAGTGCGGACAGGTCCAGGCCGGCGCCGAAGCCGCCCGCGCGGCCGAAGACCAGATAGGTCTCGCCGGCATTGGCCCCCTGCGCGGCCTCGCCCCACGGTGCCCCGATCAGGAAGTCGGCCAGCCCGTCCCCGTTGACGTCTCCCGCCGCCTGGACGCTGGCACCGCTGAAGTCGAAGGCGTTGACGCCGGTGAGGGCGAAGCCCTGCGAGGCGGTCAGGTTGGCGAGGTCGAGCGATGCGCCGAAACCGCCCTGGCGGCCGTAGACCACATAGCTGACACCGGCGTCCGTGCGGCCGGCCGGATCCGCCGACAGGGACCCGATCAGCAGGTCGTCGCGCCCGTCGCCGTTGACGTCGCCGATGCCCGCGACGGAATAGCCGCTGCGGTCGCCCGCGGCGGCGCCGTGGATCACGAAGCCGTTCGTTCCATTGATCGAGGAGGCGTTGAATACGCCCTCCGGGGCCAGGGGCGATCCGCCCCCGTCTCCCGCCGCATAGGTGAAGCTGTCCTGGGCCGTCTGGCCGGCGCCGAGGCTCTGGAAGGCCGTGCCGACCTCATAGGACAGGGTGCCGTCTTAATTGACGATCACCCGCGCGCCCGAGGGCAGGATGATGATGCTGCCGGCTGTCACCGCAGCGCCGTTGATTCGAGCCACTGCGGCGGCCCCGACGTCGTTGTTCAGCACGGAAATGACCACCGCCGGGCCGTCCTCGACCGCGCTCGCCGTGTCATTGCCGGCGGACACCGGTCGGGGCGCGCCGAGGCCAGGAGGGCTGATCTGGTCGACCGGGCGCAGCAGGGCGGTCCCCTCCGGCGCGGGCGGCAGAACCTCGGCTGTCAGGGGCCTGGGTGCGGACGTTACGGTTTCGTCCAGCGGATGGTCAGCGCCCTCGACGCGGTCGACGTCGAAGACCTGCAGCGCCGAAGCGGAGCGGGCGCGGGGCCCGGGTTCGACCAGACCAGGTTTCGTATAGGTGTTCCGAATGGCCATGCCGTCCCCCCGCGGTCTGGCTGCGGCGGCCGTCGCGCGCTCCTGCCCCAAACCCACCGAACACTGTGCGGCGAGCGTGGTCGGATGGCAAACCCCCACGCGTGAAATCAGCGTTCACGCCGAAAGCGCGCGAGGACCGGCTCAGATTTTCGGGATTGAGACGATGGTGGGTGATGTAGGGTTCGAACCTACGACCCGCTGATTAAGAGTCAGCTGCTCTACCAACTGAGCTAATCACCCGGACCATTCGTCTGCACGGAGCCTCGCAAGGCCTGTGCCGTCTGCGCGTGCGCCAGTCTGGGACCGGTTTCAGCGAGGGGGCGTACCTAATGGGAATGCCTCTCGCGTGCAAGGGGATTCACGGTTCCGTTTCGGTTTGTCGCAGGACGGGCTAGGGTCCGGTGAATCAGCCGCCGGGGAGCGGCGACGGGGGAAACGACCATGGCCTTCTGGAACCGCCGGCGCTCGATCGACGCCATGCTGGCCCCGCACGACGGACCGGCGCTGAAGAAGACGCTGGGCTGGCCGCATCTGATGGCCCTCGGCGTCGGCGCGATCGTCGGCACAGGCATCCTGACCCTGATCGGGGTCGGGGCCGGCCTGGCGGGTCCGGCGGTGATGATCAGCTTCGCCCTGGCGGGTCTGGTCTGCGCCTGCGCCGCCCTGGCCTATGCCGAGCTCTCGACCATGATGCCCGCGGCGGGCAGTGCCTATACCTATTCCTACGCCGTGCTGGGCGAGCTGATCGCCTGGATCGTCGGCTGGAGCCTGATCCTCGAATATTCGCTGGTGGTGTCCGCCGTGGCTGTGGGCTGGTCGGGCTATGCGACCGGCTTCCTCGCCGGCATGGGCGTCGAGCTGCCGGCCATTCTGGCGGCGGGACCGCACGTCGAGGGCGGGCTGATCAACCTGCCGGCAGTGTTCATCATCGCCGTGGTGACGGGCCTGCTGCTGCTCGGCACCCGCGAGAGCGCCACGCTGAACGCCATCCTCGTGGTCATCAAGATCGTGGCCCTGATCGCCTTTGTTGCCATCGCCCTGCCGGCCTTCGACGCCGCCAACTTCACCCCCTTCATGCCCAACGGCTTCGGCTCGCCGGCCCTGCCGTTCGCCGAGCAGATCACCGGCCAGCCCGTGGTCCAGACCGGGGTCATGGCGGCGGCGGCGATCATCTTCTTCGCCTTCTACGGCTTCGATGCCATCTCGACGGCCGCCGAGGAAACGAAGCGGCCCGAGCGCGATCTGGCCATCGGCATCGTCGGCTCGATGGTCGTCTGCACGGCCCTGTATCTGGTCGTGGCCGCTGCCGCGATCGGCGCCCGTCCGGTCGCCAGCTTCGCCGAAAGCCCCGAGCCGCTGGCCCTGATCCTGCGCGAAATGGGGCAGGGGACGGCGGCGCAGTGGATCGCGGTCTCGGCCGTGGTCGCCCTGCCGACCGTCCTGCTGGCCTTCCTGTTCGGCCAGAGCCGCATCTTCCTCGGCATGGCGCGCGACGGCCTGCTGCCGCGCAAACTGGCCAAGGTGTCGGCGCGCGGCGTGCCGGCGGTGGTGACCGTCTTCACCGCCATCGTGGTGGCGGGCCTGGCCGGCGTCATGCGGCTGGACGAACTGGCTTCGCTGGCCAATGCCGGGACGCTGGCCGCCTTCGCCGCGGTCGGCGTCTGCCTGATCGTCCTGCGCATCCGCGACCCGCACCGCCCGCGCGTCTTCAAGGCACCGCTGTGGTGGCTGGTTGGAGCGATCACCATCATCGGCTGCATCGTCTTCTTCTTCAGCCTGCGCGCCTCGACCCAGATGTGGTTCGTGATCTGGAACGCCGTCGGCCTCGTCGTCTATTTCGGCTGGTCGGCCTGGAACTCGCGGCTGGCCAAGGGCGAGGAGACCGCCGGCTGATGGCGTTGCGCGATCTGTCCGGTGCGGTCGACTTCACGGTCCTGGAGCGGATGACCGGCGGCGACGACGGCATCACCGAGGAGGTCCTGGGCCTGTTCGTCCAGCAGGCCGCGATGTGGTCGCCCATGCTGGACGTGCGTGAGGACGGCTGGCGTGATGGCGTGCACACCATCCGGGGCGCGGCCGCGGGCATCGGTGCCGACACCCTGGCGGCGGCCTGCCAGACCGCCGAGGCAGCGGACAAGGCCGTCGCCCCGCCGCTGCTCGACCGGGTGCGGGACGCGCTGGAGATCGCCCTCGCCGATGTGGCGGCCTACCGGCACGCGCTGATGCTGAGGTCGCTGCGGGCATGACCGCCGCCGACTATGTCGGCCTGGTGCTCGCGAACACGCCCTGGTGGGCCTTTGCCCTGCTGGCGCTGCTGGTCGTTCTCGGCGTCCGGCGGCTCAGGACCCGGGTCCGCGGCCTTGCCATGGCCTTCGCCGCACCGGTCGCGTTCGGGGTCTGGGGCCTGTTCAATGTGGCTGCGTACAGTCAGGCACAGTCCGCCTTCGTCGGCATCTCGACCTTCCTGCTGCTGTTCGCGGCGGGCTGGGCCTCCACTCGCCTCTACATGGGCGAGAAGGCCGATCTCACAAACGATGGCCGGTTCCTGTTTCACGGCACGCCGGAACCGCTGATCACCTATATGACCGTCTTCGCCATCCGCTTCGGGCTGGAAGTCTGGAAGGGTTTCGAGCCGGGAGCCGCGCCCCTGGCCGGAGGCTTCGCCATCGGCCTGTCCGCCTTCGTCGCCGGCCGGACCGCCCGGAGAGCCTTCTCACTCTTCCATCTGCGCCGGTCTTCAGCCGCCGCCTGAAGGCCTAGCCGCGCGTGCGGTCCCAGACCCCGAACTCATGCGCGATGCACCGGTCGATCAGGGTGCGCCAGACCGGCTCGGCGATGGCCGGCGACAGGCCGGCGGGGCCGGCGGCGGCCAGCACCTTGGCGACCACATCCTCGATGCGGGCGTCGTCATGCACCACCGACCGGTCCGGCTTGATGCGGGCCGCGGCGTCCATATAGCGCTGGCGCTCGGCCAGCAGCTCGACGAGGGCGCGGTCGAGCGCGTCGACGCCCTGGCGCACCTCGGCCATGGAGGCGCAGGCTTCCGGCGCGGTGCGCGGATCGATGGTGACGCTATCCGACAAAGGCACGCTCCAGCACATAGTCGCCCGGCTCGGCGTTCGAGCCCTCCTTCATGCCGAAGGATTCGAGCAGTTCAGCGGTTTCCTTGATCATGGCCATGGAGCCGCACAGCATGACCCGGTCGCGCCCGGGCGAGAAGCCGTGCGGCAGACCCAGGTCGTCGAACAGCGCGCCCGACTTGATCCGGTCGGTGATCCGTCCGGCGTGCTCGAAGGGCTCGCGGGTGACGGTGGGATAGTAGGTCAGCTGGGCCCTGGCCTCCTCGCCGATCAGGGGATCGTCGTGGATGCCTGAGGTCAGGAAGTCCCGATAGGTCAGGTCGGCGGCGTGGCGCACGGTATGGCAGACCACGACATGGCCGAAGCGGCTGTAGGTGTCGGGGTCGCGCGCCACGCTGAGCCACGGTGCCAGGCCGGTGCCGGTTCCGATCAGCCACAGCCGCTCGCCGCCGGTCAGGGCGTCCAGCACCAGGGTGCCGGTCGGCTTCTTGCCCATCAGGACGGTGTCGCCCGGCTGGATCTTCTGCAGGCGCGAGGTCAGGGGGCCGTCGGGCACCTTGATCGACAGGAACTCCAGCTCTTCGGCCCAGCCGGGGCTGGCGATGGAATAGGCGCGCAGGACCGGCTTGCCGCCGTCGGCTCCCGGCAGGCCAATCATCACGAACTCACCCGAACGGAAGCGGAAGTCCTCGGGCCGGGCGATGGCGAAGCTGAACAGCTGGTCGGTCCAGTGGCGCACCCACAGCACTTCCAGCTCATGGAAGGCGGAGGCTTTCGCGGGCGGCGGAGGGGCGGCGACGTCGGTCATTGCGCGCTTCTTAGGGGGTGAGAGGCGAGGGGGGAAGGGATGCGGATGTCGCGTTTGCCGCAAGGGGGATGACGACGCCTGAAACTCCCTCTAGCGTCCGCGCCATGCGCAACAAACTCCTCGCCTCCACCCTGTTTCTCGCGGCGCTTTCGCCGTTCACCGCCGTGATGGCGCAAACTGCGGACCCGGCGGTCCTGACCCCCGAGCGGGTGTTCGCCAATCCGTCGCTGGCCGGGCCCGTGGCGCGGGGCGTCAGCCTGTCGCCCGACGGCGAACTGGTCGCCTTCCTCCGCTCGCGCGAAGACGACGTCGACGTGCTGGATCTGTGGGCCGCGCCGACCGGCGAGGGCGAGCCATTCAAACTGATCGACGCCCGGGCGCTGGTGCCGGATGCGGGCGAGCTGTCGGAGGCCGAGAAGGCGCGGCGCGAGCGGATGCGGATCAGCCAGCGTGGCGTGGTCGAATATTCCTGGGACCAGCAGGGGCGCTACATCCTCGCCCCGCTGGAGGGCGACATCTTCCTCGCCGAGCGTGAAGGCGGGGCCGTGCGCCGCCTGACCGAAACCCCGGCCGACGAGATCGACGCCAAGGTCTCGCCCAGGGGCAATTTCGTCTCCTTCGTCCGCGATCAGGACCTGGTCGTCCTCGAGCTGAACGGAAACCGCGAAACGGCGGTGACCACGGACGGCGAAGGCCTGATCACCTGGGCTACGGCCGAGTTCATCGCCCAGGAAGAGATGGACCGCGACACCGGCTACTGGTGGAGCCCGGACGAACGCTACATCGCTTTGCAACGCACCGACGAAAGCACGGTCGACATCATCCCGCGGCTGGACATTACCGGCGGCGGTGCCCGGGTGATCGAGCAGCGCTATCCGCGCGCCGGCCGGCCGAACGCCGTGGTCGAACTGTTTGTCCACAACCGGGAAACGGGGGAGCGGACGAAGGTCGATCTGGGTGCCAATGCCGACATCTATCTGGCGCGCGTCGACTGGTCGGCCGACGGCCGCACCCTCTATGTCCAGCGTCAGTCGCGCGACCAGAAGACGCTCGATCTGCTGAGCGTCGATCCGGCCACGGGGGTCTCGCGCGTGATCCTGTCGCGGACCTCGGACGCCTGGGTTCCGTTGACCCACGATTTCAAGCCGCTCGACGACGGCAACTTCATCTGGTCGTCGGAAGAGACCGGCTGGAAGCACCTGTACCTCTACAACCGCGACGGCCGCCGCATCCGGGCGATCACCTCGGGCGACTATCCGGTCAAGAGCCTGAATGGTGTCAATCAGCAGACCGGCGAGGTCTTCTTCACCGCCTCGATGCGCGATGGCCGGGAACTGCCGATCGAACAGCAGATGTTCCGCGCCAGCCTTCGCCGGACTGTGACGCCCGTGGCGGTAACGCCGGGCGGCGGCTGGTGGGGCGCGTCGATGAACAAGACGGGCACGGCCTATGTCGGCAACTACACCGACCTGAACACGCCGACGCAGTCCGGCCTGTATCGCGCCGACGGGACCTTCGTGCGCTGGATCGAGGAGAACCGGTTGGACGCCGATCACCCGATCTATCCTTATGTCTCGCGTCGCGGCGCAGTGACCTTCGGCACGCTGGAAAGCCATGGCGAGACCCTGGTCTGGCAGATGACCACGCCGCCGGGCTTCGACCCGTCGAAACAGTATCCGGTGGTCATGCAGGTCTATGGCGGACCCTCGGGCGGCGGTGTTCGACGCAGCTGGCAGGGCTCGACAAATCAACTGTTGACCGAGGCGGGCTATATCGTCTTCCGCCTCGACAACCGCAGCGAGGGCGACCGGTCCGCGGCCTTCAAACAGGCCCTGCATCTGCGCATGGGTCAACCTGAGATCGAGGATCAGGTGTTGGCGGCAAACTATCTGAGAGCGCTGCCTTATGTCGCCGACGATCGCATCGCCATGATGGGCTGGTCCTATGGCGGTTTCATGAGCCTGATGGCCCTGACCGAGCCGGCCATGGACCTGGCCTCGGCCATCGCCGGCGCCCCGCCGACCGAGTGGAGCCTGTACGATACCCACTACACCGAACGGTTCATGTCGACGCCGGAACTGAACGCCGCGGGCTACGCCGCCTCGGACGCCATTCCGCGCCTGCCGAACCTGACCGGACGGCTGCTGTTGATGCACGGCATGGCCGACGACAACGTCATCCTCGAGAACTCCACGCGGGTCATCGACGCGCTGCAGGCCCAATCCATTCCCTTCGAACTGATGCTCTTCCCCGGCCAGCGCCACGGCGTCCGGGGCAATGAAAGGCAGCTGCAGCAATGGCGAACCTACCTGGACTTCCTCGATCGCACGATCGGTTCAAGGGCGCCCGCCGCGCAGGACTGATTGCGGGGGCGGTTGCGGCGCTTTCGTTGGGCGCCTGTGCGACGCCCAACGGCGACGGCAGCTGGACTATGGCCGGCGAGGACGGCGGTCGCATCTATCAGCCGCCGACTGCCGCCGCCGTGGTGGACGGGCATTTCCCCGGTGCTGCCGCCATTGACGGGTCGCTCACCCTGATCGCCAGTGTGGACACCGTCGGGCCAGAGCCCTTCAACGCCGTGATCGCAACCAGTCCCGCCATGATGGCGGACGATTGGCCGATCCCCGATGGCCCCCTCCGCGGCCTGCCGGTCCTCCTGAAGGACAACATCGAAACCGCCGACATGCCGACCACGGCCGGCTCCCTCGCCCTCGTCGACAACGCGCCCGGCCGGGATGCGCCCCTGGTCACCCGCCTGCGCGAGGCCGGTGCTGCCATCCTCGGCAAGGCCAATCTGTCGGAATGGGCCAACATCCGGTCGACCAACTCCATCAGCGGCTGGAGCGCGGTCGGGGGCCAGACGTTGAACCCCTATGATCCGGCGCGGACCCCTTGTGGTTCATCCGCAGGCAGCGCGACGGCGGTCGCCATGGGTCTGGTGCCCGCCGCCATCGGCACCGAGACCAACGGCTCCATCGTCTGCCCGGCCTCGGTCAATGGCGTGGTCGGGTTCAAGCCGACCGTGGGCTTGGTTTCGCGCACCCATATCGTGCCGATCAGCCATTCGCAGGACACCGCCGGGCCGATCACGACGACCGTCGAGGACGCGGCCATTGTGTTGTCGGTCATCGCCGGGTCCGACCCGCTGGACCCCGCCACGGTCGAGGCGGATGCGCGCAAGGTCGACTATCGCGCGGCGCTCGACCCGGAAGGCCTCAGAGGGACCCGGATCGGCGTCATGCGTTTCCTGGTGCCCAATTTCTCGCAAGAGACCCAGGCTGAGTTCGAACGCGCCCTTCAGGCCATGCGCGACGCCGGGGCGGAGCTGGTGGACATCACCGAGGGGCCCGACATGCAGGCCGTCGGGGCCAGCTTCCAGGTGCTGATGACCGAGCTGAAGGTCGATATGAACGCCTATCTGGCCTCGACCGACCCTATGCAGGTTCCGACCCGGACCCTCGCCGACCTGATCGCCTTCAACGCCGCGGAACCGCGCGAGACCGTGCTGTTCGGCCAGGAGCTGTTCATCCGCGCCGAGGCCACGACCGGTCTCGAAGACCCCGCCTATGTCGAGGCCCGCGAACGCTCGTTCCGGGCCGCGGGGCCGGAGGGCATCGACCGGCTGATGGCGGAAAACAACGTCGCCGCCCTGATCTCGCCGACCACGTCGCGGGCCTGGACCAATGACCCGACTGACGACGACCGCGCCCAGGGATCGTCCAGCTCGCTGGCGGCGGTGGCGGGCTATCCGCACCTGACCGTGCCGATGGGCTTCGACCGCGGCATGCCGGTCGGGATCAGCTTCATTGGCGGCAAATGGGACGACGCCCGCATCCTCTCGCTGGGCCACGCCTATGAGCAGCGGACCCATGAACGACGCCCGCCAACGTTGGTGCAACCTTCGGCCCCGAACGGCGGTTGAGGCGCGATGGAACGGGAGTTCGTCAAATTCGCCACCGCGACCGCCAAGGTCGCCGGCAAGCCATGGACCTTCATCGCCTGCCTGGCGATCGTGCTCGGCTGGGCAGCCACCGGGCCGATCTTCAAGTTCAGCGAGACCTGGCAGCTGGTGATCAACACCGGCACGACGGTGATCACCTTCCTGATGGTGTTCCTGATCCAGAACACCCAGAACCGTGACGGTGCGGCGATGCAGGCCAAGCTGGATGAGCTGCTGTTCGCGGTGAAACAGGCGGATGACCGGTTCATCGGCATCGAACATCTGACCGAGCTCGAGCTGGACGCCATCCTGATGGAGGTCGAGAGCCGAGCCCTCGCCATCCAGGCGGGCAAGCCGGCGCGGGCCTTGCCCGGCAAGCGCGCCCGGCCCGAGGCGGTCGCGCCGGCCCAGCCGAAGAAGGCCAGTCCGCGCCCCTCCGGCAAACCAGGCGCATGAGCGATCTGGCCGCCAATGTCGTGGGCACTCTTGCGGCCCTTTGTTCGATCACCAGCTTCGCCCCGCAGATGATCAAGATCTGGAAGGAACGCGACGCCTCATCGGTGTCGCTGAAAACCTATTCGTTGACGGTGATCTGCTTCGTGCTGTGGACGGCCTACGGCGTGCTGACAGGGGCTTGGCCGATCATCGTCGCCAATGCCTGCGCCCTAGTTATGGCCTCGGGTGTCCTCGTGATGAAGTGGCGGTTCCGCGAGGCTTCGGGGCGCTGAGCCCATCAACCTGCGGGTGATGGCGATAGACAGACGGGCGGGGGTCTGAAAGCGTAACGCGGCTCTGTGAGGCGGGGGCCGATCGATGTTGCTCAACCGACGAGGCGCGCTGGCCGGCGCTGGCGGCCTGATGACGGCCCTGGCGACCGGCGAGGCCTGGGCGCAGGACACCCGACGCGTCCGCAAGGCCGCCTCTTCCCTGAGCTCCGCCGACGACGACATCCTCGCCTTCGCCGAGGGCGTCAAGCTGATGAAGCGCCGCTCGGACGCCCTCTCATGGGAGGCCCAGAACCGCCTCCACGCCCAGCGCGCCGAGCACGGCAACTGGCGCTTCCTGCCCTGGCACCGGCTGCAGGTCGCCCACATGGAGCGGATCATCGCCCAGGTGACCGGCCACGCCAATTTCGCCATGCCCTACTGGGACTGGCAGGTGGACCGGTTCCTGCCGCCGTGGGTGCTGGACCCGACCTCGCCGCTCTATGAGCGTCAGCGCGATCCGGCCGCCGAGACCCTCGATTTCCAGAAGGCCCGGTTCGCCCAGAGCCGCGACGTGGCCCGCGTCTCGGACGACAATTTCGACGCCTTCTGCGGTCGCGAGCGCGCCGCGGGCCGGGTCGAGGCCTATGGCCACAACATCATCCACATGCTGGTCGGCGGCTATATGGGCAGCACCCGCACGGCGGCGCTCGATCCGGTCTTCTGGCTGCACCACTGCAACGTCGACCGGGTCTGGGCGACCTGGCACCAGAAGAACGGCGACCTGGCGTATCCGAGGCCGTGGAAGGACGTCTCCATGTCGGGCTTCACCGGTCCCGACGGCCGGCAGACCGGGCGGTGGGTCGCGTCGCGCATCACCTCCACCCGGGGTCTGGGTTATCGCTACGACGCTCTTTATGCGCCCCTGGTCTTCGCCCTTCCGCCGGGGGCGCTCGGCGGACCGCCCGTGTCGACCAGCGAGGTCTCCATCCGGGTCGATGCCGATTCCACGGATGGCTCGATCCGGCTGGAACTGCCCGACGAGATCGTCCGCCTGCTCCGCGAGGCTCCCGGCCGGGTGACGGTCGAGGGGACCGGGGTCGTGGCCTATGAGCGGTCGGAGAACCTGACCGGTCGCGGCATCGCCACCAGCGTGTTCGCTGCGAAGGGCCGCGTGGACCTGGGCGTCTCCCCGACCTTCGTCCATTTCGGCGGCGGCGAGGATGACGCGCACGCGGGCCATAGCGGGCACGGTGACTACGCCCACGTCTTCACCTTCGACAGCGCGGTGGTTCAGCTGGCCAGGCTGACGACCGGGCCGCTGGCGATCGTAACGACAGCCCAGGACCTGCGGCCCGAAGAGCAGCGGCCGCCGGTAAGGGCGGTGTCTCTGGAGGCGACGATGACGGTGACCGAGTACGCCGCCTGATCCTTCAGTCCGCGCCTCGGGTCGCCTGGGCCGCATGGACGAGGGCGATGATGCGATCCGCTGCCTCATCGACCGAACAGCCGGCCGCGTCGATCCGCAGGTCCGGCGCGTCCGGTGCCTCATAGGGGCTGTCGATGCCGGTGAAATGGCTCAACTGTCCGGCCCGCGCCTTGGCGTAGAGCCCCTTCACGTCCCGCGCCTCCGCGACCTCCAGCGGGACGTCGATGAAGATCTCGAGGAACTCGCCCGGCTCCATCCGCTCGCGCGCCATCCGCCGTTCCTCGCGGAAGGGCGAGATGAAGGAGACCAGCACGATCAGGCCCGCATCCGTCATCAACCGCGCGACCTCGGCCACCCGACGGATGTTCTCGACGCGGTCGGCGTCCGTAAAGCCGAGGTCCCGGTTCAGCCCGTGACGCACGTTGTCGCCGTCCAGCATCACCGAGTGGAGGCCCTCGGCGAGCAGGCGCTGCTCGACGCGGTTGGCGATGGTGGACTTGCCCGCGCCGGACAGGCCCGTGAACCAGAGCACCAGCGGCGACTGGCGTTTGAGCGCTGCGCGGTCGGCCCGGCTGACGGTCAGGGCCTGCGGATGAATGTTTGCCGCCCGACGCAGGGCGAAACGGATCATGCCGGCACCGGCGGTCTCGTTCGTCATCCGGTCGATCAGGATGAAGCCGCCGAGGTCGCGGTTCACCGCATAGGGCTCGAAGGCGACGGGCGCGTCGAGCGCCAGGGTGCACAGGCCGATGTCATTCAGGGCCAGGGTCGGGGCGGCCAGCATCTCGCCGGTATCAACATTGACCTTGTGCTTGAGATCGCTGATCCGCGCCCCGATCGTCTCGGCACCCAGCTTGAGCCAGTAGGACCGGCCGGGCAGCAGGGGGCGTTCGGACATCCAGACCAGATGGGCCTCGAACTGGTCCGCGACCTCCGGCGGAGCCCCGGCCGCGGCGATCAGATTGCCGCGGGAAACATCCACGTCAGGCGTGAGCGTCAGGGTCACGGACTGGCCCGCGCCGGCGTCGTCGAGATCGCCGTCCAGGGTGACGATGCGGTCGATCCGGGCGCTGACGCCTGACGGCAGAATACGCACGGAGTCGCCCGGACGGGCCGAGCCGGCCACGATCCGGCCAGCAACGCCGCGGAAGTCGGCGTGGGGGCGGCTGACGCCCTGAACGGTCATGCGCATCGGTGCCGGCGCTGCCTCGGCCAGATGGACCGTCCGCAGACAGGTCATCAGGTCGGGCCGCTGTACCAGGGCATCCGGCCATCCGCCGAGGAGACGTTGCCGCCCGTGCGCGCGCAGGTCGGGATGGCGGTCACATCGGTCAGGCCGATCTGCCGGGCGAAAGCGCGATAGTCCTCGACGATGGCCTCGAAACGCGCCTGCGAGCCTTCGACGAGATCCATCTTGTTCACGGCCAGCACGACCCGGCGGACGCCGAGCAGCGCCAGAAGCCGGCTGTGCCGCCGCGTCTGGGTCAGCACGCCCTTGCGCGCATCGACCAGCACGATGGCCAGGTCCGCGGTCGAGGCCGCGGTGACCATGTTGCGCGTGTACTGCTCATGCCCCGGGGTGTCGGCCAGGACGAAGCGGCGCTCGCCGATGTCGAAGAAGCGATAGGCGACGTCGATGGTGATGCCCTGCTCGCGCTCGGCGGACAGGCCGTCCACGAGAAAGGACATATCCGGGGCACCGTCGAGATCGGGCAGGGCCGCGATCTGGTCGGTCGGGATGGCGCCGGCGTCGAAAAGCAGGCGGCCGATCAGGGTCGACTTGCCGTCGTCGACCGAACCGCAGGTGATCAGGCGGACGAGTTCCTTCGGTCCGGTGTCAGGCAGCGGCACCATCAGAAATAGCCCTCGCGCTTCTTCCGCTCCATCGAGGCCGACGGATCGTGGTCGATGGCCCGGCCTTGCCGTTCGGACACCGAGGCGTCCCGCACTTCGCGGACGACGGCCTCCAGTGTGTCCGCTTCGCTTTCGACCGCCGCGGTCAGAGGCCAGCAGCCCAGGGTCCGGAACCGGACGCGGCGCATCTGCGCCTGTTCGCCGGGTCTCAGCGACATACGGTCGTCGTCGAGCATGAGCAGCGCCCCGTCGCGCTCGATCACTGGCCGATCCGCCGCGAAATAGAGGGAAGGCAGGGCGATGTTTTCGCGCTGGATGTAGCGCCAGACATCGAGTTCGATCCAGTTCGACAGGGGGAAGACCCGAACGGACTCGCCGTCGTTGAGCCGGGTATTGTAGAGGCTCCAGAGTTCGGGTCGCTGTCGTTTGGGATCCCAGCCGTGCGCCGCCGTACGGACCGAGACGATCCGCTCCTTGGCCCGGCTCTTCTCCTCGTCACGACGCGCGCCGCCGAAGGCGGCGTCGAACCGGCCGGCGTCCAGTGCCTGTTTCAGCCCCTGGGTCTTCCAGAGATCGGTATGGACGCTCGCCCCGTGATCGAACGGATTGATCCCGTCCGCCCCGGCGTCGGGATTGCGATGGACCAGGAGCGGCATGCCCGCCGCGACCGCGGCCTGATCCCTGAAGGCGTACATCTCGCGGAATTTCCACGTCGTATCGACATGCAGGAGGGGGAAGGGCGGCGGAGCCGGGAAGAAGGCCTTGCGCGCCAGATGCAACAGGACGGCGGAGTCCTTGCCGCCCGAGAACAGCAGCACCGGCCGCTCGCATTCGGCGACGACCTCCCGGAAGATGTGAATGGCCTCGGCTTCGAGAGAACCGAGGACGTCGTCGTGCAGCCGCATCGTCTAGCTGTGGCCCCGGAATCGCGCGGCGCCAAGCGGTTGGGCGTGCTTCAGGGCCGGTTTCGCATCCGGGCGACGGTCACGGACGGGCCCCCTTTTCCATCACCGGCCCGGAACCGGGGCACCGCCTTGCGGTTGTGACGGGGGGTGGGGCCAAAGGAGTAGCATGATGAGCAAGACCATAGCAGCCGTTGCAGCCGGTGCGCTGCTGGTGGCCACCCAGGCCATGGCGACAACCCAGGCCAGTCCGCGAGTAGGCGACCGCGTCGGCCCACAGTCGGGCGCTTCGAGCGAACTGGCGGGCGGCGTTTCAGCCGGCCTGATCTTCGCGGCCATCACGGTCGCGTCGTTCGCCGTCATCGTTTCAGCGGGCGACGACGACAGCGAGAGCGACTAGAGCCGGTCAGGCGCGGGTCAGTCGACCACGGCCGTGGTTTCGATCTCGACCCGCGCCGCGTCCTCCATCAATCCCTTGACCTCGACCACGGCCATGGCCGGGTAGTGAGGTCCGATCAGCTCGCGCCAGGCCGCGCCGATCTCGCGCAGGGCGGCGAGGTATTCGCGCTTGTCGACGACATACCAGGTCATCCGGACGATGTGCTCGGGGCCGGCACCGGCCTCACCGAGCACGGCGAGGGTGTTCTCGATGGTCTGACGGAACTGGCCCGCGAACCCCGTCTCGACAAAGGCCCCTTCGGGCGTCCAGCCGATCTGGCCGGCGACGAACACCATGCGGCCGGTCGCCTCGACGCCGTTGGAATAGCCCTTCGGGCGCGGCCAGCCTTCCGGCAGCAGGACGCGGTTCATTCGGCGGTCTCCAGATAGGGCGCGATGCGGGCGCGCAGGGCGTCTGGCCAGGGCTCGGGCTTCAGCGAGGCACCGACGTAGACGATCGTCTGGGTCGCCTCGAACCGCAGGGCGCCGCCGGCGGTGATCCGGTGGCGAAGGCCGCAGGAGGCGCCGCCCAGCTTCGTGACCGTGAGGGCGAAGGTCAGTTCGTCCTCCAGCCGTGACGGCGCGATGAAGCGGGCTTCGACGGCGGCGGTCGGGACGCTGACATGGCGGTTGACGTGCAGTTCGCGGAAGGAGGCGTCCAGAGGCCCGGCGAACCAGTCCTCGACCACCCCGTTCAGCATCTCGAAATAGCGCGGGAAGAAGACGATGCCGGCGGCGTCGCAGTCGGCGAAGCGCACGCGCCGATCGGTGGTAAAGATCCGGCCGCTCATGCGTCGGCCTTCAGGCGGAAGCGCTGCAACTTGCCGGTCTGGGTCTTGGGCAGGGCGTCCACGAAATCGAGGGCGCGCGGGTATTTGTAGGGGGCGATCACGGTCTTCACATGGTCCTGCAGCGCGGTTCTCAGGTTATCCG
>Ga0187845_1000026_pt1 | contig 74171 bp, 83 predicted proteins | sample SpaLakP09_SKY_68_FD_134515 | JGI IMG/M metagenome (GOLD analysis project Ga0187845, IMG submission 134515) | Oligotrophic lake water microbial communities from Sparkling Lake, Wisconsin, USA - SP09_SKY_68 | ecosystem: Environmental > Aquatic > Freshwater > Lake | place: USA: Sparkling Lake... | reverse complement strand
TGCCGGCAACATCTTCAAAAGTGACCTTGCCATGCTTTTCGGTCAGCAGCTTTGCCTTGGACTTGCCAAAGCCCATCGCGCCGCCAGCACCGCCGCCCTTTTGCATTTGGCGCAACACAAAAAATGCGATGCCCAAGATCAGCAGGAATGGCAGTGCCTGATATATGAGGAGTAGCAGCAGGCTTGGCTGTTCCGCAGTTTTCACTTCAAACACTACGCCTTTTTCAGCAAGCAGTGGGGGAAGGCTGGAGTCATTCGGCAGCGGCACTGTTGCGAAGGTTTCATCATTCTGAAACTTGCCATTGATTCGGTCTGGCGCGATGGCAACATACTTGACTTCGCCGGCTTCAACTTTGTCGCGGAATGACGAATATGTAATGCCATTGGTCGGCGTGGATGAGCCGTTGAAAATGGAGGCGACGACCAGAAGCGCCACAATGATGGCCGACCAGATGGCCATATTCCGCAGCATCGGGTTGCTCTTTGGTTCCTGTTCGTCGTTCATCATCACTGCCTTGATTTCAGCTCCGCGCCAAACGCGCAGAGATACCTCGTCAATGTAGGTGCGATTATGTGAATGGCAATATAGCGATTGGCAAAATTCCAGCCGGTGTACACTTAGTTCCGCCGCGGCGGTGCCATGGTAAATCGCCAATTGTCGCCGCCTTCGCATTTGACCTGACCCATGGTGCCTGTGCGCCCCTCCGAAAGTTCGGAAAGCAATCGGTCAATGGCATCGCCGCGCGGGCTCAGTTCGGGCTCCATCAGTTGCAGGCAATGGATCAACAGGCGGCGCTGTATCTCACGCGGGACATCGCGCGCATCGCAGGTCACGGCGCCCGTTTCGCGCTGGACCCTTTCTTGCGTGAGTTTCTCGGTCATCCAATTCAGCGCTTCTGAGGCATCTGCCAGTGCGCTGGCGGTGCGTCCGGCGCGGTCGGCGCGAAAGGGATGCTGTGTGTTCGCCAGCCAATGGCGCATCGCGACCCGTTCAAAGTCGGTATTTGCGTTGCTGGGGTCGTCCACCGGATTGAGCCCAGCGGTCGCGCAAATGGACATCAACTCGTCTTTCGTGAACCCCAATAAGGGCCGTAGTATATTCCCATTATTCGACCGGATAGCCGATAGCCCGTCAACGCCGCTTCCGCGCGCAAGCCGCATCAATAGGGTTTCAAGCTGATCATCGGCATGGTGGGCGGTGGCGATATAATGACAATCATGCTGCTCAGCCGCCTGCGCCAACAATGCGTATCTTGCGGCTCGTGCAGCGGATTGAATATTTCCGCTGATTTTTTCGGCAGGCGACAAAATGACGTGCGGCACATGCATGTCTTTGCACATACGCTGCACATATAATGCCTCGTCGGCAGATTCTGGCCTTAATCCATGATCGACGGTCGCCGCGACAACGCGATCGGGCATGGTTTTGTGCAACAATATCAGCAGCGCTAGGCTATCGGGCCCGCCGGATAGCGCGCACAATATGCGCGCACCCGCCGGGACGTGCAGCGCATTTACCGCGCCGTTAAAACGGTCGAGAAGCGCAGCGTCGACGGTTACTTGCACTTCGCGCGTGTTTTACCGGCAGTGATCCGATCCGCCAAGCGACCGGTCGCAACATCTGGATAGGCTTTTGAAAGCTCACCATATGCCTCGCACGCCTCAGCGGTTTTGCCGAGGTCGGTTAAAGCAGACCCTAAGAAAAACAAACTGTCGGGCGCACGTTCGCCGCGCGGGTCTGCTTTGTAATTGTCGTAGAAAATTTTGACGGCGGTTGCAGGTTTTTTGTCGTCAAGCCACGCCCGCCCCAGCAAGTTGCGCAGGAAGCTTGCACGTCTGTGCTTTGGATATTTATTGAGCGTTTCTTCCAGCGTGGCCTGCGCTTCTGGGTAGAATTTCGCTTCCCACAATCTGAAGCCATAAGTGTAGCTATCTTCAAAAGCATCGCCCGTGGCAGGCCGTTCAATGGCAGCAACCGCGGCAACGCGCGCTGCACTTGGCTTCGCGGTTGAAGCCACAGGTTTGGCTGCCGCCACAACGGGTTTTGGCTTGACGGTCACTGCTGCAGGCACAGGTGCTGCGGCCGGTACGACGCTTGCCGCGGTTGCCGACGGTGCGGTTTCCTGCGGTGCGCTCGCCAGCTGCGCTTCCAAGATTTTCAAACGCGCTTCGAGGCCGCGCATATTGTTGCCCTGCTGCTCGACCTGACCCGTCAAAGTGGCCAATTGCGCTTCCAACGCATCGACACGCACCAACAGGTCAGAGGTCGCGGAGGTCGTCGTGGCATTCTCGGGCTGCGCAGTGGTCGGTGACTGGATGTCAGGCGCGACAAATTTGCCGGCACCTGCGGGAAAGACCTGACGCTGGACAGCGCGCATTTCCTTTTCAAGCTTGCTCACGCGTCCGTCAATATTTGCATCCTGCGCAACTGCTGACGCGCTGAGTGCAAATGCCGCGCCGCTATACAAAGCGAGCCGAAAATTCATTGGTCATTCCCCTTAAACTTACAAGTTTGGACGTATCGCTGACTGCACCAACGCAATAAATACCCATCACACCATTTCAGTGCAAAGAAAACCTGATTTTATTTGGATTTAATCGGCGTTGTCGGTGCTTTGCTGCGCAGAATCAGCATTATTTGCCGATAGAGGCGCGATCGGCGCCGTGGCGGCTGGCTTTACCGAGACCGGCGACGCCGGTGTTTGAGCCGCGGGCGCAGCATCGGTGAGTGTTAGACTTCGGAAAATTAAATATGCAGCCAGCGCGAACGCTGCGATTGCGGCCGACGTCCATGCGAGTGTTTTCGAAGGCACGCGTGCCGGGTCAGCAGGTTCGTAGTTTTGCGCCGGCGCCTGATAGCCTTCATGACCGCTGCGCGCCAATTCCAAACGCAGCGCTTCACTAATTGCAACGGCATCCAGTTCGACAGCATTTGCATAGGATCGCGCGAAACCGAGCGTGTAGGTTTGGCCCGGAAGGGCGTCAAAATTTGATTGCTCGATAGATTCGAGATGGCGAGTCGGCACACGCGTTTTTGCGGCAATATCGGATAGGCTAAAGCCCAGCCGTTCGCGGCCTGCTTTCAGCTGGCTACCTACGGATCCGTGATCTTCGTCAACAGAAGCTAATAAATCCACTGCAATCTCCACGACCCGTTTTTTCCGCCTCTTTGTGCAGTTATGCGGACAATGGTCATCTTGTTGATAAAGTCAACGGCGATAACAACTTTTCACCTTTGGGAAATCCCGCAATTTAGCCGGTTTCAATGCCTTGACTTGCCGCCCATATTGCCAGTTCCTCACGCAAATTCCCGGTGGGATTTTGCAGTAGCTCGTCCATCTTCTTGCGAATATCCGCATGGTTGGTCGTGCGCACCATCGCTTTTATGGGGCCCACTGCCGCTGGCGTGATCGACAGGCGATGGATGCCCAAGCCAATCAAAGCGAGCGCTTCAAGTGTCCGTCCACCCATTTCGCCACATACCGCGACGTCGACAGGATAGCCGTCCGTTGTCTGAACCACGCGCCGGATGAAGCGCAAAATGGCGGGGCTCAACCAATCATATCGTTCGGCCAGGCGCGGGTCCGCACGATCCGCTGCAAACAGGAACTGGGTGAGGTCATTTGTACCAATCGACAAAAAGTCGATTTTAGGCAGCAAAATATCGAGTGTTTCGGCCAGTGCCGGCACCTCAAGCATGGCTCCATAACGGATTTTTGTCGGCAGCCGTTTCTTTTGCCGACCCAAAAATTCCATCTGGCCTTCAAATATTTCTCGGGCGGCGTCAAATTCCCACGGCTCGGATACCATCGGAAACATGACGTTCAATGTGCGGCCTGTGGACGCTTCAATGAGTGCGCGGGCCTGCGCCTTCATAAGTCCTGCATGGTCCAAAGACAGGCGCAGTGCGCGCCAGCCGAGCGCAGGGTTTTCTTCCTCGTTCGTCTCGCTTTTCAAATAGGGCAAGGCTTTGTCGCCACCGATATCGAGCGTACGAAAAATGACCGGCTTGTCGCCTGCCGCTTCAATGACATCGCGATAAAAACGTTGCTGACGCTCACGTTGAGGCAGCGTGGCCGATATCAGAAACTGGAATTCTGTACGGAACAGGCCAACGCCCTCCGCACCGGTGGTTGCCAAAGCCGACATATCGTCGCGCAATCCGGCGTTGATCATTAACGTCACCGGCACGCCATCATTGGTGACCGATGCCGCGTCACGCATCGCTGCATAGCGGGCTTTTTTCTTTTGCCGGTCGACCAGATCATGCTGGAAAAGCTCTTCGGCAGCTGACGATGGCCTGACGATGACGCTTTTTTCGTCGGCGTTCAGCAGTAGCATGTCGCCATCGCGCACCTTGTGGCGGATGCCTTGTACGCGGCCCAGCACGGGGATGCCCATCGCGCGCGCGACAATAACGACATGCGCGGTGAGCGAACCTTCTTCAAGCACCACGCCGCGTAGACGCCGTTTGTTATATTCGAGCAACTCGGCCGGGCCCAAATTGCGCGCAATCAGGATCGAGTCTTTTTTCAGACCGAGTTGCGCCGCGGTGCTCATCTGACCCGACACAATCCGCAGCAACCGGTTTGATAGATCCTCCAGATCATGCATGCGGTCGGCAAGCAGCGCATCGTCAATCTGACGCATACGCATGCGGGTGCGTTGCTGGACGCGTTCGATGGCGGCTTCCGCCGTCAGACCGCTGTCGATCGCCTCGTTAATGCGGCGGCTCCAGCCTTCGTCATATGCGAACATCTTATAGGTCGCGATGACCTCTTCATGCTCGCCGCCCGTGCCGAAATCAATTTGGCTGGCCATGCGGTCGATTTGTTCGCGCATTTTGTCAAAGGCGGAATAGACGCGGTGGCGCTCGGCCTCGATGTCCTCAGCGACGGTATGTTCAATGCGGACATTGGGCTGGTGAAAAATGGCCACGCCAGCCGCCGCGCCCTTTACGAGCGGCAGGCCCGTGAGGCTAATCGTGCCGGTGTCATTTCCACCCCGCGCGCTGGGTTCGTCGATCAGGCCTGCATTGGCAATCAGTTCTGACAGCACCATGGCCACGGTTTGAAGCGCCTCAATTTCGACCTCTTCATATTTCCGTGGTTCGACATGCTGCACCGCCAATACGCCAACCGCGCGTTCGGAACGCACAATCGGAACGCCTGCAAAGCTGTGGAAGCGTTCTTCGCCTGTTTCCGGAACATAGCGGAAATTCGGATGGGCGGCTGCCTCATCCAAGTTCAATGTTTCGACATTTTCCGCAATCGTGCCGACTAGGCCTTCGCCCAAGCCAAGTCTGGTGACGTGGACAGCCGCCTCGTTCAAACCGCGCGTCGCAAACAATTCAAGATCACCATCGCGCAGCAGATATATCGAGCACACTTCGCTCGACAGCGCTTCGCCAATGATGTTGACGACATGGTTCAATTTGCCCTGCGCATGATTTCGCGAGGCCATCACTTCGTGAAGACCGGTCAATATGTTGCGGGCAGAACGGGTAGCGCTTTCCATCTGTCCCATCTAGCAGAGACATAAAAGGCAAGCGATACCCAGCTTGAAATTATTCATAGTCAGCCAGTTAGGGCCGACTCCTGCATAAGTACGTCCTTCAGATGCAGCTTTTGCTTCTTCAGGTTGAGGATGATGTTGGTGTCAGGAAAAGGTCGATTTTCTTCGTGTTCCAGCTTTTGCTCAAGATCAGCATGTTTGCTGCGAAGTGCGGACAGATGATTAATATTCACATCATTCTCCTTCAGCGTGAGACTCGGTGGTCCAACAACCAAAGTAAATCACGAAATATTGCGCGAGTCTCGCGATAAATTTGCGTTTGCCGCGCATCAGAAACATGCCCCCGCGATCATGCCTGCTTTTAACGATGACTTGTTTGCACGACTCTGGTTAGAAGGGGGAATGAACGACGACGGCTACCAGCAGCAGCTGGAACAACTGAAGATTGAACATCGCGATTTGGATGACGCCATTACGGCGCTGACCATGCAATCGGTCGTTGATCAGCTGCAGATTGCACGTCTGAAAAAGAAGAAGCTGATATTGAAAGACCGAATCATGCGTCTTGAAGATCAGCTTGTGCCGGACATCATCGCCTGACCCGTTACCGTCCCTAGCGTTCACAACCGCGCGATGATTGTTTCAAACCGGCACACTCGCAATATGTTGCCGCGATGGGATTGTTTACACTAACATCGGGGCATAGGCCGTGCCATAAAGACGCATGCGCAACGCACAACTTGAACTGACCCCATTATTACTGGATTCTCTGTACACAGAAGCGATGCTGCTCGCCGATGAAGCGCGCGCCTGTTTTGACCGCAGTTTTGATGCGGGGCATTTGTCTCCGGAAATTTCGGTCGCCTTTTCCTGCGAGTCTCTCAAGGTCACAACACGCCTGATGCACAGCATTGCGTGGTTGTTGAACCAAAAGGCATTGCGGGCTGGCGAAATCACCGAGAGCGAAGCGCGAAACGAAACCAACAATCTGGGCTATGCGCCGGCCAGCGATGGACCGCTGGTGTTGCAATTCCCACCAGAGACGCAAGCGCTGATCGGCGCGAGCGAAGAATTATATGTCCGCCTTCAACGGCTCAGCGAAAAAATGCGCGCCCCTGTTCCGCAGGCGTCGGAACCACATGCCATGCGCGACCGTTTGCGCGCCTCTTTTTAAGCGTCAAACTGCAGGCTGGCCAAACGTGAATATAGGCCACCTGCCGCGCTAAGGGTCGCGTGGTCGCCCTCTTCAACAATCTGGCCTTGGTCCATCACAATGATGCGGTCTGCGGACCGCACGGTCGCGAGACGGTGGGCAATGACAATTGTCGTGCGATCCTTCATCAGCATGTCGAGTGCGTCCTGAACAAGGCGTTCGCTTTCGGCATCCAGCGCGCTCGTCGCTTCGTCCAATAATAAGATAGGCGCCTGCCGCAGGACAGCGCGCGCGATGGCAATCCGCTGCCGCTGCCCGCCCGAAAGTCTGGCCCCGCCTTCGCCCAAATATGTATCGAGGCCTTGTGGAAGTTCGCGCAGAAAATTGGCTGCATTGGCCTGTTCTGCCGCTGCCCAAATGGCATCGTCATCGGCCAGCCAGTTGCCGTAACGCAGATTGTCGCGGGCCGAAGATGCGAACAGCACCGTCTCTTGCGGTACATAGGCCATGCGTGCCCGCACTTCCGCTGGATCGGCGCTGGTGAGTGCCACGCCGTCGATACGGATGGCACCTGTTTCTGGATCATAGAACCGCTGTGCAAGCTGGAATAAAGTCGATTTGCCGGCGCCGGACGGGCCGACAACAGCAACCGTCTCGCCCGGGCTTACTTTCAGGTTGAAATTACTGAGCGCCGACACTTCTGGGCGTGTGGGGTAGCGAAAACTAACATTTTGAAACTCCAACTGTCCGCGCGGTGGCACCGGCAACGCAATAGGCTTAGCGGGCGGAGCGATGTTTGGTTCTGCGGCAAGAAGTTCGGCGAGCCGTCCCGACGCACCTGCGCCACGCACCAGATCGCCATAGACTTCGGTCAGCGCGCCAAAGGCGCCTGCTACCAAGCCTCCGGTAAGCACAAAGGCTGCAATTGTTCCGCCGGTCAACCGGCCTTCGACCACGTCAATTGCACCCTTCCACATCAGCAATGTGATCGCGCTGAAAATGAGGGCCATGACGATTGCGGTCATAAATGCGCGAAGGCGAATGCGCTTCTTGGCGGTGCTAAAGGTAGCTTCGACGCTACCGCTAAACCGTTCGCCCTCGCGAAGCTCTTGTCCAAAAGCTTGCACGATCCGCATGGCGCCAAGTGTCTCCGAAACCATTGCGCCAACATCGGCAATCCGGTCCTGACTTGCCCGAGACGCAGACTGCAATTTTCGGCCAATCAGTACGATAGGCAGAACGATGACGGGAATGGCAATCAAAAGGCCGATGGCCAACTGTGGTGCAAGGGTGAACAAATATACGACGCCGCCAATGCCCATCACGATGTTTCGAAGCGCGACCGACACCGTTGTGCCGACAACCTGTTCGATAATTGCTGTATCGCTTGTCATCCGACTGGCGATTTCCGCTGGACGGTTATGTTCGAAAAATGCGGGGCTTTGGCGCAACAGGTTGCGGTTCACAGCGAGCCGGATGTCAGCAACCGTGCGCTCCCCGAGCCAGGACACAAAGTAAAAACGAAACGCCGTGGCAACGGCCATCACGCCGACGATTATCAGAAGATATTCGAACCAGCGGGCAATATCGGACGAGTCACCACCGGCGGCAAAGCCGCGATCAATAACCAATCGGAACCCTGCGGGAATGGCGAGTGTGGCAAGCGCAGCGACGGTGAGCGCCATCAAAGCAAACATAATTTGCTTTGGATAGGCCGAGGCATGTTGCCAGACCATACGCAGATTCCCGAGTTTTTTGGCATTCGCTGGTGTGGCGGTGTCTGCCGTTTCGGGTGCAACGGACGTGACGTTAGCGTTTGGCAAATCTGCGGATGTTTCATTCATGATACGCCGCGTAGCAGGGCGCTGCGACACTCACAATTGCAGACAGGAAAAGGGCTTCACTTTTTCATGGTGCAATGCACAATAAATGCTTATGACCGCCAGAAGATTGCCCTGTTTTTCTGGGCCGAAAGACGGAAATATAAGGATTACAGATGCTTTATACCGGTTATGATATGCAACGGAGCTGGTTAGCAGGTGCGGGGAAAATTGCACAGGCGCAGGCAGATGTGCTCAAGACTTTCACTGGCCCATTTAGTATGGGCGGTCTCGCACCCATCGCCGCGTCGGCATTGGACGTGTTTGCGCATTCGGTTTTGCCGCGCGGAAAGCCAGCATTTGGATTGGACAGCGTTACTGTCGATGGCAAGACGTTGCCGGTTCAAGAAGAGAATCTGGCGCGCAAGCCCTTTGGCCAGCTGAAGCGGTTCGTATATGAAGGCAGCAGCGCGAAGCCACGGTTGCTCATTTGCGCGCCGATGTCCGGCCATTTCGCGACGCTGTTGCGCGGCACGGTCGAACGCATGATCCCAACGCATGATGTCTATATCACCGACTGGAAAGATGCGCGCGATGTGCCGTTGACCGGCGGGGGTTTCGATCTGGAAACCTACATCGATTATCTCATCGAATGGCTTGAATTCATTGGCCCCGATGCCGGCGGACGCGGTGCCCATATGTTGGCGGTATGTCAGCCTTCGGTCCCGGCTTATGCCGCTGCAGCGGTGATGAGCGCGAAGGACCATCCGTTGCGGCCACGCACCTTGACGATGATGGGCGGTCCAATCGACACCCGCGAAGCGCCGACGGCGGTAAATGACCACGCCACACGCCGCCCGCATGAATGGTTCGTACAAAATGTCATTGCGACCGTCCCGCCATATTATAAAGGGTCGGGACGTCGGGTATATCCGGGTTTTCTGCAGCTATCGGGCTTTATGTCGATGAATTTGGGCAACCATATGATCAGCCATTGGTCAATGTTCTCCGACCTCGTCAAAGGCGACGGCGAAAGCGCGGATCGGCACAAAGAATTTTACGACGAATATCGCTCCGTCTGCGACATGACGGCGGAATTTTATCTGCAGACCGTAGATACGGTATTTCAGCGTCATTTGTTGCCCAAGGGCGAATTCAACTATCGCGGTAAGCTCGTTGATCCCGGTGCGATTACGGACATCGGCCTGCTGGCGATTGAAGGTGAGCGGGACGACATCAGCGGCCTTGGGCAAACCAAGGCAGCGCTCAACATTGCGACCGCTTTGCCGGATGCGCTCAAAAAATATCATATGGCGCCCGAAGTTGGCCATTATGGCATCTTCAACGGCAGCAAATGGCGCGAAAAGATTGCACCGGTCGTCGAAGACTGGATTGTCAGCCACAATGGCTAGCGGCATCGGTGCCATGTCGCGTTTATGACATTGCACATCACTGCCACTGTTGAACGCTGGCCCGTCGATGGGCAGTTTATCATCGCGCGCGGTGCAAAGGAATATGTCGACCTGCTGGTGGTCGCCGTCAGTGATGGCCAGCATATTGGCTTTGGCGAGGGAACTGCCATTTATTATTGCGGGGAAACCGCTGAAAAATGCCTAGGGCAGGTCGAGCATGTCATCCCGTTGCTGCGCGATAAAACCCCGCGTGAAGCGCGAGAAATCCTCCAGTCCGCACTTTCGGCTGGCGCCGCCCGCAATGCGCTGGATTGCGCCTTATGGGACTTGGAGGCCAAGCAAGTCGGCGTGCCACTGTCGGAACTTTTGGGCATGAAATTGCCTCCTGCGCCGCTTCGAACAGCATTCACCATATCACTCGGGCCGCCAGAGACGATGCAGGCCGATGCCCGGGCCGCTGCGCAAAATGGATATAGCCTGCTGAAGCTGAAGATAAATGGCGAGGCGGACCGAGACCGCGTTGCTGCCGTCCGTTCGGGCGCGCCCAAAGCGGATATCATTGTCGATGGCAATGAAAGCTGGGGCGCGATTGATATAATGGCCGAGGCAGAGGCGCTAAAAAATCTGGGCGTATCGCTCATCGAACAACCGCTTCCGGCCGGGAATGATGCGGCGCTTGGCGGCATCAGCGCGCCGCTGCCCATTTTTGCCGATGAAAGCTGCCACACCTCGCAGGACGTTGCGCGGCTGGTGGGGCTATATCAGGGTGTGAACATCAAATTGGATAAAGCGGGCGGCCTAACCGAGGGCATATCGCTGCTCGCGGCGGCCCAGAACGCTGGCTTGCAATCCATGGTTGGCTGCATGTTGTCGACCAGCCTTGGCATTGGGCCCGCCTTTGTGTTGGCGCAGAGCGTGGAATGGGCCGACCTCGACGGACCTGCATTGCTGTCAGGCGACCGTCCCGGTGGGTTTATATTCTCAAATGGATTTATTAGCGAGGCGCAGCGCGACCTATAATTGGACGTTCGCGACCTTGTTTTTGTAATCCTGCTTCGGATCCATACCGAGCAGCATTTTTACACCTGCCACCATGCTTGATGCATCAATCCAGATTTCGGCATTTTCAGGATCCAGTCGTATCAGCGCCAATTCCGGATCATCTTTGCCGCCCTCATACCAAGCCGCAACGAAACGGTTCCAAAGACGGTCAATCACGTCGCGGTCTGTCGATTGGGACAAATTGCCGTGTACGGTTGCCCAGATATCATGTCCCTTGGACGTAAAATGCGCCATTGCGCGGCCACCGGAACTAATCTGTTGGTACAAGTCGCCGGACCGTGCGGTGAAAAACCAGATCGGCCCTTGATATAAGCCGTCATGAAAGCACTCATCATCCAAGTGCGCCGTCATCGGCCGCGCGTGCCCATCTTCGCCCTCGGCCAAGCCAAGGAACATTGTCATGTCCGACTTCAGGGATTTCCAGAACTTTTCCTTGATCTCGGTTTCACTCGCCATGTCATCACTCCAATGGGTTTGTGATGAGAACAAGCTATGTCCGATGAAGTTCCGGTCTTTTGAGACTTAATGCCGGGCTGCGTCCTTATAACGCATCAAGATATTCAATGTCAGGCGCACCCGCGAGGCAGGGCGCAAGCTTTGGACCAGCGGCCTTGAAATAGTCACTGGCGCCATGCGCGGTGAGCGCATCCTGATCGACATATTGTTCGAGCACTTTGTAAACCTGCGGGTTCGACCGTGACCGGGTCAACGTATAAAATACGTTCCCCGGTTCATTGGCCCGAACAGCAGCCGCAAGCTCTGCAAACACCGCCTCAAAGGCTTCGTTTTTGCCGTCGGCGACGGTTAAAGTTGCGATGACACCAATAGCTGACATGCGGCTGCTCCGTTTCGTTTTTAGAAGATTTCAAAAAGGCCGGCTGCGCCCATGCCGCCGCCAACGCACATCGTGACGACACCATATTTCGCACCGCGACGCTTGCCTTCGATCAATGCATGGCCGGTGCAACGTGCGCCTGTCATACCATATGGGTGACCGATAGAGATCGAACCGCCATTGACGTTCAGCAACTCGTTTGGAATGCCAAGCTTGTCGCGGCAGTACAGAACTTGAACAGCAAATGCTTCGTTCAATTCCCAGATGCCGATGTCGTCCATCTTCAGACCAAAGCGCTGCAGCAATTTTGGAATTGCGAACACGGGGCCAATGCCCATTTCGTCTGGCTCTGTGCCTGCAACGGCCATGCCGACATAACGACCAAGCGGGTTTAGGCCCTTTTTCTCGGCAACCTTGGCTTCCATCAAAATGGACGCCGAAGAACCGTCGGACAGCTGGCTGGCGTTACCGGCCGTGATGGTCATGTCTGGACCAAGCACGGGCTGAAGCGATTGCAAACCTGCGAGCTGCGTATCGGCGCGATTGCCTTCGTCCTTGGCAATGGTCACTTCTTTCTGGCTGACTTCGCCCGTTTCCTTGTTCACGACATTCATCATCGTGGTCACAGGGACGATTTCGGCATCGAAATAACCGGCTGCCTGGGCAGCTGCCGTGCGCTGCTGCGATTGCAGGGCATATTCGTCCATCGCATCGCGGCTGATGTTGTAGCGCTTTGCCACGACTTCAGCAGTTTGAAGCATCGGCATGTAAATCGAATTGTGCATGGCAACCAATGCAGGGTCGGGCTGAACGCGCATTTCCTTGGTTTGCACCAATGAGATAGACTCTTGACCGCCAGCTGCCATCACATCGACATTGTCGACGATGATTTGCTTGGCTGCAGTTGCGATGGACATCAGGCCTGACGAACATTGGCGATCCATGGTCATGCCCGAAACAGAAATCGGCAGGCCAGCGCGCAACGCAACCTGACGTGCAAGATTGCCGCCCTGTGTGCCTTGCTGCAGCGCGGAGCCCCAAAGGACGTCATCAATTTCGCCGCCTTCAATGCCAGCGCGCTCCACCGCAGCCTTCAACGAATAGCTGCCGAGCGTTGGCCCGAGCGTTGCGTTAAATCCACCGCGATAGGCTTTGCCAATGGCGGTACGGGCGGTTGATACGATTACTGCGTCACGCATGGTAATGGTTCCTTGAATTAAAAATTATACGAAAAACTGGCTGATCCATTCAGCCTGAAGTGCTGGTTTGTCTTCACCCTCAATCTCGACAGTGAACTCAAGCGTCTGCTGCCATTGGCCAGGGCGCTTTTCAACGAGTTCCAGAAGTTTGAAATGTCCGCGTACCCGCTTGCCCGAACGGACAGGGGCCAGAAAACGGGTTTTGTTGCCACCATAATTGACGCCCATTTTGACGCCTTCGATCTTGGGACAATCGGACTTCGCGCTGAGTACGGGAAAGAGCGACAGGGTCAGAAATCCATGCGCAATGGTGCCACCGAATGGTGTCATCTTTGCCATTTCTTCATTGATGTGAATGAACTGGTGGTCACCGGTTGCATCTGCAAATTTGTTGATCATCTCCTGATCAACCAAAATCCATTCAGAAGTGCCGATTTTTTCGCCGACCTTAGTCGCGAATTCCGCTGGGGTAATAGTGGTCATGGGTGTCTCTCCTGCAAACTATTTGGCCGCACCGTGGCGCTTTCGAGCGCCCAATACAAGCCCCGGCGATTTGCCGTTACGGCAAGCTTGCGCCCCAGCAACCCCGCACACGCGAATCAGGCTTTGGGCGCAGGAGCAGGCGGCGCATAGGGCATGACCATATGGCCATCGGGGGCTGCGGTGAATGTCGTTTGTGTGGGATAGGCAAAGGAAATGCCTTCACGGGCAAACCGGTCGATAATGGCAATGCCGATGTCATGCCGCGCCCGAAACATAACCTCCACATCGTCACTTTCGATATCGAAAACGAGATGGAAATCGAGCGAGCTTGCGGCGAAGTTATTGAACCCAGCGCGGATAAACTGCGCGCCATTGCTTTCGACGACTTCGCGCAAAATTTCCGGGATCCGCTTCGCAAGGGCAGGCGGGGTTTGATACACAAGTGTCAGGACAAAGGTGACCCGGCGATAGAGCGTCAGCGTGTTGTTCGTGATTTCCTTCTCAAGCAATTTGCTGTTGGAAATGATCTTCTCTTCACCCGTCAGCGCGCGCAGCCTTGTGCTTTTCATGCCGATGACTTCGACCCGGGCGGTTGTGTTGTCGTACGACACCGTGTCGCCGCGGCGGAATGGCTTATCAAAAATGATCGAGATGGCGGCAAACAGATCGGAGAAAATCCCCTGGGCGGCAAGGCCAATGGCAATGCCACCAACGCCAAGGCCAGCAACAAGGCCAGTGACGTTCACGCCGAGATTGTCCAGCACGACGATTGCAGCAACGGCGAATAATGCAAAGCTGACGAGCAGCCGGATTAAGACCATCGCACTTTGAAGCGTCTCATGTTCGTGCAGCCCTTCACCGGCGCGCCGCTCAATCATACCCAATATGATTTCGCGCAGCCAGATCGCGACCTGGGTAACGATCGCGATGGTGAATAAAATGTCGATGGCATGAGCAAGCGCATCAGGCGCATTGGCAATCTGGTTCACCAGCTCAATCGACACCATGATCCGGAAAAACTTGCTGGTGCGGGCCAAAGTGCGTGCGACGATTGATTTTACATGCGCGCGATGTTCGCTTTCACGCGCAATTTTGGACGCAATCCGTTTCAGCCAGCTGAGTGCGACGAAAACGATAATCGCGGCGCCAACTGCAATGCCCAGTTCAAAGACATTGCCCTGAACCCACGCCGCTATTGCGTCCCAATAATATTGGATGCGTGGAATTACTGCGTCTGGTTGAATACGCTGAATTACAGGTGCTGATTTTGCTGTCATAGTTTATGTGTAAGGCCGAATGCGCCGCTTAACAACCTTTTGGCATGCGCTAATCCTCCAGTAAGAGCGCATCAACAATCAGGCGGTATTGGCCGTCGAATATCGCGGTCTCGGTTATGGCGATGTCTGCCACCAGTTGGCGCGGCAGTGAAAATTCATGATCTTCCAGCAGCTGCGCGGCGGCTGAAGGCTGTTCGGCGGCGGTTATTGGCAATGCAACGGACAGACATATTTGGGCGCCGCTAAATGTAAGGCTATGCCAGGGCCGCTCGTGCAATATCGCGATGCTTGCTGCGGGCATCAACGCCTGAAGCGCGCGAACAAGGCTGCGGGACGGTGCTTGGTCCGTCATTGTCGATGGCTCCCTTGTGCGTCGGACCTCTCGCCATAGCTGCACATGAATGCCCGCAGCTTTTCCTCCATTTCGGGTCGGATTTCTCGACCCATTCTGATGTCGAGCACGAGTCGCGGATCGCGCGCTGCCAAGCGCCCGAATTTGGTGGGAGGAAGGCCCTGATCACGCAGAAACCGTTCAATCAGGCGTTTGATATGCATAATGTCTCCTCCAAGTACGACCCGGATTTGCTTGCCCGAATCAGTCAGAACAAATATAGAACAAACTTGATAGGATAAATCCTACAAGTCTAGGAAATTTCCAACCGAAGCGGAGGGATGACGATGGAGGAAGAACCAAGAGCTGTTCTGGAACGGCTCATTTTAGAAAGCGGAGAAGATTTTGCCGGATTGTCGAAGCTGGTGGGTCGCAATCCGGCCTATATCCAGCAATTTATCAAACGCGGAACGCCCAAGAAGTTGCCCGAGACCGAGCGCGGCATATTGGCGCGATATTTTGGTGTTGATGAGGTTTTGTTAGGCAAATCCGCAGACACGGAGGTGACGGCTGGAATTCGCCTCATTCCAAAGCTGGCTGTCGGTGCTTCTGCAGGTGCGGGCGCAATGCACGATGGCGAGGCGCTTGCCGGCAAGATCGGCTTTGATGAAAAATGGTTGCGCAGGATGGGGCTTGATCCAGCCAAGCTTTCTCTCATCCGGGTCGATGGTGAGTCGATGTCGCCAACGCTGAACCATGGTGACGATATCATGGTCGATAACCGCGCGGCGACCCAAGCGGTGCGTGATGGCATCCATGTTATCCGGCTGGATGATATGTTGATGGTCAAACGTCTGGCGCAAGGACCGCGGGGGCGGCTGTCGGTACTTTCCGACAACCCCAATTATCCCGACTGGCCAGATGTTGATGGCGCAACTGTTACGGTGATCGGCCGGGTGGTGTGGGCAGGGCGTCGGCTCTGAAGGCTTGCCTCACGCGCATCAGTCCGCCACATAGTGCCGCATGTCGAACGTAACATCTGCCGCAACCAAAGCACCGCCCCTAAAAGCCGCCATCATTCCGGTGACGCCGCTTCAGCAAAATTGTACGCTGTTTTGGTGTACCGAAACGAACAAGGCGGCGCTCGTCGACCCCGGTGGTGATCTGGATAAGTTGAAAGCCGCCGTGGCGCAGACGGGGGTTGAGCTTGAAAAGCTATTGGTAACGCACGGCCATCTTGACCATTGCGGCCAGACCGGAATGCTCGCAAAAGAATTAGGCCTGCCGATTGAGGGCCCGCATGAAGAAGACCGCTTCTGGATTGCAAAGCTCGACGATGACGGCGCGCGCTGGGGTATGGAAGCACATACGTTCGAACCAGATCGCTGGCTGGTGGATGGCGATACGGTCACCGTGGGCAATCTGACGCTCGATGTCATTCATTGCCCCGGACATACGCCAGGGCACGTGATTTTTCATCACGCGCCCAGTCGTCTTGCAATTGTCGGTGACGTCTTGTTTCAGGGCTCTATCGGCCGCACCGATTTTCCACGCGGGAACCACGCGGACCTCATCAATGCGATTACGACAAAGCTATGGCCGTTGGGGTATGATGTTACCTTCATCCCCGGCCACGGACCAACCAGCCAGTTCGGTTATGAGCGACAGCATAATGCATTTGTCGCCGATGACGTTCTGGCTGCCCGGTGAGTTAAAGCACCGCTGTGTAAACGCGGGCGAGCGCCCATCCGGCAAGTCCAAGCAGCGTCAGCATGGAGGTCAGCGTGCCGACCATGCGGCCTTTGCCCAATGCGCCGCCGTCCATGCCCAGACCATGCGCAAGCCGGCCAACGATATACACGATGCCCAGGCCCCATAGCCAGTTGTTCGTGCCGCCAGTTGCCTCAAGTGCGGCAATCAAGATCAGGACAAATGGCGCGCTCTCGACGAAATTGGCATGCGCGCGCATCCGCCGGATAACAAATTCGCTGCCGCCATCGCCAATCGAAACGCTTTCTTTGGTCCGTGCTTGCCCACAGCGTATCATAAGCCAAATGTTCACCAAAGCGGCACCTGCAGCGATGGTAAGGGTTACGGGTAAACTCATCATATATACTCTCCCTGTTCGTTTGGGTTGCTTATCTGCTATCTCACGGGTTGCAAAGCCCAGAAAAAGAAGTATAGCGCGCGGCTCACACAGACATGTGCGGTTGACTTAGGCTGATTCTGGCGATTGCTTGCCACGACCACCTCTTTCGCCTAGCATGGCCTAGAACTTATTGATTTTGAAATGGAACAGGTGCCGAGATGGCTGTCCCCAAAAGAAAAACATCCCCTTCGAAGCGCGGCATGCGTCGCAGCCATGATTCGCTGACTGTTGCAGCGTATCAAGAATGCCCAAATTGCGGCGAACTGAAGCGTCCGCATCACCTGTGTGATGCGTGTGGCCATTATAATGGCCGCGAAGTGGTGGCAGTCGCCTGATCCTTCCTAAAGGAGAATAATAGGTGTCCATGAAACCGCGTATCGCCATAGACGCGATGGGCGGTGACGAGGGTGTGCCTGTTATGATTGCAGGTGCGGCGTTGGCGCGGCACCGGCACGAAAGTTTCAACTTTCTTTTGGTCGGCGATGAAGTCCGCATCAAAGCGGCGCTTGATAATCATCCCAATCTGCGCGCTGCCTCCGAAATTCTTCACACCGACGATGTCGTCACTGGCGATGACAAGGTCAGCGCGGCCTTGCGTAAGGCCAAGACCAGCTCCATGGGCATGGCGATAAACGCCGTGAAAACCGGAGAAGCCAGCGCTGCAGTCAGCGCAGGCAATACCGGCGCGCTGATGGCGACGGCAAAACTCGCCTTACGGACCATGCCGGGCATCGACCGGCCAGCGCTTTCTGCGCTTTTACCGACGCTGGAAGACACCGACGTGGTGATGCTCGATCTGGGTGCAAACACCGAGTGCGAAGCGAAAAACCTGGTTCAGTTCGCCATTATGGGCGCAGCCTATTCCCGCATCATTTTCGGTTTTGATCGCCCGCGGGTTCGGCTTTTGAACATTGGCACAGAAGAAATGAAAGGCACCGATCAGCTGCGCGATGCGGCCTTGCATCTGCGCAATGCAACGGGCCTGCATATGGATTTTCAGGGATTTGTCGAGGCAGACAAAATCAACCGCGGCGAATGCGACGTTGTCGTTTGCGATGGCTTCACGGGAAATATCGCGCTGAAGTCGATTGAGGGCACCGCCCGGTTCGTTACAGATCTGCTGCGCCGCGCGTTTACAAGTTCATTGCGATCAAAATTCGGCTTTTTGGTCTCGCGTCCCGCGACCGAGTTGCTGCGCCATCACCTTGACTCCAATAATCACAATGGCGCCGTCTTCATGGGGCTGAACGGTGTCGTGGTAAAAAGTCACGGTAGCGCCAACGTGAAGGGCGTAGCAAACGCAGTCGAAGTCGCCGCGCGGCTGGTGGAAGAAGATATTACGGCGCGCATCACCCAAGATCTGGCGCGGGTGCAAGCGGAATGACCGTTGCCACCCTTCATGCCGTCATCAAAGGCACAGGGTCCGCGCTTCCGCGCAACCGCGTATCGAACGCCGAACTTGCGGCGAAAGTCGACACGACGGACGAATGGATTACCGAACGCACCGGCATCAAATTTCGCCATATCGCTGAACCCGATGAAACGACATCTAGCCTTGCGATAGAGGCGTCGCGCAACGCGCTTGAGGCGGCGAATATGGCGGCGTCCGACATTGATCTGATTATTTTGGCGACCGCCACTCCCGACCAGACATTCCCTGCATCGGCCACCATCGTCCAGCACGCGCTTGGCTGCAATGGCGGCGTGGCTTTTGATGTCGCTGCGGTATGTTCGGGGTTCCTGTACGCATTTTCTGTGGCGGAAAGCATGATCCGCGCAGGATCGGCGCGTAATGCATTGGTCATTGGCGCAGAAACCTTCAGCCGCATCTTGGACTGGGAAGACCGCACAACCTGTGTGCTGTTTGGGGATGGTGCCGGCGCAGTCGTGTTGTCAGGCGAAGTCGGAACCCGGGGTGCCTTGGCCACCAAGCTGCATGCCGACGGCCAACATAATGAATTATTATATGTCGACGGCGGCCCATCCACCACGGGAACGGTTGGCAAGTTGCGCATGAAGGGCCGCGAAGTGTTTCGCCACGCGGTCACGAACCTGACGAGCGTGCTGTACGAAGTTCTGGAGGAAGCAGAACTCACGCCTGCAGATGTCGATTGGGTCGTCCCGCATCAGGCAAATGCGCGGATTATTGAAGCGACCGCCAAGAAACTTGGGCTCGACGCCGACAAAGTTGTTCTGACGGTCGACCAGCATGCAAACACCTCGGCGGCTTCTGTTCCGCTGGCCCTTGATGTCGCCGTGCGGGACGGCCGGATTAAAGCCGGAGATGTCATTGTGATTGAGGCAATGGGCGGCGGTTTTACATGGGGCGCTTCTGTCGTTCGCATGTAGGCGATTTCCAACGATCGCAGTTTTACAATTGAAAATTCTGCTGTATATTGTCGGCATTGAGGGTGATCGTTCATCCGGAGACCGTAAATGGCAGACACAGGAACATTAACGCGCGCTGATTTGGCGGAAATTCTCAATCGTCAAATCGGTTTGTCGCGCGCCGACGCCGCGGCGATGATCGAGTCTATTCTTGATCATATGACGACGGCTGTGCTTGATGGCGAAAATGTAAAAATATCCGGTTTTGGCACCTTTGTTCTGCGTGACAAAGGCCAGCGTATAGGACGAAACCCCAAAACGGGTGTGGAAGTGCCCATAACGCCGCGTCGGGTCCTGACATTTCGGGCCAGCCAAGGCATGCGTCAAAAGGTAAAATAACCCATCATGGTTGAAAAATCGGCGGACGCATTTCGAACCATTGGTGAGATGGCGCAGGTTTTGGGCGTTCGGACGCATATTTTGCGTTATTGGGAAGAGCAATTCCCCATGCTTAAACCACTGACCCGCGCGGGTGGACGCCGTCTATATCGGCCGGATGACGTGGCCTTGCTGCACACTATCCACCGGTTGCTCTATAGCGAAGGATATACGGTCAAAGGCGCCAGACGCTTTTTGGAAACAGGTGACGTGCCTGCCCCAGCGCCGGCTGCTGTATCGGCCCCCGCTGCGACTGGCCCACAGTTTGATCTTTCCGCTCTTCGGGCTATTCGCGACAGGCTCGCATCCGCGCTTGCTGCGGCATAAGTTCAAATAAGCGTCCGCGCGTAGACCATATCGCGAAACGGGACGTCCCCGACCATAAACACGGTATTTCCAATCGCTGTAAAACCGGCGCGCTCATAAAAAGCGACCGCTTTTTCGTTGTTTTCGTAAACCGCCAAAAGCATGCGTTTCGCACCGCGCTCCGCCGCGATGGCAAAGGCTTGCTCAAGCAATTGTCTGCCATTGCCGCCACCTTGCCAGGGCCCCAGCAAATAAATGCGCTTTAACTCGATATCACCATCCTGCTGCAGGTCCGGGTGCGATGGCGGGGTTATCATCGCGTAGCCAATAGGCGCGCCGAGCGGTGTCTCACCCATCACGATATCGACACCGGGCTGCGCCAAGGCATTGGCATAATATTCCGGGCTGTGTTCCGTCCGCAGATGTTCGATCAGTGGTTGGCCGGGATGGTCAAAGGCGAAGGTCGCAAGGAATGTTGCGGATCCAAGAAGTCCCAGCGCATCCGCGTCATGCACGCCTGCCTTACGCCAAATTACGGGGGTCATTCGTCTTCCGGGCCAAGATCGGGATCGAGGTCGCGCGGTCGGATGAAATGCGTCAGATGGCCGCACGACCGCTCAACATCCGCCCAATGGTCGATGTTCAGTTCCATACGCGCAATGGCGGCGGTGGGATATTTTTCCCAAACAAGGTCGCGCAATGGCGACGTGCCATCATCGGGGCAAAGATCGAAAACCAGATCTTCCATGCCGGGATTATGTCCGACCATCAGCAGGTTCTTATGTTCGTCCGACTGGTCACGCAGCACGTCCATCAATGTGGCCGACGATGCCAAATATATGCGGCGGTCCCAATGCGGGTCCATGCGTCCGCCAGTACCCTTCACAAATTGGTCAATTGTATCGATCACGCGCACAGCGGGGCTGGCAACGACATGGTCGAAAACCAGACCGTTGCGCTTCACCCATGTGCCCATGGTAATGGCAGCTTTCTCGCCGCGCTTATTCAACGGGCGGTCAAAGTCCCGCGGCACCGAGTCATCCCAGCTCGATTTTGCATGACGGAATAAGGTGAGCGTGAACGTCAAAACGGGTTGCTTTCATCGAGACTGATTTTGACGTCCTGCCGCAATTTTTCATCCGGCGAAAGGCCTGTTTTCACAGAAGCGACCGCCTCAGCCAACGTCACCCTTCGCACGGGCGTTCCCGGCGGAAAAGCCGTCAGCAGCCGGCTGGGCACGGCGGACGAGAGCAGAACAAAATGCCCTTTGTCGTCTGCACTGCGGATCAGGCGTCCAAATGCCTGCGCCATTTTTGCGCGAATGATGCGATCATCAAAATCAATGCCACCATTTTTTAGGCGGCGGGCGCGGTGCAATATGTCCGGACGTGGCCACGGTATCTGTTCCATGATGACAAGGCGCAGCGAATGCCCCGGGACATCTACGCCGTCGCGCAAGGCATCTGTGCCCAGCAGGCTGGCGTGCGGATCATCCCGGAAAATGTCGACCAAGGTTCCGGTGTCAATCGGGTCGACATGTTGGGCATAGAGCGGCAGGCCATCACGCGCCAAACGGTCGGCGATGCGCGCATAGGTTGATCGCAAACGCCGAATGGCCGTGAACAGGCCAAGGACGCCGCCGCCCGATGCCGTGATCAGCGCAGCATAGGCCCCCGCCAGTGCCGCGGCATCACCCTTTTTAATGTCCGTGACGATTAAGACCTCTGCCTGCGCCGTATAGTCAAAGGGGCTGATCGCAGAGAAATGTGTCGCGGGCTTATCCAAATGCAGCGCGCCTGTGCGGGCCTCCGCATTTTTCCAGTCGCCCCCGCTACGCAAAGTTGCCGATGTGGCAAGAACGCCGTGGCTTGGTTTCAGGACGATGTCCGCGACCGGTTTCATCGGGTCAAGCCAACGCCGGTGCATGCCGATATCCATTTCGCGACCTTCGAACCTGTCAATGGCGTGCCAATCGACAAATTCGGGGTCCACCGGGCCTACTGCGCGCGCCAGCATGGATATCCATGCGCGGACCGTATCAATCCGCCAGCTTAAGCTCGCCATAGCGCCCTCAACGCGGGCTCTGGCGCTGCCATCAAGCCAATCGGGGGGATCGGACACCATCGCCTCAAGCCGCTGCCCCAGCACCGTCAGGGGACGCGCCAGCGCCTCCAGTGCGACGGCTGCGTCTGCGGCGGCATCGACAACCGCGGCGTCGGGATCAGCCAGTTCGGTTTCCAGACCATAACCGCCTTCGGTGGCGTTGGTTTCATCGCGGGCAAACACCATCGCGCGCACCGCCGCCAAAAACCGTTCAATGGGTCCCGAGGGTGCACCTTCTGCCAACCGCGCCAGCCAACCATCGCCGGGCAATGCTTCTGCGGCCATTCGTGCCATCTCGATGGCAAGGCCGCCTTCTTCGTCATAAGATGCGACATCGGCGAGGCGCGCCGACAAACCACGGCGCCGGCCGCGGGCTTTGCCTTCGGGGCCAATCACCCAGCGACGCAGTTCGATGGTTTCCTGGCCCGTCAGCGCTGCCGCAAACATCGAGTCTGCAGCATCGAACAAATGATGGCCCTCATCGAAAATGATGCGGCTTGGGCGGTTGAGTTCATCGCGACCGCGCGCGGCATTGACCATCATCAGCGCATGATTGGCGATAACAATTTCGGCCTGAACCGATGATCGGGACGCGCGTTCGATGAAGCATTTTTTGTAATGCGGACATCCGGCATAAATACACTCGCCGCGCCGGTCGGTGAGCGCAGTCGACCCGTTACGCCGGAACAATGTCGGCAGCCATCCGGGCAAATCGCCGCCGATCATGTCGCCATCATTCGAATAAGCGGCCCAGCGCGCCACGAGATGCGCGAGGATCGCAGCACGTCCGGCAAAACCGCCTTGCAACGCATCTTCAAGGTTCAGCAGGCACAGATAATTTTCGCGTCCCTTGCGGACAACGACCTTGGATTTGAAGGTTTCATAGTCTGGATAAATACGCTGTGCTTCGCGGACCAATTGGCGTTGCAACGCCTTGGTAAAGGTTGAAATCCAAACGGTTCCGTCCGCTGCCGTCGCCCAAAGGCTGGCGGGAGCAAGATAACCAAGCGTCTTACCAATTCCGGTCCCGGCCTCAGCCAGTAACATATTCGGTTCGCCTTTGCGCGCGCGAGGCGCAAAAATCTCGGCTGCGGCTTGCGCAAAATCGCGCTGTCCCTGCCGTGTTTCGGCTGACCCGCCAACAAGCGACGCCAGCCGTTGCTGCACGGCGTCGGCGCCAAGGGTGACAACGCGCGGTGGTGTGCGGGGTGGTGCCTCCTCCCATTCCGGCAGGCGGCTGAACAGCCAGCGTTCGGGCTTTTCCGGTTTTTTCAATTGCGCCAAAATCAGGTTGGACCACGGCCAACGCAGCCGCATCAACGCTTGCGCTGCGTCCCAAGCACCCTCGCGTTCAGCCCAGTCTGGCGCATCAAGAACGGCAAGCAAAGTGCGCGCAGCCACCAGCAGAAATTGCGGAACCTCCTGATCCGTCGTCGGCGGCGTAATGCCCAAAGCCTTGGCCATGCCTTTTGGCGTCGGAACAGCAAAGCGGGCAGGATATACGAACGCGAACAGTTCCAGCAGGTCGAGGCCCGATAAATCCGGATAGCCAAGCCGCTGTGCAACCAACGGGGCATTCAGCATGACCATCGGCGTTTCCGCCGCACGGCCAGCCGCTTCGCCTTTCCCGACGGTTGTTACCTGACCATCGATGGAACCCACCCATATGCCGGCATGGCTTGCATGGAGCGCAGGAAAGGCTAGGGGAGTGTCCATAACATCTGATAGTCGTATTTGGAACGAAAGAGCAACACGTGACTGACCTTCGCGATATAGCAATGGCATCGAAAGCCTGGCCTTTTGAAGAGGCGCGGCGTTTGTTGAAACGTTATCCAAACGGCAAGGCGGATGGCGCGGCAATCATCTTTGAATGTGGCTATGGCCCATCGGGGCTTCCGCATATCGGCACGTTCAACGAAGTTCTGCGCACAACTATGGTGCGCAACGCCTTTGGAACGCTGTCTGACGCACCGACGCGGCTGATCGAATTTTCGGACGATATGGACGGTTTGCGCAAGGTTCCGGACAATGTCCCGAACCAAGCGATGCTGACCGAGCATCTGGGCAAGCCGCTGTCGCGCATTCCCGATCCGTTCGAAAAGTTCGAAAGCTTTGCCGCGCACAACAATGCGATGCTGCGCGATTTCCTCGACCAATTCGGCTTTGACTATGAATTTATCTCGTCATCGTCGCAATATGAAAGCGGGGCGTTTGACGCTGCCCTGAAAAACGTGCTGCGCAATTATCAGGCTATCATGGACATCATGCTGCCCACCTTGCGCAAAGAACGCGCCGCCACTTATTCCCCGATTCTGCCGATTAGCGAAAAGACCGGCATTGTCCTTCAGGTGCCGGTTGAAGTCGTAGATGCCGAAGCTGGCCTCATATGTTTTGACGATGGCGGCGACCTTGTCACGCAGTCGATTCTTGGCGGTAAGGCGAAGCTTCAGTGGAAGGTCGATTGGGCCATGCGTTGGGTTGCCCTTGGCGTCGATTACGAAATGTACGGGAAAGATTTGACCGACAGCGGCGTGCAATCCGGAAAGATTGCGCGTGTCCTTGGCGGGCGGCCACCCGAAAGCCTGATCTATGAAATGTTCCTCGACGAAAAAGGCGAGAAGATTTCGAAGTCAAAGGGCAATGGCCTCGCGCTTGAGGATTGGCTGAAATACGGCACGGAAAATAGCGTCGCATTTTACGCGTTCCGCGAACCAAAGAGTGCAAAGCAGCTGCATTTGGGCGTTGTGCCCAAAGCGGTGGACGAATATTTCCAGTTCCGCGCGCAATGGCATGACCAACCCGTTGAAAAGCGGCTGGGCAACCCGGTCCACCATATCCACAATGGACAGGTGCCAAGCGGGCAGCCGCCGGTCACATTCGGCCTGTTGCTGAATCTCGTTGGGGTTATGGGCGCGGGCGCGACCGAGGAGCAGGTATGGGCCTATCTTGGAAATTATGCCGACAATGTGTCGCCGGAAAATGCGCCAGAACTGGCGGAGCTTATTCCCATCGCGCTGGCGTATAATCGCGATTTCGTTGCGCCGACCTTGCAAAAGCGCAAACCCGAGGGCGTTGAGGTTGCTGCGTTGCAAACGCTCGATGCGCGTTTGGCGGAACTGCCTGCGGACGCGACTGCCGAGGACATACAAAATATCGTGTATGAAATCGGCAAAGAGGGCGGTTTTGAAAATCTGCGTGACTGGTTCAAGGCGCTGTATGAAACGCTGTTGGGCTCAAGCGCTGGTCCGCGCATGGGCAGCTTCATCGCGCTATACGGGATTGCGAACAGCCGGCAGTTGATTGCGGAGGCGCTGGCTTGAGCACTTTTCATATCGCACAAATAAATGTCGCAAGATTCACAGCGCCAAAAAGCCATCCTGACAATTCGGGGTTCATGGATGCGCTGGACAGCGTCAATGCCCTCGCCGATTCATCGCCCGGTTTTGTCTGGAGGCTCGTTGGCGACGGCAATGATGCTATAAGCATTGACGCCGTACCCGACGATCCGCACCTTGTAGTCAACATGTCGGTTTGGACGAGCATAGAGGCATTGGCAGACTTCGTATACGGCAACCCTGCCCATCTGGCGATCATGCGAAGGCGGCGCGAATGGTTGGAGCCTATGGCCGTCTATCAAGCACTTTGGTGGGTGCCCAAGGGGCATATTCCTTCGGTGAGGGAAGGGTTGGAAAAAATTTCTCGGCTGGCTCAATATGGGCCCACTGCTGACGCTTTTCTATTCAAACAAAGCTTCCCCGCACCCGACGGCACGCAAGCAGAGCCCGTTTTGGATGAGTGTGCCTGATGACCACGGTTGCGGCCCGCCTCTACCATGATGGCAAGGTCGCGCAGGAAATCGACCTTAGCAAACCAATTCCGCATATCACCCAGCCAAAGGATTTCATCTGGATTGGGTTGCATGAACCCGACGATGGCGCGCTTAAACGCGTTCAGGACCATTTTGGCCTTCATCCGCTTGCGGTGGAAGATGCGCTTGATCCCAAGCACTTGCCCAAGGTCGAAGTTTATGGCGACCATCTGTTTCTGGTGATCCGCACGCCCAAGCTGGAGGGCGATCGCATTGTTTATGGCAACACGGCGATATTCATGGGCCGCCAATTCATCATCACCGTGCGTCATGGTTCGGAACGTTCGCACAGCCCCATTCGGGACCAGCTTGAAGCGACGCCGTGGCTGCTGAAGCAAGGCGCAGATTATGTGCTGCACGCGATCCTTGATTTCATCGTCGACGGCTATGGTGACCTTGTCGATATCATGGAAGAAAAGGTGCTCGTCATGGAAGAGCGCGCAATCGACAACTTCTTAAGCTCCGCCGAAACCAGTCGCATCTTCATGCTCCGGCGCGAACTATTCAGGCTGCAGCGGATATTGGGCCCGACCGAGGATTTGACGAGCCGCTTTATCAACCTTGAGCTGCCGCAGATTGATGCGAATATTTATCCCTATATGCGCGACTTGCTCGACCATGTGCGCCGTATTGTCTACCGCGTTGAAGGGTTGCGCGACACGCTGACGTCTGTGATTGAAACGAGCGGATTGCTGGAGCAACAAAGGCAGGGGGCGATTACCCGCCAATTGGCCGCATGGGCCGCAATATTGGCCGTGCCGACCGCAATTGCCGGCATTTACGGCATGAATTTCGAACATATGCCTGAGCTTGAGTGGACATATGGATATTTCCTGATCGTCGGGGTGATGGTGACCATTTGTGTCACCCTCTTCATCCGGTTCAAGCGGGCTGGGTGGCTGTAGGCCGGTTGACCGCCTGCCGCAAAACATCGCGATAATTGGGTGATATCGTCATGCGCGGATAATAGCCGCCATTGCCCAACAGCCGGTGGGTGGCGCGCAATTTGTAGCACGGCACACCCATGAACAGATGATGTTCGCTGTGATAGTTTACCCAATATGGCGCAACCGTCATGCGCGCCACGGCACCGGCATAGGTCGTGCGTGCATGCGTGAACGGGTCGCCGCTGCCCGTCGGGGTGCAGGCGTGCTCGGCAATGTTGCGGATGCGCAGGAATAATTGAAATGTCGTCGCAAGCGCCGCCAGCCAAAGCAAAAATGGCGTCCAACCCCAAATCGTCAACGATATTGCGAGCAATATCGCTTGCACAATCAGGAACCGGCCCACGGTGCGCGCGGTCGTTTTGGCGCCTTCCACATTGGAGGTTGGCGCGCCGACTCCTGCTCTATTTTGCATGTTGAATGCCCGGCCTGCATACGTATCGGCCTTACCCGCGCCGTTTTCGCCCCGCAGTATCGCGGCCACACCGCGCAACGCCGCCGCAAATTGCGCGCGCCTTTGTTTGAAGAACGTTTGCCCGGTCAGGTCGCGCGTGAACTTGCGGCGCAGGCTGTCGCGGCTGGTTGGAAAGGGCGCGGACAAGGACAGGTCGGGATCTTCGGGTTGTTGCGTGAATTTGTGGTGCGTCAGATGATAGGTGCGATAGGCGAACAGATCGCTACCCGTTGCAGCGCCCGACGGCCATTGCCCCAGCCAGTTGTTGGTTTTGCGATTGGGGTGCAGCAGACCATGCGCGCCGTCATGCATCAGGATGGACAACCCCAATTGCCGCCCGCCCAACACGGCCAGCGCCAGCGGCGTCACCAATATCCCGGCCAGCCAGTGATAGTTCCACGCCGCAGCACCACCAAATGCCGCAAGCGCCACGATGATCCACGCATGGATGATGAGCCAGATACCGCGCCATGAGGACAAGGTCGTGATGGCACGCCAGTCATCCGATGCAAAAACGTCGCGTGGGTTGGCTGCTTTTACTGCCGGCATGGAGCATCGCCTTTCATAGCAACTTCATATCGCAGCCAACCCGACCACGCAAATGCGTTACGCCACAGCCCGTGCCGCAAAGCCGGCCATCGCGGCCTGCGCCTTGCGGGACTCGCTGAAATTGAAAATAGGCCAGTCGTGCATCATGCCCGCAAGTTCAGTGAGATCAACCGACGGCACTTTGGCCTTTAACGCTCTGGAATCGGTGACCAATATGTCATCGCCGCCCGCAAAGGCCAATATGGGGGGCAAGCCATCCCAGTTTCCGAAAATTGGGCTGCACCGTGGATCGGTAAGGGGCAAGTCGCCTGCGTACAAACTACCACCTTCGGCAATACCGCTGATGGTCAAAATCCCGTCACGCGGTTCCGTTTTCAACTGTTCGGGATGTGCCGGGTCCAAATCAAGCCACGGGCAAATGAGCAACAGGCCGGCGGGCAGTGTTTGACCGCCGTCGCGCGCCATCTGCGCCAATGCCGCGGTCAAGCCACCCCCTGCGGAGTCGCCACCCATGACGAACGGCGCGCCGTTGATGTCGGCTTGATACGCCGCGTAATATGCGCTGGCCCATGCCGTAATCGTCTCGGCGGAGCTTTCCGGCGCGAGCGGATAAAGAGGTGCGGTGATTGACCAGCCATGTTGTGATGCCATGTGGCTTAAGAATTTCCAATGGATGTCCGTGGCTGAATAGACATAGCCGCCGCCGTGCCAGAACAAAATATGCGCGCTGGGCGCTCGGTCCTTGGGCGCGATGTGCCAGACAGTGCGGCCCTGAAATTCGCTCTGTCGAACGTCAACGCCGCCTTTCGCGATTGGTCGCGGCGCAGGCGCTGCCCGCACTTTGACGATGTTTTGTTGAAACTGCGGCCCGCCTGTAAACATCCGGCGATAATAGCCCGTGGTGCGCAAAACAAATCCAGCAAGGCTGGCGGTAAAACTTGGCATGATTGCATTCCCCCTCATGACAAGCGCTATATCAAGGCAGGGGACCAATCAAGCTGTTCGCTTCCCGACAAGACATCCTGCCGGGAAGCGCGCAGTTTACTTCGACGCGGCGATCCAGGCGTCGATCTTTTTCTCAAGCACGGTCAGCGGCAGTGCGCCGGTGTTCAGAACCTGATTGTGGAATTCGCGCACGTCGAATTTCTTGCCAAGTTCCTTCTTCGCCTTGTCTTTCAGACGCAGGATGGTGAGGGCGCCGATTTTATAGGCCAATGCCTGTGACGGAATGGCGATGTAGCGTTCGACCTCTGCCGTGGCGTCGGTTTTGCCCATATCGCTGTTGGCGAGCATATAGTCGATAGCCTGCTCGCGGGTCCAACCCTTGCTGTGGATGCCGGTGTCGACCACGAGACGCATCGCCCGCAACATTTCGTCGGACAGCGTCCCAAAGCGTTGATACGGGTCTTTAAACAGGCCCATATCGTAACCGAGTGTTTCGGCATATAGCGCCCAACCTTCGACATAGGCCGTGTTGCCGCCGAAACGCATGAACGCGGGAAGCTTTTCATTTTCCTGCGCGATGCTGATCTGGAAATGGTGCCCAGGCGCGCCTTCATGCAAATAAAGCGTGGTCATGCCAGGGATCGTGCGGCTCGGCAGGTCATAGGCGTTGAAATAAAATGTGCCGGGACGCGAACCATCAGGGGTACCCTGTTGATAGCTGCCGCCCGCTTCATATTTCTCGCGGAATTCTTCGTAGGGTTTAATCTCAAGCGGTGCCTTGGGCAGATATTTGAACTGCGTCGAAATCGTTGCGTCGACTTTCTTGCCGATATCGTAATAGCCCTGCGTCAGCGCATCACGGCTCGACATTTTGAATTTCGGATCCGAACGCAGATGCTCGAAAAATTCGGGCAGGGTGCCTTTGAAGCCAACTTCATTCTTGATGGTTTCCATACCAGATTTAATCCGGGCGACTTCGGACAATCCCAGATTGTGGACGTCGTCGGCCTTCAATGGCAGGGTCGTCGTTTGTTCGATCAGATATTGATACAGGCCTTCGCCGCCCTTCATTGCGGACAAGCCGACCTGCTCGCGCGCCAATGGCAAATAGCTATCGCGCAGGAAGTCACGCAGGCGAGCATTGGCGGGGTACAGACCGTTGACGATGATGTCGCGATATTCCGCCGTCAGCCGCGCTTTGTCAGCATCGCTGAAATCCGCAGGGAATTTCAGTACCGGCCCATAATAAGGCGACTCTTCGGTCTTTTGCGCCAATTGTGTGTTGAGCTGGTCGATGACATTGCTGATCGTCATCTTCGTTTCGAATACACCTGACGCCATGCCTTGGCGGAAACGGCCAATTGATGCGTCCATCAGGACGATGAATTCCTTGTGGCGCTTCAGGTTGTTTTCGTAATCCTGAACCGTCTTGAACGGCGCTGCACCCTGTCCGCTGGCGAAGGTCGGATAAAAAGTGTGGAAGCCGAAAAAGTGATTGAGCGGACGCACGACCGTCAGGTCCATAATTTCTTTGGACAGGCCCTTCAGCGCGTCAATCTGGCTCTGCTTGTACACGTCGTACGCAATTTTGTCGGTGTCATTCAACTTTGCGCGGTCGATTGTTTTTAAGGCGTCCAGATTGGCCTGTGCTGCGCTGCGTTCATTGTCGAAATAGGCGTCGGAGATGTAGTCACCAAAGCGGTCCGCATAGCGCATATCGCCGCGGAACATCGCGTTGAGCGGGTTGCGCTTCAGACTGGCTTCGTCGTCCGCAGCGAACAAAGCGGCAAGCCGCTGGCTTTCCGTCGCGCTGGCCTCGGTTGTCGCGGTTTGCGCGTGCGCTGCGCCAAATGGCGTCAATAGTGCCGCACTGACGAGAAGAAGAATGCGTGGGCTATGTTTCATATGGGTCTCTCCAAAAATTATGTTGGACGCATCAAGAATATGTTGCGAGCAAGTATTAGCGGATGTCTGGCCTCCGCGTGTCCGGCACAAGATAAATTCGACAGACGACGGATAATCTGTGGCAGACGATATACAATATTTGCAATCTGTTACCGTATCGTTTCCGCAATTAGGACGGCTTTTGCGTGTTGAGTTCAAGCCAGTTATTCTGCCGGTACCATTTTGTAATCACATGCTTCACGCCGCGGGTAACAGGCGTTCCGGTATGCAGCGTTTTATAATTCAGTGATCCGTCGAGATTCATATTATTCCAAATGAGCATCATGCCCGCTTGCGGTCGCACGCCAAGGCCAAGATGTGGGAACTCGGTCGTGCCGCCCTCTTCTGGTTCATTGAGGAATATCATCGCAGTCCAGCTGCGCTGGCCGCCGGCCGGACCTTCATGAAGCCAATAGCTTTGGCTGGGGTGAAAGAAGTCGTGGTGCGCCTTAAACTCCTGACCGACCTGATAGCGCTGCCCCTGCATTGTCTCGGCATAGCTGTTGTCGATGCCCAACACATCGCTCATCCGTGCCTCGATTTTAGCGATGAACGCGTCCCAACGGTTGAGGTGACAGCTATAGCTTGTCCGGAAACCTGCTTGCTCGGTTCCTTTGTACAATGTTGACGGCACCGCATCGGCATCAATTTTGGCGATCAGCGTTTTGCAGTCCGCTGCACCCAAAAAGCCCTGATACACATATAATTGCGCATCAGGATGATCGACCGGCTGGACAAGCGGATTGGCATTCAGCCGCTTTGTGACATGCGAACCAATCCGCGACAGCTTTGCCGGATCATTATTGGGATCGAACTCTTTGGGTGGCGTATCAGTCTGCATTTTATCACCGAATCACGGAACGATACGTCCTCTTACCATGACCCACTCCGCCTTTTCGAGCGTGCGGATATTGGTCAGCGGATTTTCATTTACGGCGACCATGTCGGCGGAATATCCCACGGCGATCCGGCCAATTTCATTTTCCAGCCCGAGCGTTTTGGCCGCAACCGTCGTTGCACTGGCCAGTGCCTCGGTCGGGGTCATGCCCGCATTTACCAGCAAAGCAAACTCACCGGCATTGCTGCCATGTTCAAAGACGCCAGCATCGGTTCCAAAGGCGACAGTAACGCCCATTGCCTTTGCCAGCTTAACCTGACGCCCTGCAAATTCGAGCGCCTGCTTGGCCTTGACCTCAACGGTCGGTGTGTAAATCCCTTTGCCAAGGCGGGCGCGAACGCCCTCCAGTGCCATCAACGTTGGGACCAGCGCCGTGCCCTTGGCTCTCATGACCTTCAAGGCGGCTTCATCGGCAAATGTGCCATGTTCGATGGAATCAATGCCGGCTGCCGCCGCTGCCTCAATGCCCCGGGCGCCATGGGCGTGCGCCATGACCTTTAGGCCCAGCGAGTGCGCGGTGTTGGCAATGGAGACCATTTCCTCATTGGTGAAATGCGCTTCCAATCCTCGGCCCTGTTGCGAGAGAACGCCGCCGGTCGCGGTGATCTTGATGACATCGGCGCCGGCCTTTGACGACTTGCGCACCTTTTCGGCGCATTCGACGGGGCCAGTGCAGGTGAAACCCGAATCCAGCGCGGCCAAAACGTCGCTGCGGAAGCCAGTGACATCGCCATGTCCGCCGACGATCGACAAAGCTGGACCAGCAGCGACAATGCGTGGGCCAACAATGCGGCCTTCGGCGGTGCCACGGCGCAGGACAAAAGCAGTATTTTGCGCAGAACCGGCTTCGCGTACCGTTGTGAAACCGGCTTTGACGGTCAATGCTGCGTTTTTCACGCCCATGACGACGCCCCATTCGTCAGGATTGACGGCTTCGTCGCGGAAATCATCGCCGGGGTCGCCGGTCAAATGGACGTGAAGGTCGATGAGGCCGGGAACCAATGTTTTGGTCGAAAGGTCGACGACCGTATCCGCCTGAAACGGATTGGTCGTGCCTTTGGCGATATTTTTGATGCGCCCGTCTTCGACCAAGATAACCGCTGGGCCGGTTGGACCAGTTGCCGCATCGGGAACCAGATTGCCGACGATGATTGCTTGAGTCGCTGCCAATGAAGGGGCTGCAACACATAAAGCTGCACCAGCGAGTAAAATCTTACGGAACATCAAAAAACCTCTCCCATGTTTATGCACGGGAGCTTGGTCAGCTTAAGCCAATGTTACAAGCAAAAAAGCCCGGACTGGAATGGCCCGGGCTTTAAAATTGCTGCTTACCAGAAAAAATCCCGGATGACGTCTATGACCCGTCCGTTGCGGATATCGACCAACAAGACATCGTCATAATAGCGCACCCAACGGTAGGTGCCATATGCAGCGGGCAGACGATATTCCCATGGATCGTTTATCCAGTAACGTGGCCCGTAATATCCAGACCCGAGCGAGAATCCGATCGAGATGCGGCTGTAGCTATGACCGCGGTAAGGCGCGTAATAGCGCCCGGGACGATAATAGCTGCTGTTGCTGTGTCGATGGCTGCGCCAATCATAACGGCGGTCGTTGCGCCAATTATTGGTCCAACGATCATTGCCACGCGACCGGTCTAAGCGGTTGTCGTTGTTACGATCGACGCGGCGGTCAAGTTGGCCGTTGCGGTTTTGATCATAGCGACGGTCAATGCGCTCATCATCATTGCGGTCAAGCCGACGGTCCAAACGCCCATCGCGGTTACGATCCCAATTGCGGTCTAGATTTCCGTCCCGATTCCGGTCCCATTGGCGATCCAGATTGCCATCGCGGTTGCGGTCATAATAACGCCCCTCTTGGCTGGCCTCGCGGCGCTCGCTGCGCACGACGCCGGGCTGGCGCTGTTGGCGATTGGCCTCGGGCTGCGGTGCCGGGGCTTGCGTCTGGGCCTGAGCTGTTTGGGCACGTTGAGCGCGTTCAGGTCGATTTTGTTGACGTTCTGCGCGGCGCTCTTCGCGTTGCTCCGGTGTCCGCTCGGCACGCGCCGCTTGACGCTCGGCTCTGCGGTCCTCGCGTTGGAATCCGGCTGCGCCGTCAAATGCGGACGGGATGTTGGTTGACGTCGGAACGATGTCGGCGGCAAAGGCTGAAACCGGCGAAAGCGCGGTCGCAGTGAACAAAGTCATCAGGCGTAATTTTTTCATGGCATGTTCCCATGGCAGAGGCCCCATGCTTCTGCGTTGGGGTCTTACTGCACACATTCAACTGAAGCGAAGCTGAACTGCTTATACATGTTCATGAAAGAAAGCGTTTTGATGAACAGCTTAATTAAGCGATTTTGTTAAATGGTATGTCCATGACCGGGAACTGTTCCCAGCCGGTGAAATCGAAATGCCACCATTCGTTGGAAAGGCCGACGAAACCCTGGGCTTCCAAATAGCCTTGTAAGCGCGCACGGTTAGCCAAGGCTGCCGGGGTGGCCCCCATATAATCGCGATGGGCTTTTTCCGAAAAATCATCGAACTCGGTTGGCATTTCGACCAGCAGTCCGGTGCGCAGGTCATGCAAAGTCAAATCGACGGCACAGCCACGATTATGTTTGGACCCGCGTTTGGGGTTCGCCACATATTCTTTCTTGGGCCCGGCGGGCGTTGCGTCCCATAATTTTTTGGTTATCCGCCACGGGCGATAGGCGTCGTAGATTGTCAGGCCAAAGCCATCTGCCTGGGCTGCTTTGCTGGCGCGGGCGACCGCTTGGGCGGCAGGGGCGGCCAAAAAGGCGCGCGCTTCGTCGTACAGCACCCGCCCAGTGAAATTGTTGGCGGTCGCATAACGCATATCGAGCTTGATCGCGGGGTCGAGTGTGACCAACTCGATCAGGCGCTTGGGATCATCCGCTTTAATCCGTGCAGCCGCATTGGCGGGGATGAACGACACATCGCGGTCGGGACCAACCGGAACACAGCTGGCCAGCGGCAGTGCCGCCAACCCAAAAGCCACCTGCCGGCGGGAGAAGCTTATGTCGCGTCTTTCGCCAGCCACTCTTCAAGCCATTTGATCGTATAATTTCCATTTTGGAAATCGGGCTCTTCCAACAAACGTTGATGCAGCGGAATGGTCGTCTTCATGCCTTCAATCACAAATTCGCCAAGCGCACGGCGAAGCCGCATCAGGCAGCCCTCGCGTGTCTGGCCGTAGACGATCAACTTGGCGATCATGCTGTCATAATATGGCGGAACTTTATACCCATGATACAGGCCACTATCGACGCGGACATAAAGGCCGCCGGGTGGGTGATACCATGACACGGTTCCGGGTGACGGCATGAAGGTTTGCGGGTCTTCGGCGTTAATCCGGCATTCGACGGCATGGCCTGTGAAGGTCACGTCTTCTTGTGTGAACGAAAGCGGCTTGCCTTCGGCGACGCGGATTTGTTCGCGGACAAGGTCGATGCCGGTAATCATTTCGGTGACCGGGTGTTCGACCTGAAGCCGGGTGTTCATTTCGATGAAATAGAACTCGCCATTTTCCCACAGAAACTCGATGGTACCCGCGCCGCGATAGCCCATGTCAGCCATAGCCTTGGCACAGATATTGCCCATGCGATCACGTTCGGCGGTTGCAAGAATCGGCGACGGCGCTTCTTCGAGAACTTTTTGGTGCCGGCGTTGTAGCGAACAATCGCGTTCACCCAAATGGACGGCATTGCCATTGCCATCGCCAAAAATCTGGAATTCAATGTGGCGCGGGTTGCCGAGATATTTTTCGAGGTAAACCGTCGCATCACCAAAGGCGGCTTTTGCTTCCGACCCTGCTTGCTGCATTTGGGTCTCAAGCTCTTCTTCGCTGTTCACGACCTTCATGCCGCGGCCACCGCCACCCGACGCAGCCTTGATGATTACCGGATATCCAATTTCGCGCGCAATAGCTTTGGCTTCGGCGACATCTTCAATTGCGCCGTCAGAGCCGGGGACAAGCGGCAAACCCAATGCGCCTGCCGAACGTTTGGCTTCAACCTTGTCACCCATCGTGCGGATATGTTCGGGCTTGGGGCCAATCCATTTGATGTTGTGGCTCTCAACGATTTCCGCAAACTGCGCGTTTTCCGATAGAAAACCGTAGCCGGGGTGGATGGCGTCAGCATGGCTGATTTCCGCGGCTGAAATAATCGCCGGAATATTCAAATAGCTGTCGGTCGCAGATGGCGGTCCGATGCAAATGGCTTCGTCGGCGAGGCGCACATGCATGGCGTCGGCATCCGCAGTCGAATGCACGGCAACGGTCTTGATCCCCATTTCATGCGCCGCACGGTGAATGCGCAGCGCGATCTCTCCGCGGTTGGCGATAAGGATTTTTTCGATTGCCATAGGTTAAGCAATCACCAGCAATGGCTGGTCAAATTCGACCGGTTGCCCGCTTTCCACGTAAATCGCGGTAACCGTTCCTGCATTTGGCGCGATGATCGGGTTCATGACCTTCATCGCCTCAATAATCAGGACGGTGTCACCGGCCTTCACTTGCTGGCCAACGCTAATGAACGGCGCGGCATCGGGCTCAGGTGTCAGATAGGCGGTGCCCACCATCGGTGATTTCAGGGCGTTTGCTGCGGTCGCAGGCGCGCTTGGGGCTTCATGGGCCGCGGCAACAGTGGGCGCCGCAACCGCAACGGGCGCTGCTGCCACAGGCGCTGCAACCGCAGCCATGGTGCGCGATACACGAATTTTGCGCTCGCCGTCCTCAACCTCAATTTCGCTGAGCCCTGTGTCGTTCAACATGGCCGCGAGTTCGCGGACAAGGTCCGTGTCCACCTGCATGCTGCCACTATTTCCTGTTTTCGCCGCCATTTAAAACTCCTTGCGCCCCTAAACTTGCAATGATGCGCCTAATGTCAAACTTGCAACGCCGCGTCTAGGGCGAGTTCGTATGACTTTGCGCCATGCCCTGCAAACACCGCCTTTGCGCCCATGCTGACATAGCTCAAATGCCGGAATGCTTCGCGTTTGTGCGGATCGGACAAATGCACCTCAAAAACCGGAACATTGATGGCCTTTATGGCATCCAGGATCGCGACCGAGGTGTGGGTGTATCCTGCTGCGTTCAACAACACCGCCTTGGCGCCAACGGCTTGTGCCTCTTGCAGCCAATCGACGAGATGCCCTTCATGATTTGACTGGCGAAAGTCGATAGACGCACCGGCTGCCCGTGCGCGGTCGTCCAGATGTCCGGCAATGTCATCAAGCGTATCTGTGCCGTAAATTTCCGGCTCTCGTGTTCCAAGTAAATTGAGATTTGGTCCATTCAGAACAAAGATTATCGGCTTATCCGCCAAAGGACGTCCCCTGATATTGTCAAAGCAGCGGTTGCGAACCGCATCGTTCCGGCACTATATGCGCGTCGATAAAAATAGCGAGATGAAATGACCTCTTCCCTTACCACCGATTCTATCTCCCTCACGCTGAATGGCGATCCGCGGCAATTTCGGGCCGGGGCAACCGTGGCCGACCTTGTCCGCGATATTGGGCTGGATCCGGCCAAGGTCGCGGTCGAGCGCAACCTTGAAATCGTGCCGCGTTCTACATTGGAAAATGTCCACTTGGCCGACGCTGATGTGTTGGAAATCGTCCATTTCGTAGGCGGCGGGCAAGACGATAGCTGGTCCGTCGCTGGTCGCCATTTCACTTCGCGGCTGATCGTCGGGACCGGCAAATATAAGGACTTCGAACAAAATGCCGCTGCGTTGGTGGCATCGGGCGCAGAAATCATCACCGTTGCCGTGCGCCGCGTAAATGTGTCGGACCCAAAAGCGCCGATGTTGACCGATTATATTGATCCGAAGAAATACACCTATCTGCCGAACACCGCAGGCTGCTTTACCGCAGACGACGCGATACGCACGCTGCGTCTGGCACGTGAGGCCGGCGGCTGGGACTTGGTAAAGCTTGAGGTGCTCGGCGAAGCAAAAACGCTTTACCCCGATATGCGCGAAACATTGAAGGCGACCGAAATATTGGCGAAGAATGGATTTCTGCCAATGGTCTATTGTGTCGACGATCCCATCGCCGCCAAGCAGCTTGAGGATGCCGGCGCAGTCGCGGTGATGCCCTTGGGCGCGCCGATTGGTTCGGGGCTTGGCATTCAAAACCGCGTTACAATCCGCTTGATTGTCGAGGGCGCGAAAGTGCCCGTGCTGGTCGACGCAGGCGTCGGGACGGCATCTGACGCGGCCGTAGCCATGGAATTGGGCTGCGATGGTGTGTTGATGAACACAGCTATCGCGGAAGCCAAAGACCCCGTTGCTATGGCGACAGCGATGAAGCTGGCCGTCCAATCAGGTCGTATGGCCTATCTGGCGGGCCGTATGGGACGGCGCATGTATGCTGATCCGTCCAGCCCGCTTGCGGGTCTGATCTAAACAAAGCCGGTCGCTCGACGAACCGGCGCATGGGTGCGTTGGTGGGTCCAATTGGGTCGTTTGCCGCAACGCTGGTCGAAATATCGACTGCCTTTGCGCTTAATCGAAAGCGTCATGCGCGCGCAATATAGTCACGCTAATTCCCGAATTGCAGGTCGGGCTTTCTTCATGCTCCCCAGCTTCCGGTGTCGGTCCGCCTGCAACCCTCGCACTCTTTGGCTGGCCCCGGCAGGCTAAGGCATAGCTTGCTATTTGCCTGCGAGCCGTTTGACTTCTGCCAGATATTTGCGCCCGATGCGCATCGACAGGTCTTCACCCAACAATGCGTGCCACACACCGCCGCCTTCATGGCGCAGGCCGGTAATCAGGTCCCGGCGCACGATATGGCTGCGGTGGATGCGTTGGAATTGTTCGGGGTCAAGCCGCTGTTCCAACGTCGAGATTGTCTGGTGCAGCAAATAACTTCGCCCGCCAGTATGCAGCCGCATATAATCGCGCTCGGCCTCAATCCGTTCAATATCCATCGCGGCAATGCGGATGAGTTCGGCGCGATGGGATACCCAAAATTCATGCGCATAACGGCTGTCGGATTTCGCCGTAGTTGTGGCGGGGCTGGTCTCGGTATCTTGTGTGCCCGCCGCACGCGCAATGGCGCGGCCCAGCCGCTCGCTCGACACCGGCTTTAAAACATAATCGACGACATCAAGGTCAAAGGCTTCGACCGCAAAATTATCGTACGCCGTAATCAAAATGATGGCCGGTTTTTTGTGCATCAGGCCCAAGGCCCGCGCGGCGTTGATGCCGTCCATTTTGGGCATACCAATGTCTAGGAAAATCAGGTCCGGCGTGAGCTGTTGTGCAATGCGCAGCGCCTCTACGCCATCATTCGCGGTGCCGACGACCTCGATAACTGGATGATCCGCGCAAAGGGTTTCCAGCCGTTCAATGGCCAAAGGTTCATCGTCAACAATCAAGGTACGCAGCCGCTTCATGCCGCGATCCTGTGGCTTAATGGCAGAGTGAGTATCGCGATGAACCCGCCGCTTTTGACAGATTGTGTGTCGAGCCGTGCCGCGGACTTATATCGCGCCTCCAGCCTGTCGCGCACATTGGCAAGGCCAATGCCATTTCCGCCGATATGTGCGGCGTCAACAGCCTCTCCATCATCAATGACACTCAGCACCAGATTATCATCGCGGCGATCCGCGCTGATCGTAATGGAGACCGGCCGTGTTGCCCGCGACACGCCATATTTGATGGCATTTTCAACAAGCGGCTGGAGAATGAGGGCAGGCACATGCTGGTGCATCAGCTCAGGCGGAATGTTGATGCTGACGCGCAGTCGCTTGGGATAACGCACGCTTTCGATTTCCAGATACAGACGTTGCAGTTCGACTTCCTCCTCCAGCGTCACATCCTCCAACGGATCGGAAGACAGGCTCGTCCGGTAAAAGTTGGACAAGTTCTGGATCATCGCTTCGGCCTCTTTGGGCTTACCGGTGATGACAAGGCTTGAGAGCGAGTTCAGCGTGTTGAAAAGAAAGTGGGGATTGACCTGATAGCGCAGCGACCGCAGTTCAGCATCTTGTGCCGCTTGCGCAAATCTGGATGTTTTGCGTTCGGCTTCGCGCACTTCACGCGCATAGCCGATGGCGACGTATAGCGAGCTCCATGCGATCAGGAAAAAATAATGGGTGACAGAAATGTCGGCGATTTCTTGCCAGAAGGACAGCCCCAATTGCGCCTTTAAATCTTCAAAACTGCGTCCAACGCTGGGGTCTTTAAAAAGGCTGATCGGATCATACAGGTTGAAGATATAGAAATTTGCGGATGCGAGGGCGATGGCACAGGGAATTGCGCCCAGAAACGCGACACTGACGCGGAAACCCAGCGGGCGTCGATCCGCCAACCGCAGACCGCAATATAAAATCCAGGTGACCAATACGCCCACCAGCGCGACCATGAGGCGCCGTTCAAACAGCACCGTCTGCGCTGGAAAATCGAGTAATGCCGCGCGCAGCGACAGGATGAGCGCGTAAAAAGCCCAAAACCCGATGATGGTAAGCAAAGCCATTTGATGGCCAATCAGTGCTTTTCGCGACGTGACGTTCTCCATAGCCTTTCATACCGGATTTTCCGCCGGTTGCACCACGCCTACCGTTTCTCGTCGAACGCTTCGTCAATTTCGTCGAATGTTTTGCCGCTGGCTGCTTAATCGGGTTTGCGCTGATAACGGAAATACCAGACTTCGTGCCCTAAACGGCGGGCCTTGGCTTCATAACGCGTTTCGGGCCAACCGCCGGGCCGGCTTTGGAAGCCTGCTGCGGCGTCGCACAGCCAGCTATATTGGTGCCGGTGGCGCTGCATGACCATCAGGGCGTGGCGCACATATATGGGGTGATCGGTGCCGAACCGGAATTCCCCGCCGGGTTTCAATTTTGCGTGGTTCAGATCAAGCGGACCATCGTTCATCATCCGGCGCTTCACATGCCGCGCTTTGGGCCAAGGGTCGGGATGCAACAGATAGACGAAGGAAAGCGACTGGTCGGGTACACGGCGCAAAATCTCCAGCGCGTCGCCCATGTGCAAACGCACATTGCGCAGCGCGCCTTCACGCACATGCGACAGCGCCTGCGCGACCCCGTTCATGAACGGTTCGCAGCCGATAAATCCGTGGTCGGGTAAAAGGTCGGCGCGGTACGCCAAATGCTCACCGCCGCCAAAACCAATTTCAAAGTGCATGGGGCGATTGTCGCCGAACAATTGCATGCTGCCCAGCTCGCCCGTTTCAGGGACCGAAATTTGCGGCAAAAGATTGTCGACCAGATCCGCCTGTTCGACACGCAGCTTCTTGCCCTTTGAACGGCCATATAGGCGGTTCAGCGTCGTAGGGTCTCCAGGCTTGTTCGCAGTCATAGCGGTGGCGGCTAAACTTTCAGCCGCCACGCTGCAAGTCTAATCAGGCGAGAGCTGCCTTCAAATCTTCGACAAGGTCGGTGCGTTCCCACGGGAAGAAATCACCTTCGGGCTTGCGTCCGAAATGTCCATAAGCCGCAGTCTTGCGATAGATTGGCTTGTTGAGGCCAAGATGCGTGCGAATGCCGCGCGGGGTAAGTCCGCCCAGCTTTTCGATGTTCATGATCGCAGCTTCAATCTTGTCGTCGCCAACCGTGCCGGTTTCATGCGTATCGACATATAGCGAAAGTGGCTTTGAAACGCCAATCGCATAGGCCAGCTGGATGGTGCAGCGGGTCGCAAGACCAGCGGCCACGATATTCTTCGCCAGATAGCGTGTGATGTAAGCTGCCGAGCGGTCAACCTTTGTGGGGTCCTTGCCGCTGAATGCGCCGCCGCCATGGGGCGCTGCGCCGCCATAGGTATCGACAATGATCTTGCGACCCGTCAGGCCAGCGTCACCGTCAGGGCCGCCAATTTCAAAACTGCCGGTCGGGTTGATGTGATAGACCGTGTCGCGCAGCAACACCGGCGGAATTACGTCGGCCACAACCTTGCGCACATAAGCGTGCAGTTCCGCTTCCTTATCACCTTTGTCATAACCCGCAGCATGCTGCGTCGACACGACGACAGCGGTTGCGGCGACGGGCAAGCTGCCTTCATAGCGCAGGGTAACCTGGCTCTTTGTGTCTGGTTCAAGAAACGGGGCTGCGCCGGAATGGCGGTCAGCGGCCATACGCTCCAAAATCTTGTGGCTGTAATAGAGCGTTGCCGGCATCAGATCGGGCGTTTCGTCGGTCGCATAGCCAAACATGATGCCCTGATCGCCAGCGCCTTCATCCTTGTTACCCGATGCATCAACGCCTTGCGCGATATGCGCGGATTGGCCGTGCAGATTGTTTTCAAAGCGAAATGTTTCCCAATGAAAACCATCCTGCTCGTAACCGATTTCTTTCACGGTGCGGCGAACGGTGGCTTCGATTTCTTCCTGCGCACCGGGTGCCCATGCGCCATCTTCATAGACGCCTTTGCAGCGGATTTCACCGGCAAGCACGACCAACTGAGTCGTGGTCAGGGTTTCGCACGCGATGCGGGCTTCGGGGTCTTTGGAAAGAAATAGGTCGACGATTGCGTCGGAGATTTGGTCCGAAACCTTGTCTGGGTGCCCTTCGGACACGGATTCGGAAGTGAAAAGGTAATTTGCGCGCATGGTTGTTCCAGTCTGTTGGCTGTGTCTGCGTATAAAGATTTCTTTATATCGATTTTCGCCCTTAGCGAGAACGCGCGCGGCGGGCAAGCGGTAACAGCGCGCAGGCGATGAGCAGCCCTGCAAAGCCGAGCGGCAATATATTTCCGAAGCGTGCGAACAATGTTGGCGCCTTTGCCTGCGGCACAACGGCGTCGATCCGGCCAGATGTTCCCAGCGGCAGGCTTTTGATGATCCGGCCGTTCGCATCGATGACGGCGCTGATGCCGGTTGGTGTGGCGCGCACGACGGGTAAGCCTTCTTCAATTGCGCGAAGACGTGCCTGCGCCAAATGCTGGGGCGGGCCGATGGTGCCGAACCACGCGTCGTTCGATGGATTGAAGATGAAGTCTGGCCGGTTCTTGCGGTCGGTAACTTGGCCCGAGAATATCATTTCATAGCAAATCTGGATGCCGATTTTGACCGGCTTGCCGTTCAGATTGACGGTCATCGTCTGTGGTCCGGGACCGGGCCAGAAATCGAGATCACCGGGTACCAATCGGGCCAAGCCCAAAGGGCGCAGCAACCATGGCAGCGGCAGATATTCGCCATAAGGGACAAGATGCGCCTTGTCATAATGGCCCAAGATATTGCCGGTGGCGTCCATCGCCGAAACGCTGTTGCGCGCCGCGACCAATTGGCCCTTTTCAATCACCAACCGGTTTGCGCCGGTGACCAAAACATCGCCGTCACCCATCAGCGTCGTCAGCCGCGCCCGCGCGCCGAACGCGCTTTCGCCCGGCTGGCCCTGATAATAACGATAGGGATAGCCCTCTTCCAAATAATCGGGAATTGCCGCCTCTGGCCATAAAATCAGGCGCGCGCCTTGATCGGGCATCGGGCGGCTGTTCATCGCCAGCTTGGCAAAGTTGATCGCGTCATAGCCCGGCGCATATTTGTCGGCTTGGCTGATATTGGGTTGCGCGATGGTGAGTGCGACGGGCGGCCCATCCGATGCGCTTTGATCGTAGGAGCTTCGCCCCGTGATAGCGACTGCTGCGAGCGCCAATAATATTAAACCGCCAAGAAAATAGCCGGTCCGCCCGGCATCGTCGCGTTCACCGCCAGATGCTGACGTCCACCAAGTTACGAACTTTAGGATCATCCCAACAACAAGAAGGATGAACCCCGAAAGGCCATAGGTTCCAAGGGCGGTCGCAGGTTGCGAAAGATATGGAACCGACAGGGTAACCACACTGAGCGGGTTCCAGACATAGCCGGTGAATACCCAGCTGCGCAGCCATTCGGTGATGATCCACAAGCCAGCAAAGGCCAAGATGAGGTGGAGGGTGGCTGTGGGCCTTTGCTTCGCGTCATCTCGGCTGGAGTCACGAAGAGCTTTCGTCGTGTGGTGATTGATCCAACGCGCGCCAGCCGCGGCCAGTGCGGGATACACCGCCAAATATAGCGCCAGCCCGAATACCGCGATGTAACCAAGCCAGATCGGCATCGCCGCCTGAAAGGTGAAGGCCACAGCAATCCATTGATTGCCAAAGGTGAAATGCCCGACCCCGAAAAGCCAGCCGAGCATGAACGCGCGCTTGGTGCTCGGCGCTTGGCTTATCAGTTGGATGAGCAAGGCAAAGCACACAAATGTCAGCGGCCACAGCCCCCATGGTTGAAAACCATAAGCCGACGCTGCACCCGCCACGAGCGCCGTCCAACGGGGAAACTTTCCGAGCAAAGCCGATAATTTGTGCATGGCGCGCTTTTGCCCACCATATATGACAATTGCAATCGCACAAAAACGTCGTTGCTTGCGGTTCAGGCTTTCGATGCTAATTCATCGCCATGATTATTTTTATGTATGCGCTCGCGCTTTCGGCGCCATCCGCCCTGACTGAAACGCAGCAATCGGATATTGCCTGTGTTGCCACCCTCGCGACCTTGGCGGAGCGACAGCGGCTTGGCACCGCGCCGTCCGATCTGCCCAATGTCGGGCAATCGGGAAAACGGTGGGCCGGCATCGTCGGCAGCCGCATCACTGAACAAAGCGGCCAGCCCCGTGAGTTGGTGGCGGTTGCCATGGCCGAAGCGGCGAAAGCCGAATTTCAGCGCCCAAGCGATCCGGCAACAATCCACAAATGCGCGATGCAAATGTCGCAGGAACTCGCTACGGCCGATATTTCCGATCAACCCCTTCCAAAACCGGTGACATCAAAATGAGCTTACGCCCCTTCCACTTGGCCTTTCCCGTCCGTGACTTATCCGAAGCGCGGCGCTTTTACGGCGAAATCATGGGTTGCCCCGAAGGGCGCGCGTCCGATCATTGGGTCGACTTCGACTTTTTCGGACATCAGATCGTGGCGCATCTCGATGCCAATGCGCGATCCGTGTCGACGCATAATCCGGTGGATGGCCATGATGTTCCCGTGCCCCATTTTGGAGTGGTGCTAACGATGGAGCAATGGGAATTGTTGGCCGCCCGCGTCACCGCCGCAGGCATCAGCTTTGGCATTGAACCCCATGTCCGTTTTAAAGGCGAAATTGGCGAACAGGCGACGATGTTCTTTTATGACCCAAGCGGCAATGCGCTGGAATTCAAGGCATTCGCCGACGACGCAAATCTGTTCGCGCGTTAACGAGCCTTATTCGCCATTTTCCGGCGTAGCGGCCTCACGCGCCTCGCTGTTTTCACTTTCAAACGTCATTGACGGTTCACCAGTGATGGCCGGAATGTCTTCGATTTCTGGAGCGGCAACGGGCATTTCGTCGCTTGTATCGGTCACATTTTCGGACGGCTGCCGCTTTGGTGTTTCGGGGGCGGTCGCTTCCGTCGTCTCGACCGGTGCAGCGGCTGCGCGGTGTTCGGCATCGAGATAAGATCGCGTGGCCATGGCGGCCATGACAATGACGGTGACGACCGCGATGAAAGTGACGATTTTGCGTGAGCTGCTGTCCATGTCTGCTTTCCGATATTGTAAATAACCCGTGTCTGGCGGTGCTAGCGTGCTTCAATCGTTGTGACGTTCGAGCAGGCATCACTTTTGCGCGCGCCATTGCCAGCCAGCATCGTGAACGCAAAAAATCCGCCGACGACCAACACCAGAAACGCCGCGGTGACCCACGCCAGATATTTGTCGATGAAGGCCTTGATAGGCCGTCCGAATTTCCAGAACAAAAATCCGACCAGCATGAACTGGAATGCCCGGCTCAACACGCTGGCCCAGATGAAGGTGAACAGGTCCATTTTGATGAACCCTGCGGTCAAGGTCAGCAGCTTGAACGGAATGGGGGTCGCGCCCTTGATCAAAATAATCTCCGCGCCGAATTCGCGCAGATAACAGGCGGCGGCAGGAAAGCTGTCCCATAGCCCAAGCGCCTTTAGCAGCGCCGTGCCGATGGTTTCATACGCAAAATAGCCAATGGCATAGCCAAAGAGCCCGCCCATGACCGAGGCCAAAGTACAAATCGCCCCATAGCGCAACGCCTTGTCCGGGCCCGCCAGGCACATCAAGCCAAGCAGCGGGTGCGGAGGTATGGGGAAGAAGGAGCTTTCGATGAAGGAAAACAGGAACAACCAGCGTTCCGCATGGGCGTGCCCAGCCTTTTCCATCATCCAATCATATAGGCGTTTCAACATCGTTTGCGGGGTTAAACCGCGAACGGCGGCAAGTGCAAGCTTTTAACCCGCCGACATATTCCGTTCGTTGCCGACATCCGTTGCCCGTGTGGCTTCGCTGGCGGGCGCGAAGATGAAATAGCCCGCGACGACAATCATCAGCACGATCAGGACTTTCAGCAGGTCGCGCATATCCTGTGCGCGCAATCGCCGTTGCGATTGTTTGCGTGGCGGCAACGGTTTCCCAGATATATCGAGGATATTGGCCATTGAATACTCCTTGACCAGAAAAACCCCAACGCGTCGCATATGTTCCGCAATCGGCCTATCGGTAACTTCCTTGGTCACCTATGCGCCATCAGGACTTGCTTTCTGTCGCGCGAATGCACAGCGGGTGGGAATGGAATTGGAAAACTTCGATACAGACGCGTTCTTGCGCGACCATTGGCAGAAAAAGCCGCTGCTTATCCGCAACCCGTGGCGCAATTGGCAAAACCCGCTTGAGCCCGATGAGCTTGCCGGTCTCGCTTGCGAAGAAGAAGTGGAGTCGCGCCTGATTTGTCAGACCGCCAAGGGCTGGGAAATGGAGCAGGGGCCGCAGCGCGAAGATCGCTTGGGCGGCCTTGGCGAGTCGCACTGGACTTTGCTGGTGCAGGCGGTCGATCACCATGTTCCGATGGTCGCCGACCTCATCGCACCGTTCCGGTTCATTCCCAACTGGCGGATTGACGATGTCATGGTCAGCCTTGCCGCCGACCAAGGCGGGGTTGGTCCGCATTTCGACCAATATGATGTTTTCCTGATTCAGGGCCACGGCCGCCGCCGTTGGCAGATTGGGCCGCATTGCGACGGCGATAGCCCGCTGGTGCCGCATGAAGACCTAAAGCTGCTCGCAGAATTTGAAGCGACCGAAGAATGGGTGCTTGAACCCGGCGATATCCTGTATGTCCCGCCGGGCATCGCGCATAATGGCGTTGCGGTCGGTTCGGACTGCATGACCTATTCGGTCGGTTTTCGTGCGCCGTCGCGCGCCGACCTGCTCGGGCATTTTGTCGATGATATGCTTGAGCAGATTCCCGAGGATGATTTGTACCGCGATCCGGATTTGTCTGTTCAGGCCAACCCGGGCGAGATTATGCCCGACGCCTTGGCGCGCTTGCACCGGATGACGCTGGATTCGCTTTCCGACCCGCGCGCCTTTGCGCGGTGGTTCGGCATGTTCAACAGCACGCCCAAATATGCCGAAATGGACTGGCAACCTGAAACCCCCGTTGAGCCGGACGACGTGCGACAATCTATTGCCGATCAGGCCCCGCTGTCGCGCAATCCGGCCAGCCGTTTGGCATTTGTGGGCGATGGCGCGAATGCCGTGATGTTCTTTGCCGACGGCGCATGCTTTGACTGCGGCGCGGAAACAGCGGATCTGGCGCGGCAGTTGTGCGCGCAAGATGCTTTGGTCCTCGACACCGCATTTGCGTCAGTCGGCGCGGCAATCGACCTGCTGACGCAGCTGTGCAACATGGGGTGCATCGCGTTCGAAGGCGAAGATTGATTTGCGCACGCGGCTGAGCATCTGCCAAAAGAAGGCGCGGTATGCGGCGGAGGCGGATGCCATCGCCGCAATGACGGCGGCGAGAATCACGCTGCGCCATTACCGCTGCGACCGATGTGGCCGATTTCATCTGACGAGCCGGACCAAGGGCAAGCGCGTACCGCGACCGGCGGACTAGGTCCGGACCCTAAGCCGCTGCGTCAGACCTCACGCCAATTGCCGGGGGCAAGATCGTCCAGCGTCCAATCGCCAACGCCGTGGCGCACCAGCCGCAATGTCGGGTGGCCAACCGCGGCGGTCATGCGGCGCACTTGCCGGTTGCGGCCTTCGCGGATGATAAGCTGTATCCAGCTGTCGGACACCGTCTGGCGGACGCGGATGGGCGGATCGCGCGGCCAAAGCTGCGGGTCGGCAATGCGCTCTGCCTCTGCGGGCAAGGTCATCCCGTCCTTCAACTGCACACCGCGCCGCAATTGGCCGAGCGCATCGTCGGAAACCGTGCCCTCAACCTGAACGCGGTAGATTTTGGGCAGCTTGTACCGCGGATCGGAAATGCGGGCCTGCAACCGCCCGTCGTCGGTCAGGATCATCAGCCCTTCGCTGTCCATATCCAACCGGCCCGCGGGATAGACCCCGGGCACGTCGATAAAGTCGGACAAGGTCGGGCGCGGCGAACCGGCGGTTCCCTTGTCGGTAAATTGCGGCAAGACGCCATAAGGCTTGTTGAACAGAATGACGCGCGACATCCCCGTCCCTTAGCGAAGCCGCCAGAAAAGGGGAAATCATCTTGTCAGCGTGCAAAATTATAACCAAATAGGTAAAAACATATTGACATCGTAACGTTATTTGGTTAGTGTTGGGTATAGTCGAAAATTGCGATTCGCGGCGAGTAGCAGCATTGCAGCGAGAAACACTTGCACCGTTATTCTGCAGAGTTCGATTTTTGTTACGGTAATCGCTCTGTGAACGGCTTTGCCGCCCGCAATCTCGATTGCGACGCCGACGAAAAGCGGTGGGGTGCGAAGCTAAAGAAGGTTGTGAAGTATAAGGCGGTGTCGGACAAAGCTGCGAGCTAAAGTGGCTTCGCTTTACCTAGCGAGTAATAGTTTTCGCGTTCTTTCATGATTGTCGCGCGAAATCTGATTTTATCGCCAACGTTTTTATTGGCAAGGTAATCAGCCCATTCGCGAGAAAAGCTGACAAAAACGTCAGCATTATCTCCGGCAAGGAACTGCCCTGTCAGTAAGTAGCCGTCAATAGATGCAAGCTCCAAAGAGAGCTCCATTTCTTTACCAACATAGGTTCGGAGAAACTTTTGCTCTTGAAGCTTTGTGTGTTTGCCCGACATCAACGACAGATATTCGCGCTCCAACAATCCCATTGCTGCAGGTTCAGCGGCAGTCGCGGTGATCGGATGCGTGACATCAGCGCTGGCAACATCTGCCCTTTCTGAATCATAGCTAACCAAAACCATGATGACAGATATGAAAAACAAAGCCGCCCCTAGCGCCTGTAGTTGCCAAGCTTTCCAGCCTGTGGCTATTTTCTCAGCCTGTTCAGCGAATCCGATCAAAGTAAGCGCCATGCCAGCGGCACCGACGATTGATGCAAACACGTGCCGCGAGACAAAATCGAGAAATTCCCCCATACCAACTTCATATCAGTGGATAACCGATCTGGGAAGATGTGGGTTTGTAAAAGACATAATCGCCATATATAACCAAATAGGTCAAAATATATTGACATCGTAACGTTATTTGGTTAGTGTTGGGCATAGTCGAAAATTGCGATTCGCGGCGCTGCGGCGTTTTTGCGAGAATATCATGGGCTGAAGAGCGATCTTCGGCCCTTTTTCTTTGGGAATAGGAGGTTGGCGATGACGAAAGATAAAATCAGCGTGCCCGACACCCGTTTGAACGCGCGGACCCGGCGTCTTTTCCTCAACCATCTCGCCGAAACCGCAAATGTGGCGGCGTCGGCGAGAGCGGCGGGTGTTGGCAGCAGCGCCGTCTATGCCGAACGGCGGCGGTCGGCGGGCTTTCGTGATGATTGGGCGCGGGCGCTTGGCGAAGGCTATGCGCGGCTGGAGACGGATTTGTTGGCCGAGGCCTTGTTGGCGGCCAATGGCAAAACGGCGGACGCGACATTGAAAGCGCGGGCGCAAAAGCATCGGCTGGCGATTGCGTTATTGAGCGCACATCGCGCCGCGGTGAAGGGCGCGCCGGCTGCGGCAACGCCTGCGCCTGCGTCAACGGATTTGCCGACATTGAAGGCGCAATTGATATTGAAATTAACCCAAATGCGCGAACGTGCGGAGCGGGCGAATGACGCAGCTTAATGCCCAGGCGCTGATGGCCATGCCCTATGAACAGATGGTTGCCTGCATCAAAAGCTGGAACCGCCACAAAATGGAGGAATCGCGCAGTTGGCGTTTCTGGCGACGCGATGACCAGTTTGAGCCGCAGGGTGATTGGCGCACATGGCTGGTGATGGCGGGCCGCGGCTATGGCAAAACCCGCATGGGTGCAGAATGGGTCAGCGCGCTTGCCGCCGCATATCCCGGTGCGCGCTTTGCGCTGGTCGGCGCGACGCTGAATGAGGCGCGGCAGGTGATGGTGGAGGGGGAAAGCGGCCTATTGGCGCTGCCTTTTGCCGAACGCCCCGAATGGGAACCCAGCCTGCGCCGTTTGACATGGCGCAATGGGGCGACCGCCACTTTGTTTTCGGCCGCAGAGCCCGAAAGCCTGCGCGGGCCGCAGCATGATTTTGCATGGGCCGACGAAATTGCGAAATGGCCCAACGGGATCAAGGCGTGGGACAATTTGATGCTTGGGTTGCGGCTTGGCCAACATCCACGGATCATGGCCACCACCACGCCGCGTCCCGTGCCGCTGCTCCGGCGGCTGGTGCTGGAAAAGGGCGTGGCCATAACGCGGGGCCGCACGGCGGATAATGATATGCACCTGCCGCCCGAATATCTGGCGTCGGTGCGCGCGGCCTATGCCGGCACGCGCTGGGGCAGGCAGGAACTGGATGGTGAGTTGATCGAAGATGCGGCGGGGGCATTATGGTCCCGCGACCTGATTGAACGGCAACGCGTGTCTTATGCGCCCGATTTGAAACGCATCGTCATTGGCGTTGATCCGCCCGTGTCGGAAAATGGCGATGCCTGCGGGATTGTCGCGGTTGGCATTGGCGAGGACAAGAAAGCCTATGTGCTTGGGGACCACAGCATAGCGGGCGCTTCACCCGAACGCTGGGCCCGCGCCGTCGCCGCCGCCGTCGATCTTTGGCAGGCGGACCGCGTGGTCGCCGAAGACAATCAGGGCGGCAATATGGTCGAAACCGTCTTGCGCGCCGCCGACCTTGCGATGCCGATCAAGCGGGTGCACGCCAGCCAGCGCAAGACGGTGCGCGCCGAACCCATCGCCGCATTATATGAAGCGCGCCGCGTCTTTCACACAGCTGCCTTTCCCGAAATGGAAGACCAGATGTGCGGGCTGGTTTCGGGCGGCGGATATGAAGGCCCCGGCCGATCCCCCGACCGCGCCGACGCGCTGGTGTGGGCGTTGACCGAACTGATGCTCGGCAAGGCCGAACGGACGCCGCGGGTTCGGCTGCTGTAATTTAAAGGACTGAAACACATGAATATCTTCGGTTGGAAATCAACCGGGCGTGGCTTGCTGCGTCCGGCAAAAACGCGTGTGCAGCAGGATCGTCTATCGGGCATCCGCAGCTATGGCGTGCCAAGCCTTGGCGATTGGCCGCGAAATTATGAGGCGCAGATGCGCGAGGGCTATCTTTCAAACGCCATCGCCCAGCGTGCGGTTCGTTTAATTGCCGAAGGGCTGGCGTCCGCGCCGCTGACATCGACCGATGCGCAAGCATTGCGGCTGGTGCAGGCAACGTCGGCGGGGCAGGCGTTGATTGAAACGGTGGCGACGCATCTGTTGCTGCATGGCAATGCCTATATTGAAATATTGTCGGGCATGGATGGGCGGCCTGCCGAATTGTTCGCGCTGCGCCCCGAACGGATGACGATTGAGGCCGATGTGCGCGGCTGGCCCGTGGCTTATGTCTATAAGGCCGGCGATGTTGCGAGCCGCTTGCCCGCCGACAGCGTCATCCACATCCGGTCCATTCACCCGTTGGATGACCATTATGGTCTTGGCTGCCTGGGCGCGGCATCGGGCGCGGTCGCGACGCACAATGCGGCGACGCGCTGGAACAAGGCATTGCTCGATAATGCGGCGCGGCCATCGGGGGCTTTGGTCTATGAAATGGGCGAAAGCGGCACATTAAGCGGCGAACAATATACGCGGTTGAAAGAAGAGCTCGCCGCCAGCTTTCAAGGCGCAGGCAATGCCGGGCGGCCCATGTTGCTGGAGGGCGGGCTGAAATGGCAGGCGATGGCGCTGACGCCCGCTGAAATGGATTTTGCCGGATTGAAGGAGGCGGCTGCGCGCGAAATTTCGCTCGCCTTCGGTGTCCCGCCCGTGCTGCTTGGGCTGCCCGGGGACGCGACCTACGCCAATTACCGCGAAGCCAACCGCGCGCTGTGGAACCAAAGCATCATTCCCTTGGCACGCAAAATGCTCGCTGCAATTGGCGAGGGCCTCGCCCCTTATTTTGCCGGTCTTCAGCTGGACATTGATCTCGATGCCATCCCGGCCCTTGCCGAGGATCGCGAGCGATTATGGGCGCAAGTCGGCGCCGCGGACTTTCTGACCGCCGAGGAGAAACGGGCAGCGGTGGGGCTTGCTCCCCTGAAGTCAGAGGCACCGGAACCCGCTTAAGCCACCGCTTTCAAAATGGAGTGAACATGGTCGAAAATAAACTTCAAGGTCTGCTGGAGCAGGCCTCCGAAACGGGTGCCCGGCGTGCGCTTGCCCGTTTGGGTTTGGATGATGCCAGCGCCGCCAAGGATATGAGCGAGCTGCGCGAGCTTTTGTCCGCCTGGCGCGATGCCAAGCGGTCGGCGCGCAAGGCGGCGATTGGCTGGGTCGTGCGTATGGTGCTTGCGCTGTTGCTCATCGGGCTGGCTGTAAAGCTTGGCCTGTTGGGGCTGGTCAGCCAGTGAGGCTGGCTGGCTATGCCGCCATCTTTGATGCACCCGACAAGGGCGGCGATATTGTGCGCAAGGGTGCCTTTGCCCGTGCGGCAAAAGCGGGCGTTCCCCTGCTGTGGCAGCATGATCGCAACCGGCGCATTGGCTATGTCGAAAGCCTGAGCGAGGACGCGCGCGGATTGCGCGTCATTGCCCGGTTGGATGACGAAGAAACGCCGGTGCAGGCCGGCACGGGCCTGTCCTTTGGCTATCGTGTCCGCGCCATGAAAAAACAGGATTACCGGGAGCTGACGGACCTTGATCTCATTGAGGTCAGCGTCGTCACGCATCCCATGCAACCGCTCGCCCGCGTGTTGGCCGTCGAGGCGGCGGGGGCGGGCACAACATCCATCACCCAAGGAGAATGATATGGATTATGAAACCAAAGCTGACGCGCTCGACGCGGTTTTTGAAGGGGCGGTGGCCGCGGCCGCTGTGACCCGGCCCGTTTTGTCGGGGGCGACTGTGGCCGACCCCGCAAAATCGGCCTTTGTTGACGGTTATTTGCGCCGCGGCTCCGAAGTGGAGCTGAAAAGCTTTTCGGGCGTCGTTGCCGCCGATGGCGGATTTGCCGTTCCGCGCGAAATTGATGAAATCATCGATTCCACGTTGAAGGCGATTTCGCCGATCCGTGCAATTGCCAATGTCGTCCGCGTTGGCTCTGCGGGCTATCGCAAGCTTGTGACGCAAAATGGCGTGACGTCGGGCTGGGCATCGGAAACCGCAACACGCCCCGAAACCGCGACGCCGACCTTCAACGAAATCGTCCCAAGCTTTGGCGAGCTTTATGCCAATCCAGCGGCGACGCAGGCGATGCTGGATGATGCGGCGTTCGATGTTGAAAGCTGGCTCGCCAGCGAAATCGCGACCGAATTTGCAAAGGCCGAAGGCGCGGCATTTGTGAATGGCAATGGCAGCAACAAGCCCAAGGGCTTTTTGACCGCGCCAACCGCGGCGACTGGCGATGCAACGCGTCCATTTGGCACGCTTCAACATATTGCATCGGGTGTGGCGGGCGCCTTTGCCACTTCAAACCCGCAGGATAAGCTCGTCGAATTGGTCCACGCCTTGCGCGCGCCTTATCGTCAGGGTGCGACGTGGGTCATGAATGCGTCTACGCTTTCGGCGATCCGCAAGTTCAAGACCACCGATGGTGCGTTCATTTGGCAGGCGGGCCTAAGCGCGGGGCAGCCCGATACCCTGTTGGGATATCCCGTGGTTGAAGCCGAAGATATGCCCGACATTGCGGCGAACAGCCTGTCGATCGCCTTTGGCAATTTCAAGGCGGGCTATCTGATTGCCGAGCGCACCGAAACCAACATCCTGCGCGATCCATATTCGAACAAGCCCTATGTCCATTTCTACGCAACCAAGCGTCTGGGCGGCGCGCTGACCAATTCGGAAGCGATCAAAGTGATGAAGTTCGCCATTTCCTAATTGCGCGAAAATCTCCCCGCCTATGGGTGGGGAGATCCCTTCGGAGAACGACATGACCATATTTGTTTTTCAACGCGGCGAAACCATTTCGCTCGCGCTTGACGCTGTGACCGGTGACCCCCTTTCCGTCACGGCGATCAGTGCGGCGATGAAGGCAGTGGCCCCTGGCCGGACAAGCGTGAGCGCCACCGCGCCTGTGGCTGCTGCCTTTAACATTATACCGCGGACCGCATCGGGTGACGTGCCGGCCGGATGGACCTTGACGGTGGGTGCGGCGCAAAGCGCGCTTTTGCCGGCGGGGCATTATCTGGCGGATGCGCGGATTGAGGTCGGCGGCGGAGTTATCATTACCGAAAGCATCGGCATCACGTTGCGCGAAAGCGTCACAGCATGACGATGCTTTTGCAATGGCGACAGCCACCGCCACCCATATTGGCGCGCTGGCGCGGGCCGGATGGCATGCTTGCACCGACCGTATCGGCGTCATCCATCGGGTCGGTTCCCACCATCATCGGTCCGCCGGGACCAGCGGGGCCAACCGGCCCTGTGGCCGACATCATCGACGGCGGCACATTTAATTAAGGATCATATATGCCAAGAATTCAAATAAAGCGCGGCTTGAAAGCCAATTTGCCGACAGCATCGATGTTGGCGGGTGAGGCGCATTTTACGACCGATCGTGGGACATTGCACATCGCCACGGGTGCGACGACGCGGCTGCCCGTGGTTCCTGCGATTGACGATCTTGCCACCGTCGCATCGGTCGATGGCGCAGCGGATTTCCTCATCTTGCACGACGCGTCTGCAGTGGGGCAAAAAGAAGCGAAGATCACGGTCAACGCGTTCAAAGCGGCGTTGAATATCCCTTCGTCTGACCTTGATGAAAAAGCGGCGGTGGTCGCAGGTGGCACATCTGGTTATATTTGGGGCACAAATGGAACCGATGGGGTTATAAGATTGAATAACTCCATGGCGTGGACCAAAGATGCCGCCAACGCCTTTGTCACGCTGGCGGTCGGCGACGTGGACTGTGGAACATTCTGATGCCCAGCCTTTCCCATAAACGGGGAACGCGGGCGCAAGTTGATGCCGCTGCCACTGCCAACGCGTTGCGTGCGGGTGAAGTCTATCTGATTACCGACGAGGCGCGGCTGACCGTCGGAACAAGCGCAAGCACACATCAACCCGTCGCAAAGCAGGGTGAGGGCGGTGGCGATCCATGGACGTGGAGCAAGCTTACCGCCGACATTGCCAATAGCACCATCACACCTGCCGCTGCGACGGGTCTGTCTTTCGCCGCTGCGGCCAACACCATGTACCTTGTTGAGCTTATCGGGACCTTTCAGTCGGCGGCAGCCACAACAGGCATTGCGCTTGCCCTTGATATCCCGTCAGGGTCGGTGGCTGGCATGACCGTTCATCAGTCAAGTGCGACATTGCTAACCGGCGTGGAACAAATTGCTGACGCGGTAACAACAGCGGCTACCTCCGGTGTGCGGGCTGCGGCCACAAATGCCGCGATAAGGGCCAATTTCATCGTGTCGGTGGGTGCGACGGCGGGGCAAGTTCAACTGCTGTTCCGGTCCGAAATTGCGGGTTCAGCAGTCACGTTAAAGGCCGGACTTACGGCCATGGGCCGCCGGATTATCTAAAAGGAAATTGAAATGCTGAGCATGGAACCGCTCGGCCTCGACAGCGTGATGCTGGACGAGGTGCGAGCCTATTTGCGTGTCGATGCGGACATGGACGACAGTGCGTTGGCCGCGGCGATCCTCGCGGCGATTGGTCACGCGGAACAGTTTACCCGCCAGGCCCTCTTGCGCCGCGCGGGAACCGAAATAGTCACGGCGGGCAGCGGATGGCAGGTTTTGCAGACGCTGCCTGTCCATGCGATCACCGATGTTACGGGCATTCCAGCCGACGGTGCCACTTTTGCGCTTGCCGCGGCGGCTTGGGAATTGAAACTCTCATCACAGGGCGAAGCCTATTTCCGTGTGCTTCAACCGGGCAGTGCCGGGCGTGTGGAAATATCGCTGGTCGCCGGTTTGGCGACCGATTGGGCAAGCTTGCCGGAGTCACTCCGGCTCGGCCTGCTGCGGCTCGCGGGCTATTTTTATAATAATCGCGACAGCGCTAAGGACGATGGGCCACCAGCGGCTGCGTTGGCGTTGCTGCAACCCTGGCGCCGGATGCGCGTTGTATGAGCGGCGAATTTGCGGGCAATCTGCGCGAACGCGTGGATATCGAAACCCGTCTTGGCGACCGCGACAGCCTGGCGGGGGCATCGGGCAAATATCGCTATGACGGGCAGGCATGGGTCGCGGTCTCGCCCTTGATGCCCGGCGATGTAACCCGTGCGGATGCTTTGTCTGCCTTGCCGCGCTGGCAAGTGACCATGCGCAAGCGTGAAGGCGTAGGCCTTTCCACGCGCTTGGCATGGCGCGGCAAATATCTCGCTGTGCGCGCGGTGTTGAGCGATCCCGTTACACCAGCACAGATGCGGCTCACCTGTGAGGAGGTCCGGTGAACGCGGACCGGATCAACGCAAAGGCCGCTGCATTGGGGGAACGCCGTGTTGACGGCCTATGCCAGCAACTGATGCACGCGCCACGCCCCGCAGGCGTCGATGTGGAGCGGAGCGGCGATGGCATCTGCCTTGTCGGCAAAAACCTGCGGCGACGCATGCTCTATGACCCGCAATTAAGGAATTTTGGACGATGAACAGCGCCGTGCACACGCTTCAGGCAGCAGCGGTTGCTGCACTGACAGCGCACCCCGTTTTGGCCAATGCGCTGACGGGCGTTTATGATGGTCCGCCGCCGCGTGCTGCATTTCCCTATGTCGCGATAAACGACGGGATCGCGAGCGACTGGAGCACGAAGACCGATGCGGGCCGGGAAATCCGGCTGGCGTTGACGGTGTGGGATGACGGCGAGTCCGCCACCCGCTTGTCGAACCTAATGTCGCATGTCGAGGACGCCGTTTTGGCCATACCACGCGACCTTCCGAATTGGCGCATCGCGAGCCTTATATTCCTGCGTTCGATGGTCGTGCGCGACCCGGCCGGGCCGTGGGCCGGGCTGGTTGAGTACCGCGTGCGGTTGCTCGCGATCTGACGCCCGCGAACGGGGCACAATCACATATCTCCTCGCCAGTTGGCGGGGCATTTTCGAAAGGAAAAGGCTTATGCCTGCAGAAAAAGGAAGCGCCTTCCTGTTGAAGGTTGGCGACGGCACAACGACGCCTGTATATGCAACGGTTGCGGGTCTTCGCACCACGCAACTGTCGATCAATGGCGATCCGGTTGTCATCACCCATAAAGGCAGCGGCGCGTGGCGCGAACTGCTTTCGGGCGCGGGCGTGCGTTCGGTTTCGGTTTCCGGCGCTGGCGTCTTTACCGGATCGGCCGCAGAGACGCGGATCAAGAATAACGCGCTGTCCGGCCTGCTCGACGATTATGAATTGAGCTTTGAAAGCGGTGACCGGTTGCGCGGCAAATTCCTGGTCGCGCGGCTGGACTATGCCGGCGATTTCAACGGCGAGCGTTCCTACACGCTGGCGCTTGAAAGCAGTGGTCAGGTGACATCCTTATGAACCGGCCGGCCAATGCCCTGCGCGGTGAGGCGATGGTTGCGGTGGAAGGCGGGCATATATCGCTACGGCCAACCTTCGCGGCTTTGGTGGCCTGTGAAGACGAACTTGGGCCGCTCTTCACCTTGGTCGAACGTGCGGCTGCGGGGGGACTGAAGCTATCGGAAATGGTCAGCCTATTTTGGCATTGCCGAACCGACGCCGATGCCGCGGTAACGCGCGCCGAGTTTAGCGAGCGCCTGACGCAAGCGGGTCTTGCGGCGATGACGCCTGCGCTCAAAATTCTGCTTGGGCAGATTTTAAGCGGGCGATGACATTTGGTGAAACCGCATTGCGGCTAAGCGCGATCTGCGCGCTACAATTGGGGTGGCGTCCGGACGAATTCTGGAATGCGACCCCAGCGGAGCTGCTCGCTATTTTGCAGGGTGCCGACGGCCAAGATGCGGCCCCGCCTGACCCGAACGAGATTCAAAAGCTGATGTCGCTGTTTCCAGATGGAGCGGCAGGAGACCAATGATGGACGAAGAAATCGACAGGCTGGTCGTATCGGTCCGCGCCGATACCCGCGCCTTTGCAAGCGATGTGGCGGCTATGCGGGCTGAAATTGACGGCCCCTTTGCCGATGGCCTTGAACGCGCGGGCTCCGCATTGGAACGCGGCCTAGCTGGTGCCATTCAGCGCGGGAAGTTTGGCTTTGAAGATTTGCGCCGGGTTGCACTGTCCGTGCTTTCGGAAATTGCCAGATCTGCGATACAGGCAGGCCTCAATAATGTGGGTAGCGGTGCGTCTGGCGGTGGCGGCTTGCTTGCGTCATTGGGTGCGTTGTTGGGTGGCGCGCTTGGGGCACCGGGACGTGCGACGGGCGGGCCAGTGTCGCCGGGCAGGGCATACCGCGTCGGTGAGCGCGGGCCAGAGCTGTTCGTTCCAACCACCAGCGGGCGTATTGAAACGGCGGGCGCTGTCGGTGCGCCAACGCAAGTGCGGCTGACGATCAACGTATCGGATTCAGGCAAGGGCAGCGCGCCTGCCGCGCTTGAGCGATCTTCGCGGCACGTGGCGCGTGCGGTCCGGCAAGCATTGGCGCGGGATTGAACCATGGCATATTGGCTTTGTGACCAACGACGGCAGCAGAAATCTGTGCCCGTCATGCGCTTTGATCCACGTTTCTGGACGGTCAATTTCCCGCGCCCGATGATGGCATCTGTGATCACAACCGGACCGGAATCCTTGCGCGCGGACGCCATATTTTACCGCAGCGATGATCTGGCAGGATTGATCTGGGACAGCGCCGATCATTGGGATCACCCCTTATTGGCCTATGAAACCAACCGCGATTACCGCCGGTTGACGATGAAATTCCGGTGGCGGTCGGCGGGTATCATGCCGCTTGATGCCGTCAACGGCCCAACGCTCACCATCAACGGTCGCGATGCGACGGGCGCGGCCAAAAGCTGGTACATCCGTCTTTGGAATTACGCCGTTGGCACGCCGGAAGATGCCGAAATCGTGCTGGACTTCAGCAACCTTGAGGGCGGGTTTCTTTTGCCACAAGAGGCAGACCCAGTCTTTGCAGGCGACATTGACCAGATTTTCATATCGCTCATCCCGCCGGGATATACGGGCTTGCCGGGCAATTTGCCTGCGCCTGTTGAAGCGTGGGTGGAACTGACGGGGATTAGATGTGACGGTGCTGGCGTCATGCTGGACACCGGCGATGTCATGATGCCCGAGCATGACATGAAAATGGCGACGGGATATGACGATGCCTATAACCAGACCCCAGCGCGGTTGGTTCGCCAAATCCATGCCCTTGGCTACCGACAAACGATCAATCATTATGTCGGGATGAGCCATTATTTCCGGCTCGAGCCGTCAGGTAATGGACATTATGTCAGCTTGGCGGGTGGTGCATTGAACGCGCCCTGCCGGGCTTGGCACCGAAATTTTGCGGCGCAGGCAAAGTTGATGGGCTTCGATCTGATTTTCTCGATCAGTTACGAATTATTCGACGCGCATTGCTGGAATGATTGGAAACAACGGGCGGAAAATGGTGACCCGGCACTAACCGGATGGGTCCCGCCATCCACTTTGCTGTCGCCTGCGAACAGTGGGGCGATGAACTATCTAAAGGCGGTGGCGCGGGCTTTTGTGTTCATCTTGAAAGAAGCCGGACTGCCGGTGAAGTTACAGATTGGCGAGCCATGGTGGTGGATCATGCCCGACGGCCGCATCTGCCTGTATGATGCGGCTGCGACGGCCGCATTTGGCACATTTTCGGTCAGCATATCGGACATAAAGGGTTCAAAGTCGCCGGCGCAAAAGGCCATGCTGGACCGGGCTGGCGCGATACTCGCGGCGTCCACTGCGTCCATCTGCGCGGCTGCGACGGATGAGGCAGGATCGGCTGGCATAGAGACATTATTGTTGGTCTATCTGCCAACGGTTCTTGATCCGTCTGCCCCCGAAGCCGTGCGTGCCAATGTTCCATTGGAATGGTCCGCGCCCGCGTTCGATGTGCTTCAGCTGGAAGATTATGACTGGGTCACATCGGGCAACCATGGCGCAACGCGGCGGGCGGTTCCGCTGATGGCTCAGCGGCTTGGCTACCCCGTTGACGCGCAGCATTATTTCGCTGGCTTCGTTCTGCGCCCTCAAGACACGGCGCGGTGGAGGGACATTGAAATTGCCGCGCGCGCAAGCAGGGCACGGGGCACGGCGGAAACCTTTATCTGGGCGCTGCCGCAGGTCGCCCGTGACGGATTTACCTTATTCGAAATTGGACAGGAGGATGCGGCTGTGCAGGAATTTGATGACGTGCTTTTCCCGCTGGACATTGGCCGCGAGGCGGAAGTGACGGCAGAGTTTTCGACCAATATCGTCACCACTCTGTCAGGGCATGAACGCCGCAACAGCAGCTGGGAGAATGCGCGATTAAGCTATGATGTTAGCCCGGGTGTTCGGTCCGAAAATGATCTTGGCATCCTGCTTGCGTTCTTTCGTGCGCGGCATGGGCCAGCGGTCGGATTTCGCTTTACCGATCCGTTCGACAACAGTTCGCATGTGATGACCGGTGCGCCCGACAAGTTGGACCAAATCTTGGGGACAGGTGACGCCGTCCGCACCGCATTTCCGCTGATCAAAACCTATGGTGCCGACGGTCAAGTAAGGCGCATCACCCGGCCCGTGCCGTCGTCTGTGACGGTTGCGGTCAATAACGTGGCGGCCACAGGCTGGTCGCTGACTGCTGGCGGAATAATCGAATTTCAAACTGCGCCTGTTATGGGTGCCATCATCACCGCGGGCTTCCGTTTTGATGTGCCTGTACGCTTCGCATCGGACCGGCTGGATTTTGCGCGCGCAACCTTTGGCGCGGGCGATATGCCGACGATAGCATTGGTTGAAATTCGGGAAGCCACCTGATGGACGCCTGGATGGATGGGCCGCTTATCACGGTCGCTTATGGCTGGCGGTTGGAGCGGACCGATGGCGTCACCGTGGGTTTCACCTCGCATGATGCCGATGTGCTGCATGATGGCATTTTGCTGAAATCCAGCCCCGGGATGCAACCCACGACGGTCGTGCAAAGCGTTGGGTTGGAGAATGACGGATTGGATGTCTCCGGCGCACTGACGTCCGACTTGATCCGGCAGGATGATTTGATGGCCGGGCGATGGGACGGCGCATATTTGGAGATATTTCTTTTTGACTGGTCAGCGCCCGCACGTGGAAAACGCGTGTTGGCGTCTGGCGAACTGGGTGCGGTTTCCTTTGTAGATGATGCATTTGCCGCCGAACTATTGGGCATCCAATCGCGTCTTGATAAAGCCGTGGCGTTCCAAACCGCGCCGTCGTGCCGCGCGCAATTTTGCGATGCAGCTTGCGGGCTAAACCGCGAACGCTTTCGTCATTTGGCGACCATATCGCATGTCCAAGGCTATGTGATTTCGGTGAACGGCGGTGCGCCATTTACCCCTGGCCAATTGGCATATGGAAGCGTGCGTTGGCTGACGGGTCCTAATGCCGGGCTGGAATTCAGCATCGTCGACAATGGCACGGCGGCGATGGAACTGCAGACGATGCCACAGGCGCCGGTGCATGCGGGCGACATGATACAGGTGATCGAAGGTTGCGACAAGCTGATGGCGACCTGCGCAACGCGGTTTGCCAACGGCATCAATTTCCGTGGCGAGCCCTATCTGCCGGGAAATGATTTGCTGACGCGATATCCCGGTGCAAATTAGGATCGCGCCGGCCGTCACGGGGCCACAAGCCAAGGTTGCACAAACCGCGCTTGATTTGCTTGGCGTTCCGTTTTTGCTGCATGGGCGTTCGGCAGACGCAGGGCTCGATTGTGTTGGTTTGGCCGGACTGTGCCTTTCTGCTGCGGGCAAAGACGCGGCTGTGGCCACCGACTATCGGCTGCGCGGCCAACATAAAGCGCGCGCCTGCGCATATTTTGATGAGCGGCAGTTCTCGCGGGTTTCGGACGGTTCGGTGGTTGCCGGAGACATCCTCTTGCTTGAACCGGGCGTCCGGCAAATTCACCTAGCCATTATGACGCCCAAGGGTGCGGTCCATGCGCATATGGGCTTAGGCCGGGTGGTCGCAACGCCCCTGCCGCTGCCGTGGCCAACAACTGCGCAATGGCGCCTAATCGGAGACTGACATGGCAACGCTTGTTTTAACGGCTGTTGGCTCTGCCTTTGGCGGGCCAATTGGCGGCGCGATTGGCGCTGTGCTGGGGCAACAGATCGACGGCGCATTATTCGCGCCTGCCGCGCGTGAAGGCAATCGGCTGAAGGAGCTGGCCGTTCAAACATCGAGTTACGGCACGCAAATTCCGGCTATATTTGGCGCGATGCGTGTCGCGGGAACGGTGATTTGGGCAACCGACTTGATCGAAGATCGCGCAAAAAGCGGCGGAGGTAAGGGGCGCGCTTCGACGGTCAACTACGCTTATCGGGTCAGCCTAGCGGTCGCGTTGTCAAGCCGGCCGGTCGCGCGATTGGGCAGAATATGGGCGGATGGCAATTTGGTTCGCGGGTCTGACGACGCATTAAAAATAGACACCCAATTGCGTTTCTATTCGGGCCATGGCGATCAGCAGCCTGACCCGTTGCTGGCATCTGCTGAAGCTGTTGGTCAATGTCCCGCGCACCGCGACGTGGCCTATGTCGTGTTTGAAGATTTGCAGCTGGCAGATTTTGGCAACCGCATTCCATCGTTCACCTTTGAAGTTTTCGAACGCGACGGGCCATTGTCGCTATCGGCATTGTTTCATTCGCTGTCGGATGGCGACCTATTGGCGGAAAGCACGCACTCCATCGTTGGTTTTGCCGCGGGCGGGGCGAATATGAGAGAGGCGATTGCGCCGATATTGGATGCCTTTCCAGTCGAACTCATCACGCGGGACGGCAACCTTGTCGTCCGCGACGTTGGCGCGAACCCCGACCAACCAACCGAAATTGTCGTCGCTGTCGAAGAAGATAGGCGCAAATTGGACCCGCCCAATCACCGGATAGCAGCCGCCGGACAAATTCCTGGCACGGTCTCGCTGCGTTATTATGATCCGGATCGTGATTATCAGGCTGGCGTTCAACACAGCAATGGCAAATCTGGCGGACGTGGCGAGGCCCGGTTGGAGTTGCCAGCCGTCCTGAGTGCATCTTCGGCCAAGCGTTTGGTTGAGTTGAAAGCGGGACATGCGCGCTACGCACGCAGCACGCTCACCGCGTCGGTCGTAACCTCTGCCATATTGCTGCAGCCGGGCGATTGTTTCCTCTCCGCCGATGGGAAAAAATGTCAGATCGACGAAATCGAACATGGATTTGGCACGGCACACATTAAGGCACGAATGGCGGCTGGGCTGGTAGCGATCGATCAGATGATAGCCGCACCGGGCCGCCACATTCCGTCCGTAGATCAGTCAATTGGCGAGACCCGAATTGCCATTATTGACTGCCCGCTGATTGCCGAGCGCGATACAAACCAAGCGGTTTTGGCGGTCTTTGCCGGGGGAACAGAGGCGGGCTGGAAGCGTGCCGCTCTTGCAATCCAAAATGAGGGCCAGCTAATCGATATTGGCGGAACTGCGCCACAGGCTGTGATCGGGACAACGCAGAACGTGCTTGCATCCCATAGCGCATTATTGATCGACGAAAAATCATCGCTCGAGATCGAATTGTTTAATGGGTCGATGCTGCTGGCCAATCGTGACACGTACCCTCTGGCATCGGACGCCCCGGTTTTTCATATGGGCGGTGAATTTATCCGCGTTGGCCGTGTTACGGCGGTGGGTGCGAACCGTTATCGCCTGTCTCGGTTCGCACGCGCCTGTTTGTCCGATCAATTGTCAGCGCCTGCGCATGCCGCTGGTTCCCGGATCGTTTGGATGGACCCCGCCTCCGCACGTATCATTGCGGCAACAGACTATCACATTGGGCAGACGATAACCGTTGAGGCGCAAGGTCTTGGCGACCCGAGCCCAGTTGTTGATTCTGCGATGGCCCATGGGCGGGCGATAACGCCTTTGGCACCTGTCCATGGTCGCGCACGGCGCCAGGCAAATGGAGATATTCACCTCAATTGGGTCCGACGTTCGCGCCTAGACCTTGGGTGGGTTGATTGGGTTGATCAGCTCATGGTTGAAGATCGCGAGGCCTATCATGTCCTGTTGTCCGCTGACGACATCATCGTGCGTGATTGGACGGTATTCGAGAATGCGTTGCATATTTCGGCCGACGAACAGGTCGGTCTCGGGATAACGTCAGACAGCGAACTACGTTTCAGTGTCCAGCAGATAGGTCGATTTGCACAATCGACGCCGCTTTTGTTCAGCCTCGCATAAATTTCACATCATTATCTTGTCATCAGGAGGACCTATGCCAGTTCTGGAAACAGGCCGTCACAACTTGCCGCTGCTTGCCGTGACGCAGGCGCAAAAAGAAATCACCCATAATGAGGCACTCGTTCTTATCGATGCCTTGCTTCATACAGCAGTCGAAGGTGTTGCATTGACGGCGCCTGCCTTAACCGACAGCGATATTGGCAAATGCTGGTTGGTCGGTTCAGGTGCCACCGGCTTATGGGCAAATAAGTCTGGCCAAATTGCGATATGGATAGGTGGTGACTGGCGCTATCTGGTTGCCCATGACGGGATGCGGCTGTGGGACAGTTCAGTTGGCCGAGAAAGCGTTTACACGCACGGCGTTTGGCAAAGCGGCCCAATTATCACAAACCCCTCTGGTGGGGCAGTCGTCGATGCCGAAGCGCGTGCTACACTCGGGGCGATATTACAATATTTCAGGTTGATAGGTATATTGATGACTTGACCGGCCGTATCGCGAAAACACTGCCAGTATTCGGATAAAATGTGAATAATGGCGACATTTTAGCAACAGTATAAGGACATAGCGACTTGCATCGATGGAACAGAATCGATAGACTTATGTTCTAGAATTTCCGTTCCTAAGATAGAAAAGGGGAAAGTTGATGCGTAAGTTAGCCATAGGTTTGGTGCTCGCTTCTACTGCTCTGGCATCACCGGCTTTGGCCCGCGACGACCAGTGGTATGTTGGAGTCGATGGCGGTGCCATGATAGTAGAAGACCTCGGTTTGGATATCGGCACATTGGACAATGCTGCTTCGGTTGACACAGACAAAGGTTATGATTTCGGCGGCGTAGTCGGCTATGATTTCGGCGGTTTCCGTCTTGAATCAGAAGTTTCGTATCGTCAGGCTGATGTAACTGGTTTCAACAGCCAGACTCCTCAGATTACGAGCGGTGCAACAACTGCACTCGCACGTAGCGGTTCGTATGACATTGCTGGCGATGCAAGCGCATTGAGCTTCATGGTCAATGGTCTTCTGGATTTCGGCGACGATGATGGCCTTCAGGGCTTTGTCGGCGGCGGTGTTGGCGTTGCACGCGTTGACGTGCAGGCTACTTTGGCTGCTCCAACGTTCCTTGACGATTCAGACACTGGTTTTGCATGGCAGGCTCTTGCAGGCATCCGTGCACCACTGAGCGATAGCTGGGACGTCGGTCTGAAGTACCGTTTCTTCAATGCAGACAAGGTTGGTCTTGTTGACCGTCTTGGCCGTGCCGTAGACACGCGCTTCCGCTCGCACAGCCTCATGGCTAGCCTGGTTTATAACTTCGGCGGTGCACCTGCACCAGTTGAAGTTGCAGCACCGCCACCACCGCCACCATATGTGGCGCCACCAGCTCCACCGCCACCACCACCGCCGCCACCAGCGCCAGTATGCAACACCGGTCCTTACATCGTGTTCTTCGACTGGGATAAGTCGAACTTGCGTCCTGACGCAGCATCGGTTCTGGACAACGCGGTTGCTCAGTATTCGAACTGTGGCACTGCGAAGGTTATGCTTGCTGGTCACGCCGATAAATCGGGTAGCGCAAAGTACAACGTTGGTCTCTCCGAGCGGCGTAACGCCACCGTGCGTTCGTACCTTGAGTCCAAGGGCGTCGCCGGCGGTGCAATTGCAACCGAAGCATTCGGTGAAACTGCACCATTGGTGCAGACTGCAGATGGTGAGCGTGAACCGCAAAACCGTCGCGTTGAAGTCACCTACGGTCCAAATTCGGGAATGTAATTCCGAACGGATCAATATGATAAAAGAAAGGCCGGTCGAAAGACTGGCCTTTTTTTTATGTTGTTAATTGAACCCGCCGAAGGTTCGGCCTTCTTACGCAGCCTTGGTTTTTACCCGGGCACGCACAGTGGCGGCCTCAAGCAGCCGTGTTTCCAATGCTTTCAACTTGGTTTTGCTTTCGATTTTTGCACCGAAAAGATCTGTCGCATAGAATGTATCTACTGCGCGTTCGCCATAGGTTGCGATGTGCGCACTGTGCAATGTGACCTTTGACTCGAACAGGGCCAATGCCAAATTGTTCAGCAATGCCGGCCTGTCCAGCGCATTTACTTCTACAACAGTGAAGCGGTTAGAAGCCTGATTATCGATCAACACCGAAGGCGCAATTTTAAATGCGTCGGCACGCCGGAGTGCCTTTGGCTTGGCGTCAAGTTGGGTCATCAACTTTGCACGGTTGGTCAATGCTTCTTCGATATTGCGCGCCAAGCGGTCCAATTGGCCCTGCTCGCGGAATGGGCGGCCGAGCGGATCTTGGATTAGGAAATTATCGATCGCCATTCCGTCGCTGCTTGTGTGGATCCGCGCATCGATGATATTTCCACCCGCCAAGTGAATCGCGCCTGCAATGCGATAAAATAAGCCGGGATGGTCGGCCGCGAATACCGTGACGAGGGTTGCGCCCCGGTCGGGGTAGTAGCAGGCGTCAATGGCGAGCTCAGTGCCTTCATGTTTCAAGAGATGCCGTGCATTGCGCTCAATGATATCGTCGGGCTCGGCTATCCAGTAGGCGTCGGGTAATATCTTTGCGAAATGCGCAAATTTTTCAGGAGGCAACTGCAAGGCTGAGTCGAGCTTCGATTTTTTCGACGCGATGCGTTCGTCACGGCCACGTTGCTTGTGGCCAAGCCGCAGCACTTCTTCAGTGGCTTCGAAAAGATCGGATAATAATTGGCGCTTCCAACTGTTCCAAACGCCTGGACCAACGGCGCGAATGTCCACCACCGTCAAAACCAGCAGCAATTTCAACCGTTCAGGCGACTGAACCGCCTGCGCAAAGTCCAATATTGTTTTGAAGTCGGCAAGATCGCGTTTGAACGATGTTGCGGACATCAACAAATGGTGGCGTACCAACCAAGCGACGGTCTCCGTTTCTGCGGCTGATAAACCAAGCCGCGGGCATAATGTTTCAGCGACCTGAGCCCCTAAGACGCTGTGGTCTCCGCCGCGCCCCTTCGCAATATCGTGCAGCAAGGTTGCGACATATAATACCCTTCGGCTGACGATATTCCGCATTATCGCAGCCGAAAGCGGGTGATCCTGTTTCAGCTTTCCGCTTTCGATGTCCGCCAATAGCCCAATGGCGCGGATCGAGTGTTCGTCGACGGTGTAATGATGATACATGTCGAACTGCATTTGCGCGACGACGCGCCGGAAATCCGGAATGAACCGCCCAAAAATCGTGGATTCGTTCATCCACCGCAATACGGTTTCAGGATCCCGGCGCGAGGTCAGAATGTCTAAAAAGAGCGCGTTGGCCCGCGGGTCCTTTTGGACCGTCTTATCTACAAGCCGGGCGTCGCGCTGAGCAGTCCGCATGGCCGAAGGGTGAATTTCCAGCCCATGCAAATCCGCGAGGTGGAAAATTTCCAATAACCGAACGGGGTCTTCCACGAAAAACTGATCATTGGGTAATGCCAAACGACCACGGTCAAGCTGGAAACCATTAAGCTTGCGTGGTTTGCGGTTAAAACTTGGAATGAACCGGCGGACTTTTTTTGCCATGGCCTCATCCAAATGCGCCAAGAATAAGCCCGTAACGTCGCCCACGGTTTTGGCATTCAAGAAATAATAATGCATGAACCGCTCAACCGCCGAACGGCCGGGGCGATCGGCGAATTGCATCTGTTCGGCCACTTCGCGCTGCAAATCAAATGTCAGCCGTTCCTCTGCGCGGCCAGTAATATTGTGCATATGACAACGAACGGACCACAGGAAGTTTTCGGCTTTCCTGAACCGGTTATATTCTTCGACCGACAATAGTCCAACATGGACGAGATCAGATGCCGTTGAGACCTTGTGGATATATTTCCCAATCCAATACAAGGTATGCAAATCCCGCAAGCCGCCTTTGCCGTCTTTGATATTGGGTTCCACAACATAGCGGCTGTCGCCCATACGCTTGTGCCGTTCATCGCGTTCGGCCATTTTTAAGCGCACAAAATCAGGCGCTGTATTTGCGACCACTTCGTTCCAGAAGCGTAATGCAGCCTCTTCGTACACGGCGCGATCACCCCAAACGAACCTGCTTTCCAAAAGCGCGGTACGGATCGTTAGATCTTCCTGCGCCATTTTCACGGTCTCATCCAAAGACCGGCTGGATTGGCCAACTTTCAGGCCGAGATCCCAGAGAAGGTACAAAATCGCTTCGACGACTTGCTCGGTCCATGAGCTCCTTTTGTAAGGGGTAACAAACGCAATATCGACGTCGCTATGTGGCGCCATCTCGCCGCGACCATATCCACCCACTGCAAGGACAGCGATCCGCTCCGATGCTGAGCGGTTCGCTGCAGGGTATGCGTGGGCCGTCACATAGTCGTAAATGAGCCGGACAATCTGATCGACCAGAAAGGCTTGCTCCGCGGACGCGCGGTAACCCTGTGACGGGTTTTCGCCCAGTCGTCGTTTGATTTCGGCGCGCCCGTCCGCCAACGCGCCATGCAACAGCTCAAGGATCTGAGGACGGCAACGCTGAGGACCAACCTCTGCGACAATAGACTCAACTTTATCGGCAAGCGCAGTCCTGTCGATAATGTCGCGTTGCTTTATAATCCGGTCGGGCGCTGAAGTCATACAGACACTCTAGGCGCGTTCACGCCCTATGTCAGCATCAAGCAGAGACCTTTGCATTATATTCCCGGCGCAAAGCAACGCGGTCGATTTTCTGGGTACCCAGACGCGGCAATGGTTCCGCCACTTGCCAGAAATGCGCCGGGATTTTGAATGGCGCTAGCCGCGGCGCAAGAAACGCTTTGAGCTCATCCTCGGTCAGCTCGACCCCATCCTTCGTCTGATAGACGATGCCTGGAACTTCCCCATATTTATCATCGGCAATGCCAAACACGGATAACTCGACAATCGAGTCATGTTCATAGGCAGCGGCTTCTACTTCCGGGCAACTGATGTTTTCGCCGCCGCGAATGATGATGTCTTTTTTGCGGTCTACGATGAACAAATAACCGTCTTCGTCGAGATAGCCGATGTCACCGGTCCGGAAGAATCCATCAGCGGTAAACGCATCGCGTGTCGATTGTTCGTTGTTCCAGTAACCGTTGAAATTCGCGATAGTGCGAATGCCGACTTCGCCGCGTTCACCTTGCGGAAGAACATTCCCATCATCATCAAGCATTTGCACTTCGACCAAGGGCTTCGTTGCTGGTCCAGTGCTGGTGGGCTTTTCCAGATAGTTATCGGTGAAGTTGCCGCAGCCCACGCCGTTCGTTTCGGTGAGGCCATAACCGAGCAGCGGATAGCCCCAGCTCATTTCCTTACGGATTTTTTTGACATGATCCACGGGACGTGGCGCTCCACCAGCCGCAAAAGCCGTGCAGCTGGTAAGGTCATATTTGTGGCGGTTGGGGTGCGTCGCGAGTTCGATGCTCATCAACGGGACGCCGACGAAATAGCTGATGCGCTCCTTTTCGATGATGCGCATGGCTTCTTCCGCATCCCATTTCGGCATCAGTACCAACTTGCGTCCAATGGCGAAGCTTTGCAGAACCAGTGGAATTGAAGCGGTAACGTGAAACAATGGCACGTTGACCAGCGCCGATGGCTGCGCTGGCATGGCCTGCCCGGTGGACGAAAGCAGCTCGAAAAACACGAGTGTCTGGCCAACGTAACTCATCGCGCCCTGAACGACGGCCCGGTGGTCGGAAACCGCGCCCTTGGACTGCCCTGTCGAACCGGACGTGTACAAGATCGTCGCATTGTCTGTGGGTTCGAGCGCGGGCAGGGGTGTTTCTGCGCCGCCCCCTTTTGAGGTCAAGACAGCGAGGCCTTCCATCGGTGCGCCATCATGACCGAATATCAATAGCTCACAATCGCCAATGTCGTGCCCTGCCAAACGCGCAGCGCGTTGTTCATCCGCGAGGACATAGCGACAGCCGACCATGCGGATACCTTCGGCCAGTTCGCCACCTTGCCACCAGCCGTTGAGCAAGGTTGCAACGCCGCCGGCCATAACGATAGCCATATAGGCAATAATCCAGTTGGCCGAATTGCGCGCGGCGATCCCGACCCTGTCGCCTTTTTGAAGCTTATGCCCCTCGACCAAGCCGCCAGCCAGCGCGCGCGCTGCGGCGTAAGTCTCGCCAAAGCTTAGGCGGATGTCGCCATCTACCAGAAATTCCTTGTCCGCGTGCGTGGCGCAAAAGAATGCCAGATAGTCGGCCATGTTGCCCGGTGCTTTCGCCAGCATGGGCAATTGCACGCCAAACTTTTCAACATAGGTTACCGTCAATGGGCCATCGTCACTCATGAGACGATTTATGGTAGCGTCGATTGCAAGGTCCAGCTGGGACGGCATTTGATTCTCTCCTAAACTCTTTGTGCACCTTCTATTTCGCTCTATAGGAAAGTCAAAATATCCTGAGGAAAAACTGTGTCATTCGAGATTATTGCTACAGCCGCTAACTATATTCAGTTCACAGATCTGGGGGTTGGCCCGGTTGCGCTCGATTTGGGCTTCTTTAAGCTGCGCTGGTATTCCTTGGCCTATCTTGTAGGCATTTTGCTTGGCTATTGGTTGTTGCTTAAACTGCTGGCACGGCCGGGCGCGCCGATGTCGCGTGAGCATGCAGACGATATGATTTTGTACGCGACGCTGGGTATTATCCTGGGTGGGCGAACTGGTTATATCTTGTTCTACCAGCCGTCGATTATGGAAAATCCCATAGATGTCTTCAAACTATGGGAAGGCGGCATGTCATTGCATGGCGGCACACTTGGCACCATTTTTGCGATCTGGCTGTTAGCGCGTAAGTATAAGCTCTCTTTCCTGCGGGTTTGTGACTATATCGCCTGTTGCGTCCCCTTCGGCCTCTTCTTGGGCCGGTTGGCAAATTTCGTGAACGATGAGCTTTGGGGCCGCGTGACGGACGTCCCTTGGGCCATCGTCTTTCCAAATGGTGGCGATTTGCCGCGGCACCCAAGCCAGCTGTATGAAGCTGGGCTCGAAGGGCTTTTGATGGCGGCGATTATGTGGCCGTTGTTCTGGAAAACAGACGCACGCTATAAACCCGGCTTTCTGTTTGGCACGGCGGCTGTGGTCTATGGTCTTTCTCGCTTTACGGTCGAATTCTTCCGGGAACCTGACCAGCAATTGCAGTGGCTGGTCGAAGCAAGTGGCCTAAGCATGGGGCAGTGGTTGACCACCCCGATGATCCTAATCGGCTTGTTCCTCCTATTCACGGCAGGGGCTCGCAGGCAGCGTAACAGTGCGGCCTGACACGCAGACGACAAGCCAGCGCCTCGCGCAACAAATTGAAGCGTCGGGCCCCATCAGCGTTGCCGAATATATGCGCGTTGCGAACACCGCATATTATAGCCGCGCTGATCCTTTAGGCGCCGATGGTGACTTCATAACGGCGCCTGAGATCAGCCAGATGTTCGGCGAAATGGTCGGGATTTGGCTGAGCGATATCTGGTTGCGTCGCGGCCGTCCTTCGCCATGCTATTATGTCGAACTGGGGCCGGGCAGGGGCACGCTGGCCGCCGACGCGCTTCGGACAATGAAGCGTTTCGGATTTGCGCCAGAGGTTCACTTTGTCGAGAATAGCCCCGCTTTGCGAGAAAAGCAGCTGGCGGCTGTGCCCGCTGCCGTTTTTCATGATGATGTGGAAACGGTGCCAACCGACGCACCATTGTTCATCGTCGCTAACGAATTCTTTGATGCGCTGCCCATAGTGCAGATGATTGCCACAAATGTTGGCTGGCACGAGAGAGTTGTCGTTCCCGATCATGGTGTGCGATTTGCCGCAATGCCTGGTCCGCGGTCCACGGATGCCCTCGTTCCCAAACAGTTCCGCATGGCGTCGGTCGGAAGTATTTACGAGACATGCCCGGATGCAACCGCGGTGATGCACACGCTTTCGACGCGACTGTCCGGCCAAGGCGGAGTTATGTTGACCATTGATTATGGTTATCTTGAGCCAGCACTGGGCAGCACGCTGCAGGCAGTTCAAAATCACAAATATGCGGACCCATTTTCGGATCCTGGCCATTGCGATTTGACGGCGCATGTAAATTTCCATGCCCTTGCACTCTGTGCACAAAGATCGGGCATCAACGTTGCTGGGCCATGCAATCAGGGTGTTTGGTTGTCAGCTTTGGGTATCGACCAGCGCGCCATGAGCTTGGCGCAGGCAAATCCTGATCGGGCCACAGAGATTTCCGCCGCGCGCAGCAGGCTGGTGGCGCGTGAATCCATGGGCGCGTTATTCAAAGTGATGGCGACATACGCAAAGGGCTGGCCCGAACCCGAAGGATTCGTGCGTTAGGTCAATTTGAACGGCTCAATTTGCCCATTCGGCAATCTGTGACGCCACGTCATTTGCAGCTTCGTTCAAAGCACCGCCAACAGGCGCAGCTTCAACGGCAGCAACGGGTCGACGCGCTTCAAATCTGCGTTTTTCGGTGGGGTTGCCGCGCGTGATTTTCACTGCATCAAAGACGACCACCGCTTCATTGGTCGCGGCGTCGACGCCAAATTCCAATAGGCTGCCCGAGATAAAGCGTGTCGCTTTGCCACCGGCCTCGACTTCGCTGAGCACCAGATTACCCGTTTTTGCGGAAACCGTTTCGGACAATAGTTGCTGCATCAACCGGGCCGGCTTGTCAGCCCAAAACGCGTCCTTCAGATAGGCGATGCTGCTGGCGTCGATCTGGACAGGCACGCGATTTGTATCGAGTTTGCGGGGCACTTCGGGCGTTTGTATGACCAAAACGTCAGTCGCAGATGCTGTCCGTGCGGCACCTGCCGAAACGCTGCTATTTGCCGTCAGAACGAGCATGGACGGCGGCGCTTTCGCCCCAAAGCTTACACAAGCACCGAGGCTCAGAATGAGGGGTAAGGCCAAGATACGTGCGCTGGATAATTTGCTGAACATCATTTTTGCTTCCTGCTGCCAGGTTGATAATCGGGTAATGCCGGGGCGCTGACGACGCTGCCGATGCCACCCTGATCAACTTTTTCGGTAACGGACTTCAAAGAGACAGACAGTTCGCGAAGATCACGCGCCAATTGCGTAACCTCGGGCAATGTCTGCGTATTTAGCGTTTCGATTGCCGGATTGGCGTTGTTTAACGTCGTTTCCAGCGCAGCCAGACTGCCATTGGCGGAACGCAGAGTTTTGCGCAATTCTTCCATCATGGGTCGACCGTCACTGTCTAGCAGCCGGTTGGTTGATCCGGCCACTTTGGTAATTTCGTCGACCGCCAGCCCGGCCTTTTGCAAGGTGAGACGCGATTCTTGAATCGCTGCGCGCAAGTCTGGTGCTTGGGTCGCAAGGGTGCCCGACAGATTTTCCACATTATCCAATATCTGCTCAATGGACTGTTGGTTTTTGTCCGACAAAATGTTCGTCAACCGTTCGGTCAGCGT